>Ga0123337_10001232_pt1 | contig 34189 bp, 29 predicted proteins | sample frozenSSSSmetaG_FD_89792 | JGI IMG/M metagenome (GOLD analysis project Ga0123337, IMG submission 89792) | Glacier valley bacterial and archeal communities from Borup Fiord, Nunavut, Canada, to study Microbial Dark Matter (Phase II) -... | ecosystem: Environmental > Aquatic > Freshwater > Ice >...
CATAAAGCGACCGGATTAAGCGTGAGTCAACCAGAGAATTCATCTTGAAAATCAACCGTGCGGGGCGTCCGGCGCGAGCATGGTCGCTCTCCCGTTCGATGAGCGCGGCTATTTGCGGGCGCAGGTGTTCTGGCGCGACGAGCAGCTTGCGATAATGCGCGTTGTTCGCGTACCCGGTCAGGCGGTTGAAGAGATCGGTCGCGTCGGCGGCAATCTCGTCCTGACAGGTGAACAGCGCGAGATCGGTATAGATGCGCGCAGTCCCGGCGTTGTAATTGCCCGTGCTGAGGTGGACATAGCGCCGCACGCCATCCGCTTCGCGGCGCACGACGAGCGAAATTTTGGCGTGTGTTTTCAATCCCATCAGGCCATAGACGACATGCACGCCCTGCGCTTCCAGCGCGCGCGCCCAACCGATGTTGTTCTCCTCATCGAAGCGCGCTTTGAGTTCGACCAGCACCGCGACCTGTTTGCCATTCTCCTGCGCCTTGAGCAGCGCCCCGACGATGGGCGATTTGGAGCCAGTGCGGTAGAGCGTCGTCTTGATCGCGAGAACTTGCGGGTCGGTGGCGGCCTGCTCGAAGAACTCTATCGTCGGCACGAACGACTCATAGGGGTGATGCAGCAGAATATCACTCTTGCGGATGACCGAAAATATATTCTCTTCGGTTGTAAGCGCGGCAGGCAGCACGGGTTGATACGACGCGAACTTGAGCGCGGGGAAATCCAAATTAGCGAGCTGCGCCAGATCGTTCATGCCGAGCGGACTCCGCAGCAAATAGACATCTTCGGGCGAGAGTTCAAGGTGTTCCACCAGCAGCGAGAGGATTGAATCCGGCACGCTGTCGATGATCGTCATGCGGACAACCTGCCCGAAGCGCCGCAGCCGCACGCCTTCCGCGATGGTTTCCAGCAGGTCGCTCGCTTCTTCTTCGGTGATGTCCATATCGGTATCGCGTGTGACCCGGAAGGCTGTCGCCGCGAGAATGCTCATGCCGGGGAACAATAGATCGAGGTTCGCGCTGATCAGGTCTTCGAGGAACAGGAAGCGCAGCGGCTGGCCTTCTTCCAGACAACCATAGCGCGGCGCAACCTCATTCACCGCAATCACACGCGGCAAGACCCCCGTCGGGACCTTCACGCGGGCGAAGCGCTGCCGACCCTGCGCGTCGTGCATCATGACCGCAAGGCTGAGGCTCAGGTTGGAGATAAACGGAAATGGACGCCCCGGATCGACCGCAAGCGGCGTCAGGACCGGGAAGACCTCGCTTTGAAAGTAGGCGCGCATTGCGGCCTGACAGTGCGCGCTGAGGTCTTCGACGCGCAGCAACGCGATCCCGGCGTCATGCAACTTCGGGATCAAGTCGTCGTGCAATACACGGCGCTGCTCGTGCATCATCGGGAGCGCACGGGCGCGTATCTCCGCAAGCTGCTGCGCAGGCGTGAGGCCGTCGGCGGTGGTATCGGTGATGCCCTGCGCGGCCTGTTCCTTGATGCCGGAGACACGCACCATAAAAAATTCATCGAGGTTATTGCTAAAAATGGAGAGGAAGCGCACGCGCTCCAGCAGCGGCAGTGTCGGGTCAAGCGCCTGATTCAAACAGCGGCGGTTGAATTCCAGCCAGCTCAGTTCGCGATTAATGTAGAAGGCGTGATCCGTCAAATCGGGAGGTGTGATCATTATTGCTCACTATCGAGAATATGTGGCATGGTATCGAGCGCGGCGGGGAGATTGCCGTCCCACTGGTTGAACATGATCAGGTCGTGAATATCCGGCACGGAGCGCGGCGCGAGCGGTCCTTCGTAATAGCCAAGGCCGTAGAGCAGCACCAATTGGAAATTATCCGGCACGGCGAGCCGCACCGCGAGCGCATCCAGCGACTCGCCCATCTCCATGAAACGCATCCCCATAGCGAGGCTGGCCGCGACGAAGGCGAAGGTCTGTACCACCGCGCCAAGCGTGATGGTCGAATACAATCCCTGCAATTCACCCGGCTTGTACTCCGCCCGGTTGAGCGCAATGGCGAGCAACAGCGGCGGCGCAGATGATGCACCAAGCAACGTTGCAATCGCCTCGCGATTTGGGGCGTCTTCGATCAGAACAAAGCGCCAGGGCTGGCTGTTGAAGTGCGATGGCGACCGCGCCGCCGCCTCGACTAACAGGCGAATGTGTTGCGGTTGCACGGGACGGTCGCTGAAGGGGGGCGCATCCGGGCGCTGCTGGCGTATCGCGTCGAGAAGTTCCATTAAATACCGCTCATTTCCGCTATTCTAACATGCGAATCAGACCAGTTGCAGCACAATCCGCAGTAACCCGATCAGTGCGCCGACAATCACCAGCCGCAACGCTGTCCATTTGAAGCGCTCTGAGGCGGCGAAGAAAACGGCAGTCAAAGCGAGCGTCAGCCAATCCACGCCCGCGCCATTGGGTCGAACCAGTGTGTTCCACGCCAGATTGAGGAACGTCCCGAAGAGCAGCGCGATCACGCCCGCGTTCACCCCTTTCAGGAAGTCCATCGCGGCAGGTGAACGCCGCAAGCGCGGCACGACACGACCCAAAATGAGGATGACGATGAACGAGGGCAGGAAGACGCCGAGTGCTGCTACTGCCCCGAACAAAACGCCGCGCAGCGTATCCCCCGGCGCGAAGTTGGTACTCATGATGTACCCGGCGGCGGCAACCGTGCTGAGGACGGGTCCGGGCGTGGACTGCCCGATCACGAGCGCATCCAGCAATTGCTGCGGCCTGAGCCAGCCGAACGAATCTACAAACGCGCGTTGCAGGTACGAGGCGAGGACTAGCCCGCTCCCGAAGAGCGTCCCCCCGATTACGAAAAAGCGCCAGAACATATCGAAGAGGGTGGGTCCGGCGGCCTGCGCCTGCGCGATGAGTGTTGCAAGGTTCGGCAGGGCAAAGAGCGCGGTTTGCGTCACGATTTGCCGACGCCGTGCGAGCATATAGACAGCGCCGCAGGTGACGAGGATCAGCAGCTCCGGCACGACGAGCGGCGTAAAGCGCAGCGCCGACGCGACAAACGGCAGGCCTGGTAGTACGATGCCGAACACCGCCAGCAATAGCCCCACAAGTATGCGGTTCGTAATGCCTGTCTTCGCGAGCCGATATGCCGCGCTCAGGATCAAGACGAGGATCACAGGCTTCACGCCAATGAGCAAGCCCTGCACCGCCGGGACACTACCCGCCGAAACGTAAATCACCGCGAGGATCAACGAGAAGACCACCGCCGGGATGATAAACCCCGCGCCCGCGAGCAGCATCCCTGGCACACCGCCAAGCGCATAGCCGAGGTGGATCGCCATCTCCGTGCTATTCGGACCGGGAACCAGATTGATCGCGGCCAGCATATCAAGGAAATACTGGCGGGGGACCCATCCGCGCCGCGTGACGAGTTCGCGCTCCATCAAGCCGAGGTGCGCGGGCGGTCCGCCGAAGCCGAGCAAGCCGAGCGTGAGGAAGGTACGCCCGATTTCGCGCAGCGGGATTTTCTGGATGAGGTCGGGTGCGGCGGTCAACGGTGGCTCCTGTGCAGCGCGTCAGAGTGTAGCGAATTCATGTTAACAAACCGCGCGATTGCGCAGTGCGCGCAAATCAAAAGTACACAGTCGCCGTTATCCATGCAATGACCGCAAGAAAGATGAGCGGCGAAAGGACGCAAATCCCGAATATCCCGCCGACGAAGGCGAGCGCCGTCATCGGAGCGTGCCGCCCATAGTAGAACGCGCCGATGATACACAAAAGCAGAAAGAACGGCGTGACGATGAACAGATACCCGCCTCCGTAAATGCCCACACGGAAAAACCACAAGATCGCATTACTCACATAGTACAGGATGGTCCAAAACACCACGCCGCCCATAAACGTGAGGATTTTATTTCTTGTTTGCATGGTTGCTCCCGATCAATATGACATCGGGAGTTTACAAGTTCCGGCGGCATCGATCCATCGCTTGCGCTTAACATGCCTATCGTACAGGTTGACCAATCCGCGCGCCGCGCCGCTCTGATACAATCGGGCAAAACAAACACATGAAAGGCAACGCATGGCTCGCTGGACCAGCTTCGATCTCGTCTTCTTCGATTGTGACAGCACCCTCAGCGCGATAGAGGGGGTGGACGAACTCGCGCGGCTGAAAGGCAAGGAAGGGCGCGTCGGGCTGCTCACACAGAAGGCGATGGATGGCGTGCTGGATTTGGGCGATGTGTATGGCAAGCGGCTCAAGGCGATCCGCCCGACGCGCGGCCAGCTCGCGACCATAGAGCAGATGTATTGGGAGCAAATCGTGCCGGATGCGCTGGAGACAGTCGCCGCGCTGCACCATCTCGGCAAGCAGGTGTTCATTATTTCTGGCGGGCTGGCTGCTCCGGTGCGTGGCTTCGGTGAGAAACTCGGTGTGGCTGCCGATCACATCCGCGCGGTTGAACTCGAATTCAACGAGCTTTCTGGCGAATGGTGGAAATATTACGAACCCGGCGCGCAATCCGACCAGACCTATATGGATTTCGATCAGGGTCCGCTCACCGTCTCGGCGGGCAAGCCAGAGATCATCGAACAGCTTGCGGGTGGCAAGTGGGGGCGACGGATGATGATCGGTGACGGCGCGAGCGACCTCAAAACCAAAGACAGCGTGGACCTTTTTCTCGGTTTTGGCGGTGTGGTCGAGCGCGAAAAGGTAGAGGCAGGGTCCGAAATCTTCATCTATGCGAACAGCCTCGCGCCCGTGCTGGTCCTCGCGGCGGGACCGGATGGGCGCGAGCGGTTGCGTGAGACGCAATGGGAGGCAGTGTACGAGCGCGGCCTCGCGATGTGCGAACAACCTGCTTACGTCGGCTTCAAGAACACTGTGCTACGCGCGGCCTTCGATGAGGGTTTCGGCTTGCAGGCTGCCAACGGGCGCTTGTAACCCGCCATGCAAATGCAAAAGTTACTCAATCGGTCGGTTGGGGTCCAGTGGTGGGTGCTGCTGTGCGTCGTCGCGGCGGGACTTGGCTTGCTAATTGCGGTCGTGTATATCGACCGTTTTCCACTGCTGGATACGCTCGACGAACTGCATAATTGGGTCGTGCAGTGGACCTACGCACGGACCGGGCTGCTTGGTGATTGGTTCTATCGGCAGATGATCCCGCTCCCGCAGCCGATTTACGATAGTTTCCATATCCCGGCGGCGCTCATGCTGCGCGTGATCGGGGATACATTCTGGCACGCGCGGCTGACGCGGCTGCTGCTGTCACTGATCGCGCTGCCCTTCATCTATCGCAGTGGCGTCATGCTGTATGGTAAGCGGGCGGCGCTCATGGCGTGCGCGATCTCGGTCTTCTTCTTAATCCCGACCAATTTTGTTCGCCCGGATTATGGCGTCGGGATTATGCTTGCGGTCGGATTCTATGTGTATCTGCTCGCGGAGAAACACGACCGCCCTGTGTTGCACTACCTGACCGGGCTGCTGATCGGCCTCGGTGGGGAAGGCCACCCGCTGGCCTACCGCTTCGGCGTGGCGTTCGGCCTGATTTATATTGCGCATTGGGTGGTCGAAATGCGACGGCGCAAACGGTTTTTCATCGATGGGCGCACGCTCGCGCTTGGTTTCGGCGGCGGGACGGCCATTCTGATCTACCTGCTCGTTCACATCCTCCCTGGCTGGGAGCAGGGAACACACTTCGCGACCAGCTACGCGCCCGCCGCACGGACCGTCGGGGAACAAATTCAGGCCGGGATCGATATTCTGATGCGGCAGGTTGAAGTCTGGGTCGAGTCGAACCCGATAGAGTTTTTGCTGTTTGTCCCCGGCCTGATTTTCGCGATCTTCCGGCGGCAGAAGGGCGACCGCCTGATTTTGTTCATTCTGGCGGTGAGCGAAGTCCTGATGCTCGTCACGTATGGCTACTATCGCGCGTTCTATCAGGTCCACTTCTTGCCGCTCTTCGCGCTGCTAATGGGCAAGGTCCTCGCGGATGGGATCGATAACAAGGCACAGCCACGCGCGGCGAATGGCGGACCGCTGCACCAGCTCGTGCTTGCGGGTACGGTACTCGCGATTTGTGCGGGTGCGCTTTTCCTGCGCGCAAGCAATTCAGCCGACCCTCAACGCAATGAATTCGAGGCAATTGGGCGGCAGCTCGCGGCGACACTCCCGCCGAATCTGAAAGTTGTCGGGAATGAAGATTACTTTGTGGCATGGCGCAATCCAAATTATTACGGAATCAGTACGACCACCACGCCTTCGTGGTTCCTCGTGACGTTGCAGGATTACCCGCTCTGGGTCGCGACCGCGCCGGATGCGTTCATCATTACGCCTGAACTCGACATCTCGAAGTATGTCCCGCTGGACAGCATCTACAGCTATATGCAGGCGCAAGGCTTTACCTACGCGCGCTGCTTCACCGCGACGGGATTAATTCACGCGCATCTTTATTTGCGCACGCTGCCCGCTGGGTGGGAGCCGCAGTATGGCTGTAACGAGAGTGTCGAGGCTGTAGCGCCGCGCCGTTAAAGGTTCTTGAAATATTCTGGCAGGAAGGTCATATCCGGCAGGATCGTTTCCGCGCCAGCGCTGATCAGCTTTTCGCGGCGTTCAGCTTTCGCCGCGTCACCCTGCACGCCCGTCAGGACGCCGATTGCGTGGCAGCCCGCCGCCTTCGCCATCTGCATATCACCGGGTGCGTCTCCGATGACAGCGACATTTGGGCGCGCATTTTTCAACAAATCGGGAGCGAGCAGATCACGCGGTGACAGGCTGGGATAGAGCGCATAGAGCAGCGAATACGGATGCGGCTTCGCGAGTCCGGTTATGCTGGTTTCATGCTGTGCGGCGATCACTTTATCGTATGTGCCGAGTCGCGCGCCGTCGAAGTAGCGCATCAAATCGAGGCTGTCCAGTGCGTCGTGTAGTTCATCGAGTGGGCGTCCGGTAGCTACGCCGAGCGTGATATTCATATTGCGAAGCGCTTGCAACGTCTGTTGCAGCGCTTCGACCGGGAGCGCGGTTCCGTCGCGGAGCGCTGCGCCACCATAGGCGCGTAATACCTCACCCATGTAAAACCGTTGAAAGCGCTCCTGTAGATAGCGCCAAAACGCGCCTTCCGGTTCCATGAGGCCGGAAGTGCCGAGTGCCAGTGCTGCCCAGCTTCCCGCAAACTCGACCAGCGGCAAGCCTTCGAGCGGCGTCTGCGCGAGCAGGTCATAGCCAGTGTGCGGCCACTCCGGGAGGAACGCAGCGGCCTGTGCCTGCGTCTGCAAGGTGTCGATCAGCGCTTGCGGAGTATGTGCGCTGAATGCACGCGCGCCGGGAAGCGCCGCGAGCCACGCGCAAACGAGGACGAATGTTACATCCCAGTTGGAGTTGACCGCGCGGCCTTTCAGGGCGTAGATCAGATCGTCCGGGATGACAATCTGGCGCGCATCGGCGTCAAGCACCGCATTTGGGAAGGCGTCCGGTAGCGCGAGTGTTTGTGTTATAAATTCCCACAGTGTCAGCCGCGCGCACGCCCAATATTTTTCTTCGGTGGTGATCACGCCATCCATATCGAAGATGATGGTATCGATCACAGGTTCGCCTCGATCTCGTCCAGCGTTTCATCTAGCAATGATTTCTCGCTGCCTTCGCTCTCCGACCCCATGATGACCGACCATGCGAGGCCAAGCCACTTGATTTGCTCTGGGAAGCGCGTTTCGTCGGTCAGGTTCATCGTTAGGAAGGGGCAGCAGAAGAGCGCGGTTTTGAGGTATTGCCGCCAATTCGATTGAAGCCAGCCGCGCCGCTTAAGTTCGATGACGAGTGGGTGTAGGACACAATCGACTTTGGAGCGATAGAATATTTCTAAACGATGCGATGCAGGTACGTCATCCATAACCATATGAATTTCTTCGGCTGTTTCATTTACGGAGAATATGGACTGCATATAGTCTTCGGGATGATAAAGCCACGCGGCAAAAACATTGTGGAAAAGGGGTTTGGCAAGGTCAAGGAAGGGAGAGTGACGCCCGCCAAACGCCGGGTCGAAGTAGGTGAGAGGCACATTCACAGCATCGAACAAAAACACGTTTCCGTTATGTGCATCTCCGTGTCCAATGATGCTGATCCCGGCCAGCGAAGGGTGGATGATGTTCTGCGCATCGATCAGGTTTTGCAGTGTCGAAAGATAGTGACGACCGTTGATAACCCAGGTTTTGTGTAGAGGCAATTTGAACTCACCGTCTGCGGTTGAATAATATTCGCGCAGGCGCGGACCTTTGAGACGATGATAGAAAAGCTGATGGACTGGCGCGCGAGCCGCATCGTGCGAATTTTGCACATCCATTGTGCGGCGGTAAATCTGAAAGAGGGCGAGATCCGCATCTTCTTGATAAGCAGCAAGCGAACCGGCTTGCTCGTATTCATATTCTGGATCAATATCCATTTTGCGCACAATGTCAAAGACGGAGGCGGCCTCAATCAATTCGTAAACAAGAAACTGCTTCCCATACTCCGTACTCGTGAACACCGGACGAATGATCGGATACCCAGCGTCCGCGAGCAGCCCTGAATTGTAATACTCCGCGACGATGCTCCCCGGCTCGACGTGCGTTTTGAAGAAGAAGCGCTTGCCTGTTTCATCGGTCAGGTAGCCGTTGAATGAATTGAGCGAAACCGCCGACGGACGTAGCTCCATCGTTACGGCGCGCAATTGTGGAAAATTCTCGCGGACGAAGGCCAGCAGCAGTGCTTCCGCTCCGGCCTTATCCGTCGTTTGCAGTTTTTGAATTTGCGCGAGCTGCGAGTCGTCGCTCATTTGAAGCCGAGCAGTTCATCGCGCTTGCGGATCGACATCGCGTGCGCGGGGAAGCCCTCGTAATCGGCAAGGGTGGCCGTCTCCTTGCGGAGCGAGTCGTACCCTTCGCGGCTCATGTACCCGACGCCCGACCGCTTGAGGAAATCCCACACGCTGACCGAAGAGAACGAGCGCCCGAAGCCGCCTGTCGGCAGGATCGCGTTGAGACCGAGCGTGTAGTTGCTGGTCGGGATCGGCGTATACGAGCCGAGCAGGATTTCGCCCGCGTTCTTGATCTTGCCAAGCGTGCTGAATGGATCGGCGGTGAGGATTTCGAGGTGTTCTGGCGCGTAGTCGTTGATGAACTGAATCGCCGTCGCGTGACTCTCCGTGAGCAGAATACCGCCATAATTCGACAGGACGTTCTCGACGAACCTGCGCCGCCATTCGGGGAGTTCCGCGATATAGCCGGGCAGCATGTCGAGCGCCTTTTGCGCGAGCGCGCGATCATGCGTGACGAGCAGCGCGGCGGATTCCGGTCCGTGTTCGGCTTCGACCAGCAGATCGAGCGCGGCAAGGCGTGGGTCGGCGCTCTCATCGCACAGGATGATCGATTCGCTCGGTCCGGCGGGCAAGCCAACATCGAGCGTCCCATACAGCAGCCGTTTCGCCGCCGAAACGTAGCTACTGCCCGGTCCGACCACCTTGGCGACCTTCGGCAGCGTTTCCGTCCCGAAGGCAAGTCCGGCGATGGCCTGCATTCCACCGACGGCGTAGACATCCTTCACGCCCGCGATTTCCGCTGCAACGAGCGAGGCCGCGTCTGCTTTGCCCTGCGCATTGGGCGGCGTCACGACGACGAGCGGAGCCACGCCCGCGACGGTGGCCGGGATGCTCAACATCAACATCACGGAGGGGAACGAGCCCTTGCCACGCGGCACGTACAGACCCGCGCTCGCGATGGGGGTGATCTTCTCGCCCGCCATAATGCCGGGGCGCACTTCCATAAACCACATCGGCTCCGGCATCTGCTCCGTGTGGAAGCGTCGAATGTTGGCGTGTGCATGTTCGATGGCTGCGACGACTTCCGCACCGACCTGACCGCGAGCGCGGGCGAAGTCCTCCGGCGTGGCTTTAAGTTGTGCGGCGGTGTATTCCGGCGCGTCGAATTGGCGTGTGTATTCTACAAGCGCGGCGTCGCCTTCCTTGCGGACGCGCTCGATCACATCCTGCGCGAGCGGTAGTAAAGTCGAAATATCCTGTTCGGAGCGGCGCATCAGTGTGGCGAGGTCCGATGCGGAGAGGCTGGAAAGTTCACGGAATTGGATCAAGGTGAGGTTCCGATGATTGGATACAAAGCGGCTTATCAATTGTAGCAGCCGCGCGCGGAGGCGCGAAAGATCAGGTACACTGGTTCGCACATCGGTTTTTCGGAAGGTGAACCATGCCCGGTCTCGTCATTCCCCCGCTCGTTATGTCTCATCAATCGGCAGTCGCCACCCTGATCGCGTCCTATGGCATCAATCTTGTCGAATCGGACCCGAAGGGTAACGCGCGCCCGCTCAAAGATACGGAACTGAGCATCCTGCTCGATACCTTGCAGAAACTCGGACCGGAATGGTATGGCAAGTTCAAGACCAAACCGCTCAACTTCTGGATCGATAAAAATCCGGGTGGCGGCGGCTACAACAACGGGTGGATTCGCATCGGGGAACCGGGCGACGACCCTTCGATTTTGTACCGCATCCTGCTACACGAGGGTACGCACGCCTCGAACGAGTATCGCGGCTGGATTTATGAAAACGAGTGGTGTCAGCGCCCCGGTCTGGATTGGCGCAAAACCGGCAACGACTGGAACCATCCACGCATTCAGAATAATCCAGGGATGGCCGTCAAAGGCGAATGGGACAGCCTGCCGACCGATACGCGCGACGTAAGCATCCACCCGGCGGAAGACCTCGCGGAGACGGTGCGTTATTACGTTCACAGCGTCAAGGCCGAACGCTCGTATCTGTGGCCGCTCGATCAGAACAAGCCGGGCGTATTCCTGTGGGATACCTCCCCCGCGCGGCATGTCTTCATCCGCGATGTGTTCCTCAAACTCGCGCCGGATCATGCGTGGTACAAGATGCTGCATCCGTCGCTTGAGCGCGACGCGAAGGCACGTCTGGGGATTTGACAGGACGTGTGCAATAGCCGACGGGTCAGTTAAGCGCGACCTCTACAAGCGGCGGTGATTATTGCCCTGTCTTCGGCACGTCCTGCCCCGGTTTGCACTCGTAGGTCTGGCCTTTCGCGCGGGCATCCTTCAGCTTGAAATAGCAATCCGTCACCTTGCGCACAATAGGCAGCGCATGGACCGCGCCCTCGTTGCCGTGATAGACGAGCGCGACCGTCACGATTTCCGGCTTTTCGGCGGGCGCGTAGCCGATAAACCAGGCATGCGCAGGCCAACTACCGGGAATGCACAGGTTTTCCTTCGCCGCCAGGTTGTCGCAATATTCGGCAGTCCCTGTCTTGCCTGCGGTCTCGACGCGCCCGATCCCGTAGGCAGGCAGATTGAAGCCCACCGGGTCGCCCGTGACGGAACGCGGTCCCGCTGTGCCGTTATAAGGACCTTGCCGCAACGGTTCGGTGTTGTCCTGCCCCGCGAGTCCTTTGGTCGCGTAGCGCATCCCCTGTTGGACATATTTGAAGACTTCCGCATCCACGAAGGGCGGCGTAAAGCCAATATTCTCCACATCGGGACCCTGCAAGACGGTCTGCTTATACTGATCCGCTGTCAGCTTCGAGACAGTGCGCCCGAACTGGCTTTCCACGCAGAAGCCATCGTTGAAAATATAATCGAACGGCACAAACACCGTATACGTGATCTGCTGAAAGTTCACGCTCTTGCGTTCGATCTTGCCTGTGCCGTCAATAGGTGACACATCGCGGTTGAAATAGACTGCCGGACGATAGTTGCGGTTGACCTTAAGCGGGTCGCACACCCAAATTTTCGCGTTGGGATTTTTAGGGTCGGGGATTTGCTTGCCGTACAGGTCGCGGATCGCCTGCGGCGTGTCCGGCTTGTTCAAATTCCAGTTCGAGTCCTCGCAGATGCACGAGATCGAGTCTTTGCCGCGCACCTTCATGTCTTCATCGAACATCAGCACTGCTGGATTTTCAGCGCTGTTGTTGGGCGACAGCACGAGCGTTCGCATCGCATTTCCAGCATTCTGGACGGGCTGACCGCTCGGCAATTTGAGCGCTTCGCCAGTCAATGGATCGATGGGATTGCCCTCACTATCGACAAAGCTGTTGATCAGCGTCGGGCGGTAGAGCGTGCCGCCATTCGCAATCGCCGCCGCGACGTTCGCGAGTTGCAGTGGGGTTACGATGACGTAGCCCTGCCCGAAGGCGGCGTTATACGTATCGCCAGTGGACCAGCTTTCACCATAGACGCGCCGTTTCCAATCCGGGTCGGGCATGTTGCCGCTCTCTGCGCCGACCATCTCTACGAGCGTCGGCTCACCGACCCCGAATGCAGAGGCGTAGCGATCCAGATTGACGATACCCAGTCCACCGGATCGCAGCGTTTGCGGGGAGACTTCCGGGTTGCCGCCGCCGACCTGATAAAAGTACACGTCGCAGCTCACTGCGAGCGCTTTCACAAGGTCCACGTTGCCGTGACCCTTGCCCGTACCGCGCAGCGTCCAGCAGACGAACTTCTGCGCGCGGGCGACATCGTTGGGCGCGAAGCTGTTCTTGACCGTCAGGCTGCCCGAATCGAATAGCGGCTGTTTAGGGTCGATCACCTTCTCGTTGACGACGCCGACCGACGTAAGGATTTTCCATGTGGAGCCGGGTGGATACGTGCTGCTGACCGCGTGGTTGATGAGCGGATACTGCGCTTGCTTGACCAGATCGCTGTAGTAGCCTGAGTCGATGAAGCGTGCAAAACGCTGATTGTCGTAGGTCGGAATGCTGACCATCGCCAGGATTTCGCCGTTCTGCGGGTTGATCGAGATCACTACCCCGGATTCGGTCCAGAGCGTGCCTTTCTCCAGATTCACGCGGTCGATCTCTTCCAGCAAGGCACTTTGCGCGCGGCGCTGCAAATCCAGATCAATCGACAGCTTGATATTCATGCCCGCTTTCGCTGGTACTTCGCTGATCAGTCCACCCTCGATGTTGCGCCCTGCCACATCGACTTTTTGCACGCGCCGCCCGCGCACGCCCGAAAGCTGATCGTTCATCGAGGCTTCGAGTCCGGCGAAGCCTGTGCGCTCGAAGGACGGGTTATAGCCCTGTTCACGCAGCACGTCGGCCTCCTTCTGACCAATCGGACCCAGATAGCCGATCAACTGCGAGGTGGTTGCCCCGGTCGGATACTGGCGCACCGCGCCCCACTGCACAGCGACGCCGGGCAGGTTTTGCAGGTCTTCGAGAATTTGCTGCGCGATGGCCTGATCGACATCCGTTTTAACGACGACCGCGCGGTAGGGCGCGATGCGCTCACCTTCCCCAACCAGTTCTTCAAGGCTGCGCACGTTCAGCTTCCCGGCCGCATTCGCGGCGGCGCGCGTGGCGGGGACATCGACAAGTGCGGACAGGCGGTTGAGGACGATCAACCCCTTTGCGTCGTCAGGCAAAGAAGCAGGCGTGACGGTCACGATCCACGCGGGCGAGTTCTGCGCCAGCGCGACGCCGTTGCGATCATAAATCACGCCACGCGGCGCGGGCAGCGGCACGGCCTTGATCGCGTTGCCGTCAGCGGTTGCCTTGAAATCGCTGGTGTGAACGATTTGATAATCGTACATACGCAGGGTCAGGATGGAAAACGTGAAAAGGATCGCGAACCCGAAGAAAACCAAGCGCGGTCCCTGAAAAGGCATCATGCGGGGGTTTTTCAATTTACATTACTCCTGAATACTACCGACCCGTTTGGGCGTTGTGCGGGCGACCAGCGAGGCCATGATCCGCACCACGAACAGCATGAAAATGGCGTTGAGCGCCGTCGAGGGGAGCGTGACGTTGAGCAGCGCGTCACGCAGCGGCGTCTGATAGCCGACGAACGAGTGAAACAGCACGAGCAGGACCTGATAGACCGCCGTAGCCGCCGCCGCGAGGACAAAACTCAGCGCATAGCGTATCGGTCCGCGACGGTTCAGCGCGAGCATCCCCACGCTGAAGCTGACAAGGACCAGCGCGAGCGAACTCCAGCCGAGCGGGATACCCGTCGCGAGGTCTTGCAGCACGCCACCGATGATTGCCCACAACGCGGCCTCATCCGGTCCCGCGACAACCGCCCAGCCGATCACCAGCAGCAGCACCAGATCGACATGCCCGGCGCGAATCTGGAATAGCGAGAGCAGTGTCGTTTGCAGTACGACCGCGACGAACAGCACTGGTAGCGCGAAGTAACGTCCAATAATCATCCGATAGGCTCACGGCGCGGGGACCGGAGCGGAGAGGTTCACTGGCTCGAAGTTGGTGATGATCAGCACGCTTTCCAGACGGTTGAAAGGGACCAGACTGCGCACTTCGGCTTCCTGAAACAATTGCAGATCGTCTAGCCGCGAACTCGTCACCTGCCCGATGATCAGCCCGCGTGGGAAGCTGCCGCCAATCCCGGAGGTGATCACGACTTCGCCATCCGCGATCTTTTCACCAAGCGCGATAAATGTCATACGCAGATCGCCGCTTGCCGTACCACGCACGCTGCCATCGACGCGGCCTTCCGCGCGCGAATCTTGCAGCCGCGCGTTGACATAGCTGCCCGTATCCGTGATCAGGCGCACCTGCGCGCTGTTCGAGGTCACGGCGGCAACACGCCCGACAAGGCCGAGTTCGGTCACGACGGGCATCCCGATTTGTATGCCGTCGCGTGTGCCGAGGTTGACCGTCACGCTGCGCAGTAGCCCGGTTGTATCGCGCCCGATCACATCCGCGCGCTTATACTGGCGCTGCGCTATCGCGGATTTATCGACGTAGTTCAACTGCACGGCCATTTGCTCGTAATCGGCTTTGAGTTCGCGTAGTTCGACCAACTCTGCTTGCAAATTGACGAACGATTTTTCGTATTGCTCGTTGCGCGCCTGCAAGCTCTGGAAGTTCGCTATATCGGAGAAGACGCCGCTGATCCGCCGCGAGACGCCGCTCACGACCTGCTGCGCGCCGCTGATCGGGACCGCGAACAGGTTTTGCACGGGTGCGAGCAGCCCCGTCGCGCTCAACGCAATCAGGCCGATGCAGAAGAACACGGCGACGCCGAAGAAAACAAGCCGTCCGCTGCGCATCAGTGCTGCGTGCTGCCGCGTTCCAGGCCAACCAGCAGACGGCTCAGGTTGTCGTAGTCTTCGAGGATGCGCCCCGCGCCGCGTGCTACGCAGGTCATCGCGTCTTCAGCGACCCACACGCGGATTTTGGTCTCTTCGGAGACGCGCTCGGCAAGGTTGCGGAGCTGGCTGCCACCCCCCGCCAGACAAATGCCGCTCTCCATCAAGTCGGAGATGAGTTCCGGTGGCGTTTCATCCAGCGCATCGCGGATCGTATCGACGATGATGTTCACGGAGCCGGAAAGCGCCTCGCGCAGTTCAATCGAACTGACTTCGACCGACTCCGGCAAGCCGCTCATCAGGTTGCGCCCCTTGAGCGTGAGCGTCTTTTCTTCGGGGAGTGGATAGGCCGAGCCAAGTTCCATCTTGGCGGTTTCGGCGGTGCGCTCACCGATTAATAAATTATGCTTGTTGCGCATATATTGCACGATGTCCTCATCCATCTCGTCGCCCGCGACACGAATCGAACGGCTGATCACGATCCCACCCATCGAGAAGACTGCGACTTCGGTCGTCCCGCCACCAATATCGACGACCATGCTCCCGCGCGTCTCCTGTATCGGCAGACCCGCGCCAATGGCCGCCGCGACGGGTTCCTCGATCAGGAAAGCTTCCCGCGCGCCCGCGCTCATCGTCGCGTCGTAGACCGCGCGTTTCTCCACCTCGGTCACGCCGCTGGGAATGCCGACGACGACGCGCGGACGGGGGATCGGGACCCAGCTCTGCTCGTGCGCCTTCTTGATGAAATAATTCAGCATTCCTTCGGTGACTTCAAATTCCGAGATCACGCCGTCGCGCAGCGGACGCACGACAAGGATATTCGCGGGAGCCTTGCCGCCCATCTGCTTGGCTTCCTGCCCATAGGTGATTGGCCGCCGCGTCTTCTTCTCAAGCGCCGCGTATGACGGTTCGTTGATCACGATGCCCTTGCCGCGCACGCTGACCAGCGTATTCGCCGTACCGAGGTCGATACCGATGTCGAGGGAAAACAAGCCAAGCAGCCAATCGAGCGGGCTTAACACAAGAGATGCTCCTGAGGGATGTGCAGCGCGAGCCAACGGTTCATTATAGCACTCGCTCAGGCACTGCCAACGCAGCGAGCGCGTGAACGGGTGCGCAGATCGCGCCGATCAGGTGTATCAATCGTGTAACGATCTGCCAAATGCTTATCCACTACTCAGCGACCCCGGCCTATAATGCGGGGCTGCATTCATACGATAGAGGAGTCTCCTTTGCCGCGCCGATACAAACAAGCGATGTGGATTGGTGTTTTCGCTGGCCTGCTGTCGTTCATTGCTGTGACGCTCCTCAGCGATGTCTCGCAGCTCGCGAAGTACGTCCGCAGCTTCCCCTGGGTGGTCATGCTCCCGGTGCTGGCGCTGCGCGTCGGCAACTGGGCGATCCGCTGCGCGAAGTGGTTCTTTCTGCTGCGGCTGGTCGGGGTGCGTAACCTGAGCGTGCGCGATGGCGTATCGACCTTCATAGCGGGTCTTGCGATGGCAATCAGTCCCGGCAAACTGGCCGAATTCATCAAATGCTTCATCGTCAAGAACCTGACGGGTGCGCCCGTCCCGACGACAATCCCGACCATCCTCGCAGAGCGCGTGACGGATGGCGCGGCGGTCGTGCTGCTGCTGGTGTTATCCATCGCGGCGACCGCGAAGCCGGAATATCTGCCGGGGGTGGCGCTTGGCATTGCCAGCAATGTTGCGCTGCTCTCGGTGCTGGCCTACCGTCCGCTGTGTCTGTTCATATTGCGGCTGGTGGAGCGCTTCCCGCTGCTGCGTCGTTTCGTGGGAGCGTTCCGCACGCTTTACGAAAGCAGCTATATTTTGTTCCGACCGCGCAACTATCTCACCGCCGTCAGCACCGGACTCGCGAGCAGCACGCTCGACGGGATCGGGATGTGGATTATCCTCGTCGCGCTCGGCCAGCCGCCGACTATGCAGACGTTCTTCGTCGGCCTGCTCGCGATCTGTTTATCGGTCGTGACGGGTTCCATTTCCGGGATGCCGGGCGGCGCGGGTGTTTCCGACCTGACGATTGCGGGCGTCCTCATCTTTCAGCTTGGCCTCGCGCCTTCCGAAGCCGGGTTCGCGACTTTGCTGGCACGCTTTACACAATCGTGGTGGGGCGTGCTGGTCGGGCTGGCGGTTGCGGTTCTGGATCGCAAGCGCCTGTTTCCGCCTGCACTGGCAACGCTCATCGAAGCCGAAGACCGCGCGCTGGCAAACCCGGCGGCGGTGTAGCATTGGATGCGCTTTTCGTGCCATAATTCGCGCGAACAGATTTAGATGCACTCAATGGAGACGGACGCGCATGAAAGCGTTTCAGAAATTAAGCGTCGGGTTGCTCTTCGCCGCGCTGCTTGCAGCCTGCGGAACCCCGGCGATCAAGGACGAAGGACATAGCGGTGAAGGAGCCGCCACGCACGCCGTCGAAGGTGTGCATACTGCGGAACCACATGCAGCCGGAACGTCTAGCGCGACCCATGCCGTTGAAGGCGTGGCGACACGAGCAGCCAACGACAGTTCGGTGGGCGTCCTTGCGCCGCCGACCGCGACGCCAACCGGCGCGCCGACGGTTACTACGGCATTGGTGAAGGGAAGCGCCACCTATCGCGAACGGATCACGCTCCCCGCGTCGGCTACGGTCGTCGTGCAGTTACAGGATGTTTCGCGCGCCGATGCGCCTGCGACTGTCTTAAGTGAGGTCACACTCAAGCCGGAGGGCAAAGCGCCGCCCTATGCGTTCGAGCTTCCCTATGATCCGGCAAAAATCGACGCCACGCACCGCTACGCTGTTTCGGTCCGTATCCTCGATGGCGTGAAGCTGCTCTTCTTGAATACCACAATGTCGGCTGTGGTCACGATGGGCGCGCCGTCGGATGTGGGCGAGGTCATCCTTAATCGAGTAGGATAGCAAGCGACTGTAATAGCATGTCTGCAAATCGCCGCGCGGGGCTAAAGCCACCGCGCTATTACGGTCGGGTGTGCGTCAGATTAGGACGGACCAACCGTTGTAGCGCGGTCCATTCATGGCCGGGCGGTTGAGCAGTAGGTGCTTGCTTTTTGACTTTGCAGACACGCTCTAAAATCGGCTAAAAACTGGTTATTAAAATAATTGCGCCTGCGCTGCTCCGACGGTCACACCTTCCAGTGCAAGCAGGGCGCGTTTGCGATCCAGACCGCCGCCGTAGCCCGTCAATGCGCCGTTTGAGCCGATCACGCGGTGACACGGCACGATGATTGAAATTGGGTTCGCACCGTTGGCGAGGCCAACCGCGCGGCTTGCGTTGATTGTTCCGATGCGGCGCGCGAGGTCGCCGTAGGACGTTGTTTTACCGTAGGGGATCGTAACTAGCAGCTCCCATACCTGCTTTTGAAAGGGCGTGCCTTGTGCGGCAAGCGTCAACGTGAACGCCTTGCGCTCGCCCGCGAAATATTCCCGCAGTTGATCCGCAACTTCCGCGCAATGCCCAGTCGAGGGCTGCGTCTTCCCGACCTTCAAACGCCATTGTTCGCTTCGCTCTGGATCGATGAAATCCAGCCGGACCAGCGCCCGGCTTTCATTCACCGCAATCAGCAGCCTGCCGAGTGGCGACTCGTAATCTGCGGTATACAGCATCAGGCGGGTTCCGGCAGGTTCTTGAGCGCGTCGATCCCGGCCTTGATGCCGCCCTGCGCCTTGAAGATCGAAGTCCCCGCGACCAGTACCGTCGCGCCACGCCGCACGAGGTCCGCCGCGTTGCCCGGTTCGACGCCGCCATCGATCACGATTTCGAGCGGGTTGCCGAGGACGCGCGAAAGAATGCGCAGTTCTTCGATTTTATGAAGAACACCCGTGATTAGCTTCTGCCCGCCGAAGCCGGGATTGACAGTCATTACGATTACGCGCTCCACGTCGATCAGCACTTCCCGGATCGCCTCGTAGGGCGTGTGCGGGTTGAAGGCGACACCCGGCGACAGGCCGAGTTCGCGGATTTGCTGGATCGTGCGGTGCAGGTGCGGGCAGGTTTCGACATGCACGTTCAGGCTCGTCGCGCCCGCATCAGCGAAGGCTTTCAGGTAGCGCTCCGGTCCCTCGATCATCAGGTGGACATCCAGCGGCAGGCTCGTCACGCGCTTGATCGCCTCGACGATGAACGGTCCCATGCTGATGTTCGGCACGAAATTGCCATCCATGATGTCGATGTGCAGCAGGTCCGCACCCGCTGCTTCGACTTCACGGACCTGCTCACCGAGCCGCGTAAAATCCGCAGCGAGGACCGAGGGCGCTACTTTGTGCGCGGCAGTCACGGGGTGGCTTGCCGTATGGTGATGCGCTCCTTGCGCAGCGCTTCCGCTTTCAACTGGCCGCACCCGGCCTGAATATCGATCCCGCGTCGCACGCGAACGGTACTCGTCACGCCGTAGCTTGCCAGCACTTCGCGGAACGCTTCGATACGCTCCGGGGCGGCAGGTTTGCCTTCGTAACCGCCTGTCGGGTTGAGCGGAATCAGATTGACGTGGCAGGTGGTTCCCATCAACAACAAGCCGAGTTCGTGCGCCTGTTCGGGGCTATCGTTCTGCTTGTTGATGAGCGCCCACTCGAAGGTCACGCGGCGACCCGTCACACGGATGTAATTGCGCACCGAGGCAATCAGCTCCGCGATTGGATAACGCTTGTTGACCGGGATCAGCCGCGAGCGTGCCGCGTCGTCGGCGGCGTGCAGGCTGACCGCGAGGCCAATTTGCAGGTCTTCTTTCGAGAGGCGTTCGATACCGGGGATCAAGCCGACGGTACTCAGCGTGATATGGCGCTGCCCGATACCCAACCCGGCGGGGTCGATCATCAGCCGGATCGCCTTGAGTACGTTGTCGTAGTTGTGGAGTGGCTCGCCCATTCCCATCAGGACGACGTTGCTCAGGCGGCTGCCCTCTTCTTTTTCGAGGAAGCGCGCGAAGTACAATGCCTGCTCGACGATCTCACCGTGTGAGAGATGGCGCACAAAGCCCATTTGTCCGGTCGCGCAGAAGACGCAGCCCATCGCGCAACCCGCTTGCGTGCTGATACAGGCCGTTCGCCGCCCGTCGTCGTAATCCATCAGGACGGCCTCGATAAGCTGCCCATCCGGGAGCCGGAACAGCTTCTTCACTGTTTGCCCATCGGATGAGTGCAGTTCGTCGGCAGGCTCCAGCACACCAAGCCGTGCGCCCGCCGCCAGCCTTTCACGGAACGGCTTCGCAAGATTGGTCATCTCATCGAAGCTGGCCGCCTTGTGCGTGTACATCCATTCCCACACCTGTTTAGCGCGGAAGGCGGGCTGCCCCCACTCCACGAGCAGGGCAGTTAATTCCGGCAAGGTCAGATCATACAGATTGACCAGCTTTGTCGTCGTCATCACGTCCATTTTAGCCGACCTTGATAATGCTTGGCAGGACCACCGGGCGGCGGTTTGTGTGCTTGTAGAAGAAATCGCCCAATCCTTCGCGGATTGCTTCATGCGCAGGGCGTGCCTTGTCGCGCATCAGACGCTTGATCTCCAGATTGGTCGCGTCGAGCAGCGAGCTCGAATCGCGCAGGTGGACGAAACCCCGGCTCAGGATTTGCGGCCTGCCGACAAGCTGCCCATACTGATCGACCGGGACAACTGCCACGACGAAGCCATCCGTTGCGAGCCGCTCACGGTCGCGCAGCACGGTTTCGTTGATGTCGCCAGCGACTTCGCCATCCAGCCGCACATCCTGATAATTCAATGCGCCGAGCAGACGCGCATTCTTGCCGTCGAATTCCCAGGGCTGGTAGGAGTGCATGATGAACATGCGCTCTTCGGGGATGCCTGTTTCCAGCCCGATGCGCGAGTGCAAAATCTGGTGGCGCAGTTCACCGTGAACGGGCAGGAAGTATTTCGGCCTGACGGTTTCGAGCATCGTTCGCATATCGTCCTGCGAGCCGTGACCGGAGGTATGGATTTGCGCCATGCCACCATAAATCACGAACGCGCCGAGGTCGTACAGGTTGTTGATGACGTGCGCCATCGCCTCTTCCTTGCCGGGAATGGGGCGACCGCTGATGATCACGGTGTCGCTTTCCTTGATGCGGATTTGCGGATGCGTCCCCGCAGAAATGCGCGTGAGTGCGGAGTTCGTTTCGCCTTGCGTCCCGGTCGCGACGATCACGAGCTTGCTGGGTGGCAAGTTGAGCGCGAGGTCGAGCGGCATCAATCCCGGCGTCTTGAGATAGCCAAGATTGCGCGCGAGGGTCGCGTTTTCGAGCAGACCGCGCCCGGCAATCGCGACCTGACGATCTGCTTTCGTCGCGGCGTCGTGGATTTGCTGCACGCGCCCGATTTGCGAGGCGAAGGTCGAGATGATCACGCGCCCCGGAGCAGCGGAAATGATCGGGAACAGCGTTTGCCCGACGATGCTATCCGAAGGCGTCTTGCCCGGTCGGTCGGCGTTGGTGCTATCGGCCAGCATGACGAGCGCTCCGCCGTTCTCAGCCAGCAGCTTTTTCAGGCGTGGGAAGTCGGTCTTCTTGCCGTCGTAGGGGTTGTCATCGAGTTTGAAATCACCCGTATGGACGACGTTGCCGACTGGCGTGCGGATGACGAATCCAACCGAGTCGGGGATCGAGTGCGTCACGCGGAAGGCATTCACCTCGAACGGTCCGACGAGGAACGGGTCCTTATCATCGATTTCACGCAGGTCAGCCTTGATGCCGATCTCGGACAGCTTGTTGGCGACGAGGCCAAGCGTGAACGGCAGCCCGTAGATTGGGGTGCGGATTTGCTTCATCAGGAATTGCATCCCGCCAATGTGGTCGAGGTGGCCGTGCGTGAGGATGATTCCGCGCAGCATTTCCTGATTATCGATCACATATTGGTAGTTGGGGAGGATAAAATCGACTCCCGGCATATCGTTTGGTGGGAACATCACGCCCGCATCAACGATGAGCATATTCCGCCCATATTCGATCACGGTCATGTTTTTGCCGATGTCTCCCACCCCACCGAGGGGGAGAATACGCAGCGTTTTTGAGTTGGACGCCATAGGACTCCAGTGCTTTCTGCTATCTTGGTTCGTAAAGAGATGACACGGCTGTTTGCCAAAATCAATCGGGCGGAAGCGCTTTATTACGCTATCGCCATCGCCAGTCGTGAATGCACAACCCGGCAGGTAGTCCAGCAGCCCATCACTCGGATGTCAGCGGACCCTCTACAGCGCGGTTTAACATACATCTATCATAGCACACTTTTTCGGGTAAACAAGCGGGGTGTGTAAAAAAAGTGCATGAGATGCGAATTTCACAGGTGACAATGAATACAGTATAATGAAGGGTACTCGTCGTTGAAAGTGGATGTTTTGTGTCACAGATTTCGTACCGCCGAACTGTTGAAGAGTTAGAACAGGTTGCCTCCAAGTTCTGGCCGCGAGAGCTTTCCCAACAAGAGGCGGAAATCAGCATATTACCTGTGTTACTGGAAACGCAAGCTGATTTCATATCAATTTTGGGTGTGCCTGTTGCAGACATTGAAAGTGTATTCCGTGTTGTTGACTCCTCAACGCTATCCGCAAACCTATTTCTGAAGCATTTGGTAGTCCTTGCAGATTTTGGTGGCGAGATGTTACAGCGTGTGAATAGACAATTTGGCTCTCTTTTTTCGACTGGTAAAATGATTTATCTATGGAATTCAAGCGCTACGACTGAACGACGGGAGTACCACTTTAACGTACTTCCGGTCGGAACTCTCAACAACGACAAACTTGGACTGAGTGGAAAAACTCTTCTGATAAAGCGTCAGCTCTCCGCTTTACACAAAGATGTTATTGCGTTGGTCCTGTTTGGTAGCACATCAACTGATGAAGCACTTGCAAGTGTGCTTTCCAAATGTGAGATCGGGGAATATCTCGGCCAGCCAGACAAACTTGATAAATTTATCCGACAGCGTTATTTATGGGTGAGTCGAATTACTGGTGGTTCACAATCAAACAATTTGGGACAACTTGCGCAAACTTTTGTTCGCATCTATTTACAGGAACATCTAAATATCTCCGATGTCATCTACAAGTCAAACGGTCATATTCCGGGAGTGAGACATACAGGCGCGGATGATGGACGAGAAACTACATTCGATCTTGTCCTCTTCAAAGCTGGTAAGTATGTTGCTCTGGAAGTGAGTTTTCAGGTAACGACCAACAGCGTTATCGAGCGTAAATCTGGACAGGCGCAAGCCCGATATGAGCAGATTCATGGTCAAGGGTACAAAATGGCCTATGTATTGGATGGGGCAGGTAACTTTCAGCGTGAAAGCGCGTTGCGTACTATTTGCGCTTTTAGCGATTGTACAGTCGCCTTCTCGCGACCAGAGTTAGATATTTTGACCCGGTTTGTCCATCAATATTTTGCGGAAGAGTAGCATATGACGCATATTGCGGAAGGTAGTCATCGACTTGCGATCAGCGTGCTGCGCCCTAGTAGCGAGCAAGAGTTACTGAACTCAATAAGAGATTTTCAAGATGTATGTTTCATACGCTTGCCAACGCCTCTTATACGAGACCAGAATGTTCAAGCGCAAATTCCAGCGGGGCTGTTATCACACGTCAGCAATGTTCTGGCAACTAGCGCAACGCTGATTATATTTGGTGATGTATCCGAGCTTGTACATCTTCATGCGGAAAGTGGTCCACAATTGCATTATCATTCGTGGATTGCAATTAAGCAGCATAATAGGAATAATTTCTTGGATCAAACTTCACTTCCACATCAGCATGTGGGAGCAATGATATATACCAAATATGAAGGTAAATTAAATCACTCAACTGTCAGACTTGAATATACCTATTGTCTTGCTTGCAATCGAACAACTAAAGATTATGGTGGTAAGAAGCACACCTACCATCATTCAGGAACCCTGATTTCGGATGTTTGGCGTGATATTGCCATTGATGCTACAACGGATATTTCGCCAGTGCTAGAGAGGTTTGCTGATCTCTTCGGGATTGAACAATATCGGGAGATACGTGTAGTTGATCTCTCAATGCCTGATCAAAATAGTGGACAAATGGGCTTGAAGCGTGTTCCGCACTATCCACCAACGATACCGACAATTGGAAGTCACCTAGTGCATGGAGATAGTCTGACCGAGTTACGCGCTTTGCCAGACAATAGTATCGATTTCGCGTTTGCGGATCCGCCTTACAACCTAAAAAAGGATTATCACGGATACAAGGATGATTTGAATATAGAAGATTACTTTTCTTGGTGTGATCAGTGGATTTCCGAAGTTGCACGAGTCCTTCGCCTAGGTGGAACATTTGCGCTCTTGAATATTCCCCTTTGGTCAATTCGGCATTTTCTACACTTAGAGACCGCTCTGAGCTACCAAAACTGGATTGTCTGGGATGCGCTTTCGTTTCCGGTACGCAGGATTATGCCATCGCACTATACTATTCTCTGCTTCAGTAAGGGTGAGGCGCGCCCATTACCGGGGTTATCAAGCCTTTTTGATAGCGAGAATACCCCAACAAATTCACTGGCACTTACGTCATTAAAACCGCTTGCAGAAGACTACTGTATTCGTGCATCGTGTGTTTCAAATCGTTCCAAATACCAAGCGGCAGATCGTGGCAGATTAACAGACATATGGTGGGACATACATCGTCTAAAACATAATAGTCGGCGCGTTGATCATCCGTGCCAGCTTCCACCCCAATTACTCTACCGTCTAATCACGCTGTTCACGGAGCCGGGTGAGTTGGTGTTGGATTGCTTCAATGGTGCAGGAACAACCACACTTGCTGCGCACCAACTGGGAAGGCGGTACATAGGAATCGAGATTGAAGAAAAGTATCATCAGATGGCAGTTGCACGACACTATGAAATACAACAGGGTATTGATCCTTTCCGCAAGGAAGAAAGAATCCTTACCGAGAAAAATAGCTCGGTTAAGCGCCGGAAAAAACAAAAATATGAAGTCACCAAAAAAATATTGCAACTGGAAGTGCGGCGAATCGCACAAGAATTAGGTCGTCTACCCACTCGCACGGAAGTTGAGCAAAGCGGGCAGTATCCTATTCGATTATATAATGAGTATTTTGCAAGTTGGGGTGAAGTTTGCGCGGCAGCACGTACAACGGGCATGACAGAAACGAGAGACACCCAACCCGAAGTAAATGAAAGAAGTAGCCAACCAAGATTATTTTAGTCATCATACACATGAAAGGGCGAGAGATTTCTCTCGCCCATAATATGAACAAGTGCGATAGGCTTATGCGGGTTGCCGCGCCTCCGCGCCGAACTGCAACCCCGCGCCGTCACTATCGACCCAGACCCGCGCGCCTTCGCGAATCTGGCCTTGCAGGATCGCGAGCGAAAGCGGGTCTTGCAAGTCGCGCTGGATCACACGCTTGAGCGGACGCGCCCCGAACACCGGGTCGTAGCCACGCTCTGCGAGGAAATCTGCCGCCGCGTCGCTCAGTTCGAGCATGATTTGGCGTGCCGCGAGCAGCTTGCGCAGCCGCCCAAGCTGGACCTCGACGATCTGTCGCAGGTTTTCGCGCGTCAGGCTCTCGAACAGGACGATCTCATCGATGCGGTTGAGGAACTCTGGCCGGAAAACGTTATCCAGCTCCTGCATGACCGCTGTACGGATGTCGCTCTCGGCGGCCTTCCCGCTCAACGCTTTGATGATCTGGCTGCCTGCGTTGCTGGTCATGATCACGACCGTGTTGCGGAAATCGACGGTACGGCCTTGCCCATCGGTCAGGCGGCCATCATCGAGCAGTTGCAGGAAGACATTGAAGACTTCCGGGTGCGCTTTTTCGATCTCGTCGAACAGCACGACCGCATAGGGACGGCGGCGCACTGCTTCGGTAAGCTGGCCGCCCTCATCGTAGCCGATATATCCCGGCGGCGCACCGATCAGGCGGCTGACGGTGTGCTTCTCCTGATATTCGCTCATGTCGATGCGGATCATCGCGTCTTCGGCGTCGAAGAGGAACTCCGCGAGCGCGCGCGCCAGTTCGGTCTTGCCAACGCCTGTGGGTCCGAGGAACATGAACGATCCGGTTGGACGTTTCGGGTCCTGCAAACCCGCGCGTGCGCGCCGAACCGCGTTGGAGACGGCGCGGATTGCGTCGTGCTGGCCGATCACACGCTCATGCAAGCGATCTTCCATGTGCAGCAGCTTTTCAACTTCGCCTTCGATCAACTTCGTGACTGGGATGCCCGTCCACTTCGCGACCACGCGCGCTACTTCGTCGTCGTCCACCTCTTCCTTGAGCATGGAGCCGTTCTTCTGCATCTCGGCGAGGCGCGCTTCCTGCTGCCGGAGCTGGGTCTCAAGGTTCGGAATGTCACCGTAGCTGAGGCGCGCCGCCGTCGCGAGATCGTTGCGGCGTTCGGCCTGCTCAAGCTGTACGCGCGCGTCATCGAGCGCACCTTTTGCTGCGCGGATGTCACTGATTACACCTTTTTCGGTCTGGTAGCGGGCGGAGAGCGCATTCGCGGATTCTTTCAGGTTCGCGAGTTCTTCTTCCAGTTTGCGTAGGCGCTCACGGGAGGCAGAGTCGCGTTCCTTTTTGAGGGCTTCGCGCTCGATCTCAAGCTGCATCACCTGCCGCTCGACGGTTTCTACTTCGGCGGGCTTGCTGTCGATTTCCATGCGTAGGCGCGAGGCAGCTTCGTCGATCAGGTCGATGGCCTTGTCGGGAAGCTGGCGATCCGGGATGTAGCGCGCGGAGAGAGTCGCGGCGGCTATCACTGCGCTATCCCGAATGCGGACGCCGTGATGTACCTCGTAGCGCTGCTTGAGGCCGCGCAGAATGCTGATCGTATCTTCGACGCTCGGCTCATCCACGAAGACGGGCTGGAAGCGGCGTTCTAGTGCGGCATCCTTCTCGATATACTTGCGATATTCGTCCAGCGTGGTCGCGCCGATGCAGTGCAGTTCGCCGCGTGCGAGCATCGGTTTGAGCATGTTTCCGGCGTCCATCGAGCCTTCGGCCTTGCCCGCACCGACAATGGTGTGCAATTCATCGAGGAACAGCACGATTTCGCCTTCGGCGTCGGTAACTTCCTTGAGGACGGCTTTGAGGCGCTCCTCGAACTCGCCACGATATTTCGCGCCCGCAACGAGCGCGCTCATATCCAGCGAGATGATCCGCTTATCGCGCAGACCTTCCGGCACGTCGCCGTTGATGATGCGCTGTGCCAGCCCTTCGACAATCGCGGTTTTGCCGACACCCGCCTCACCAATGAGGACCGGGTTGTTCTTCCCACGACGGCTGAGGACCTGTACCACGCGGCGAATTTCTTCATCGCGCCCGATTACTGGGTCGAGTTTGCCCTGGCGGGCGGTCGCGGTCAGGTCGCGGCCATATTTTTCGAGCGATTGGAACGTGCCTTCGGGGTCCTGCGAGGTGACGCGCTGGCCGCCGCGAATGACCGCCAGCGCCTTCAATACGCCATCGTAATCGATACCGTAGCGGAAAAGCATATCGCCAAGCGATTTGTGGCTGGTCAGCGCGAGCAGGATATGTTCGGTGCTGACGAAATCATCCTTCATTTTGCGCGCTTCGTTCTCCGAGCGCGTGAGCGCATCGACGACGCTGCGCTGAAAGTTGACCTGCATGTTGCCGCCGTGTACCTGCGGACGGCTGTTGAGCAGCGTTTCAAGGTCATTGATCAGCGCTTGTGGACGCGCGCCGACCTTCGAGACGACCTGCGGCACGACGCCATCGGTCTGGCGCATGAGCGAGAGCATGAGATGCGCGGGTTCGATTTCCGCGTTGCTATATTCGGACGCGATGTTCTGCGCGCCGACGACGGCTTCCTGTGCCTTGTTGGTAAAGTTGTTCAGGTTCATGGGTGGACCTAAACCCCCTGTTCTTTAGAAATTGATTGCAGCGGACAGTGTAGGCACAGTGTATAGGATGTCCGTAAGTTTTGCATCGGAGTTGTATAGGATGGGTCGGGCAACGCGATCCGGTGTAGGGGCGGTGGCTTGACGCGCTCGTTCGCGATAAAATGCGGTGCAACATCGTTAACCAACGCAGAGATTATGCGCCATGCCGAGCAATGCTATTTTCATAAGCTATCGACGCAGTGCAGGCGGGATGACCGCGTTGGCGGTGTTTCAGGATATGCGCGCCAACGGGATCGATGCGTTTTACGATATTGAAAGTATTCCGAGCGGTAAATGGCTGGAAGTCATTTTGCGGCAGATCGCGGCGCGTCCGTATTTTGTGCTAATCCTCACGCCGGGAACGCTGGATCGGTGCGCTGAAAATGGAGATATGCTCCGCAAAGAGATCGATGAGGCGATACGGCTCAAGCGCGTGATCGTGCCGCTATATACGCCTGAGTTCAAGTGGGATGATTTGAAGCGGTTCGCGCCGGATGTTGCAGATGAGATTAGCGGGTTCAATGGGATTGAGATGCCACATCGCTTTTTTAAATATGCGCTGATGGATGTGCGGGAGCGATACTTGCAGCCGATTGACATACCGCTTGCGCCTGTTCCGGCCACCGATAACCCGATAATTGATGAAAAGATGATGGGGGTGGTGTCTGCATCAGACGTAATCGCAAAGCAACTTACGGCAGAAGAATATTACGGTCTAGCAGAGAAAAAGTGGAGAAACAAAGATTATGATGGAGCAATAACTGATGCGAACAATGCCTTAAGCATAGACCCAAATTTTGCTAGAGCATATAATGGTCGAGGCAGTGCATACCGTGATCAAGGAAACTATGATCAGGCATTGTTAGATTTTTCTGCGGCGCTGCAACTTGACGCAAAATATGCTTACGCATACTACAATCGAGGCACGATCTATGCTTTAAAGAATGATTATTCTCGTGCGATTTTAGATAAAGAAGCCTTTCTGCAACTCAGTCCAAATGATCCGACCTATTCTCCACGTGCTTTGAAAGATATACAAAATTGGCGCAAGCTGATTGAATAGAACTGCCCCACACGGTTGGAACAGGGCAGTATTGAAGCGGATGGCTAGAAGCTACTTCTGGCCGTACACGTTCGTGTAGCGGTCATACAGTTTGTCGATGTCAGGCGAGGCGATGGGCAGCGGCTCGCCAAGCTGCATCGCGATCCAGACCGTTGCGGCTACGTCCTCGGTCATGACGGCGGCCTTGAGCGCGGCTTCCGCATCCTTGCCTACGGCGAACACGCCATGATTGCGCAGCAGCGCCGCCGGACTGCGTGAGCCTTTGAGGGTATCGACAACGACCTGCCCGATCTCTTCGCCGCCAATCAGCGCGAACCCGCCACATGGAATATCGCCGCCAAATTCATCGGCCATCGCGGTCAGTACGCACGGGATCGATTTGCCGAGCGCAGCGAACGCGGTGGCGTAGCGCGAATGGGTATGCACGATGCCGTTCACGTCCTCGCGTTGACGGTAGATATAGCAGTGCGAGGCGGTATCGGACGAGGCTTTGTGCGTGGCTTCGATGATGTTGCCGTCGCGGTCTACGATGACCATGTTCTTCGGCGCGAGGTCGCGGAATTTGACGCCACTCGGCTTGATGACGACATACCCGGTTTCCGGGTCGCGTCCGCTGACATTGCCGGAAGTCCACGCAACGAGGCCGTGTTCCGATAATTCGAGGTTGGCCTCGAATACTTCTTCCCTGAGTTTTGCGAGGAGCAAGGTTACATCCTTTTTTGTTTCTAAGGCGCGAATTGCCGGGCGGGTCAAGCCCCAGTCGTGAAGCTAAGGGAAAACGAAAAAGACATGGCGCTCTCTCAATGTTTGAAGCGAAGAGAAAACCATGTCAGACGAAGAATTTATCCAACAAAGCGAACAACTGCAAGATTTTCTGGGGATCAGCATTCGGTAAGGTGATGCCGCAACAAACGTTCTAATAATTATGGGAGTTCATCAAATGTCAGTCCGCAACGCACAACAAACAATCAATGATACAGTAACCGCATGGGAGGGTATTTCAGCGCATCCGCACCGCTTCGGTGGGACGGAGTTCCGCATCGGGAAGCGCGAAATCGGGCATATTCACGGCGATTCGATGGTCGATATTCCGTTCCCGGTCAAGCTGCGCGACGAGGTGGTGAATAGCGGACGTGCCGCGCCGCATCATCTCTTGCCGGAAACGGGCTGGGTCAGTTTCTATATTCGCGAGCCGGAAGATGTGCAGCGCGCTATCGAGCTGCTACGGCTCTCGTTCGAGGTCGCGCAGCGGCAGAAAACGCCGCGCGTAACCGAGGTTCACCAGCGCAGCGGCGAGGAGCGCCTTCCCGGTGTCGAGCAGAATGAACGGCACTGAGCCGAGCAGCGCGGCCATCTGCCACGAGAGTTTCTGGCTTATCGCAACGCCCGCCGTGCCGATCACATGGATCACGAGCGCCGCGCCCATCCCGCATAAAATATTCAGCAAGACATGCCGCCCGCGCAACAGCCCCGCGATGAATGCGCCGGGGATGAACGCAAGTAGGTAGCCCGCTGTCGGGCTGAACAGCGCCGCCGTACCGAGACCACGCGAATCGAGCGGCGCTCCGAGCGCGATCAGGCCGACATAGGTGATCTGGCTGGCTGCGCCCTCAAGCGAGCCGAGCAGCATCCCCGCGATAAATACGACGAATGTTTGCGCGGTAATCGGTACGGGCGTGCCGGGGAGTTCGATCCTGATGCGCGCCGAAAGCGCCGTCAGGCCGACGAATAGCGCGATGCGCAGGGCGCGTAATTGCCACTCCGGGCGTGTAGCAAGCGAAGTTCTGGAAAGTAGCAGCGTCATTGGGTGAGCCTCTAATTATCGAATTGCGGATAATAACCCCACCCGCTTACTTTTGCTTCTCAAAATCAGGCAAAAAGAAGGCTCCTTCTACAACAGAAGGAGCCATTGGCTCAGGTCGCTACGCGCGAACCCAAGTGAATAATTGGAAAGACTACTTCTTGGTCGCGGCCATCGTCGCCATCATAGCCGGAGCCATTGTTCCCATCATACCGGGAGCCATTGTCCCCATCATCATCATGCCGCTCTTGGAGAGCTGACCACGCATCGCGCCGTTGGGGAAGTCGCTGGTGTGGACGTTGTAGTAGTAGCCCGCCGGGTTCGCTACGATGTCAGCGATGAGCGCCGCGTCCGCGGTGACGCAGCTCTGGCTCATGCCATTCGCGCCGGGGGGCATCTTGGCATCGATGACGACCGGACCCGCGACGGCTGCCGCGCCCTTGTGGATGTGCGCCGCCGCCGCCGGCAGCGTGATGCCGTTCACGGCAACATCGAAGCAGACCTGCTGGCCGCTGATCGAGATCACTGCCCAACCCGCGCCATCAGTATCGCCTGGTCCCGGAACTTCGTTCTTGCCGGAAAGCTGCGCAACGAAGCAGCCGCCATTCATCGCGGCCATCGTGCCAGACATCGCCATCGTGCCGGACATGGTGGCCTTCATCGTTCCCGCCATCGCCATTGTGCCGGACATGGTGGCTTTCATCGTTCCCGCCATTGCCATTGTCGCGGGCATTGCCATCATCGTGCCGGACATGCCAGCCGCGCCCGCCTTGAAGGACGGGTACAGACTGGCAACGGTACACCCAGCCATCATACCCGACATGGTTCCCATCATCGTGCCGGACATCGCCATCGTTCCCATCATCGCGCTGCCAGTGGCAGCTTTGGTCTGGGCAACAGCATTGCGCGAGGTCCCCCCGGAGGCGAACAAGAACGCGGCGATAGCAATGAGCGCAGCAATACCGTAGACCTTGGCTAACTTGTTCATGCGAGTCTCTTCCTCTGTTAAGAAATCCCAACGGACTATATTTAAGGCGATAATTCGGCATTGCGCAAGTATCTATAAGCACTAACTTTGTAACATTGACGAAAATAGGCTCCCTTTCAGGAGCCTTGACGCATACGAATATAGGACAGGTGGCTAGTTCTGGCGTAAGCCCACTGGCGCACTGTTCCCCGATAAGCGCTCGACTGCTTCCCAATCGGTGAAGAGAAAGTGATCGTGATAGTAGTGTATCCAGAGGAAACACAGGATCGCCGTGTAGTAGGCGGTGTCGAAACGCATTCCGGCTGGCCGTCCCGGATCGACAATGCCGACGGTGATATACACCACGACGCCCAAAATGAGCGAGCCGAGGACCATCCCCAACGAGAACGCATAGAGTTTCCAGGCATTGCGGCTGCGCGCAAAGCTATCAAGCTGCTTGTTGGATTTGGCGAGGTCGCCCGTCTGGTGGCGCAGCCGCATGATATAAATCGTGAGCAGCAGATATTGGAACGAGTGCCAGGTATTCAAGCCCTGAAACGCCGTATCGAGGTTCTTCAAGCCCGGCATCGTGAACGCAACCGAAACGGTGATGACAATGAAAATGGTCTTCGGCCAGTGGACGTAGCCGCCGCGAATTTCCAGCACGGTCTTGATGATGAACGCGATGACCGCAAGCGCAAAGACTGCTGACACCGACCACCATAGCCAATCCGCTTTGAAGAATCCTGGAATGACCTTCGTCAGATCGTTTGACCCAATCGCGAAATCGTTCTGGCTGATTTTGAATGCCGCCAGCGGAAACAGGCAGGTCAACACCAGCGCGTAATCAATCGCCCGTGATATGGGCGAAATCGCGCTCTTCTTACGGTGGTTGTAGAGTTCGACGATATACGTGACCTGATGCAGGACGTGGATTCCCGCCCAGAAAAAGAACACGGTCAAGAGCAGGTTAAGGTTCAGGAACGCCAGCGAGACGACCACAACCGGGATGATGATCGATGAGCGGATCAACATCGGATAGCGCTTGACGAACTGATCATCCAGCGCGGTACGCATGAAGGTCGCGTACATATGCGGACCGCCGACGAACAGCGCGATCACTACATTGATCAGGTTGCGGACTGCGGATTCCGTGGCGGGGTTTGCGCCATGTGGGTCGCCAAGCAGCGCCAGCCCCGCCAAGTAGAGCAGATAGGGCATTGGGACGATCAACACGCTCAGGGTCATGAAAATCGTGTCCCAGTTACGATTACGAAGCCAGAGTCCCTCCGGCTGAATATGCTCTTCGACTTGTGGAAGGGCAGTGTTCCCCAGCGTCGTTACACCCATTGATACTCCTGCACACGAGGCGCGTTTTTACTATAATCTCTACATTATAAACCCAAAAAACCGTAAAAGTTACAACGTGCTGCTTCACAACATGCCGCAGCTTGACAGGATCATGTGCGCCGGGTGCGATACAATTGTGTTCATCATCTGCTCCGTGAGGATATGCCATGCGCAAACCCATCGTCGCCGGAAACTGGAAAATGTACAAAACGCCGCAGCAAGCCGCCGATTATTGTGAGGCGTTGCTTGCGGTCCCTGACCTCGTGCAGGACGCGGCGCAAATCGACGTTCTGATCTGCCCGCCCGCTATCGACCTGCATGTATTGAACGAACATTTCAAGGGCGGTCCGATCAAGGTCGGCGCGCAAAATATCCATGACCAGCACGAAGGAGCGTATACCGGGCAGCTTGCCTTCCAGATGATACGCGAATTGGTGAGCTATGTGCTGCTCGGCCACAGTGAGGTTCGCAAACACCTTGGTGAGACGGACGCCCAGATCAACGCAAAGGTGAAGCTGGTGCTGACCGCCGGCGTGCGCCCGATTATCGCGGTCGGCGAGTCGCTTGAGCAGCGTAACGCGGGTGCAGCGCAGAGCATCGTCAACGGGCAGGTTGCCGCCGCACTGGAAGGCGTGATGCCCGACTCTGCTGCAAATCTGGTCATCGCGTATGAACCCATCTGGAGCATCGGGACGGGCGTCCCCTGCAATCCGCAGGATGCGAACACGATGATCGGGATCACTCGCGCGCATATCGGCTCCCTTTTGGGCGAAGATGCCGCCGCGCAGGTCCGTATTCAATACGGCGGCTCGGTGAAGCCCGATAACATGGAAGCGTATATGAGCCAGCCGGAAATCGACGGCGCATTGATTGGTGGCGCGTCGCTCAAGGTGGACGACTTCGTGACGCTGATCCGCCTCGCGATCAAGGCGAAGCACCCGCTCTGACCATGACTGCTGTAGATGCGCTCGCGCCCTGGCTGCTGGCCGCGCTGATCCTGTTCCTGCTGCTGCGCACGCAAAAAGCGCTCCAGCGG
>Ga0123337_10001235_pt1 | contig 34156 bp, 24 predicted proteins | sample frozenSSSSmetaG_FD_89792 | JGI IMG/M metagenome (GOLD analysis project Ga0123337, IMG submission 89792) | Glacier valley bacterial and archeal communities from Borup Fiord, Nunavut, Canada, to study Microbial Dark Matter (Phase II) -... | ecosystem: Environmental > Aquatic > Freshwater > Ice >...
ATAAGTTGACTATATAGCTCAGCCCCTTATTCATGGGGCGGACTAAGAAGACTCTGTGCAGCATCTGTAAAGAGGCTGCCCCTATTCGAGTCAGGCCCTCGGATCAGACTGGTTTCAACAATAGGTGCCCTTCTTGACCGCCTCATTCACCGTTGCGGCCGCGCAGCGGTAGTTCGCCGCGATCTCGTCGTACAGGGACGCCGCGAGGTCCTCGAGGCCGTAAAACATGCCGATAAGCTTGATGTAGGCGGCAGTGCGGAGGGGTGAAATCGATGCGTCGTTCTTGATTAGGACCTTGGAGGCGTCTTTGGTGGTGTCGTCAGCGAAGAAGACGGCGTCGACGTGCTCGGGGCCCGAGGCCCACGCGGATTGCGGGTAGCTGATGCTGTCGACGATGTTGGCGCGTATGCAGGCGGAGGTCACGGACGACTCTTCGCCGACTTTCTTGATGGTTGAGGACTTGCCGAGCATCTGTCTATTCATCAGCTCTGTTCTTTATCCATCTCGGGTGCTCACATATCATGGGACATGAAATTGGATTGTAATAAGGGAAAGGGAAAAGCTCACATCGATGAAATTCTGACTCAGGCCATCTAGTGCCGCAACCGAGGTGACAGGCACCTTGATTATCAGACTATCCTCTCCCACCGCGCTCTTGGGTGGCACCTCATCCGTGCAGTGCAGGACGATATAGCGGTCCTGAGCGGCAGTCATGACGCGCACGTAGGTGTTATGATAGGAGGCGATGAAGGGCAGCTCGGCGACGTTCGAGTCGAAGTCGGTGTCGATGAACTTGGTGCCCCAGAAATCCCGCGTGGAGTTCCATTGGGCAGTTGCGCATCCGGCGCCGATGGCTGCATGCGCGGTGCCCGCTGCTGCTGCAACGGCTGTGAGCTGGAGGAGACGCTTCATGGCGGGCATTGTGTGAGAGAGCGCGTCCTGCTTCCACGACGGAGAAGGAGAGGGGAGTAGTGAGGGGAGATGGTTTTGATGGAGGGGTGAAGAAGGATGACGGATCACTTGACTGTCAGCGAAAAGTGCGTACGCAGAGCAGGAGCGGCAAACGGCGTAGCAGCAGGATTATGTACGAGGAGCGCGCGCCACGGCTATGAGATGACATGATGAGGAGGAATCGGGAACAAGGCCTAGCACGCAGCCAGAGTCAAGGCAGAGCCCACCCGATCTGATCTCCGAGGATTCCCACACGAAGAGAGGGTGTCAGGTGTGCTGGCGCCAAGGGGGATGAGTAAAATAGAGGAGGGTAGAGTAGAGTAAATCGGAGGAGAGAGACAGAAAAAGGGGGGGAGAGAGATTGAGAGAGAGAGAGAGAGGGAGAGGGAGGGAGAGAGAGAGACGGAAAGAAAGAGAACACCAACATCCAAGATACACTGTCTCGCCAACGTATCTATCCCCCGTGGTGAGTGTATGAGTGTATCAGAGAATGCCATGCCATGCCATGCCATGCCATGCCATGGCCATACGGGTTTATGGCCATACCCACTGTTTTGATCTGATAAAATCCCCAGCCCCGCTGTCGTTTCTCCTCTCTTGCCAAGTTGCCAATGCCAATGCAAATGCCACATGGTAGTCCACCCATCTCGATGCGCATCCGACAACGGAGCCCCAGAACAGAGTACGGATTGTACGCAGCACTCCACCAAGAAGTGAATCCTCCTCTTTCCTCTTCGACCGGTTCCTCTCCATCCCATCCTCATCCCCATCGGCGTTTGCCCTTGGCTCTTGCCCATCACATACTTCCTGTGGAGGGTATTGGTATCGTAACGACCACAAACAACATGGCAGCCATGTCCGGCCACCAGGCCACGTTCTTCATGAGATGATGAGAGCAGCAGTAGTCCGTGTCCAGCTCCTTCCGTTCTCTGTATCCTTCCGTCTCTTCGCGCGCATAATCCCAAGCATCCCAAACAGCAAGTCCAGATCCGGCGATAACAAAGGCGGAAAGGAAAAATACTGAAAACATCTCCGCTTCCCCTCCGTCCTCTCCGTCTTCTCCCACGCGCCAAGCGCCCACACGCGCCAAGTCGGTTAACTTCCCCTCCCTTGGCTTAGATGATCAGATAAGATGGCAAGATGGGCCCACTATCTCAGCGCCGGGGTGTTGCAGAAACCATCTGATAAACACGGACCCGTCGCGTGCACTGCAGGCTGGGCCGCGCTATGGACGAGGGAGCTTGGCTGTTGGAATGGACCCTGGAAGTGGCAGTGGCGATGTTTACATGCTATGCTGTTTAGTCGCTTAGTCGGACTGGGCGAGAAGAGAGAGCAGAGCGACTGACTCGGTCGAAGCAGACATCGGCCGATGACTGATCCAGCTGAAGAGCACTGAAGGATGGAAGAGCGGGCGCTGATTGCCGTACTACCCCGTCCGTACTGGGGCCTAGCAGGATCTGACAACTTAAAAGATATTACTGCACGCATCGACTTCGAGTGTGAAACGGCATGATCCTCGCGACGATGATCTAGAGGCTAGAGCCATGACGCTCAGCCCTCTCAGCCCTCTCACACGGTACACCCCAGCACCCCGCAGGCTAGGAACGAAGCAGCGGAACCATGTCGGCGATTGCTGTCTTATCAGATCATCTTGTCACATCGGCCATCTGTCCCAGAGCGAGAGCGAGCGAGGGGAGGAAGGATGCGATCAGGCCCGGTACTGACTCCTGAGCATGCCGGATGAGAGATGCCGAGGGGATGATGGTGGATGAGAGCTCGATGGGTTGGATTGGTACGTGGCTAGGTACATAGTAAATAGCCGGTACGATGCAGAACAGAACAGCACAGCAGAGTCCGCGCAATTCCATTTGGGCGCAAAAATGGAAGAGATGGAGGAAGGGATTTCACAACTGCAAGATCTCATGATGAAGATGACATGATTTCATGTCCTCGACGAACTGACCATTGTCATGCACGGTTCAGAAGTGAATTATGAATCAAAATATGTATCTATGCCAGGCCTGGCAAGCAGTATATTACAGCTTTTGCCTATAACTCTAAGTCGTCTTCATACAATCCCATCCCCCTCCGACACTTCCCTCTCGAATCGAGGTAGTTTCCCATTCCCCCATTCATCCCACAAGTCCTCATATCTCATTCCGTACCCGCGCCTGCTTCACCCCTTCCTTACAAGGCCAACGCAGCAACAGCCAAGACAGCCGCAAACGCACCCCCCACACCACCATTCACAGCCGCCGCGCCGGTGAAGCTCGCAGTCGGGACAGCCGAGGTGACAGTTCCGTTCTAGCACACGCCGAGTTAGCACTCCGGTCCACGAAATCACGGAGAAACACCCACAGAGGAAGGCACAACAGCGCTGCCGCTGCCCACTGGAACAACCACGGCCACGGTGCTGGACGACTCGCACGACGTCACTGTCACCGTCGTGACCTCCTCGGCGACACTCTCACTAGTCAGAGCGGGCGCCGACGAGATAGCGGGTGTAGTAGGGATCGAAACCGCGGAGGAAATCTCAGAGGAGCTTACAGCAGAAACAGTGGTGGTCTCAGCCGGGGCAGACGTCTCGACTGGGCCGGCAGAGGTGGTGTCGGCTGGCGCTGACGTCTCGACTGGGGCGGCAGAGGTGGTCTCGACGACGGGCTCAGCGGTGGTGGTCTCGACTGGGGCGGCAGCACCTGGGGTCGTGGAGAGGCCGCACTTGGTGCCCGCGGCGCCGAGGGTGGTGCCGTAGTAGCGCCAGATGTTGACGTCGTCGGGGCCGGAGCAGGCGAGGCAGAGGGCGTACTTGTCGAGGAAGTCCTGGTTCTCGCATGGGCTGGCGCCCTTGGAGAGGGTGATGGCGCCGCCTACGGATTGTCAGTTTGGGGTTCGCGAGAGCGATGGGAAATGATGGAGTAGGACGTACCGCAGTTGCTGTGGCAGTCGTAGGCTGGGGTGCCTGGCTCCTGGCGACGGAGGAGCGCCGTGAAGACGTCGTCTGGGCCTGGGGCGGCAGCAGCGCCGAGGATGAGGGCCGCGGTGGCAGCGAGGACTGGGGCGTTGAAAAGCATGGTGATTTTGATTATTATTGGGCTTGGAGAACGAGCGAGCAAGAGCAGAGCAGAGCAGAGCGAGGTATTAGATGCGAGGAGTATGCGAATGCGAAACGAACGTGGTGATTCTGAGATGGAGAAAGTGCCGATGACAAGGAAGCCTCCTCATATATTTATTCAAGAAAACTTAACGATGTGACATCGAATGAGACGTGTTTTGCCCCCCTAGGGGAGATTACCTGGGGGTAACATGAGCACAAATGGTCTGCCTCTGGCGGCATAACAGGCGGGACCATGGGCCATGGTTGTCAGGACGGCGCTGCGAGAGCTGCCCACGAAGGCTGCTCCCCAGAAAGGCCATGAAGGCCAACTTGGTGAATATTGGTAAATGAGCACCCACATCCATCGATCCATCGATTCATCCACAGACCACAGTCCACACCCACATACTGTTTTTGCTGCGACGCCCGACATCGGCCGGCTCGCAGCCATTTTGCTCGTCGTGGGCGGTCTTGGGTCTTCTTGGGTCGCCTTGGGATTTCTGCAGACGCCGGAGCAGGGGAGAGAACACGGCGCTTGGCGCTTGGCAGTGGGGGGGAAGCTGAAAAATCTTATCAGATCAAAAAGATCAGATGATCTGATAAGATCAGGAGTGAATGCACGTCCATTAGCGCGCATTGCTGCCAAGTCCAATAATCTGATCCTCTGGAGCACATCAGACTGTCCTCCACCTAGCGGCTTGGACATGTCTATCACCGGTGATGTGCTGAGCGATTTCGATTTCTCCGGACCCATCAAATTCTGGCGCTTTGGAGCGAAAAGAGTCATATTGGCGTGAAAGATCTTTCGTTGCGGGCTTGTGGCCTTGTGGGCTTGTCGGATCGGATTTCGGGGAGAGAGTGTTGTGCTGCCAACTGCACGAGATGCGGCATGCGGATGTGGATGTGGATGCGGATATCGAGGGCGATGGATCATGGATCGAGCATAGATAGGTAGCTCTTTGCAGCCCAGTTGGCGCTCGTGTGAGTAGTCGGGGGAAAACCTCCTCTCTTGGCAGCCATGGCCCATGGCTCTGTTGTGCCATCGCTCTCGAGTCTTGCTCAGAGCAGAGGACGGGGCCAAACCTCTTGATTTCCGGCGTTGGCATCTTCCCCCCTCGGAGTCTTTCGTCTTCGTCTTCGGCCGTCTGCGGATTCTTCTATTCCTTGGGAGCGGCTTCTCTTTTGCCGGAAGAATCTTGCCACACACGACGAGGGCTTATAACAGGTCCTTATCCGCCTCCAAACGAAGCATCCCACACAATCCCATCTCATCTCATCTTTCCATCACCACCATCCGCATCTCACCTCTCCTCTTTTTATATCACGTTGATCGTTGATTCCCACATCCATCACAATAATGCTCTTCTCTACTCTCTACGCCCTGGCCCTCGGTGCCCTCGCCACCTCCGTCGCTGCTCAGCACGGCGCCAGTGAGGAGGGCAAGATGGGCCCCGTCGCCTTCCTCTGGCCCGAGGACCGCGCCTGGAACGCCGACCACGACAACACCGCCCGCTGCGGCTCCGTCGCCGGCGTCACCGTCCGCACCGACTTCCCTCTCGGTGCGCTCCTCCCCTCCCCCCTCCCCAACCACACCCCACTGACCGCCCCCCTTCCAGCCGGCGGCGCCGTCGCCCTGACCATCGACGACGAGTCCTGGGACGTCAAGATCGCGCTCTCCCTCTCCAACGCCCCAACCAAGCAATCCGACTTCGACGCCGCCATCTCCACCATCGCCGCCGTCGACGCCGGCCACCAGTGCTACAAGCTGCCCACGCTCCCCGTCGACATCACCGAGGGCGCCAACGCCACCATCCAGCTGCAGTACACGTCGCTCGAGGACGACGGCGACAAGGACACCTTCTACGCCTGCGCCGACGTCACCTTCGTCGCCACCCGCACCTTCACCGAGACCATCCCCTGCTTCAACGTCACCTCGGACGAGTTCGTCGATGTCACCGATGCCACCTCCACCGCTGCCACCGCCGCTGCTGCCACGGCTGCTGCCACGACCGCCCCGGCGTCTGGTGCGGGCTTCCAGACCGTCGGCTCTTTCGCCGCTGTCGCCGTCGCAGCCGTCATGTTCGGCATGCTCCTCAACTAAGCGGCTCGTCGGCCGTGCTGCGCTTGGTGTCTATGTCGTAATGAATGTGATGGTATAGGTAGGAGGGATCAGGGATCCGTCCAGTACATGGAAGAGAACGGCGGGAGTCCCGTCATTGTAACGCCAGGTGTCGTTCATGTCTATGCCCATGTCTATCGCGCTGTGTCGCCGATTAGCAGGGGAGTTAATGAGAGCATTGATGGCGAAAAGTAGCTAGTTGTAGAAATTGATTTGATCATCTTTTACTCACCGTGAGCCTCCTATCATTGCTTGCCCGTCCTGTGAAGCATTGCTATTTTCGTTCGCATACCATCATTGATGCATTCCAGCATACCTTGTCGTCTAGCTTCTCCCTTCTTGTTCTTGCTACTCCCGAACTCACAACAACTTGGCCTTTCGCAGTCGTGTTTTTGTCCCTCAGCTCCCACGATGAAATCACAAAGCAGCAGAGATATCATATAAAGGGCAAAGTTCCCATCCAAATATGTGTCTAAATATATAGCTCTAATTGAATAGCAAATCTAGACACAGGCAATTTATGACACAAAATAGGGCCTCTTCTGTGAAAATACCGCTTACTCACCTAAGCCTCCGCCTCCACATCATCAGCTTACGCGTCCGCCTCTACTTCTCCAACGGCTCCACCGTCGGATCCCAAGCACAAGGAGCATAAAGCCCTAGGTCCAACTTCTTCAAGTCCTCCTCATCGAGCTCAAAGTCATAGATCTGCGAATTCTCCTCGATCCGGCTCGGCGTCACACTCTTCGGCAACGGTACATGTCCCTGCTGCAGACTCCATCGCAGCAACACCTGTCCCCACGTCTTGCCGTGCTTCTTCGCCAGCTCCGCAAGCACAGCCTCGTCCTTGCGCTCCGCGCGCACCAGCGGACTGTACGCCTCGACCACGATGCCGCGCTTCACGCTCCACTCCACAATGTCGCGGCGTGGCAGCCAGGGATGGATCTCCCACTGGCCGACGGAGATGACGCCGCCCTTGCCCTTGCCGCGCTCCCCCTCCAACTCCTTGATATATGCCTCCAGCTCGTCGAGGTGGTGCACGCCGTAGTTGCTGACGCCGATCGACCGTACTTTGCCGGCCTCCTGCGCCTCAACCAGAGCCTTCCAGGCGCCCTTGCGACCGGCGGGCCCGCCGTAGGGGGAGTGGATGAGGATGAGGTCGAGGTACTCGAGGCCCGAGTTGCGCAGGGTCTGGTCGATCTGCTTGACGGCGATGTCGTAGGTTATGTTGCTGTCGAAGATCTTGGAGGTAAAGTAGATGTCGGAGCGGGGGATGCCGGAGGACTTGACGGCGGCGCCGCAGGGACCCTCGTTGCGGTAGAGGAGGGCGGAATCGACGTGTCGATATCCGACTTTCAGGGCATGGGAGACGGCGTCATCGGCTTTGTCTGCTGGGCTGTTTATTGCTGTTACTTGGTGTGCTTCGATGCGGGATGGAAGCTCCATACGTTTGATAAACCTGGAAACTATCAGTATTTCGGCCATTCAGGGTTCAATTGACTCAATGCACTTACACCGAAGCCGAGAATGGGGATCTCATAGCCCGAAGCCAGCGGGAGCTTGGAGTTGATGTCGAGTTTGGGCATGGTGGTGCTGCTGCCGTCAGTCTCTGCCACAATCCCCCCTTTCATTAAATCTTCCAGACAGTTTCTCGTAAAAGCAGACCCAGAGATGCGTGCTTCAATGCTTCAATGCTTCAATGCTTCAATAGGCCAATAGCTCTGGAACGCCCAAGGCAGTAGTATGCTCTCCAGGCCCATGATGTATCAAACGAAGGAGAAAACTCCAGGATCCACAAGAACACACATACACACTCTTCCTGCTCCCGACATCACCGTCTCAGTGCTCTATTCAGCAACTGCAGGGCCAACAACGTCAACCTCTCGGCCGCAACGCACGCGTTCCTCCCACTGGGCATCCCGGCATATGGACGACCATCGATGCCAGAAAAGCAGAAATATCAACTCACAATGGGAATTGTACTGTATAATCCAGAATTCTGTATCTTAGATAGAGAGAGTTAAGAGGAGAAGGAGGAGAAGGAGGAGAAGGAGAGAAGGAGAGAAGAAAGAAAGATATCAGAGATGGGAGGAGAGGGGTTATTTATTAAGGATGACAAATCCAGCTCCTAGACAAACGCGGGGCCTCTTCTGTTGCAGCGAGGGGCCACGGATGACGTGCATCCTCAGTCCTAGCACGTGATGCGCTTTCAGGGGCACAGCGCGGAATCCTCCCGGCTGCTGCTACGTACCTATGTATCTATGTAGCTGATATATATATATATATATATATATACACATATATATGTATATGTATTAAAATACTAGCTGATTTACTACTTAAGTATCTATTAGTTATTTAATAGATTTATAATAAGCTTAAAGTCTATATATAGCCTACTATATATTATACTTATTACTCTTTATTCTTATAGTTTGATAAGTATATAATTTATAGTCACGTGACCTTGTTACTTCTGAGTACCTCGTGAGTAACAAAATACGTTACTCAAAATCAAATCAAAATCATTGTTACTCATACTCATGAGTAATGATTTTGAGTAACTTAAGTAACTCATGATTTTCATGATTTTTCTTGCTCACCCTGCTCATTTTGAGCATCTGAGAGGAACTTGTTATGGCCTCCCTCCATGCTTTCCTTTTGATTTACAAATGCATCGACTAGGTCTTGGGGTCATACCATATCCCAAGCCTTTTCCGGCCCTCAAACGTGACTTTTCTAGCCCGTATCCCTCGCATGCTGATCTTTGCCAACCCGGAGAGAGCCCCCTAGTATTCTGTTCTTTACCAACCTTGGTGCTTTGCTGAAAGCCTCTGTCTCACACAAAGCGTTCTCTGGAGCAACTAGTGTATTTAATCAACAAGCTTAATTTGTTGAACGCTCGCCGTCCCAGAACTGCCGCTCGACGGTCGGACCGATGGCGAAGCGCGCTGCTACGTAGTCGCGGATGTGGTTCGGGACCGTGCCAACAACTGCAGCAGGAGTCGCGCCTTCAACAGCATCTTGCTGGTTTTGATGCAGGACGACGCGCCCACGCCGGCCGCAGCGGGGCGCTGGAGAGCAGAGACATGACATCGAAGCGTGTGTGCCGCGAGCGGAGTTGGGTTTCCTCATCCCCGAGCCAGCGGCCGCTTGTGGAGTGGTGGAAGTTGTCGGATGGGGGGGGGTTGGGCGTCGACTTGGTGCGGATGGGAACAGGTGAGGTGAGGTGAGGTGGCTACGCCAACTTTACCTCACAGACACCGCCGATCCCGTATCGCAGAGAAGTTTGGTTGAGAAGCGGGATTGCGGATTATTGTTCACATGCCGTTGTTCACATGGCTCCCGTAGAGAGGGCTGGGGGGGCGGGGGGCTATGGATGTGCGTCGTCGAGTAGACCGGCCGGCAAGGTGGTTGTCGGCACGGGCCGCGGTGGCCGTGCCTGTCTTGGTAAAGACGACCGACCATCAACGTCTGTTTAAAATCTCGGGTGCGAAAGAAATACTCTATACAATATCATAGAATCATTTCTGAATTTCGATATCCGTATAACGGCTTTTGGTGATATTGGTAATAGGTTGATATTTTCAGAGAAGCATGTAGGGGCGGGGCTTACGACGAGAAGCTGAGATTAGTAAAGTTATTATTGTAGTAAGTTGGTGTGTTTATTTTCGATCGCAGCAGTTCATCTGTGAACTCTTCTGTATGGTTTGATTCTGTAGCTTGCAGACAAGCTGCGTCCATGATGTTGTGGTCTCCGAATTCAATACCGCCGACAGCGGAGTCAATCTGGTCGGCGATGAGATCTTGGTTGCAAAGCTCGGCATATTCGGCTTTCTTCGAAAACCCGAATGTTGGCTAGGCACTCTTGTCTTACTTTCTCCCGCGTCTCGGAGTAACAGATGAAATTAAAAAGTAAATATACAAGTCCGTCTATTTCCATCAACCCCCTACGAGTACTCCATTCCCCCTGAACAAACTCCCCAAATAACTCCCCCTCACAACCGTATCCCCATCCCCCCTCTTCCCAATCCTCACACTCCCCAACGCCAACGAAAACCCCACCCCCACCCACCCAAAACTACTCAGCGCATAAAACGCCAGCACAATGCCCCTCTTCGCCCTCTCCCGCAGAAACTCCTGCTCCGCCGCGCCCAGGCCCGCAATCGCATCGAAGCTGCTCGCGCCGCCCGACGCAAACGTGATCCCCGCATTGCTCAGCGTGTTGTTGAAGATATTCAGCATGAGCGTCGTCGCGATCGTGCCGCCCAGCGTGACGGAGAGCGACGTCAGACTCACGACCGATGCGATGTCGTCCGGGTAGTACCCGATCCCGTGCAGCGTCGACGGCATGAAGCGGATTCCGCCCCCGACGCCGGTGAGCGCGAGCATGCCGATGATGAGGCCCTTGCTCTCGTGGTCGAGGGCGAAGGCGACGAGGGTCAGCCCGATGGGCTCGATGAGCGTGCCGACGAAGAGCGTGGCGAAGGTTTGGAGAGGCCAGACGTTGCAGGCGAACATGGCGATGTAGGAGCCGACTGCGAGGCCGGGGAGGTAGTAGAGCAGGTTCAGGCCTGCCTCGCCGGAGCCGGAGCCGCGGACGAGCGCGAAGTATAGGTCGACGAAGTAGAATACGGCGTACATCGCCATACCCGTTAGGAAGCTGATGTACATCAGGATGCTGACGTTGCGCGCGAGGAGCAGCTTGAAGGGGAGCATGGCCCTGCGCGTCGGGTTGCGCCGCGACAGCACGTTGCCGGGAGCCATGAGGTATTCCCATCCTAGGAAGGCGGCGAGGAGGAGCACGCCGAGGACGAGGGGCGCGAGGACGGTGGGGGAGGTCCAGGGGTACGAGGAGCCGGCCCAGGTGAGAGCGAGGACGAGAAGGCCGAGGCCGAAGAGGAAGAGGAGTTGCCCGCCGTAGTCGATTGTGAGGAGGCGCGCCTTGAAGGTTTGTTCGACTGCGACGTCGGTGACGTCGTCGACGCGCGTGATCTTCTGCGGGCCGAGGAGTTCAGGACGGAGGACGAAGTGCACGAGGATGAGTCCGATGAGCGCGAGGGGAATATTGATTATGAAGCACCACCGCCAATTCGCCTGAGTCAGGTACCCCCCAACCACAGGTCCGATCCCGTACCCCACGCCCGCCAACAGCGTGAAGATGGTGTTATTCTTCGCGTTCTCCTCGAGCGTCACCTTGTCGGCCAGGATGACCTTGGTGTTGATGAGCATCCCCGCGCACCCGATGCCCTGGAGCGCGCGCCCGACGAGGAACATGGGAAAGGCTGTGAGGGGTGCGGCGGCGCAGAGCACGCTGCCGACGACCAGGACGACGAGGGAGCCCTGCATGGCGGCGTAGCGGCCGAAGATGTCGGCGAATTGGCCCCAGGATGGGATAAAGCAGGCTGAGGTTAGGTTGAAGGCCGAGACGATCCAGTTTAGCTGCGCGAGTTCGTCTGCGGGGGGGTGAGACTTTGTGTAATTCAAGGTCTGGGGGGAGGTTGACTTACTGAAATCGGATGCGATGAAGGGTAGTGCGCCGGCGATGATCGTGATGTCTAGGGATTGAATGAGGAAAGGTATGAAGAGGCCGGCTATGATGCGCCAGCGGTATCTCCTCGCAGCTCGCTTCGCGTCTTTGCACTCGGGACAGGGAGAGGAGCTATGGGTTATGGTTGTCTTGTCGTGGATATCTGGCGGGTCGCCGGGGTATGCTATGAGCTCCATTGCAGCCTCTGAGATCTGGCTGACGCCCCTTCGATGGACGCACTCATGGTTTTTGCTGGGCTCGGTCGGATGACTGGACTCGTTGGTCTGAATAGCCTCCTTGTTCCTGTTTCTGTACTTCTTATACAGAAAGTATGCCATCTTCGCTCTCCCCAAGTGTACGTCGTTGTGCAGACTCGTGCTGCGTCCCGACCGAAATTGGAGCAAAGACACTCGCACTTGAACTCGAACTGCAAGCTTAAACTGCAGATATGAGAATTTCGAGAAGGTCAAGGAGAAATCGAGGGTAAAGTACTTGAAGTACTTGACAGAATCTTCCAACAGTGACAAGAAAACGGTGACAGTATCGAGTTATATACTACGAGATATATACTACTGTAGAACAGACGACAGGTCCACCCTGTGCATCTCCACCCTGTGCATCTCTTCACAGCCTCACGGCAGACGGGCAGGCGACGAAGAGAATTGCGAAACTAAGTTAGACTTACATCGACAAGGCTAAAAGCCATACTCGGTACTGTGGTAGGTCACATAATGATATAATGATCCTGGCAGTCCTGGCAGTGACAGCCGGTAGGGGCGGTGGTGAAAGGGGAGATGATGTGGAAATTGAGGATATGGAGGATATGAGAAATTATGGTTTTCCCATTCCAGATTAAGAATATTCTGATTATTCTGATTGGCCAACGACATGGTGACCCGAATGCAGCTTAGCGGGATGTGCTTGAGTGTGGCTAATTCAGTAATTCATCATCATGCTAATTCAACATCATGGTACCCCAAATACGGACTAGCGTGGATGATCAGCCTCGTGCGGCTATGCGTGTAGGATGGCGCGGCTCTTTGACTCTTGGAGGTCAACGACCTGAAATCTCAGGGGTAGATAATATATATGTATATACCCTTCGTATGTATATCCCCTTCGTCGTCATCCACAGTACTTCGTATAGTATAAGCACAGCTGACTGGAGGAGAGAAGGTTAGACATCCTCAACACCAAATCGCCAATGCCGTGATGCCACGCGTCTTGGCTGACAGCTGTATTGTACTGCTATGCTCTCCATCGAATAAGATCTCAAAACTTCATTGATTTCCATTTCCCTCTTGAGACTGCAGATCCGGTGATGCTCATGTCACTCAGGCAAGGGCGTAAGGACGGAAGGAGAAGAGTCGAAGAAGCATCTTTACACTCTCCAGCATCAGCATGGTCTACTGCGGCACGCCCTCCGCGGCCTGCCACGCCTGTCGAGAACGCCGCACCCGCTGTGACAAGCGCCCCGACGGCTGCACCCAGTGTAGAAATGCAAGGCGCGCGTGTCCAGGGTATCGCGCTCTAGGCGACGTACTCTTCAAAGACGTGACCAGCACCGTGATCCGCAAGGCGAAGGCCGGCGAGGTGCGCGCGAAGCAGGCCGCATCGAGGGCTAGCTCCAGCCCCCACACGCCAGGCGCCGCATCCGACGGCGATGCGTCCAAGGGGGGCTTGGAGGTCGTTGCCCAGGCTTCTGCTTCTTCCCCTCTGCACTGCTTCTCTTTGGTCCCCACGGTTGATGAGCGCGCAACGGGCTTCTTCGTCGCTAACTACGTTTCCGGACTCAACGGTGCCACTCGTGGGCATCTTGACTACCTCTCGGATGTGTTCCGTGAGGAGAATCCCGATGAGGGTCTGCTGGCCAGCATGAAGGCCGTCGGGCTCGCCGGGTTCGCGCACACCACGCACTCTCCCTATCTCATCGAGAACGCGCGCTACCAATACATCAAAGCGATACGGCACACGCACACGGCCCTGCGGTCACCAGCAGCCGCCAAGAAGGATTCCACGCTTCTCACCATCATCATCCTCGGCATCTTCGAGTCCATCACCGGCGGCACGCAGCGCTCCCTCCGCGACTGGGTCGCCCACATCACCGGCGCCTCGAACGTCGTCAAGGTCCGCGGCCACGCCGGCATCCAGAACGTCGCCGGCCGCCGCATGCTCCTCCAGGTCACGACGAACCTCCTCATTAGCTGCATCCAGAGCGCCGAGCCCGTGCCAGACCACATCTGCGAGCTGATGTACGCCGCCATCACCGCCATCCGCGGGCGCACGCTGATCAGCAAGATCCAGTCCGGCGAACCCGCCTTCATCGTCCTGGACTGCATGGTGCGCTTCGCGCAGCTCCGCTCCGACATCGTCAAGCTGCGCGAAACGGACCCGCGCGTCATCCTCGCGCGCAGCCTGGGCATCGACAGCGTGCTCGCCGACGTCGCGGCGAACCCGACAGAGCAGTGGGGCATCCGCACCGTCTACACAGACGTCGCCTCGGAATTCATCTACCACGGCCGCTACCACGTCTACTACGACTACATCGTCTCGCAGTCCTGGAATGCCCTGCGCATGGTGCGCTTCATGCTCAACGAGATCATCCGCGATGTGCTCACTGTGCGCGCTACCCCCTCCGCCCCCTCCCTCAGCGGTGTGCAGTACGCCGACCAACTCGCCGCCTCAATCGCGACCCTCTACGCCATACAAGACGACATCTTGTACAGCGTGCCGCAGCACCTCGGCTCGGTCCCCGAAGAGGCCGGCGGCGGCGCGGGCGTCAACGAGGAGTCGCTCGCGCGCTCGGTGTGGATGGATTTCCGCGACCGGCCGGACGAGGAGAGGCCGCTTGCGCGGATCTCGGGCGCGCTGTTCTTGATCTGGCCGCTGTGGTTTGTGGGGATCAATGATACGGCGAATGAGGCGATTAGGAGGTTTGTGGTCAGGAATTTGAGGGTCGTAGGGGATAAGATGGGGATTCAGCAGGCGTATTTGTTGGCGATGGCGGTGGAGTCGCAGATTTCGATTCAGGTGTCGGCGTAGGGTGGGATGGTCATGGGAGGTAGACAGGTGCTTTTTTTTGGGAGGGGAACAGGAGGGGAACACGAAGTTGTCAGGCTGCCTGATCTAGGCGTTTGGATATCACTATTTGCAGGGATAAACGAGAAAGATGATGAATAATGTCCTTGAAATTGGTTGTTTTCGTTGAGAAATCTATCGACTATTTGGATGGAGTTGACGGGGTGTATATAGAACGGTCAGGAATCTACGAACAATCAAAATACCATTTGTTGCTCCATTTCACCGCAGTGATACGTCGCATAAAACAAAGCAGTATACATATGTACACTGGAGAACATAAGCCATTGACATTTTAATATTTTATTCGGAAATTGTGGCCTAACCGCTGGCTACCTCCTCCTCATTCAAATAACGCCGAGTTGCAACAGAACCTGGTATCCAACCACCAAACGACAGGACAAGATACAGTACAGTACCGACAAAAACCAAATCACAACTTCCCCCCCCACCCATCCCTCCAACGCCCCCCCCCCCTCTTTCCCCTCCCCCTTCCCCTCCCCGCCCCTAGCATCCAACTCGATCTCCTCCCCCAGTGTTTTATAGCGTAAGAGTATTTGATACGGAGGATATAATCTGGTCAAGTTGACAAGTCGAGTAGTTTTACTATAAGAATGAGTAGTTGCTTCTATAAAGAGATACTGTATCGAAGTTTTGTTGAAATTGCTGCAAAAAGCCCAGTTCGACTACACTTATAAGTTGATATTGTGATATAACTCCAATTTTATTAAATTATTATTACATACGCCTCAATGTGGCGATACACTGGATGCAATACCGCAGCCACTATGAACAAAGCAAGCACGAGCAGATACAGAGCAGAGGGAGGCAGATATGTCAAGTAAGAAAAGTCTTCCGACAACAACAGGAGCATGGAGATTCCCCACGTGTGACAGGGACCAAGAGGACCAAGACTTGGCCTTTTCAGCATGAAGCGGGAACTGCTAAAATTTGGGTCTTGGTGTTGATGATGCCTTCGACGCTCGTCGTTGGAACATTTCACCATCCAAACCGAGTAGAATTGCGACATCGCGACTACATAACTGGTGCTGGCAGACAGGACAACAATAATGTTGCCAAGCTTCAGAATTGTGCCGTCGTCGATATGCTCTATTCTTCTTTCTAGACGATAGGGACATGCTCTTAGACCACCCTATCTCCCATTGTAAACGCTCGACTATGCTCAGAGGAAGAGGAGGACCACCCAAGGAATCCTGTAAGGCTGTGAGCCACGCTTTGGCGCGCGTAAAGCTTTGCCATATATTATGTCACACGATGCCATGTCACAACAAGTCCGACCCGTCGATCTTGCCCGTAGACTTCGACGCCGTCCTCCCCAGCGCCCTCTGCTCATTCTTCCACTGCGCCAGTTTCAACAGCTCATAGACCGCCTGACACTTCGGCGCATCCACCCCGTACAGCTTGGCCTTCTTCAGCGGATTCCCCAGGATAACCTCAATCTCCATGGGCCGGCCCTGCTCCATATCCAGCAGCATGCTGGGCCTGTACGGACAGTCATCCGGCAACCCATACGCCAGCTTCTGCACCAACTCCGCGGGTAAGTCGTGCCCATCCGCCTTGGCGATCGCCACCAGCTCCCACATCATCGGCAGCAGCATCGTATCCCTGCCCCCCGACGTCTGCAGCTCCCCAACATCCATCCCCATCAGCGCGCACAGCGTATTGAACGTCCCATTCCACAACACCTTCTGCCATCTCGACCTGCCCATATCCTCCTCGAGACTGCAGCTCCCACACCCGCCCGCCTGGTACGCGGCCACGAACTCCCGCGCGCGCTGCAGCTGCGTCTCGCGGCCCAGGCCGCCGTGGAAGTGCGGGCCCAGGATCAGCCGCTCGGTGCCGACGTGCACGATGCCGTTGTCGCCGACGGTGCGCGAGCCGATCATCGAGACGCCCGTGATGACCGTGCTGCCGGGGAAGGCGGAGATCAGCGGGGCCTCGATGCCCAGCCCGTTCTGGATCAGGATGATGGAGGTGACCCCCGGCGTGACGACGGGCCGGATCAGATCGGCCACGCTGTAGCTCTCGGGCAGCTGCTTGGTGCTCACGACGACGTAGTCGTAGGGCTGATCCTCGCTGCCGGGGGCGGGTGATGCGGCATCGCTGACGGTGGCGACGACTATGCGATAGGTAAGTCCAGCGCTCTCCGGCTCCTCGAGTAGAGTCCGCCGCAGCGTAGATGCTCCGATGCTTGTTGGGAATGCCTACCTCGGCTCGGCCTCCACCCCTTCAAGACCCCGTGATCCACAGATTCGATATCCCACCCGCGCTCCCTGACGGCCTCGTACTTCGAGCGCAACACCGCCGTCACCTTCGCCCGCCCCGACTTCTCCAGGACCACCGATCCGATCGTGCCCACGCCGCCGCTGCCCACGAGGCAAACATTGAACTTTGGGGCTTCCGTTCCCATTTTGGTCTTGTGCTGTGAACTCGCGATGGGGGCCGAGGAGTTGATAAGGAGAGAAGTTGATAAGGAGAGCCGATGCGGGGCGGAGGGGCAGATGCTTAGTAACGCTTGCAAACAAGCCTAGGTACATATGTCCATACTTGTAAAGGGTCACGTTTTGAGGATTTCGAAGACTGAATATCTTGATATGCAGCTTTGAAGAGAGGAGATGCATGCTCTGCCTATGTTCCTCACATTAACCAATCGACTTAGGGACGGCCAAAAAATGAGGTGGAAATTATTGTTATATCACGTGAATATCACGAACTTCGATATCATGTGACCTGAAGGAATACATTGTGAGAATCCTTTTACCTGGCGGGAAGGGAACACTATTCTGCTTAACAAGATAATATCTAGTGCATTCGTTTCTTAGTGAGCATCTCCCATTCTGCATACTCGCACTCGAGACATTCTCTAAGATGGCAACAGCCTTTTACCAGAATATCACCATTGCTCTGTCCATCATACTCCCATATCTGTAATATTTGAGAAACAACTTCTAATGAACCAGATCACTCACCCCTTTCTGGAATTTTGTAAATATTTGCAAATTTCGATCTTTTGGTTACTCTCTTGCTGACCCTGCCGCAAGGGGTCCTGATGTTCATGCCATGCTACAATACAGTGGATATCTCCAGCGCCCAGCCGTTTCCGGTGCAGATCCTACCCAGCCAGCCATAACCTTTGAACAAAGTGCTCCAAGAAAGCTAATATTCCGCAGCCAGTCCGTAGGCATTTTCCCATCCCGGCGACTCCTGAACTCCCACAAAGACACCTCTCAACGCCTCACATCCCGCCCTCCTGCGTCATCCAGAACCACTCATTCGGCATGAAATCCATCTCTCCGAGGCCCATCCAGCCCTCAAACCCCACTACGCGCTGCTCCTCCCCTATCATCCCAACCCCCCTCCTCCTCATCCCCTCCACATAATTCCTCCTCAGCCCCGCCCACTGCGCCGCTAGGAAACTAAACCAGTCGCCATCGCCATGCTTCTTATGCACCATGTCGCTATGCTGCTCCAGCCGCTTGATGAAGATATCGATGTAGCTCTCCAGCGCCACGATGCCGCGCACACTCTCGAGCGACCACGACGGCGACTCGATGCCCAGCGACAGCTCGATCGCCAGGTTGAGCGTGTAGTGCACGCGCGCCCAGTTGAAGCCGAGCAGGTTGCGGAAGTCGGCGTCGCCGAGGTTCGCCACCGTGTCGAGCACCTTCTTGACGGCGCCGAGGCAGTCGATCAGAATCGTCGTGCGCGGGATCGACAACGTGCTGGGCTGCGCCGAGAGCCCGTGCAGCCCGATCTCGTGCGTGTACGCCGAGACCAGCAGGATGTAGGTCGCCAGCATCGTGTTCTTGGCCAAGAAGGGCGGGATCTGGGCCGTGATCGAGTCGAGCGTTGCGTTGAAGGAGCGCACGTAGAACTGCAGCTGCTCCTCGGGGATGTGCGGCACGGAGTGCGTGGAGTCGTAGCCGAAGGTGTCGCAGACGTTCTCGGCGTGGTGGATCAGCCGCACGAAGTGGATCAGGATTTCGTCCGAGGGCAGCGAGGACTCGCGGCGCAGGGTCAGAGCGCATTCTTCGAGGTAGGGCGTGTATTTCAGACTGCCGACCTTGCGCAGGGCGTGCGAGTAGGAGGAGCAGATTACGTAGCAGCCGATGTAGGCGCGGCGCGCCTCGGAACTCCAGCTATCGGTTTTCAGGGAGGGTGATAGGGTGCCCAGTGGGAAGACGATGTTTACTCCTAACTTCTGTCTACCTTTGTGGTTTGGTCGTTTATTTAGACCCATGGTTACAACAATGGAGGACGCGTAGGCGGCCAATCTGTAGGAAGACTTGAGATGAAAATGACACCTTGAGAACGTTAACTTCAGCGCAATGGGTATTTGAGAGGCCAGCGGGAACGGACTAACCAAGAAAGGTGGACAAGCAGTCCTTGTAACATATCCAGGCTCTGCTCTGCCTCAACAACCATTCTACCAGCCAGTACACGCAGGTACATCTTCTCCAGGATCATCTGAAGCTCTCTATCCCTCCATGAAGCACAGGCAAAGATCGCCAGCAAAAGCATAGGACTATCCCGCCTCATCATATTCACCGAAGTTCCAGGTGGTATGATGACATATGGAAAGTTCTGTGACATGACCCTGAACTCGTTCAAGAGCACGCCCGCATATCTCAAGTCGAAAATACCTTGATCAATCACATCTCTGTAATTACCAGCAGTGTCCGAATCGCGCAGGTGACCATACGGAACAGGTCCTGGAGGAGGATGAGGAAGAGGAGGAGGCGGAGGAGGAGGAGGAGGAAGATGTTGTGGTGGATTGAGAGCGTATGTTGCAACACCACCCCCATTTGCCGATGGAGCTTGTGCCTTCTGTCTTTCAAGCTCGGCCGTATAATGAAGTAATGTTTGCTCTAAACGGTCAATGCGACTCCCACTGGGGTTGGCGTCGTCGCCGACAAGCAACAGCGGTTCACTGAGGTACTGGGAGACGGCATCTCCTGGGGCAGCCATTTTCAGATGATCGATGCTCTGTTCGAGATACTCAATGCGCCGTGTTACTGCGAAATTTTAGTACGTGTAAAATGTAACCAAAGACTGTTGAGATGCCGGAACACGTGACGACGCTCCTGTTGGAGTCTTGACTTACATTTTGAGCTCCGTGGTCTTTGATCAGGCACTTGATATTGACATTCATGGTGACCTTTCTCACATCTAACAGCGGATGAGCATGAGCCAGACTAAGGACTTTGAATTTTTGTCCATACGGATTCTCTCCCTTACCTCTTGCAGATCCTCTCTTGATTTTCAGATGCTTCACACCTCATCTTCTTTGCTTTACAGCGCATGCAGGATGTCTTGGGTAAGTTTCGTCCCGGAAACTGTCTCCGGGTTCTCTTCTTTGGATTCCGGTCGTCTGGGCCTATGGCTTGGTTTGGATCTTCAGACATCGACACATCGCGTTGCCCGTCATGGTCCTCATCCCCATCATGCTCATCGTCACCTTGCTGCTCCGATACATCCCGCTCTTCTTGGATCCGCTGTCGACCCCTTACGCCCTCTTGCGGCGGTGTCGTCGTCGCCGTTGCCGTTGCCGTCGCCGTCGCTGCCGCCGTCGCTGCACTCTCAGCCATGATGAGAGGCCCCCAAATGCGGGGTATCCCTATCGCTGGAGGCCCAAGAGTCGGCTCGGTGCACTGTGTTGAGAACCCGGGGAAGCTGGAAAAGGATGCTCGGGCCAATTGAGGCTCTTCTAAACGTCAAACTCGAGCTGAGTAAGACGATATGCGGATTACGGAGGAGGTACTCCAATACGAGTCGGAGAGCCACGAGCAGAAGCCGATGCTGGTCGTCGACTTGGAGTGTTGATGTCGGATTGAGTGTCGGCTTCGTCACGTTTGTCGTCCGATGCCTCGGCTTCTCGGGTGTCGTTCTAGCCGAGCCGAGAGCTGAATTCCGCTAACCATAAATAGCCTAGCGGGATCTGGCACGATAACGGCTCCTCCCTCATCACGAATTATCACTTTCCCTGCATGCATGGCATATCTTGAACAGCTGCGCAACTTTTCTTCTCTTCTTGCTCGATTTTTTTTTTATTCATTGCATTGTCGTATTATCTCTTTTATGAAAGCATCCCATGCAAAGATCAACGTCCATGGAAACTTCCTATCCGCTGCGCTATCTCCACAGACTCCACCGTGCATCACGCAAGTTCGCCGGTTCGGTGGCCTATGAACCGTGTCGAGCCGATCTGTCAGACTTTAATCTCCATCTTTCACCCCTTCTCTCCACTCAATTCCCATCAAATCTCCATGGGGAAGCGTGTTCTATTCGCTGCGGACCCAGAAAAAAGAGATTCCTGCGTGATCGAGCCAGGTTGATATCTCGAAAACCTCCTAAAAGCGCCTCATCACGCCTCAGGATAAAATGTGCCGTCTTGGTATTGCTAAAAAATGCTTCTTATGACGAATAACATGTACGCCAAGGTAGGGAGAATTTCTGATATCTGGGAGCATCCATTCCTATAAATGCTCCATTGCCCTGCTCTCTCTGTTATTGCGAGAAGTGTGGCTGTTAGATGGTTTACTTGCGTTGATTGAGACATAACATTCTTTCATATCTCACCATGTCTCATTCTTCTTCAAGCGTCACTGTTAGTGGCCTAGACCAAGTCTCGGCAGCCCTCGAGAAGGAAAGACAGGCCGGCTCAGTCAATCCCTCTGTGCTCGAACATCCAGCACACGAGTATGATGAGAAGCATCACCACCAACTTGAGCGAACGGGCTCAACCACGGCGGAGTGGCCAGTCCCTGAGCCAACCGGAGAGACCGATTCGCCTTTGGCCCTCACTCCTCAGGGTACTCATGATGCGAATTTCTTGGTCGCTTTTCACCCAGGAGACCCAGATGACCCAAAGAACTGGTCCAAACTCATGAAATGGAACGCGACCCTGACCGTTTCTGTCATCTGCTTCGTCGTTGCTTTTGCCTCCAGTGTCGTCACTGCCGGCATAGCCCCGATGGCCGAGGAGCTGGATGTATCCGATATCGTTGGTTTACTGAGTGTGTCACTGTTTGTCATTGGTTTTGGAATAGGTATGTTCAACTCCACGCTTATCATATTACAACTTTTTTTTCTTTCTTTTTTTTCCCTCTGAATTCCATACTCCTTAAATAAAAACAAAATATTTCTCCAAATATTATAAACATTAACTAACGAATCTCTCATCACAGGCCCCCTAGTATTCGCACCCCTCTCCGAAATGTACGGCCGCAAGGTTGTCTACTCCTCCACCCTCTTCCTCGCCGCTGTCTTCCTGATCCCGTGTGCCGTGGCAAACAACATCCAGACACTCCTCGTCTGCCGCGCCATCGACGGCATCGCCTTCAGCGCCCCAATGTGCCTCGTCGGCGGCACCCTCGCCGACCTCTGGCGCCCCGAGGAACGCGGTCTCGCCATGGCAACTTTCTCCGCCGCACCATTCCTCGGTCCTGTCGTCGGTCCTCTTGCAGGAGGATTCCTAGGCGACGCCAAGGGCTGGCGCTGGCTGTATTGGCTGCAGCTCATCCTCGCCGGCGTGGTCTGGATCATGATAACCTTCACCGTCCCCGAAACCTACGCCCCGACCATCCTGGCCCGCAAAGCCGCCAAGCTGCGCAAGGAGACCGGCGACGCGCGCTACACCTCCACCCTCGTCGTGCGCACCGAGACTTTCTCGCAGTACCTCGGCTCCTACCTCGTCCGCCCCTTCAAGCTCCTCTTCACCGAGCTCATCGTCTTCCTCATCAGCGTCTACATGTCCATCCTCTACGGCATCCTGTACATGTTCTTCGTCTCCTTCCCCGTCATCTTCCAGGAGGGCAAGGGCTACACCGCCGGCATCACCGGCCTGATGTTCATCCCCATCGCCGTCGGCTGCTGCATCGGCCTCGTCTGCGCACCCGCCATCAACAAAGACTACATCCGCCGGCGCGCCCAGTACGACGGCACGCCCCCTGCCGAGATCAGACTCATCGGCATGATGATCGGCTGCTGGTTCATCCCCATCGGCCTCTTCATCTCGGCCTGGACGTCCTATCCGCGCCTCTCGTGGGCGGGCCCGGCGCTCGGCGGATTGCCCGTCGGCATCGGCATTGTGTTCATCTATAACTCGACGAATAACTATATCGTGGACAGCTATCAGCATCTCGCTGCGAGCGCCCTGGCCGCAAAGACGTTCATGAGGAGTATGTATGGTGCGGGCGTTGTCCTCTTTACCACGCAGATGTATCATAACCTTGGGTATCAGTGGGCCGGGACGCTGGTGGCGTTTTTGGGGCTGGCATGCTGTCCCATTCCATTCTTGTTCTACAAGTATGGCGCCGCGATCAGGAAGAGGAGTAAGTATGCATACAGTGGTGAGGCTCAGGAGTAAATTTTTGGGCGATAGAGTGAGAGGAGTAGAGAGTTAATGGTCGGATCCGCCTAAGCGACTAGGCGAATCCGACGCCTATGCTTCTGCTAGGATTGTGAGATATTGTTGGTCAAACAGAGCAGGAATAACAACAGCAGAAGACGCCAATACATTTAGTAAACAAAGTAACAGTAATTTATAGTTATGAGCTAAGTATATTAGGGGAAATAAGATTATTTTATGACGTGTTATATTGTAATTGCCACGTGTATAAGGTATTCGGGGTACTCGAGTATATATTCAAGTATTCGTATTCGTACTAGCACATGTTGAAGGCCATGTTCTCGGCCACCCCCAATACTCTTCTACCTACGACTTGCACTTTCGCTTCTCAAAGTCAAAGGTACTGCCAGAGACAACCCAAGTGTAGTGCAGCAGCACATCCCCCTTCTCCTTCTGCTCCTGCTCGTACACATACGACTCCTCCTTCGAACCATACGTCACCTCCACCCTCTTTCCCACCCCTCTCTCCAAGATCCAAGAACTCCGCAATCGTGAACGTATCCGCCGCGAACCTTTGCCCCATCCGCTCCGACAAACCCCTCAGATGGCTCGGGAGCAGCGATAGCACGAGCGCCTGCGCAACACCAACCCCCACGAATTAGCCGTGGGTGTTGGTGTGTTGCGAGAAGGGAAATTGGGGGAAGGGCGAGGTGAAGACTGGGGAAGTTCGAGGGACTGATGGGGAATGGGGTATTGGAAAATGAATTCGAGGAGAAGAGATGAGAACAGGTACTTATACTGTAGAAGTACTTATAATATAGAATCCAAAAAGAAATTCACACATCGATTAACGTTGATGCTCAAGGAAAGTAAAATTGAGATCTTACGTTGCTGCTTGCAGCCCTGACTGTTCATCACTCGACGTTCTGGCGTGCAATTCCTGATCCGTAATCATTCTGCATCGCAGGGTGTCAAACATTCTCATGTGAATTCTACTTGATTATATAACACTACAGAGCGAATCCATCGTAGGACGTAGGAGTTCTGAGAAATAGTTGAGTTCTCTTTGACAATGTGACTGGAAATAGGAGAAGATGCTGATGGCTTCGTTGAATGTTGATCAGTAGTCCTGATGTTGCAAGGTTAATTCAACGTCCTCTTCATTGTGGGTTGTTGGCATGGACACTTCTCCACAGATTCAGCATATACTCAACGTATTATTAAATACAACGCTTTAACTCAGTTGTGCATGCAGAACGTCAGTGTAAGAAAGTAAATTCCTCGATTGTGAAGTGATGAGTTGTAACGTCGTAAATAATCTCAGTTCTCGGTCATTCACCCTTCTTCGAGACTTGAATAGAGTGATAATCGGATGGTGTATGGACATTGACGCAACGCGTTTTCTAGTTCCAAATCATCAATACAGTGTGTGCAAGTATGGCTTCGCATTCTGTGAGACAATCTCTTCTCCTGGTTCGGACTGGGCTTGATGCTGCGGCTCTGCTGCTGTGCTGCTTCACATGCCATGTGATGGTCCCGTCAAGAATTTCAGAGCAAGGTCATTGAACTTCTCAGCATTTTCCCAATAGCACCAATGGCCTCCGAAATCAACAACGACCCCCTGTGTATGCATTTCTCCACAATTATTTCCCTCATCGTCTTGAAGAATGGCTTTTACTACCCACAACGGACCTGTAGGTGGGAAGCAGCCGCTTCTTTCGCTGGCAATTACTAATAAGTCGGTGCTGGAACCGCTCCTGGACCCAAATCTATCCGTGATAGTCTTCCGCCAGTCTCTGGCGGTATGATCTGCCATCAGGTTTCCATACCATTCTGGATCACCCTGCAAAGCAATCCTGAGGAACAAGGCGGTATCTTCCTGCGCCGTCTTCAGATACGCATCTTCTGAGGCAAATTGCTTCCTTCCCCATACCGGATCCCATAGGTATGCTAGGCAAGCGTTGATTGTGCCTTTGTAGACTTCCTCAGGATTAGATGCAAGAGTTGCTTTCATCTGTGCTAAAGCTTCTGGGGAGTTCAGAGTCCTATTGCCATAATCGACTCCCCAGTCGATAGCATAATTTTGGAGAGGAGACTGGTCGACCCAAATCATTTTGTCAAAGACTGAGGTACTGAATTGCTCATGGTACGACCTACACAAAGGTATCAACAGAGTGCTCAAACCGGCATCGCAGCATTCGAAGAACTGACCAGAGAATCGCGCAGCCGAGACTGCCAGCAATGGAATGATGCCGGGGGCGGCGAGCGCCATCCTCTATCTGAGCATCAGTTAAGTCTTCGTAAGATGCCCCTAAGTGTCGAAGGAGGTCATGGAGATCCTGAGCCAGCTTCGGCACGCTGTGATCGCGCCCCGACTGCGATCTTCCCGAACGCCCATGACCACGGAGATCCGGAGCAATTACTCTGTACTTCGACTTCAAGGCTGGAATATTGCGGCTCCAGACTTCAGAAGAGCCTGTGAAGCCATGGAGCTACGAGGTATTAGCAGCCGCGTGGAGTTTCTCTTCTTTTGTCGCTGGGCGGGCTGATGGCTTACTAAAATCAATATCTCGGAGTCAACTGCTCCATGTTCCTGATATGCAAGACTGACGCCATCTTGAGCGTCAAAGAATTTATATGTTGGGGCTTCGGTCGTTGGGGCAGACATTTCTTCGATTGAAGCGGTGGAGTAACTCGGGGTCTGACAGTCTGACTGTTTCGTCGAGTTCCTGCTTTGATTTGACAGATTGCAAGCGTTTTATATCCACGACTTTAATCTGAGCTTTGCCTGTAGATGACAATATGGTATATATATATATATTTACATATATATTTGAAGTATCCGGATGAAGAGATGATATTGGCGGAGTTGCTTTCGCAAAACGAAAACTGAGTCTGAGCGTCCTATATCACGTGAAACTTCATACCAATAATGCACGTGATAGCACAGGGAAAAACTGCCCCATGGCTTAATAAGCAGACTCAGGGTCAAAAACAAGCAATGCGGAACAACGAAGGCGCCGTACTCATAGGGATCTTTATATCTTTATATTATCTTCATTGCTCTTCTTAGATTTCTCTTTCGACTCTTGCGCTGGATCGACATTCGAGTCTTTACGCACTGCTGATCTGGAACTGAAGCGTTGATGAAAGCCGTACCGCAGTTCATCAATCATCATGGCCTCATCATCTGCAATCCGCTTCATCGCCTCCTCAACCACCAAGTCAACATTTGGCTCTGTCCAGCTGCAGTGCCATGTCAAGCCAGGAGCCAGCAAGCAGAGAGAAGGAGTCCTGTCCATCAATGATGACACCATAGAGATTTGCGTGGCAGCGCACGCACGTGAAGGGGAAGCCAACAAGGCTGTGAGAAATCTCATCAGCGATGTAGGCCACAATTTATATATATATATCATGAAAATATCATGGAAATTTGTTTGCTGACGGCTTTCAGGTTCTGAAAGTCCCAAAGTCCGACGTGGAGGTTATAAGAGGCCACAAATCACGGGATAAAACCCTTGCGGTCACCGGTATTGATCCACAAGGCGATGAACAAAGTTGCATAGACAACATCCGGAAGAAACTTCAAGAATCCGCGGAGTAGTATCCCTCACGATGGCCCAGTCCTGCGCCAAGATCGTCGCAGAATCACTTGTCCAAGGGCCCTGCAGCTCCGTTGTCCCTCACACGTAATCTTCATGCCGCACATCTCTCGTGCGTATCTGCATTGGGTCCATCTTCAGCATCTCTCAATCCTGTCATCCAGATTCATATTCTTCACATTAGTCGTGGAGAATCCTCTTCTTGATGCATCGCCACACATGGATTGCGAATGCTTCGTGTCTGCGTCCGCGGCAATTGATTCCAGTCGAGATAGGATACTCGATATAGAACAATGATTCCCCGGCAGAAATGAAGGGAGGACAATTCCCGCCCTCTTCGCACTGAAAGCATTGATCGTTTATGGACTGTTCTTCCGAGCACGAGCTTCGTTGTCAAAAAACGCCACGTTGATGCTTTGGTCAGGTCCAAGCCCGCATCTTGTCCAAATATGTTCATGTTCTCATGATCAACGCCATCACGGCGCATCTTCGCGGCTAGATCCAGTCGATCAACATGGCCTCTCAGCATTTGAGGGGCTGGTGCTGAGCCAGTATTCGCCTGGCAAATCTGTACGGCCATTCCCATAATATTCAGCCACAAAATCGGAGCAGCCTGGTCATGAGCATTTATATGAGCCAGCAGTGAAATAACGTATCGTTTCGTGAATATCTTCACTGGAATTGTTTATTGCCGACGAGCAAGTGCGCGACTCAAGTTCGAGTAGAACTACATGTCCATCAATCACTGCCCCAGCTACAAATCTCCAACAATCCAGCATTTTCCTCTGCCAAACCTCCTGGGGCATGGATTGTTGTCTTCGGATCATCGTCTCATGTTATCAGCTTGCTCTGCATTTCTCGTATCAAAGTTGGCACGATTTTATAATCGTAGCAGAGAGGAGAATTATCTACCTCATTTTCCCAGAGCACAAGAGAAAATGAATGGATCAAGCCTCTCGTATGCTTGGCAAGTGACTCACTACACAATCATGCCCACGATATACCCAGTGGTATGCGGACGCTAGTATTTTCAACGCTGGGTTGGAAACTCTGCCTTCTTTGCAAATGAAGAGCTCGTATATCTTGGACGACGACAAAAGCTGGACGATGGGCAAAATATTACTTACTCATTGGCCATCTATTTTTTCAACACTGTTGACAATATTGCTGAAGACAGCTGTAATTGTGGGCGATTCGGGACGCTCTGAATGTATTCCGTCCGGCGAATATCTGCATACCCTGGACACGGCCGTTATGGGATTGATGACTGCCATGAATCTTCACGGCGTAGATTGATCAATCAGATGATTGGCAATAGACCATATGATTGCCCTTCGCCAGACGACCTTGAAATGAGGGAGTTGTTGACATCTCGCTGTCAATTTGCGACTCCACATCGATCTGCGTAACTCTTCGTCGCCCATCTATTCGATTTCGATCCGACAACGTGATACTATCATGCCTCAACATGAGAGCTACAGCATCGCTTCAACTCGAAGTAACATTTAGATCTCCAGTGATCCACTCTCCATATGAACACCGACGCCATGCATAACTCGCGCAGCCACCAGCTCTTTCGCCGTCACGGCAGAACACCTCAGCAGGCTATACTCGGACCCAAAGCACTCTGCATCGTCACATAGCAGCCGCCACCAAAGGCTGAATCCATGTTTCACATCCCTCGACGTCGCGCCGTCCAATGACGCCCCTGCGGCTGTATGGCCCAGGCTCAACGCTGCGACCTTAGCCGCACAATCACCCGCCCTCTCCACATCAACTACCGACGATCTCGAAATAGCACTGCCCGCCCTGATCCCCCGATTGGCGATCGCTTTCCCGAACGCCTCTCTGGCTCTGCTCGCAATATCTCCGAAACACCGTTATTGTCCGAGAACGCGCAGTATGAATGTTTCGCAGAGATGGCGATGCCGGGGTAAATGCGCACCCCTGCCAACCCCGCATCGACCCCCAAATGAATTGGGGCAGCTGGATCTGATATGTCATGATATGTATGGCCGAATAGTCTCTGGTTCTTGATGAGCAGCTCAATGCGGAAGGCATGTCATGGGCGGGATACATGTTAATTGCCAAAGGAGTAAGGTCATATTGGGCTCGTATGGGCGGATCTCGTGTGCGCTGACGGCAGACGAGCGGGTACTTCGCTTGGATGCATTGCTGCCGATGTGCGTGCTCAGCTTGTATACCCTCATAACGATCAAGTATGATAAATCAGTAAGCAGTGTCAGGAGAATTGGACACAGACTTAGCCTATGCCGCTGCCATCTATCATATGACTGACGATGCAAATCGCAGCTCGCGAGCTGACAGCTATTGGCCATCGACCAAGGGGTTTCCAGCAACTGCCTCACGCCTGACAGTTATTGGCAGATTAATCGGGGCAGAGGCAGGTACGGCCAGGCACGCAGATGAAGCGGGGACGAGTTCTTTCAACTGCCATAACGGCAACGGAGCGTCCATTCCATCAGGGCCATCAAGTCGAGGCATCCCTTCCTGTTCTCATATTAGCCTCCCGCCGTTTCCGGGCCTGATTCCTCTGGATCGACAAATGAACTTCTCAGATCATCTTGCTCACCATACGTGGAATAAACAAACCTCGGGTCATGAGATGGCAGATCTGCCAGCGGCTTCCGGGACGATATCCACGGCATGTGCAACGTGGTCCGATACATTCTTCTTATAAGATGCAATCCTCTCCCTCGAGGGTCTTCTCTTCTCCGTCCTCTCGCTATTGTACATACATCCAGTCAGCTCGACTTCTCGTAGATAATCTTGTTCAAGATGAAGTACTCCTTCACCTTCTCTGCCCTGTCGGCTGCTCTCGCCGTCACCACCGTCTTCGCTGCCCCAGCACAGGTGGAGAAGCGCGCTTGCTCGTCTGCTGTCACTCTGTCTGACAACCCGTTCACCTCCCGCAAGCTATACGCGAACGAGTATTACCGCAAGGAGGTCGTAGCCGCCGCTGCGGCCATCAACGATTCCTCTCTCAAGGCGAAGGCCCTGAAGGTCGCTGATGTCGGAACGTTCAAATGGATCGACACCATCTCCGTCATCCCCACCATCGATGCCATGATCAAGGCCGTCCCCTGCGACCAGATCATCGGTCTCGTCATCTATGATCTGCCTGGTCGTGATTGCGCTGCCAAGGCTTCCAACGGCGAGCTCCCAGTCGGCTCCATCAACCGCTACAAGACGGAGTACATCGACCGTATGTTCAGTTCCCAATAGCCTGAACACGCTAACCAGACACAGCGATCCGCAAGATCCTCCTCGCCAACCCAAACACGGCGATTGCTCTCGTCATCGAGCCAGATTCCCTCCCCAACTTGGTCACCAACATCGACGAGACCGCTTGCCAGCAGTCCGCTGCCGGCTACAGAGAGGGTGTTGCATACGCACTCAAGCAGCTCAACCTGCCCAACGTGGTCATGTACATCGATGCTGGCCACGGTGGATGGCTCGGCTGGAACGACAACCTGAGTAAGCCTTCCCCTTCCACCGCTCCTTCCATCAAGCCACAGGAAGGAAGCAACTAACACCCCCACAGAGCCAGGAGCCAAGGAGCTCGCCGATGTCTGGAAGGCCGCCGGCTCGCCCAAGCAAGTGCGCGGCATCGCGACCAACGTCGCCGGCTGGAACGCGTGGTCCAAGAACCCCGGCGAGTTCGAGAACTCGCCCGACGGCCAGTGGGACAAGGCGCACGACGAGAAGCGCTACGTGACGCTCTTCGGCGCCGAGCTGGCCGTGCAGGGCATGCCCAACCACGCCATCGTCGACACCGGCCGCAACGCCGTCCAGGGCCTGCGTCTCGAGTGGGGCGACTGGTGTAACGTCAACGGCGCCGGCTTTGGCGTTCGCCCGACCGGCTCGACGGGCGATTCACTCACGGATGCGTTTGTTTGGGTCAAGCCGGGCGGCGAGTCCGATGGGACCAGCGATACTTCGGCTGCGAGATACGACTCCTTCTGCGGACATGCCGATGGTGAGTGATCCCTCGTCAGATTTCTCGTGAACGTCCGCCTCGATGCTAATTGTCTCCATCTTCACAGCCTTCAAGCCATCCCCAGAGGCCGGCCAATGGAACCAAGCCTACTTCGAGATGCTCCTCAAGAACGCCGTCCCATCGTTCTAGACGATCGAAGCTCACGTCAAAAATCATCCCATCGGTGTCGGAAAAGCATCGGAGAGCACAGAAAAGGCAAGAGGGCGGAAAGGCTGTCTCGCCGTACTTGAAGGGCAGGCCTTCATTGTGCAACTTTGGACATACGAGATGTAGTCTGTATATACAAAAGAATTCATTCGCTTGACGTTGATGTTGGAGATGAAGGAACACAGCGTGTCGTGCAAATACGTGACATGTGCGAAACGATACATAACATGGTGAATCCCATCGTGTTAGGGCATTGCAGCCATTGGATTCGCAGCCGTAAACAAACGGACTGTAGTCTCTGACCAACGGCACCCTTTGCAAAAGTCTTCCGGCTCAAGACCCGACGGGGCAATATGCTCTCTGATATGTGAAGCAGTGATTAACCCTAACCCCTGAGAAACGAGATGTGTCTGTCGCTGCAGGGGAGGGACAGAACACTTGGATGAAGACGTGGATATCCCACCTACAGAGGTTTGTCTCCTCGTAACATGATCATCACAATCATGACATGTGATGCGCAATAATATTAGCTGTTGAGACTTCATGTGTTTGCAAGTGATCGAGTCGCCAATTGGGGACTGTCATACATATGCCTCATGTGTCAGCATCAGCCTCACATACAGACGCCGGCTTGAAGTGGACGCAGATCTGTGTTTATTCCCTTCGCTCTGGCTCAAGCACACGCGCCAACGCTCCTAAACATGCAACATGCCACCGCCACCACTTCCACCTCGTATCTACAACCTCGCCAAAGCCCCCGCCTTCTTGCCCACCCACACCTGCACCTCCGCATCCCCTTCCCAGCCCGGGCTCGGAAACAGCCTCGGTCCCAGCATCCTCTTCAACACCTTCCCGCTCTGCCCCTTCGGCAGCTCGCCCTCCACCACCCTCAGCAGCGTCGGCAACTTGTACCCCGCCAGCCTCTCCCGCAGGTCCCTCCTCAGCCCATCCAGCGACAACCGCCGCCCCCCGCCCGTCGTCGCGTACCTCGTCTGGTCCGCGCGCAGCGTCACGACCGCCGCGACGCGCTGCCCGAACTCGTCGTCCGCCACCCCGCACACCATCGCCTCGCACACGTACGCCAGCCCGAGCAGCTCGCGCTCGATGTCCAGCGCGGAGATCTTGTACCCGCCCGACTTGATGATGTCGAGCGAGGCGCGGCCGACGATCCAGTAGTACGGCCCCTCGCGACGGCCGATGTCGCCGGTCTTGAAGTAGCCGTCCTTGGTGTGGGCGTCTGCGGTGGCTGAGTCGTCGTAGAGATATCTAGTTGCTTGTCAGTCTGATGGCATCTGGCGATGTGGCTTTGTGGAGACGTACTTGGAGAACATGTGCGGGGACTTGACCAGGATCTCGCCCTCGTCGCCGTCGGCGAGCTTGACATCACAGCCTGGGAACACTGTCCCAACCGACCCATCCGGCACATCTCGATGGTCTAGACCCACCTTGATGACGGCGCCAAATTCCGTGGCGCCGTATCGTGTGAGAATAGCCTTGCCATGTCTAATGTTGGTCCAGAAATCCTGTATCGGCCTTGGGAGCGCACTTGATCCACAAAGCATGACTCTGAACTGGTTGGCTCCCTTTATGTACAGATCGCGCTCGGACTTCGGCGCAGAAGCGATGTGATGTTCAAAATGTCTCATCATCCTCATAAATATCGTCGGGACTCCGGAGAAGAAGGTTAACCCACCCTGCTTCCACCGTTCCCATATAAATGCCGTGTCGAAGCTGCCGCTGCAAAACTCAATACAAGCTCCTGCAACCAGAAAGGGCAGGAATGAGATGCCGACGCCCGTCGCGTGATGCACAGGTAATACATGTAAGATTATATCAAGGTGCGTTACGTCGTAGTAATCGGCGATGCTCGCGGCGGAATCATGCACGTATGCTCTCCGCATAACGGCACCTTTCGGCAGGCCTGTTGTGCCGGAGGTGAAGATCACAACGCCTGCCGAGTTGTCGTCCAGATATCGATTGGACGATATTTTCATCTCGGTATACGGGATTGTTGTCGGAGGAAGGCCCGAGAGCACATCAAAACTTCTAATACCGGACGCATGCTGGCGGCGTACGGCCTGGACTATCGCGTTTCCAAGTTCTCTAGAACCTGCTGCTGTCAAAATAGCGACCTGTTTGGATTTCGTCACGAAATATGCAGCTTCCTGGACGGGATGCGTCACGCCTAGACAATCATCAGTCATCGCTGCCATGGAAATAACCAACCAACTCACTCATGGGAACAACGGCTGCCGCGAGCGCCAGGACAGCGAGGAAAGCCACGGTGTATTCGTATCCGCCAGGTGCCAAAACCCCAATGAAAATCTCATCTCCTCCGTGCAGCCTCTTGAGGACCTGAGGATCCAACGAAGCCTCGACAACCGCCCGCAGACCTAGAACATCGCTCAAAAGCTCGCCATACGTCTTCTCGACGCCGGACCTCAGATCTCTGATCGCCAGTCGTCGTCGATGCGCATGCCGCAGCAGTTTGCTGAACAGAGGGGTATTGGGGAAGACATGCGGTCCGTCGTGTCTCGGAAGAAGCTTGGTCCGGTCCGTACACAACGTCGAGTCGCTGGCGCTCTCAAGGCCGTCGGAGCCAGCGCTAGACATTATATGAGGATGCTCTGTTTCTTGAACAAAATGGCAAGCAAAACGGCGGCAAATTAGATGTGCGGCGAGATATACAGTGCCAGTCCATGCAGGATGCGGCTGCCCATTCCGCATCCCAACGCCGTGTCATGGAAATATTCCGGATGTGTCTGCGATATTGGAGATGCATGCATCATTCGCAAGGCCCGCTGGATGGGGTGCATATGGAATGGACATCTCAGAGTGGCCTGTAACAATCAGCAGCAGATCAATCGGCAGAAGAAAGTGATCTTGGTGCAGTACCTAAGCTCCGCCTTCTGATGCACCCATCTGCTGGCCATACTGCGTACGCATACAGCCGCAGTGTAGGCTTCTGTATGACATTCTGGCAGTGACATTTTCCCGGATGGATCGCAGGAAGAGTGAAACCGGCGTTTCGGCTCTTTTGCAGCTGTGGAAGTGCGGTAGCGATCACTGAAGGTCTGCGTTGGTTTGGAGAATCGAAGTGTTGTCGAGTTGGAGAGTTGGAGAGTTGGAGAGTTGAAGAGTTGAAGAGTTGAAGAGTTGAAGAGTTGAAGAGTTGAAGAGTTGAAGAGTTGAAGAGTTGAAGAGTTGAAGAGTTGAAGAGTTGAAGAGTTGAAGAGTTGAGAT
>Ga0123337_10001236_pt1 | contig 34132 bp, 38 predicted proteins | sample frozenSSSSmetaG_FD_89792 | JGI IMG/M metagenome (GOLD analysis project Ga0123337, IMG submission 89792) | Glacier valley bacterial and archeal communities from Borup Fiord, Nunavut, Canada, to study Microbial Dark Matter (Phase II) -... | ecosystem: Environmental > Aquatic > Freshwater > Ice >...
CCGGCGACATGTCGCGGCCGCTCTTCCTCAGCTTCGATGGCGAGGTGAAGCCGGGCGAACCCTTCGCCCACATGGTGCCCAACACCGCGCTCGCCGCGTCACTTCTGAAGGCGCTCGACGGCAAGGTCGACCTCATTGCGCCCGCCGAGGTCATGGGCTTTTCGCGCGATGGGGCAGAGGCCCGGGTCAGCCTCGCCGACGGCCGCGCGCTGCTGGCGCCGCTGGTGGTCGCCTCCGACGGGGCGATGTCGGCCATGCGCGGCTTCGCCGGCATCGGCACCTTCGGGCACGATTACGGGCAGTCGGGCATCGTCACCACCATCGCGCACACGCTGCCGCACGAAGGCACCGCCTACGAGCATTTCCGCCCCCACGGGCCCTTCGCCAGCCTGCCGCTGCCGAGCATCGGCGCTACACACCGCTCATCGCTGGTGTGGACCGAGACCACCGCCGACGCCGCGCGGGTGAAGGCCAATCCGCCCGAGGCCATCGCGGCGGAGATCGCCGAGGTGATGGGCTACAGCCTCGGCGAGGTGACGCTCGAGGAAAACACCGTGCAGAGTTTCCCGCTCCGTCTGCAGATCGCCAAAAGCTTCGTCGCCCCGCGCCTGGCGCTGATCGGCGACGCCGCGCATGTCATCCACCCCGTCGCCGGCCAGGGGCTGAACCTCGGCCTCAAGGACGTGGCGGCGCTTGCTGAAGTGGTGATCGACGCCATGCGGCTCGGCCAGGACCACGGCACCGCCGACATCCTCGAGCGCTATCAGCGCTGGCGCCGCTTCGACACCACGCTGATGGCCATGGTGAGCGACGGCATGACCCGCCTCTTTTCCAACGACCTCGCCCCGATCCGCGCCGCCCGCGACCTCGGACTCGGCGTGGTGGACCGGCTGGGTCCGCTGAAGGACTTCATGATCTCCCGCGCCGCCGGCGTGGACCGCGGCGGCCCGAAGCTGCTGCGGGGGTTGAAGATCTGAGGAGCGGCCGCCTACGCCGCCTCATGCTCAGTCGTGGTGCTCGCCCCGCGCGGTAAACACCTTCATCTGGTCTGGATCGATCTCGCGGGCCTCGTCTAGGCTGAGCATCGGCACGCCGAGCCTGATGGGGAACGCCAGGTGGGCGGCCACCGACACCAGTTCGGTCTTGTCGGCGGACAGGGTCAGCCGCGTCTTGGTCAGCGGGCAGACCAGCATTTCAAGCGTCCGGGTGTCCACCAGGTGGCGCGGCCCGGGGTTCGCTATCTGGCCGGGAGGTCGCGCCGCGCTGGTCAATTGAGCGGCGAGGCCCGGTCGCCGTCGCCCTTCGCCATCTCGATCTCCGCCATGGCGATCAGCGTTTCGGCCCGCGCTTCGAGCGAGTTGGCCTCGAGCAGCGCCTGCTTTTCGGCCGCGCCGTAGGGCGAGACCATGCAGCAGAAATTGACCAGGTCGGCCGTGCCGGTCTTGTCGATCTCGTCCCAGTTGAGGTCGAAATTGCCGAACTCGGCATAGTCGCGCATCATCTTGAGGAAGCGCGAGCGATCCACTGCCTCCTCGCCGAACTCGCGGTCGAAATCCGAGCTGAAGGCATCGGTCGATACCATGGCGCGGCGGAACGGCGACAGGGTCGGCACGTCCTTCAGGTACTCGAAGCGGCAGACGCCTTCGAGGATAACGAAATAGCGCGCCTCCTCGACTTCCTCGAACTGCGCGATACGGCCGACCGTGCCGATCTTCTGCACCGGCACCTCGCCCGACGGGCTTTCCTCCGACGTGTCCCTGGGCTGGATCAGCCCGATCAGCCGGTCGCCCTTCAGCGCATGGTCGATCATCTCGAGGTAGCGCGGCTCGAAGATGTTGAGCGGCCGCCGCGCATAGGGCAGCAGCAGCGCCCCGGTAAGCGGGAAGATCGGGATCGAGGCCGGGATGTCGGCCGGAGACTGGGGTCGCTTGAGCATGGCGGCAGCCTGCAGAGTTTCCTTCAGAGCAATCAAGGTCTACGAGAACAGCACCGCGGAGAGGAGCCGCCGGCCCTTCAGGGTCGCCGGATCCTTGGGGCCCCAGGCCTCGAACAGTTCGAGCAGCTTCTTGCGCGCCCCGTCCTCGTTCCAGGTGCGGTCGCGCCGCATCAACGCCACGAGCGTTTCGGCAGCTTCGGCGCGCTGGCCCTCGGCATTGTACTTCACCGCCAGGTCGAAGCGGGCCTGGTGATCGTCGGGGTTGGCCGCAACCTGCGCCGCAAGCTCATCGGTCTCGCTCAGTTCGGCGGCTTCGGTGAGCAGCTTCAGCGACGCCAGCAGCGAGGTATAGTCGGCGCCCTTGCGGTCGGCCTCCGGCACGTCGTCGAGCGCGGCCTGCGCCTGGTCCGGCTGGCCGGCGGTGAAGAACACCCTGGCGATGCCGATCAGCGCCTCGGCGTGGTCAGGCTTCTGCTGCAGGATCATGCCGTAGACCTGCGCCGCCTGGTTGAGGTCGCCGACCTTCAGCGCCTCGGCTGCAGCAGCGAGCGCCTGCTTGATTTCTTCTTCCAGCGAACTGGCGGACGGCGCCCCGGCCGGTGCCGAGGCGATCACCTTGTCGGCGAAACGGCGGACCTCGCTCTCGGGAATGGCGCCGAGGAACGCATCGACCGGCCGCCCGCCCGCGAAGGCGAACACCGCCGGGATCGACTGGATGCCGAGCTGCCCGGCGACCGAGGGGTTCTCGTCGATATTGATCTTCACGAGCCGGATCGCGCCCTGCTTCTCGTTGATAACCTTCTCGAGGTTCGGCGTCAGCTGACGGCACGGACCACACCACGGCGCCCAGAAATCCACCAGCACCGGAGCCTCGAGCGAAGCGTCAATCACGTCGGCCTTGAAGGCGCGATCGGACGAATCCTTGATCAGCGCGGCCGGCGGGGCGGCGTTTTGTGCGGAGGCTGGGCTCAGGTCGTTCAGTGCCATTCTCTAGATCCTGGTGGCGGAAAGGCCCGCCTTACGCCGTTTTCATGCGCCTTTTCGGGCGTCTGGCGCAAGCTGTACCGCGCTTTCACGCGGGGCCGAATTATGGGTTGCAATCATGTTGTCGATTGGGCATATAGGCGCCCGTCGGGCCGGTGCCAAGCACCAGCAAGCGACTGGAGTGCGGGTGTAGCTCAGGGGTAGAGCATAACCTTGCCAAGGTTAGGGTCGAGGGTTCGAATCCCTTCGCCCGCTCCAATCACTTCCTTGAACTTCAAGGACTATGGCAAAAAGGCCGAGCAGCGATGCTCGGCCTTTGCTTTTTGGTGCCAACCGTTCGGGCCGCGACTGTCACCGCAATTTGATGGGCGGGAGATCGCGACCAGCCACGACTGGAGCGAGGCGAACCGCCCGCAACGTCCCCACCAACAATTGCCATACTAGCGTTCCGTCAACGTTATGTCTGCCAGCCAGAACTGCCAGCGCCGCCTGTTCGTTGGTCTCGAACCAATCGCATTGGTCAGTAGAAAAGGCACGATGATAACCGAAATAACGGCGTAGTGCGCAATCGAACTGTTCGTCATCGTGCGCCCTGCATCGCTAACGTTGCCTAGAACTGTGGAAAAGCCTAACCTGGTCATTTCCTCGACCATGGTTACATGCGCACCTTCCATCATATTTGGTGCTATGGGGGCGCTAGTTGAAATATTCATGGTCAAATGTCCGCTTCTGCGGACGGCGGAGCTTTGATTTTCTCAAGGTTTACCGCAATATAGTGAGTATCATCACAGCGGCAAGCCTGGTGCTTAGTTCAACGGCGCCAGTTTTTGCCCTGAGCTCGTCGGCGTCTGCGCCCGCATTGGCTGGACTCCCCGCCGCGCCAGCGCCAGCCGTTGAAACCAGCGGCGACGCGGCCGGCAATGTCTCACCCTACGATGTCAACAATGTCGGCGGCGCGGGGCTGATGGCCCTGACCTCGGGTGGAGACGAGCCGAAGTCGGCCAAGTTCGAGGCGCCCGAGACGCCTTACAACGGCGCCTTTGCCCGATCGTTCAACCTCGATGTGCCGCCGTTCTTCGAACTGACGCCCAAGCTCAGGCTCGGCTACAATTCCGGCGACAACCGCCAGCATTCCGGTGATGGCTTCTCGCTGCTGGGCGTCGGCTGGACGCTGAGCGGTGGCGGACTGATCGAGCGCAAGTCGTCGCGTGGCGGCCTGCCCAAGTTCGATGCGACTGACAGGTTCGAGCTCGACGGCAATGGCCTGATGGACTGCGTGGTTGAGGGGATGACGCGGGAGACGCCATCCTGCTCGGCCGGCGGTACGCACACGGCGCGCTACGAGACCTACGAGCGGATCAGGAAGATCGCCGGCGACAACAGCTGGCAGGTGACCGCGCGGGACGGGCGGATCTCAACCTACAAGCCACTGGCCTTCTTCGCGCCGTCGAGCAGCGAAGACGCGCGGCTGCTCAGTGACTATCGCTGGCTGCTGCAGGCCGTGACCGATACCGATGGCAACACCGTCACCTACAGCTATGACTGCGCGGCGCTGCCCACCTGCTACGTCAGCACCATCAGCTATGGCATCAGCGCCATCCAGTTCTACTGGGAGACGCGGACGGACACGTTCACCCATGCCACCGGCATTTCGCTGGCCAATGTGACGAAGCGGCTGAGGGCGGTTGCGCTACGCAACAACAGCACGCTGATCCGGGCCTACAGCTTCACGTATACCTCATCGCCCGACACCAAGCGCAGCCTGCTTGCCAGCTTCAGGCAATACGGCTCCGACGCCACCGTCTCCACCGCAGGCGCCATCTCCGGCGGCACGAGCCTGCCCGCCGACAGCTTCACCTACTGGGACATGTCCTCGCGCCGAATGGGCACGATGATCTCCGACCTTGTCACTGCCAACACAGCGGCAGAGGGCACGCCGAGCAACGCGGCGACGGAGGTCGAGCCACCCGCCTTTGCTACTGGCGACAACACTCAGATCGGGGACTACGACGGAGATGGAAAAGCTGATCAGCTAAAGAAGGTTGACGGCACTTTGGCCGGCGTAGGCTCGCCCACATGCCAACTAGGATTTGTCACCACTTCGAACTCCCAGGGGTTGATGCTTAGCCCGGTACTTCCATTCGGATGCAATACCCCATTCTTCGCGGGGGATTTTGATGGCGATGGAAAATCTGAACTTCTTTCGTACAAGAACTGGTCCAGTAGTTTTCCTGCCCAACCTCTCCGTGGCCAGCTTCAGCTGCAAGGTTACGGCACGGGCAGCACACTCATGATGCTTTATGACATTGTTGGGGCGTCTCTGGTCACGTTGTCTATTGCACCACTGGGCCCCCCCGGCACAGTCGCCAACGCACACGGCCAGTTTCAGGTGGCTGACTTTACCGGAGACGGTCTCGACGACTTCTACCACGAAGGGGTGTTTCGGTCGGACGGCACCGGGTTCGCTAAAGAAACCTGGACCAGCCAGGCCAACGGTCGCTTGGGAGACTTCAACGCAGACGGGCTGGCTGACCTCTTCGTACTGGATGGTGTCAACGGAACGGATACACACGTCCTGTTGGCCACCGGGACAGCTTTTGAGCGCGTATCGGTGCCCGGCACATTTACGGCTCGCGGCGACTATCCCTGGCCCGAATTTGAAAGCGGGACAGTACACGGCGGGATCGGATTTTGGACAATCGCCGATTTCGACGGCGATGGAACCACCGACTTCACGCACTACCGAGGCACCAGCAGCAACACTGATTTCAATCGATACAATTTTACTGGCGTTGGATTTGAGAAGATCAAGATTGCTACCGTCGATCACTACGAGGGGGCAATCGACGTACACGGTGACGGCAGATCGGAGGGGATAACTGGAAGTGACGTTCAGGTGAATGTTGTCTCCACCAAAGACAACGGCACATACATCCACCTCTTCAAGCTATCGGCTGACCAAAATGGTGACGGGAAGCCGGACATGTCTGCGACGAGGAAGAACTCAGCCCAGGTTGATGTTGACTCCGTCGTTCCAGATATTTTGAAGCGTCACACCTTAGGATCGGGTGGCACGGTTGATGTCGAGTACCTGCCCTCAACCTACTGGACGAACGGCTACCTCCCCTTCGTCGTGCAGGCGGTGTCGAAGGTGACGACGTCAGACGGGCTGGGGAACTCGTCCAAGCTGAAGTACGCCTATGAGGGCGGGGCGTATGACGCGTTCGAGCGGCGGTTCCTGGGCTTTGCCAAGGTCACGGCGGAACTGCCCTGCGAGGCAGGTGAGACCACCTGCCCGTGGGTGCATGCCTGGTACCGTCAGGAGGCGGTCGCCGCCGGCTCGCTGAGCAAGCTCGAGGTGTACGCGCCCAACGGGCAGGTGCAGCGGCGGGTGGAGAACGGCTATGTGGTGAACCAGGCATCGGCGCCGTTTACCGCGTTCAAGACAAGCGAACAGGTCACTGACTTCCTGACGGGCGGCAATGCCGTGAGCCGCAAGGAATGGACATATGACGGCTACGCCAATCTGGTCGAGGAACGGGACGTCGGGGTTGTCGGCTGGAGCGACGACGACCTCATCACCTCGACCGGTTATGAGCTGAACCTCGGCGCCTACATCGTCGACCGGCCGGCCCCGATGACAGCGACCAACTCCGTTGGCACGCTGCTGCGCGACACGCAGGTGTTCTACGACAGCGCGAGCACGGTGGGGGTCGAACCGACCAGGGGCCACGCCACCACGACGCGCAAATGGCTCGGCTCGGAGAGCCGGTGGATCGCTGCGAACGCCGAATATGACAGTTTTGGCCAGCCGGTGGCGGAGACCGATCCGCTGGGCCACCGCACCGAGCGCTTGTACGACGCAACGCACCAGTATGTGGTCGAAGGGCGCAACCCACTCTGGTTCGACGGGGACACGCGGCAGAAGGCGCTGGCCAGCTGGCACCCCCTTTGCGGCGCCCCGGTGACACAGACCGACGGCAACGGGCTCGTCACCAGCACCCAGTACGATGCGCTCTGTCGGCAGACTAGGGTCGACTATCCCTCGGGCGAGTATCTCACCACCGCCTTCTTCAACATCGGAACGCCCACGACACAGTATGTGGAGAGCAAGAAGAGCCGGCCGATGGGGTAAACCCGATCTGGTCGCGGACCTATCTGGATGGGCTGGGCCGCAGCTACAAGCAGACCGGCATCGGCGCCACAGCAGCGGCGCAACCGGCGGTGAGCGAGACCAAGTATACGAAGCGCGGCGAGGTGCGGCAGACGAGCCTGCCCTACTTCCAGGGCTCAACCGTCTACTGGACCACCACGAAGTTCGACGTGCTCAGCCGCCCGGTGCTGGTGACGCTACCGGACAGCAAGACGATTGCCTACTACTACGCGGGTGAACCCTTCCTGGGCGGGGTGGTTCTCCACACGGCTACCATTGACCCGCTTGGTCGCACAGACCGGACGTTGACAGATGCGGCTGGCCGGCTGGTCTACCGTTCGCGCGACATCGGGTCGTCAGGAGCTTCCACTTGGTATTCCTACGATCCGGTCGGCAACCTGACACATATTACCGATCCAATGACGAACTCCTGGTGGAATGGCTATGACAGCCTCGGCCGCCGGACCGCCGTGGTTGACCCGGACCTCGGCACCTGGATTTACAGCTACGACGATGCGGATCGGCTGAAGACGCAGACCGATGCCAAGGGGCAAGTGACGGCTTTCACCTACGATCGGCTCGGCCGGGTGCTGAGCAAAGCGTCCGGCGTCGGACTGCCGAACGAGGAGTCCGTCACCAACACCTATGACGAGGTGCGCAGCGGCTACTCCAACCTCGGCCAGCTGACCACTGCCGCCAACGACAATGCCTCGTTCGTCTACGACTACGACACTGGCGGACGACAGGCGCGCCTCGTCCGCACGGTGGATGGCACCGCCCACACCTCCACCACCGGCTACGACCCGGGCGGGCGGGTGACGACAAGACTCTATGCCGATGGCAGCAGCGCCGGACCGTTCGGCTACAACGCCGCCGGCCAGCAAGTCAGCCTCGCGGGCGCGGTGACGAGCACCAGCTACGATGCTGCCGGCAATGTGCTGAGCATCGCCTATGCCAACGGCGTTACCACTACCTACACCTACTCGCCGACCCGCGGCTGGCTCAACACCGTCTCGACGGTGAAGGGCGCCACCGTCATCCAGTCGGCGACCATGACGCGCGACTTCGCCGGGCGGATCACCGGCATCGACGGCAACCGGACGGAGGACGACTGGACCTACAGCTACGACGCCCTCGACCACCTGCTCAGCGCCGCCAACACCAATACGCCGGCACTGAGCCAGAGCTTCACCTACGACCTGGGTGGCAAGCTCACCTCGAACTCGTCGGTGGGCAGCTATGTCTACCCCGTGCAGGGCAGCGCCGCCGTCCGGCCGCATGCGGTCACCACCGCCGGCGCCTGGAGCTTCAGCTACGACCTCAACGGCAACCAGCTGGCGCGCGCCACTTCGGGCACCACTGACCGCACGCTGGCCTACGATGCCGACAACCGGCCGGTCAGCGTCACGCTCGATGCCACCACCACGGCCTATCTCTATGGCCCCGACGGCGAGCGGCTTAAGAAGCTCACCCCCTCGGGCACCACGCTCTACCTCGGCGACAGCGAGCGCGACCCGGCGGGCAGCTGGACCGACTACCTCACCGCCGACGTCAAGCGTGCCGCCGGTGCCCTCAACTGGCTGCACCGCGACCACCTGAGCTCGGTCCGCCGCATCACCGACGTCACCGGCGCCCTCACCCGCTCGTCGGTCTACCAGCCCTACGGCAAGCAGACGGAGACGGTGTTCGCCCCGCTCTCGCCGTCTGAGCCCAAGGGCTGGATCGGCGAACGCACCGACCGGGAGACCGGGCTCACATACCTCCACGCGCGATACTACGACGCGAGCCTGGGACGGTTCCTGTCACCGGACTGGTGGGACCCGAGTGATCCGGGGGTCGGGACGGATCGGTATGGGTATGCCGGTGGGGATCCGGTGAACAAAAGTGACGCGAATGGGCACTTCATTGGCATCATCGTGGGCATTATCGAGTTGATTTTTGAGGCTGCAGCGGTCGTTACCGCTGAAGATATTGCCGTGGTAATTATCACTGCAGCAGCCGTGGACTCCATGCAAGAAGACGATGGCAATTCGCAGGGTACTGTCGTCTTGCCTAGCAGGCTGTTGAAGAAGTCATCCGGGTTCGCAAACGAAGCCTGAGTCGTCGCCCTGGTGGATGTAGAAGTGACCGACGAGGCGGCGTGCGGTGCCGATGGCTGCCCATCCGCGGCCGCAGGCTGGATCATTCTCGTCATGGCCTTCCCATGAGAACTCGGCGCAGGCGGCGCCGTCTCGGGCGCCGTAGCGAACATCGAGGAAGCCGTTCAGCGCGCCGAAGGCGATTTCGCCATCCGCTGCGCCCTTGAAGGTGAGGTGCGCTTCTTCGACGAGATCGAGGAACTCATTGTCCCAGACGTCCATCTCGACGATGCGCCAGCGGCCGGCGAAGGCTTTGGCGAAGGCGGGAACCCTGGCCATCAGCCGGTCTGTGCGAGCAGTTTGGGCAGGCGCACCAGATTGTAGGCGGCGGCGCTGAAGGTGAAGGCCCATCCAACGCGGTCGAGACCCCTGAACCTGGTCTTCGCCTGCCCGGCGATGGTCTTGATCCAGCCGAACGTTTCCTCGATCCGCTTGCGGATGCGCAGGCTGACCGCATAGCCCCCATGGCGCGTCGTCCGCCCGTCGATCGCCGAGCTTCGACCGCTGGTGTTCTGCGCCACGTGTGGAGTCACCATCATCGAGCGCAACTCATTGACGAAGTCCTGCGCGTCATACCCCTTGTCGGCCCCCAGCGTGATCGCCCGCGGCCGGTCGGCGTAGGGCTCGATCATGTGCAGCGCCGCCACCCGCTCGGCATGTCCATCGGCGTGCGTCAGACAAGCGTCGACCAAAAGGCCATGGCAGTTCTCCATCAGCCCGTGCCCCATGAAGCACAGCTTGGCTTCCTTGCCTTGCCCCTTCTTGTAGAGCCTGGCGTCCGGATCGGTGGTCGAGCCATGCGTGGCGTTCGACCGCTTCTGGCCATGGAAGTCCGCTTCCCGATTACGTCCGCCGCCCGCCGGCGGCTCATCCGAGCCGTCTCTCGGTTTGACGCTCTTCATCGACGCCCAGGCTTCGATCAGCGTGCCATCCACCGAGAAGTGCTCGGTGGAAAGCAGCTTTTTGACCCGGGGCTGCGCCAGCACCGCCGCCAGGAACTTGGCTGCGATGTCGCCTTCAAGCAGCCGGTCCCGGTTCTTGGAAAACACCGAATGGTCCCAGGCGCCATCGTCGACCCCGATCCCTACGAACCAGCGGAACAACAGGTCGTACTCCAGCCGCTCCATCAGCAGCCGTTCCGAGCGGATCGAATAGAACGCCTGCAGCAGCATCGCCCGCAGCAGCTTCTCCGGCGGGATCGAGGGCCGACCGATCGGCGAATACAGCGCCGAGAACTCCTTCTCAAGCGCTGCCAGCGCCACGTTCACGATCTCCCGGATCACCCGCAGCGGATGATCCCCCCGAACCCGCGCCTCAAGATCGACATAGCTGAACAGCGCACCCGTCCGTTCGTCCCCGCCCCGCACAAGTCATCTCCCCAAAACACCCTTGCGCTCAGTGAATCACGGTCATGCCGCCAGAACGAGCCCCTTTTTCAACAGCCTGCTAGTGATGAGGAGGAAGGAGACGGGGAATCTGCCGTTGTAACAAAAACAAAGGGCCCTCCACCGAACGATGGGGTAGCTCCAAGTCACGGGAACGAAGACCACGACGCGGCCATAGATGCGGAGGTAGTTCGGGTCCGGGCGTTGGGTGCCGACAATATCAGAAAAAATCAAGCTCAGGTGGATCTAGATGGCTACAAAGTGGGCACGAATCGGCCCGACCTGCAGTATGATCTTGGCGGAGAGCATCAGAATGTCGAATTCGACCGCAGCGGGCGACGCAGCGAAGCGCATGGTGATATCATCACTGCGAATGATCCGAATTCCAAGTGTATCCTAAATATCCTAGGAGGGTGCTAAGTTGGAGCCTTGGGTACGATCAGACCGTCATCTCACGTTCACGTTGGCGTCCGTCGCCCTAGACAAAATGGCCACTTACGCGACCGAGGTGCTATCCGGATTCGTCCTGCCCGCGTCTCTTTATCGTCGAGATGCAGTTCTTTCACTAGAAAGTATGTACCATATGTCTCCTCCGATTGGCGGGCGACATTCACATCGATTTGTAATGTTTTCTCCTCTGAACCTTCCAAATTCAACTGTCGTCGTCACTAATCGTGTAGATGGATTTTCTTCTTTATCTTTTGAACTTGCAGCAAAACACCAAATGAATCAGTTTCAGGTCATTTCTACGCCGGAACTGGATGAATACCCCCAAAATCTTATTAGATTATGGGAACGTGGGGTGGAAATTAGGCGAGTACTTGCTATGAAGGACTCGGATAGATGGGTATTTCTGCAATCTGGAACTCCGACGTTCGCCGAGGATGTTGCCGTCTACTCCCGTAGAAAGATTAAGGATAGGTTGAATAGATTTGAGATTATAGAAATAATGAGACGGTATGGAGTAGATATTCTATCAGATGGATTTTGGTCGTCCGATCGGTCTGCGATCTACTTCCTAAACTACACTTAGACCTGCTGTCGGACTTTGAGTTTCTCTTTCTACTGGCTGCGTCGGGAGCCAACCCTCCTCCGGACGACAGAGCGAACCAATGGCATAGCGGCAAGAGACGCGGGGAGAGGCCAGATGATACGGCTTGGGCAGGGTGGCTGTTGTTATTAGGCGGGGAAAGCCAAGAGCAGATTGCGCGGAAGCGGGGTGTCGCTCCAAACGGCAAGGAGGGCGGTTTCTCGGTTCTGAGCTCTCGTGGATAATGGCTGAGATGTGTCGCTAGTGGTCTGGGCGACGGTTGGTCTGGTGGTTGCGCTTGGTGTATGCTCGGCGATCGACATTTGCAGCCGTAGGATACCGGATTGGCTGACCTTGCCTCTCATCGTCGCGGGGTTGTTGTACGCGGTGTCCGGTGAGTCGGGCTCAGGACTATGGTCCCTTGTGGGCGCCATCCTCGGCTTCCTCTCCCTCTACCTCATCTCCCGCCTCTACCTCCACATCCGACACCAGCACGGCCTCGGTCTCGGCGATGCAAAGCTGCTGGCCGCCGCCGGTGCATGGCTTGGCCCCCTCTATCTCGCGCCAGTTGTGTTTTTAGGTGCAATACTCGCACTCGCGTTCGTTCTGATCTTGCGAGTCGTCGGACGAGCAGTATCGTGGCAGATGACGCTGCCGTTCGGGCCGTTCCTGAGCGCAGGGTTCTTCATCTGCTGGTGCATTAAGCTGGGCGGCTGGTCGATCGTATTATGAAACAATTATTGCAAAGTCACGCGACGGCGCAGCTGTTCGCGCCGATCCTTTCGGCTGCGCTGGACTCGGGCGGGCCGGTGTCCGCGACCGACCTGGCGCGGGCGCGGAAGGCTGCTGAGGCGGCGCATGAGCGGCTCGACCAGGCTTTGGTTGGACTTGGGCTGCTCAGCGAAGCGCAGCGGGGCGAGTTGCTCGAGCAACTGTTCGGAGTTGAGGCGTTGCGAGCCGACGAGGCGCCGGGCGAGCCGGTGCTGCCGGAACTGTTGCGCTCCGGCTACCTCGCCACCGCGTCGGTGCTGCCGGTGCGGGCCGATGCGCAGAGCCTCGTGCTCGCCATGGTCGATCCGTTCGACGATTTCGCCGCTAGCGCGCTGGCGCTGAAGATCGGCCGACCGGTGCGCCGGAAGCGGATCGGACGGGTCGCGTTCGCGGAGCTGTTCGCCGTGCTCTATGGCGCGAACGGAGCTGTCGCGGGGCCATCGGACTTCGAGCCGGAGGAGGCCGCGAGCAGCGACATCGACGTGCTGCGCGATGCGGCGAGCGATGCGCCGGTGATCCGCTTCGTGCAGGAGGCGATCGCCTTGGCCGTGGCGCAGGGCGCGTCCGACATTCACCTGCGCCCGACGCGATCTGGTGCCGAAATGTTGTTCCGCATCGATGGCGAACTGGTGCCGCAGGCGGCGCCGGAGGGGCGCAGTCTCGCTTCCATCGTGTCCCGGCTCAAGATTCTCGCCAATCTCGATATTTCCGAGCGGCGGTTGCCGCAGGACGGGCGTATCCGCTCCAACGTGGCGGGGCGGCCGATCGACATCCGGCTTTCGACCATGCCGCATGTGCATGGCGAGGGGGCGGTACTGCGCCTGTTGTCGCGCGAGCTGGCGGCGGGGAGCCTCGGCGAGCTCGGCTTTTCATCGACGATCGGTGCGGGACTGGCACGACTGTTCGCGGCGACCGACGGACTGGTGCTGGTAACCGGACCGACCGGCTCGGGCAAATCGACGACGCTGCACGCGGCGCTGAAACAGCTGGTCCGGCCGGGGCTCAACGTCGTCACCATCGAGGATCCGGTCGAATACCGGGTCGATGGAGCGGTACAGATCCAGATCGACGAAAAGCTCGGGCTCACCTTCCCGCGCGTGCTGCGCTCGCTGCTGCGGCAGGATCCGGACATTATCCTGGTAGGCGAAATTCGCGATGCAGAGACGGCACGGATCGCCGTACAGGCGGCGCTGACCGGGCACCTGGTGCTCGCAACGCTGCACACCAACTCCGCGCCGGCGGCGGTTCCGCGGCTCATCGACATGGGGGTCGAGTCGTATCTCCTGGCCGCCGTTCTGCGCGGCGTGCTGGCACAGCGGCTAATGCGGCGGGCCGGTGGCGGTCGGGTGGCGGTCGGAGAGCTGGTGCTGCTGGATGCGACGTTGACCGAGCGTCTTGCCGCAGGGGCGCTGGACGCTGAGCTACGCGATCGGCTCGCCGCGACCGGCTACCGGCCGCTGATCGAGGATGCGCGGCAGCGCCTCGCCGCCGGCGAGATCGATCCGTCCGAGCTCAGGGGTTTGGCCGATGCCCAGTTCTGAACCGGCCGGCAGCTTTCACGTGCGCGCGGGCGCGCCGGATGGCGGGGTGTTTAGTGGCGTGATCAATGCAGCGAACGCCGACGATGCGGTGCGGCAGCTTCGGCAGCGCGGCTTCGTGCCGATGCGGGTCGATACGCGACCGTTGCACGGGAGCTGGCTCAATCACGAGATCGGCCTCGGGCCGGGCGGCAAGCGGTTGTCGGTGGGCGAATGCGAAGCGTTCTGCCGCGAACTCGGGTTGCTGCTCGGCGCCGGGGTGGCGGCGAGCGAGGCGTTCGAGCTGATGACCGAGGCGCTGCCCAAGGGCTCGCGGCAGCAGCGCTTCGTGGTGGCGGTGCGGCGGCAGTTGCGGCTCGGCGGCTCGCTGGGTTCGGCGATCGAGGCAAGCGGGTTTGCGCTGCCGGGCGACTTCCTGCCGGTGATCCGGGCGGGCGAAGAGGCGGGGTCGTTGCCTGCGGCACTCGCGATGCTGGCCGAGAGCTATGCCGAGACGCTGCGGTTTTCACGTGTCTACACCGCAGCTCTTGCCTATCCGGCGCTGCTGCTGGTGGCGGCGGTGGCGGTTCTGTTGCTGCTTGCCTTCTTCGTGGCGCCGGCACTGAGCGGCCTGTTCACCGGCGGCGACAAGCCGGTGCCGATAGTGATCGGGCTGCTCAACGGCGCCTCACGTTTCATTGGCCAAAATGCCGCTTTGGTGGCGGGCGCAGTCGTTGCGGTGGCGACTGCCGGTGTTGTGGCGGCCGGAAATGCCGGTGCACGCGATGCGCTGAGCGCGCTGACATTCCGCCTTCCCGGTATCGGGCAGGTGCTGGCCTGGTCGGCATCACGGCGCTTTGCCGGCACACTCAGGCTGTATCTCGTAAGCAGCGTGCCGATCGCCGCCGCGTTGCCGAACGCGATGCTGGCGGCCGGTTTTCCGTCGGCGCGCGCCCGTGGCCAGCTTCTGGCCGACCGCTTGCGCGCCGGGGCACGGCTGGCGGCGACGCTGGGCGAGGCGAAGCTGATGCCGACGCGGCTGGTCCACATGATCGGCATCGGCGAGAACAGCGGGCGTCTGCCCGAAATGCTGGCGGCGGTAGCAACCGAGGCGCAGCGGCGGTTCGAGCAGCGCATGGCGCTGGTATCGTCGCTGCTGGCGCCGGGCCTCATCCTGCTGGTCGGCGGGCTGGTCGGCTCGGTGATCTTCTCGGTGTTCTCGGCTCTGCTCGAACTCAACGAGGTGGCGTTTTGACGCCGCGGCGCAAGCCGGCGCCGCTGCCGCCGGATGCCGGGATGACCATCCTCGAGCTGCTTATCGTGCTGGTCATCCTCAGCCTCATCGGCACGGTGGTGGGGGTGCAGATCGCCGGCCAGCTCGACCGGGCGAAGGTGGACGTGGCGAAGCTACAGCTCCGCCAGCTGCAGAACGCGCTGACGCTGTTCGAGCTCGACAACCGGCGCTACCCGAACGCCGACGAGGGGCTCGATGCGCTGCTCACGGCGCCGCAGGAGGCGACCGGGTGGCGCGGGCCCTACCTCAAGAACGCGGGGTTGCTGGCCGATCCCTGGGGGCGTCAGGTGAGCTATGCCCACGACGGGGCCGGTCACTATCTGCTCGCATCGGTCGGGGCGGACGGCAAGGCGGGTGGCGGGGGCGCAGCCGCCGATATCGAGCTGGGCGAAACGCAATGACGATGCTGGAACTGGCCGTGGTGCTGGGCATCGTCGCAGGCGCGACGGCAATGGCGGCGTCGTCGATGCCGAAGCTGCCCTCCGGCGAGGTGAGCGCGGCCAACGAGCTCAGGGCATTCGTGCGGGACGCGCGGCTTTCGGCCATGCGAAACGGACAGTCGGTGCTGCTCGAAATTGGGCCAGGCGCGGCGCGGTCGGGCGAGCGGCGGTTCAACTGGGAGGCATCGGAGTTGCGGGTGCTGGCCGGCGGGCGGCCGGTTGGCGACTACCGTGCTGTTGTCTCGCCGGAGGGGGTTATTGCCGGGTCGGAGCTGAGCCTCAATGTGGGCGGGCAAGTCGTCGCCGTTGCCGGCGTTTTCAGCGGGGCGGCCGAATGACGGCGCCGACCGGAGACGAGGGTTTCGTGATGATGGACGCTCTGGTGGCGGTCGCCGTCCTCGGTCTCGTCGGCACGGGCGCGCAGGCGCTGGCGACTGGCCTGCTCGCCGGGCACGACCGGCAACTCGACCGCTCGGCGGCGTTGCTGACCTCCGAGCTCGTGGCACGCCAGTATGCCGAGTTCGGGCCGGATCCGGCCGGTTTGCATTTTGAGGACGAACAGTTCGCCTACGAGGTGACCGCGTCGGACGAGGCGGTGAACGGCTCGCGACTGCGGCCAATGGTGGTGATCGTGCGCGAAAAACAACAGGGCGCCGCCGAAGTCCTGCGGCTTGATTTCCTCGCGGCTGCGGGGCCGTCATGAGCGGGGAAGCCGGCTTCGGCATGGTGGAACTGCTGGTGGCGCTGGCGATCTGCGCCGTGCTGGCCATGGGAGCGGGCAGCCTCATAGGCCTGGGGTTGAAGCTGCGCGACCGGGTGGAACTAACGACAGAGGTACAGCAGGCGCTGCTCGACCTGCGTGCGGTGAGTTCGGCGTTTGGCGGCGGCGCCTGGGTGGGGCTGGGCGATAGAGGTGACGAGTCGTTCCAGCTCTGCCGCGGCGGGTCGGGGCTCGACCTGACGTTCGTTGGCGCGTTCGCGCTGTCAGCGGACCACGCCAGCTACAGCACAGCGTTCGCCAGCAGCACGGCCGATATCTCCGTGTTCGAAACGCAGGCGCTTGAATATCTGGTGGTGACGCCGACGGAACAACGTTGGCGCTCGGCCGACGAACTGGCCGGTGCACGGCCGGTCGCCGCACGGCTGACACTCGGGTTGGGCGCGCGGACCTGGCGGATGCTGCTGTGGATCGCGCAGCCCAGACCGGTTCCGGGTGGGCGGGGAGAGTTCCATTGCACAGCGTGATCATCAGGCGCCGGTCACTGGTCGACGACGCGCTCCGCTGGCTGGCCGCAGGAGTTCCTGATCGGCTGTTGCGCCTGTGGCGCGGGCCCGCTGCCTCGGGTGAGATCGGCGCGAGCGGACTCGTCGACCTGGCCGGCACCGGCTGGCTGCGCCCGGTCAATCTCAGTGTCTTGCCAGAGGCGATGCTGCCGATGCGGCTGGTGATCCCGACCGAGGGACGGCACGAGTTGCGTCATGCAGTGGCGCTCGCCATCCGGCAGGATACGCCGTTCGAGTCCGACGAAGTGGTGGCGCAGGCAGTCGAGGTGGAGCGCCGGGCCGGCAGCGAGACTTACCTCGTTCATGCGGTGCCGAGACGACTGATTGCCGATGCGGTACGCAAGATCGGGCATCGCCGATTGGGCCGCATCGTCGCCGGCCCCGTCGGTGGGCCCGACCTCGCCGAAGCCATGCTTCCGTGGCGGAAAATGCTGCGATGGCGGGCGTTGCTGCCGGTCGTTGTCATCCTGGGCGTTGCGGCCGTCGGCGCCCATGACCTGCTGGCGGAGCAGGACGGGCGAGCCGAGGCGCTCGAGGGCGAGGTGGCCGCGGCACTTGCCGAACTCCGGCAACTTTCCGGAGAGCTTGATGTCATCGAAGCAAAAGCGGCGGCGGGTAACCAGATCGCCGCGGCGATTACGGCCGCGCCGCCGGCCTTCGTGCAGCTCGAAGGCGTGCGACGCGCGTTGCCGCCGACGAGCGAGGTTGTGCAGGTGGAACTGCGCACGGGCGAACTGCTGTTGTCGCTGCGCAGCCTGGATTCACTGGGCGACATGGCCCGCTTCGTCGAGGCCGGCTGGTCGGCGTCGATCGAAGGCGCCATCACTGCCGACCCGGCGTCGGGGCGCGAGATCGCCATGCTTCGGCTGTCTCAGGGAGGACGCTGATGCGGCGGCTGGCGCTTCTCGCTTGTGCCTTTATCGGTCTTGCGGCCATTTTCGGGCTTGGCAACCTGCTGGTAGCAGCGCCTTACCGGGCCACCGCGGAGCGGATCGCCTCATCACAGCTCGAGCTCGAAGGCGTGATGCGGCGCGTCGAGAACGCAAGGCGCAGTCTTGCCGCCGCCAACAATGCCGCGCCGATGGATGTGGCCCGGCTGGCAACCACAGGCGACAGCGCCACGGCCCTTGCGGCGTTGCAGGAGCGGGTGCGCCGTACCGTCGCAGCGCATGGCGGGCAGGCGCTCAGCACCGTGGGTTCGGCGGCCGAACCGGCGGGCGGCGTGTCGCGACTGGCGGTTGGCCTCACCGGGCGATTCGATGAGGCCGCGCTCTTTGCGTTTCTGCGCGAACTCGAGGGCGGCACGCCACCGATTCTCGTCGACAGCCTAAGTGTGCGGCCGATGCCGGTCCCGGGCGAGCTGCCGCTCGACGTCAGCGTCACTCTTGTCAGCTTCGCGGCAGGTCGCGATGCGTCTTGAGCTGCACCTGTTCCTGTGGGTAACGGCCGGCCTGGCAGTTCTACTGCCGCTTTCCAGTGACATTTGGCCAAATAAGGAGATACCGTCTGTTGTAGCCTCAATGCGGGCTCATATTGCTGCGGCAGATAAAGATACTTCAGAAATAGACGCTGGCGCCATATCGATCAAAGATCGGTTGAAGTCGATGGACTACGATATATCTGTTCGTCCGATGTTTGCTGTCATTGCGATTCCGTTAGCACAGGTGCAGGTGTCACTTGCTCCGGAAGCAGCATTGCCGCCGGTCCTCAAAGGGGTGTTGGGCGGTGCCGACGGGCGGATGGCGGTGTTCAGCCGCGACGCCGTTGGAGCGGAAGTTGTAACGGTGTCGCCGGGCGAAGCCGTCGCTGAGTACCGCATAGAGCAGATCGGCGAGGATTTCGTGACGGCAGTTTCGCCAGCGGGCGAAGAGGTGAGGTTCGAGTTGCGGGGCGCCGGCGAGGGTCACTGAGCCGACGGTATTAGGGTGCCGAAAGTCGTTGCAGTTATCGCAGCCGTGTTCGCCGCACTGGCGCTCACCGGCTGCTCGAGCCTCGCCTCGCTTGCGCCGCCTGCCGGCGGGCCGACGATTGCGACCGCCATCGGACGCCCCGCGACTGGCGCCAGTGGGGTAGAGGGCGGTGAACGTCTCGGCGATGGAACCCGTCTTTCCTCGCGCGATGCGATCATCGAGCCGGGCGAGCCTGCATCGATCAGCCGCGTTTCGAGCAGCGACGACCCCGCGCTCGCCAAGAAGCGCGTCGAACTCAGCTTCGTCGACACCGATATCCGCGAGTTCGCGCGGGTGTTCTTCTCCGAAGTTCTGCAGGTGCCCTATCTAATCGATCCCAATGTGATGGGGACGGTGACGGTCCGTTCGGGCGGCGGGATTGACGGGCAAAAAGCGCTTGCGCTTGCCCGGCAGGCCCTCGAGGCGGTCGGCAGCACCATTCGGGTCAGCGACGGCGTCTATCGCGTCACTGGTGCAGGCGGGGCCGCCTATGACACGGCGAACCTTCGCACCTTCAATCTCAACCATATCGATGCCGAGGCGGCACAAGGCGCACTGCAAGGGCTGATCCAGGGGCGGGCCGAGATCGTCGCGAGCTCTGGCAGCGCCATAACCATCAGGGGTGATGCCGAAACGCTGTCGCTTGTCGCCTCGATGATCGCCGCCATCGATGTCGATCGCTTCCGCAGCGCCTCGTTCGCACTGTTTCCGCTGAAGCACGGCGCTGCGACAGAATTGGCCGACGAACTGGGCCGGCTGTACCAGGGAGCCGGTGTTTCGGGGCAGACCATCCTGCCGATCGAGCGGATTAACGCGCTGCTGCTGATCGTCAGTCGGCCGCAACATCTCGAGTTCGCGCGCAAGTGGATCGACCGGCTGGACCAGGGGGCTCAGAACGTTCCGCAGGTCTACGTCTACCAGGTCAAGAACCGCGAGGCGGACGAATTGGCCAAGCTGGTGCAGTCGATCTTCGAGGATGCCGGGGCGCCTGCCGTCGTCGAGATTGCCACCGAGGGCGACAGCCTCACGGCGCCCGGCTCATTTCTTGGGCCGGACCAAGGCAGAGCCGAAGGGCCGAGAGTCACCGCCGACAACGGCTCGAACAAACTGGTGATCCGCGCCACCGCGGCCCAGTATGCGCTGGTCGAACAGGCACTGGCGCGTCTCGATACACCGCTGGCGCAAGGTCTATGTCGAGGCGACCATCGCCGAGGTGCGGCTCGATGGCGAACTCAGCCATGGCGTGCGCTGGTTCCTCGAGGCAGGCGGCCTGTCGGGCGGCTTCTCGGACACCAGGAATGGCGCCGTCGCGCCGGCTTTCCCCGGCTTCAACTTTTCCTTCCAGGTGCCGCGCGCCGAGATCGTGATCAGCGCGCTCGAATCGCAGACCAATGTGCGCATCGTCTCCACTCCCCAACTCACCGTCATCGACCGCGAAACGGCGATGATCCAGGTGGGTGACCAGGTGCCGGTCGTCACCAAGTCGGTTCAGGATGCCTCCTCGGGCAATGCCGTGATCGCCAACGACGTGACGTTCCGAGACACCGGTGTCATCCTCAAGGTCACGCCGCAGGTGCGCTCGTCGGGCGAAGTGCTGCTCAAAATCGAGCAGGAGGTAAGCCGCGTCGTGCCCACCACCTCGTCGCAGATCGATTCCCCCACCATCAGCCAGCGCAAGGTGGCGAGCACGGTGCTGGTGCCCGATGGCACGGCCATCGTGCTGGCGGGCCTCATCAGTTCGTCGGATGAGGAAAGCCGCGGCGGCGTGCCCGGCAGCAAGGGTACGCTGCTCGAGGCGCTGTTCGGCTCCGAGCAGACGAAGGCGGCACGCAGTGAGTTGATCGTCATACTCAGGCCGGTGATCATCCGCGACCGCAGCGATTTCCGCGATGTCGCCGCCGAGGTAGCCGACAAGATGCGCGAAGTCACCGCAGTGCCAACGAATTAGCGCGGCCGGTCGAGCTCGATCACGCCACCGGAGCTGGTGAGCTCGATCGGCAGCCGCCGCTCGAAACGCCGCCCGGGCTTCTCGCTGAGGCGTGCGATGAGCATGAACCGCCGCGAGCCACTGGCGAAGTGGCGTGACAGCGCGGCGTACTGGCCACGCTCGAGCGCCGACGCGGCGATGACCTGGGCTGCCTCGGCAGAGCCGAGGTCCGGAATGGCGCGCAGCACGGTGTCGGTTGCGAAGGTCGGGTCGATCCCGTCGTTGCCGAAGCGGGTGAAACTCTCGTCCACGGCCGGAAGGCCGATCGCTTCGGCGAGGGCCAGACGCACCGCATCCAGGGCGCCGATATCGTCGCCCAGCGCGCGATGGGCAGCCAGTTCGGCGAGCAGCCGGGCGATGTCGTCGCGAGGCAGTCCGGCATTCGTCGCGAAGCGTTCGAGCAAGGCTGGGTCGGCGCGCAGCAGGTCGATCTTGCCCCCTTCGCCAACCAAAGAGAGTTCCGTCGCCCTACCGCTGATCTCAATCGTCACCGGAGCCGCCAGCGCCCGAGTCTCCAGGTCGTTGGCCGGGTCCCGCAGCGCCTCGAGCAGCAGCGCCAGCCCCGAGCCAAGCTGCGCATCAGCAAACACACGGGTATCGAGCGCCGACATCTGCCGGCTGCCCAGCCGCGCCGTCGAGATAGATACAGTCAAGATCGACGCCAACACAGCCAGCGCCGCAAGCACAAGAATCTGCGCAAAACCGCCTTCGCTGCGATCGAACTCCGCCATTGCCACACCGGATGTGAGTCGGACTCTTGGGACCGTTCTCGGAACTCTTAACGTAGCATATGTTCGGCCATCGTGCGCCACCGCTCAATGGCTTCCTCGAGCTTGCAGTCGATGGCGGCGTGTGCTGTGAGCGGCGCGAGCCGGCTGGTTTCAGGCGTCACGGTCGGACGCTATTGACCCAGATCAAGATGAAACGGCGGCGTCCATGGCTCTGCTTGCTCGATCCAATCGAGGAGACTGACCGATGCCGTTCGAAGCCACGATTTTCGTCACGCTGGTGACCATTGCCTTCATCGCCCTGGGCCTCACCCTGGCCTGGGCGCAGCGCCGCACCGCGCGCTAGCTTGTCGCCCGGCCGGACTTCTCCGGCAGCGCCGCCAGCACCGCAAGGCCGAGCACCGTCATCGCCGCCCCGGCCGCCACCGACAGGCTGGCCCAGCCGTGGCCGACCAGGCCCTCGAACACGATCACGAAGGCCGGCACGACATAGCCATAGGCGATCACCTTGGTCGCTGGCAGGTGCACCGAGGCGAACTGGATGAGGAAGAAGCAGATCGCCGTCGGCCCCACCGCGAGGTAGGCGACCACCCACCAGACCACCGGCGGTAGATGCAGCCAGTCGGTGGCGAGTATCTCGGGCAATCCGTACAGCACGATGCAGACCGCCGTGCCGGTCAGCGTCCAGAAACTCAGCACCAGCGCACTCTCGCCGCGATTGTAGCGGCGGAGCAGCGGCGTGTAGATCGAATAGGCGACACAGCCGACGAGGTAGATGACTTCGCTCGGCCCGACATCGAAGCGCAGCAGCGCGTCAAGGTCGCCTCGGAAGATCACCCACACTGCCCCGACACCGGCGAGCAGCAGGCTCAGCAGCACCGGCGGCCCCGAGCGCTGCCCGACGATCAGGAAGCCGGTCAGCGCCGTCATGATCGGTACCAGCGTGTAGACCGCGCTCGTTGCCACCGGCAGCGTCATGGTGAGCGCAATGAACATCGAGACGAAATAGACGGCGGTGAGGAACCCCGTCACCCCGAACCGCCACGGCGCCCTCGGCCACTCGAACCTCGAGCGCGCCACGCCGAAGGCAAACGCACCCATCAACAGGCCCGCCATCACGAAGCGCAGGGCGTTCAGCGGCACCGGCGCCAGGTAAGGCACCGCCGCCGCACCAAAAGTGAACGACCCGGCGATCAGCGCTGCGAAGGCAAGCATGCCCAGATGGGCGAGGCGGCGCTGCTGAGCCCCGGCAGCGGGGGCGGCGATGTCGGTCACGGCGGTGGTCCGGAAGGCAAGGCGGCCGTTCTAGGCCGTTGCGGGGCGAATGCCTAGTGGCGAGGGGCCACCGGAATCCGCACCTTCACGCTGAGGCCGCCCGTTTCCGCCCGGCCCAGCGTCAGCGTCCCGCCGTTGAGGTTGAGGATTTCCCGCGCGATGGCGATGCCGAAGCCGGTGCCCGAGCGCGTCTCGTCGAGGCGCTTGCCGCGCTGCCCCAGCGAGGCGATCTCGGCCTCGGTCATCCCCGGGCCGTCGTCGCCGACCTCGAACTCCGCCATCCCGCCATCGATGCGGCAGGCGACACGAACCTCGCTGTCGGCCCATTTGGCGCCGTTCTCCAGCAGCACGCCGATCAGCTCGAGCAGGTCGTGCGGGTCCATGTCGACGGTGACCTTGTCGATATCGAGCGTCCAGAACAGCTCCTCGCCGCGGCCGGTCTTGCGCAGCACCGACACCGAGCGCAGCAGCGCCTGGTCGAGTGAGGCCGAAAGCGTGTGTTCGCCCGAGCGGATGCGCAACTGCGCCAGCCGCAACTGGTAGTCGACCCGCTGCGCCATTTCTTCGCCCAGCATGTCGAGCACCTCGGCGCTGCCGGTATCGCCCTTGGCGCGCAGCTTGGCGGCAGTGGCGCTCAGCACCGCCAGCGGCGTCTTGAGGCCGTGCGCCAGGTCGTCGGCGCGGGCCCGGGCGAAGGCAATCGAGCGCTCGTGGCCGGCGAGCAGCGCGTTGACCTCGTCGACCAGCGGCAGCACCTCCTGTGGATAGCTGCCCTCGAGCTTCTGCGACCGGCCGGCGGTGACCGCTTCGACCGCGCCCCGCACCGCCGCGAGCGGCCTAAGGCCAAGCTGAACCGTCAGCCAGCCGGCGAGCACCAGCGCCGCGCCGAGGGCCGCAAGGGCGACGCCGATATCGAAGGTGAAGCTGCGAATGTCGCTGCCACGGATGGCGGCATCCTCGGCGACCGTCACCCGCAGCTGCCGCGCGGCGCCGGTGCCCCGCAGCGTCACATCCTGCGACAAAGCATCGAGCAACTGGCCCGATGGGCCGGAAACGGTCGCGAGGGCGGGGCCTGAGGCGGCCGGGGCCGCCGGCACGTCGAGGCTGGTGTCCCACAGCGACCGCGAGCGCGCCGTCTCGCCGCTCGCCAGGTCGAGCACCTGCCAGTAGAGTCCGCCCGCCGGCGTTTCGTAGCGCGGATCATCGAGGCCGGGATCGACCTGGGCCAGGGCGCCATCGGCGGATACCCCGGTCAGCACCCGGTCGAGGCGTGCCAGCAGGTCTTCGTGGCGGTCGCGCTCGACACTGGCGCTGAAGATGAAGACGATGGCGGCCCCCGCGAGCACCAGCGCCACCGCGATCCAGGCGCCGGCCCCGGCCAGCAGCCGGAGCCGCAGCGAATGGGCACTCAAGTCGCCTCCCCCGGCGCCTCGGCAGGCACGAAGTAGCCGAAGCCGCGGCGGGTCTGGATCACGTCGGTGCCGAGCCGCCGCCTGAGCCGGCCGACCAGTTGCTCGATCGAGTTCGGGTCGCGGTCGGTATCCTGGCGATAAAGTTGCTCGGTCAGCTCGAGCTGCGAGATCACCTTGCCGCGCTGGTGCAGCAGTTGCGCCAGCAGCCGGAACTCCAGCGGCGTCAGCTCGACCGGCACGCCGTCGCGGGTCACCTGCATCTGCCGCGCATCGAGCACGTAGCCGGAGAAATCGATGCGCGAGGAGGCGAGGCCATTGGCCCGGCGAATGATGGCGCGGACCCGGGCCACCACCTCTTCCATGCGGAACGGCTTCACCACATAGTCGTCGGCTCCCGCCTCGATCGCCTCGACCTTCTCCTCCCAGCGGCCCCGGGCGGTGAGCACCAGCACCGGGGAGGTGCGGCCGGCGCTGCGCCAGCGCTTCAGCACGGTGAGGCCGTCGAGTGTGGGCAGCCCGAGGTCGAGGATGATGGTGTCGAAAGTCTCGGTGTCGCCACGGTACCAGCCGATCTCGCCGTCGCGTTCGGTTTCGACGACGAAGCCGGCGCTCTCCAGCGTCACCCGCAGCGGCCCGGCGATCCGGTCGTCGTCCTCGGCGATGAGTACGCGCATCTACTCGGTCCTCACCCGCGCCCCGGAGCGGGCATTGTAGTAGAGCTTGTGCAGCATGCCGTCCCGCTCGAGCACGGTGACATCGTAGAGGTAAATGCCCTTGAACGTCACCAATTGCACATCGAGGATGCGACCCTGTGTGTCCGCCGCCACCACCGCCGTGATCGCCTCGAGCGACAGCGCGGCGTTGGCGCGCACGGCGTTCTCGACCACCTGCTGATCGTCCGGCACCGCGACGATGGCACCCGGACTCGCCGGGAGGCCGGCCTGGCCATTGGCACTGCCGTTGCCATTGTTGCCGTTGCCATTCCCGTTATTGCCATTGTTGCCGCTGGAGTTTTCTGACTTGTCGTGACCGCTGGCATTGCCATTGGCGATGCCGCCCTTGTCGGCGAGCGCCGGAAGGGTGAGCTGGGTGGCTAGAAAGAGCGCCAACAGGGCATTCAGCAGATACCGCATGGTGTCCGACAATAGACCAGCGAAGCTGCAAATTCGCTGAGATTGGTCATCAGAGGTCCAACAGGGTCGATTTGCTAGCCTTGTCACGGTCCCGAACTGCCCCTGGGTATCCTATCGGGAAACAGGACGCGGGACGCCTCAAGGCGGGCGACCCGCCGGCCACAGGCGGCACCGGCAACTCCACCCCCAGCCGGTGCCGCTGCCAACGACTGGAAGCGCCATGCTCGACGACACTCCCACCACCTCGCGTCCCGTCCGCCGCGTCAGCCCCATCGCCCGCGCCCTGCGTCCGGTGCAACTGCGGATCGGGCTGCTGCAGGAGCAGGTGGCCTTCCTCGTCGCCCGCAACCTCTACGCCATGCGCCAGCCCGGCGACGGTGTCAGCAGCCTCGATGTGGCCGACAAGCGGCGCGAACTCGCCGAAACCGTGGTCGAGCTCGAGACGACGATCGCGGGGCTGCCCCAGAAGCTCCGTGCCGACGGCCGTGTCGGCGATACCCGCGCCGCCATCGCCCGGCTGGACCGGGCGCTCGACATCCTCGGCAACGGGCCCGATCAGTGATCGAAGTCTGGAGCACGGCGCGGCATCGCGTGCTCAAGGGTGACATCGTGACCGATGACTGCGCGATCGGCTGCGAGGTGCGCAACGGCTCGCGCGCCGGTGCGACGTTGCGACTGAGCGGCGCCGCCGCCATGCCCTCCGCCTTCACCCTGCAACTCGACGGCGGGCAGGCGCTCAGCTGTTCGGTGATCCGCCGGTCGCGCATCGAGCTTGGCGTGCGTTTCCTGAACTAGACTACCAGTTCCATCCGGTCGGCCGGGAACCGTGTCAGCATGGCGTGGATGGGCACGCCGTCGGCATCGACATCGACCGCATCCGAAACCAGCACCACCGATCCGGGTGCGAGCTTCAGCCCCTGCGCCTCCTCGGTGGTGGCGTGGCGGGCCGAGATGCGGGTGACGGCGCGCGAATAATCCTCGATGCCATAGTGCTTGAGCGCCTCGGTCACCGACACCGACGCCATGTAGACCGCGGTAAAATCAGGGAACCGCGCCTCCGGCAGCCAGCCCGAGGCGCGTGCCAGCGGCCGCCCGTCGGCGAACGAGATGGTCTCGTGCCGGATCAGCCGCGTGCCCGGCTTCACCGCGAGCGCCTCGGCGAGCCGCGCACTGGCCCGCTCGATCCGATGCGACAACAGCGTGCGGCTGCGCTCGCGCGTCTGCCCGGCGAGACCCTCGTTGAAGCGGGTGCGCCTGCCGACCCGGTAGCTGAGCCGCCGCGCTTCGGCAACGAAGGTGCCGCGCCCGTGCTCGGCTCGCACCACCCCCTCCTCCGCCAGCACCGCCAGCGCCCGCCTTACCGTGTGCCGGTTGACGCCGAAGCGCTCGCTCAGCGGCAGTTCGCCATCGAGCTTGTCGCCCTCGTTGAGCTTGCCGCCGACGATATCGAGACGGATGGCGTCGGCGATCTGCCGCCACAGCGCCACCCCGCCCGCCGGGGCCTCCGAGCTTCGGCTCAACATTGTCATTGCAAATTCATCCTGGTGGCGTAGAGGAGCGCAAAGTCACTGTACTTGTATAGTCAGCTAGACAAGTTGGAGCAAGCCCGAATGCGTGAAGCCGCCAGCCCGAGGCAAGATGAACGACAGGAGGCCATGGGTATCCTGAGCCACGCCGCCGCCGGCAGGCTCGGCCAGCTCTGGGGCGCCTGGGCCGAAAAGCCGTCGTTCCACCGCGTCCGCGGCCCCGAGACCGGGCTGGTGATGGTGCGTGGCCGCGCCGGCGGCGGCGGCAACCCGTTCAACCTCGGCGAAGCGACCGTCACCCGCGCCACCGTGCGGCTCGACACCGGCGAGGTCGGCCACGCCTACTGCCTCGGCCGCGACGGCGACAAGGCGGTGCAGGCCGCATTGTTCGACGCCCTCTGGCAGCGCGACCCGGCAACGGTCGAAACGGAGGTGCTGGCGCCGCTCCGCGCCGAACAGCGCGAGGCCGACAGCCTGCTGCGCGACGAGACCGCGGCCACCCGCGTCGACTTCTTCACCATGGTGCGGGGAGACAATTGATGGACCTGTCGATCGAAGGCGGCTTCTCCGACCTGGTGCTGGGCGCGCAGAGCGTCTTCCGCGCCACCATGGAGGCGCTGGCCCGCCCCGGCCAGGCCCAGGGCATCGGCACCGACGCCGCCCCGCCCGCGCCGATGACCCCCGAACTCGGCGCCATCGCGCTGACGCTGTGCGACCACGACACGCGGGTCTGGCTCGATCCCCAGTTGCGAAAGTCCGAGGCCGTCACCGCCTGGCTGGCCTTCCACTGCGGCGCGCCGCTCACCGATGACCTTGCCGAGGCGGCCTTTGCCTTCGTCACCGACGCCTCGCTGCTCCCGCGTCTCGAAACCATGGCGCAGGGCACCGACGAGTATCCGGACCGCTCGACCACCGTGGTTGTCGCCGCCGGCCTCGCCGAACAGGCCGTGGTGCTCAAGGGTCCCGGCATCAACGGCGAACTGCGCACCGTGCTGCCGCTGCCCGATGGCGGTTTCCTTGAGCAGTGGATCGACAACCGCGCGCGTTTCCCCCGCGGCATCGACCTGCTGCTCGTCCGCAACGGCACGGTGATTGGCCTGCCCCGCACCACCCGCATTTCGGAGGCCTGATCGATGTATGTTGCCGTAAAGGGCGGCGAGGCCGCTATCGCCAATGCTCACCGCCTGCTCGCCGACCGCCGCCGTGGCAACCGCAACGTCCCGGCGCTGCGGCTCGACCAGATCGTCGAGCAGCTCGGCCTCGCGGTCGATCGCACCATGGGCGAGGGTTCGCTCTACGACAAGGAACTGGCGGCGCTCGCCATCGTGCAGGCGCGCGGCGACCTGATCGAGGCGATCTTCCTCGTCCGCGCCTACCGCACCACCCTGCCCCGCTTCGGCTATTCGAGGCCGATCGATACCGGCGCCATGCTCATCGAGCGCCGCGTCTCGGCCACTTTCAAGGATCTGCCGGGCGGCCAGCTGCTCGGCCCCACCTTCGACTACACCCACCGCCTGCTCGACCCCAGCCTTCTCGGCGACAATCCGGTGGACGAGCCCGCCGCCCGCGACAGCGCCCCCGAGGAGGCGCCGCGCGTCACCGACCTGCTCGGCCATCAGGGCCTGATCGAACCCGACGTCAACGAAGTGCAGGACGAGATCGGCGACCTGACGCGCGAGCCGCTCGAGTTCCCGCTCAACCGCGACCTCCGCCTGCAGGCGCTGGCCCGCGGCGACGAGGGCTTTCTCCTCGCCCTCGGCTATTCCACCCAGCGCGGCTATGGCCGCTCGCACCCGTTCGTCGGCGAGATCCGCATCGGCGAGGTCGAGGTGGAACTCGATATCCCTGAACTCGGCTTCGCCCTGTCGCTGGGCCGCATCCGCGTCACCGAGTGCCAGATGGTCAACAAGTTCAAGGGCAATGCCGCGGTGCCGCCGCAGTTCACCCGCGGCTACGGGCTGTTGTTCGGCCAGGCCGAGCGCAAAGCCATGGCGATGTCGCTGTGCGACCGTTCGCTGCGGGCTCGCGAACTGGGCGAAGACATCAACCACCCGGCGCAGGACGAGGAGTTCGTCATCTCGCACTCGGACAACGTGCAATCGACCGGCTTCGTCGAGCACCTGAAGCTGCCGCATTACGTCGATTTCCAGGGCGAACTCGGGCTGCTGCGAGAGATGCGCGCCGAGCACGATGCCCAGCCGGAAGCGGAAGCCTATCCGGAGGCGGCAGAATGAGGCGGTCAGGGCTCCCTGTGGTCGTCGCGGCCCACCGGCCGGACCTCCCACCAGTAGTAGGCGAACAGCACGAAGGCGGCGGTCGTCACGCCGATCGCAATCATCGCCAAAGTCCTGATGTCCATACCCGCAACTCCACTACCGACAAGGGCAATGCGCCATGAGCCAAACCGTTCAGTCCGTAAATGGCATTGCGGCCTATAACTTTGCCTATCTCGACGAACAGACCAAGCGGATGATCCGCCGGGCCATCCTCAAGGCCATCGCCATTCCCGGCTACCAGGTGCCGTTCGCCAGCCGCGAAATGCCCATGCCCTATGGCTGGGGCACCGGCGGCGTGCAGGTCACCGCCTCGATCATCGGCCCCGATGATGTGCTGAAAGTCATCGACCAGGGCGCCGACGACACCACCAATGCCGTGTCGATCCGCGCCTTTTTCGCCAAGGTCGCCGAGGTCCGCACCACCACGCACACCTCTGAAGCAACCATCATTCAGACCCGCCACCGCATCCCCGAGGCGAAACTGAGCGAGGGCCAGGTGCTGGTCTACCAGGTGCCGATCCCGGAGCCCCTGCGTTTCCTCGAGCCGCGCGAAACCGAGACGCGCAAGATGCATGCGCTCGAGGAATACGGGCTGATGCACGTAAAACTCTACGAGGACATCGCCAGGCACGGCCGCATCGCCACCACCTACGCCTATCCGGTAAAGGTCGAAGGCCGCTACGTCATGGACCCCTCGCCGACGCCGAAATTCGACAATCCCAAGATGCACATGTCCGAGGCGCTGCAGCTGTTCGGCGCTGGCCGCGAGAAGCGCATCTACGCCGTGCCGCCCTACACCGATGTTGTCAGCCTCGATTTCGAGGACCACCCCTTCGAGATCCAGCACTTCGAGCAGCCCTGCGCGTTGTGCGGCGCCGAGGGCGTCTACCTCGACGAGGTGATCCTCGATGACAAGGGCGGGCACATGTTCGTCTGCTCCGACACCGACAACTGCGAAGACCGTCGCGAACATGGCCACCGCGGGCTGCTCGCCGGCCACGCCGCCCAGATCTTCTTGACCGAGGCTGCGGAATGACTGCGCTGGATATGAACGAGCCCCTGCTGCGCGTCCACAACCTCAGCAAATACTACGGCACGCGCCTCGGCTGCGCCGATGTCAGCTTCGAGCTTTGGCCCGGCGAAGTCCTCGCCATCGTGGGTGAATCGGGCTCCGGCAAGACCACCCTGCTCAACATCCTATCGACCCGCCTCGAGCCGAGCTCCGGCGTCGCCGAATACCGCATGCGCGACGAGCGCTGGCGCAACCTCTACGACCTCTCCGAGGCCGAGCGCCGCTTCCTGATGCGCACCGACTGGGGCTTCGTGCACCAGAACCCGGCGGATGGCCTGCGCATGACCGTCTCGGCCGGCGCCAATGTCGGCGAGCGCATGATGGCTGTCGGCAATCGCCACTACGGCAATATCCGCTCCACCGCCATCGAGTGGCTCGGCCGCGTCGAGATCGCCGAGGACCGCATCGACGACGAGCCGCGCGCCTTCTCGGGCGGCATGCGGCAGCGCCTGCAGATCGCCCGCAACCTCGTCACCCACCCGCGCCTCATCTTCATGGACGAGCCGACCGGCGGCCTCGATGTTTCCGTGCAGGCGCGCCTGCTCGACCTGATCCGCGGCCTCGTCGCCGATCTCGGCCTCTCGGCCATCATCGTGACGCATGACCTCGCAGTCGCCCGCCTCCTCAGCCACCGCATGATGGTGATGAAGGACGGACACGTCATCGAAGCCGGCCTCACCGACCGCGTGCTGGACGACCCGCGCGAACCCTACACCCAGCTGCTCGTCAGCTCGATCCTGCAGGTTTGACCATGAGCGCCCTTCTCACCGTCCGCGATGTCGCGAAATCCTTCACCATGCACCTGCGTGACGGCATCATCCTCCCCGTCGTCTCGGGCGTCGCCTTCGAGGTAAACGCCGGCGAGTGCGTGGTGCTCGGCGGCCCCTCGGGTGCCGGCAAGTCGAGCCTCCTGAAGATGGTCTATGGCAACTACGGCGTCGATCAGGGCTCGATCAGCCTCATCCACCACGGCCAGCCCGTCGACCTCGCCACCGCCAGCCCCCGCACCGTGCTAGAGCTGCGGCGCGACACCATCGGCTATGTCAGCCAGTTCCTCCGCACCGTGCCGCGCGTCACCACGCTCGACGTCGTCGCCGAGCCGCTGGTCAGCCGCGGCGTCGAGCGCGACGAGGCCACGGCCAAGGCCCGGGACTTGCTCGCCCGCCTCAACCTGCCCGAACGCCTGTGGGCGCTGCCGCCGGCCACCTTCTCGGGCGGCGAACAGCAGCGCGTCAACATCGCCCGCGGCTTCATCACCGACCACCCGGTGCTGCTGCTCGACGAGCCGACCGCCTCGCTCGATGCCATCAACCGTGCCGTCGTCGTCCAGATGATCGCCGAGAAGAAGTCCGCGGGCACCGCGCTGCTCGGCATCTTCCACGACGAGGAGGTCCGCGCCGAGGTTGCCGACCGCATCGTCGACGTCACCAGCTTCGCCGTGAGGAAGGCCGCATGAGGAGCGTTACATGACCCGCCTCTCCGACACCCCGTTCATCCACCCCACCGCGCAGGTGACGGACTCCGTGCTCGGCCGCTACACCGAGATCGGCGAGGGCTGCCACGTCGCCCATAGCACAATGGGCGACTATTCCTACTGCGTCGAAGGCACCCAGATCGCCTACGCCACTATCGGCAAGTTCGCCAACATCGCCGCGCATGTCCGTATCTATGCCAGCAAGCACCCGATGCAGCGGGCCTCGCTTCACCACTTCACCTACCGTTCGGCCTGGTATTTCGAGGGCGAGGCCAACGACCAGTCCTTCTTCGACTGGCGCGCCGAGCAGGCGATCGAGATCGGCCATGACACCTGGATCGGCCACGGCGCGGTGATCATGCCCGGCGTGAAGGTCGGCCACGGCGCCATCATCGGTTCGAACGCCGTAGTCACCAGGGACGTCGCCGACTTTGCCATCGCGGTCGGCGTTCCGGCGAAACCCATCCGCCAGCGCTTCCCCGGCCCCATCGCCGACCGCCTGCTGGCGCTCGGCTGGTGGGACTGGAGCCACGACAAACTGCATGAGGCCCTGCCCGATTTCCGCGCCCTTTCGATCGAAGCCTTCCTCGAAAAGTACGAATAGGCGCCACCAGCTCGCCGCTTCGGCCGCCCGGACACTGTTGCAGGCGCTGGGAAAACTCAGCATCTGCAATCACTTGGCCCATATGACAGTGATGTTTTGCACCGTCACGGAAGCGTCACCCAAGCTTCATCGCCCCTTCGTCCAGGAGGCATAGGTCTCGCACCCGTTGCCAAACGGGAAACGCCGCATGCTCAGGATTGCCCAGGTCTCGCGACGCTTCGGCGCCAAAACCGCCGTCGACAATATTAATCTCGAGATTCCCGAAGGGCAGATGGTCGGCATCATCGGCCGCTCGGGCGCCGGCAAGTCCACCCTGCTGCGCATGATCAACCGCCTGATCGACGTCTCCGACGGCAGCATCGAATTCGAAGGCCGGGCGGTTTCGTCACTGAAGGGCCAGGCCCTGCGGGACTGGCAGCGCGACTGCGCCATGATCTTCCAGCAGTTCAACCTCGTGCCGCGCCTCGATGTCATCACCAACGTGATGCTCGGCCGGCTGAACCGCCGCAGCACTATCCTCAGCCTGCTCCAGATCTTCTCCGAAGAGGAGCAGCTGACCGCCCTCAAGGCCCTCGAACGCCTCGATATCGCGGCGACCGCCACCCAGTGGGCGCAGACCCTGTCGGGCGGCCAGCAGCAGCGCGTCGCCATAGCCCGCGCGCTGATGCAGGAGCCGCGCATCCTGCTCGCTGACGAACCGATCGCCTCGCTCGATCCGCGCAACGCCAAGGTGGTGATGGACTCGCTGCAGGCCATCAACGAGGAGCAGGGCATTACCGTCATCACCAACCTGCACACGCTCGATACGGCGCGCGCCTACTGCGAACGCATCATCGGCATGGCGGCAGGCAAGGTGGTCTTCGACGGCACGCCGGACCAGCTCACCACCGAGGTCGCGCGCCACCTCTACGGCGCCGACGGCCTGGCGGAAGCCTTCTCCGAGGAGATGACCTCGACCAGCCTCGAAGCAGTTGCCCCGCGCAAGAAGAAGAAGCGCGACCTGCCCGTGCTGCCCAACGCGGCATTCGCCGAAGCCGGCCTGCCGAACTGACACTTCCCGAATTCCCGCCACCGGGCCTCGTACCTGGCGCCCGGCCGGCGTGGATAGCCTTCGCGTCACCAAAGGAGAATTCCCATGACCGCGTTCCGTAACCTGCTGCTGGCCGCCGTGGCCGCCGCCTCCATCGCGACCCCTGTCCTCGCTCAGGACATGGACGTCATCCGCATCGGCCTGCTCGGCGGCGAGAACGAAGCCGACCGCCTGGCCGACAACCAGTGCCTGCTCGACAAGCTTCCCGCCGCCCTCGGCGTCAAGGAAGTCAAGCTGTTCCCGGCCGCCGACTATGACGGCGTCATCCAGGGCCTGCTCGGCGGTACTCTCGACATCGCCGGCCTCGGCGCTTCGGGTTACGCCGCGGTCTATCTCAAGGACCCCAAGGCAGTCGAACCGTTCCTGACCAACGTGCAGACCGATGGCTCGACCGGCTACTACTCGGTGGCTCTCGCGCTCAAGGAGTCGGGCATCACTGCCATCGCCGACGCCAAGGGCAAGCGCCTTGGCTACGCCGATCCGGATTCGACCTCCGGCTACCTGATCCCCAAGGTCACCCTGCCCGACACCATCGGCGGTGAAGACCCCGAGAAGTACTTCGTGACATCCTTCAACGGCGGCCACGAGAACAATGTCCTCGCGCTCCTCGACGGCAAGGTCGATGTGGCCGTGACCTGGGCTTCGGGCGTCGGCGAGTTCTCCGAAGGCTACAC
>Ga0123337_10001238_pt1 | contig 34117 bp, 46 predicted proteins | sample frozenSSSSmetaG_FD_89792 | JGI IMG/M metagenome (GOLD analysis project Ga0123337, IMG submission 89792) | Glacier valley bacterial and archeal communities from Borup Fiord, Nunavut, Canada, to study Microbial Dark Matter (Phase II) -... | ecosystem: Environmental > Aquatic > Freshwater > Ice >...
AAAAAAAAAAACAATAAAAAAAAAAAAAAAAAAAAAAAAAAAAAAAAAGGACCTAAAAAGTAAACCCAAATGGTGGAATCAAACCACCGCTTGCTTTGTCTTCAATCTCCTGGCGGGACTGGGAATCGAACCCAGATTGAAACGGGTTTGCCGTGGGGAGAAACCACAACGTCACGTGCTACCATTACACCATCCCACCATCTTGTGATGGGAGGAGATTATTGGACGGCGAGCGCTTGTCGGGGGATATATAGTCGACACTTTGTCCTAAGGAACTTGTGACGGGCTTGGGAAGCCGTAGTGATGAGACAAGTCATGTTATCTGATTCGATACGTACTTCTCCTACGTCTTTCGTGCGCTCTACTGACTCCGATGTGCTTCCAGCGACTACAATAGTACAATTACCACAGCTGGATGTAAGTGCCGAACCTCCTCCACTTCGGCATCGCATAGTACGCCCTCAAGTCCTCCAGCTCCTGTCCAACAATGGGCCTCCTCCCCGTCTTCAGATCCGCAAACCTCGGGTCCACGATCTTCGTCCTGTACACCAGCTTGTATCCGAGCCCGCTGACGGCGACGAGGATCAGCCCGATCATGTAGCTGAAGAAGGAGTACACGCTCGGCACGTCCTGGCCGATCGGGTACAGCCCGATGTAGAAGCAGCCCACTGTGAAGAGTATGCAGCATGCGAAGAGCCAGATGGGAGGGAGCGGCCACCAGATGCATTCCCAGGCGTAGATCTCCTGGAACAGCGGGTCGGCTTGGGCCTTGAGCGCGGCGCGGAAGCGCCACGAGGTGATGGCGCCGAGCGCCCAGACCATGAAGAAGGAGGTCGAGGTGATGGAGACGAACCAGGTGTACATTACCACGCCGCTTGCTGGGAGGAATTAGCGAGCTCGTCGATGGGAACGTGAGACGAGGCTCGGAAGGAGGTGCATGAGTGAGGAAAGGACGCAAGGAAAAGGAGGAATCATACAGGACAGATTGGCGTAAGTGAGGATGTATGCGACGGCCATTGTGATGGCGATGGAGACGCGAGGGATGCCGCGGGAATCAATCGCAGCGATGGACTTGTGGATCAAGCCCTGGTGGGCGAGGGCGCGGAGCATACGCGAGGACAAGTAGATGCTCTCCGCCCCAATGGCGACAATGCCGATCAATAGAATCGCGTTTAGAATGTCGGGTAAGACGGGGATACCAGCGTCGGTGAGCGCGATGACGAATGGAGAGGCAGTGACGCCGGAGCCGCCGAAGAGACGTGGATCGTTGGAGGGCACGAGAAGCGTCGCAAAGGTCACCATCAGCATTATGATCACGGTGACGCGGATAGGAACGAGCTTGGCGGCGTGGGCCATACTGTGGCGTGGAGAGGCGGCTTCGCCGGCCATGATACCTGTGAAGATTTGGTCGCCGCAGGCCCAGATGGCGAGGAGCATGGAGTTGGACATTCCCTGATTTTTGTCAGTAGGGGGTTGGGGTGGGTGATTTTGAAGACACGCACCTTGAAGCCGTTTAGGAAGACTGGATGATCTCTCCAGGTCTCCCCTGTGTGCACTTTGCCCGTAGGACCGGCACCGAGGACTACAGAGAAAGCGGCGCAGATGAATATGACGAGGATGGTGACTTTGAGAATAGACGTGATGTATTCAAACCAGCCAAACCATTTGTTAGGTAGGCAGAAGAGGAACGTAATGATGGCGAGGTAGATCGTATCTGTGGGAGTTAGATAGGGGAGGCAGCAGAATAGATAGAAGAGATATTCCTTACACCACACAGCACGATGGACTGATCCTTCGGCCCAATCTATACGATGTTAGAAGATGCATATGCAAATGACAATATGGATACTTACGGTTGATGATGATATCGAAAAAGACAGCTTCTGCAGCAGCAACGGCCGTCCAACCTGTCCCCCAGTCAGCAACATGTATCTGCAGAAGATGTGCATAAAATATGACAGGCTTGAGATGGAACGCCATACCCAGCCATTCAGCCATCCCAGCAGAGAAAGCCCAAGCCGGATCGACGAATCTTGCAGCAAAGTCGATGAAATTTCCGGACGTTGGAAAGGCAATGGTCATCTCGGACATTGTTTGGAGGAAAGACGCGACGCATGTGGTGACAATCCCGTATCCGATGACCATGGAGCCCGGACCGCCTGAGCATAAGTCAGCTATGCTTGAGAGGTTGTCAGTTGGTGTTCTAACCATTTGCCAATGCTTTTCCAGTAGCGATGAAGAGACCGCTGCCGATGTTCGATCCAAGAGAGATGATCTGGGAGAGGGGAGATCAGCATGGTCTTCTCAGATTTTTTTTTGGGGAGATGTGAGAGGAATTGCCCACATGGATTTGTCTCGTGGACAGACTCCGGTGATAGTCTGCAACCGGGCCTTTTTCATCATGAGTGATGATGATTTCTCCAACGCCTTGGTCAACGACCGAGGTTGCGGCGTCGGAGGCAGGCCCTTTGACATCTCCTTTCTCCATGATGTCAGTGTTACTTTTTCAACAACCAAATAGAAATCAGCGAAGTGCTAGATACTCCGGTGAGCGAAGCGGAGTTGATGATGAGAAAGACTCTGAAAGAGACAGACCACGAGACAGCGAGGAATCGCTCGACATATAAGCAACAGAGAAACAGCATGGAAATGAAGATGCATATCTCACATCCTGAAGCAGAGCTCGTAGCTATCATCATCATCGACGATAAGAGCTCTGATAACATGGATAACACATGGATAATGGATAAAGCTTCACGCCCCTTGGAGCCCTCGTCGCCTCTAACGGCGTCCAGTATCAGCGAGGATCAGCCAAGATCAGCGGGAAGGCGTATGCACCTCCCAATCGAGGCTCTCCATCGCGATGACCTTCCTCGAGCAACGACTCCTGAGCACTCCTCCATCAGAGCGTAGACACATGGACACATGGACGATTCAGAATTGAGGACCAGTCCCCAAATCCGGGAAGGCTCGGAGGAACGAACATGCCAGGAACCCCCTGCTTCTTTGGGCCGTGAGAAGGAAATGTACATACATACCGACATATCTATCCATACTTACCTATGTATACATACCTACCTATGTACCTAGACATGCGCTAGAGCGGAGTGTCTGTGTCTACCTAGGTATCTGGGTACATACAGTATCTTATCCTTATCAGCTACCCCTGAGGGTTCTGCATAGGGGATTGTTTCGACGGTCCTTGGAAGGTGAATGCTGAACTCTGAGGGCAGATAGACTGGGGATGAGACCGACCTATGTCAACTATCTTGATTGATGCATTGCCAGCTAGTGGGACGTCATTAATTGCTTATCAGGGGGTGCTCTTTTCTTTTTTTTGTGGCACGTGACACGCATGGAATAGAGAAGGATGGGATAACTATGACGAGAAGAGATACAAGATACAATCATGATCATTTATCTGGCTTCGTTGATATATATATATATATATATATATATATAAATGCCTTCTCCTATGCCGTTCTCTCATATCTTCATATCTTAACCCTTAACCTCTCATCGTGACCTTGGAGTGCCTCTTAGGCTCTTACCGTCCTCGAATCTCATGCCCAGTCCATACCTCATTATATCCCAATGCCGTTATTTTCGCGTAGTCTAACTCCTCAGAAACTTCACCACGTTCTCCGCCCAGACCGGCCCCCTTGGTGAAATCGTGGTTAGCCTTCAGCCCAACGAGACAAGTTACTGCTTCTCACCTTTTGTAAAAGTGCATCTCTGGCACATTTCCTTTACTCAGCCCTTCAATTGCCGCGGCGAAGTCCTCGCCATATCCGTCGTCCTTGACTTGTTGAATGGGGTACATGTATGTTTTGATGACGAAGATCAGCGCGCCGGATTCTGGCAGCCGGAAAAGACTCTGCATCTCCGTGCGTTGATATGTCTAGTATGATCAGCTTTCCTTTCAAACACGAGCGACATGTTTGAAGGCCTTACATTGTTCACGTCCACCTCATCGGGATGATCATCCTTAGTGTGCTTTCCCTCGTGGAAGTGAGTGAGAGCAAAGGCAGTGAACAATTGATCGTTCGTCATGACACTCCACTACTCCGATCAGTAAATCTTCACATGAAAGCATTTTAAAAGTCAGAGGAGCCTACGTTGACTCTCCTCGCAAACTTGCCAACCTCCAGCTTCGCGAAATACCGATCCATGCTGGTCTGCAGCTTCTCCTTATATCTCGGCACCGGAGTATGGATATCCCTCAGCTTCAGGCCCATCTTCTTGCTCGTGTCAAAACCGCTGGGAAAGCAGGCCACGAATGCTTTGAGGGTGTGTCCATCTCCATCATCGGAAGGAAGCAGGATCAAAAAGTCTTCATCGAGATTGCGGCCAATGTGGCTGAGCCCCTCAAATACCGACTCGGGACAGTTGGAAGGAATAATGTCTCCCGTGACGAGGTTCTGCACTTGGCCATTCGAGGATTTGAACATGGATGGCCAGCGGACAGGGAGGAGAGTCTTGGTGAAGAGTTCGTAGAATTCTTTGACGGCAGCTTGAGTGCCAGGAAGATGGCCAACCACGGTAGATGGGTACTCAGCAATGACCTTCTTCCGCAAGCTCACGCGATCGAGGTAGTTCTTGTCCATGACAATCAGATCATTGAGATTTGTTGTCTCCAACGCTACAATTATTATCAGTCATTGGCCCTTTCTTCCTTTCTGAAGATAACTAACCCATAGTGAGATGATATTTTGGTTTGAAAGGCCGAAGCTTCAGGGGCTCCGTCGTCTTCCAGTCGAAGTCCTTCAGGGGCACCACCGTCCCCAGCGGCGACGGCGTTTCCGCAGTCACACCCACGACGATACCATCTTTCTTTTCCTCCGACACAAAATGATCCTAACCATTGTCAAGACAGCACCCAGGAGATTGAGATAGCACTTCGACATACCTTCGGACTTGGAATTGGCTCACTCCCACGTTTCTTGACGAAGTACAGAATCGCCAGTCCGTTAACCGCCAACAGACCAAGCAGAAAGTAGCTTCCGCTCGCCAAATCCGTCAAATCTCCAACAATCGACGACATGGTCACTACTCTCGCAAGCCGCCTCAAAAGATATCCATCTCCAAAGATAAGTATGATTTGTGGCTGGCAGAAGGTATATATTGCAGAAACGGAATCCATCATCATTGTCGCCATCAAGGCCCTCAACGGCAGTTAGGGCCCACAGCCAACACCACCATGCGGAGTCCCGATCCCGATCATGCGCCGATGGCTATGGCAATGAGCCAGAGTCGGGATAAACTTCCCGTAAAAGGGAGCTTGGAACTTGGGACGACACGCTACTATAGGATAGGTAACATGAATGTCTGTCGCTGCTCCAACTCCGAATCTTCCCAACGCCCTGTACAATACCAATACCGCATCCCGCAGATGTCAACGCCCTCTGCTATACCGCATCCCTCAGCTCACTCAGCTCACTCAGATCCCTCAGATCCCTCAGATCGCATTTCGCCATGGCAATCGATAAGTGGCCAAGATTCTTTAAGGAAGTCCATAGCCCATCCATGACATGAGCTGTCGCTGCGATTGAGACTGCAATTGCGATGCCAAGGCTTGACCCCGCAGGGTTGCATGCAGATATACATTTCATAGTCAAGGGCGTTATCGCGGAGACTTGCCTCATCTCTCCCACAGAGTCTCCCATAGAGCAAGTTTTGCTGCATATTTCCCATGTTCCTCATATCTTATCGCCGTATGCAATGCCGTCGATAGCCGCATGCAATGGATTGTCATGGAGGAGAGAGGCTTCGGGATGTGTGTTGTCGCGACATAAATGTGGTGAAGACCTCGCTTTCGCCATGGCAACAAGCAGCATAATCCGATCGTCAGTAATACTCTACTCGGCGGCCAAGAACCGAAGATGCCATCTGCAACCACTGTCCCTTCGCTGCAGCGCGTGCCCTTCACAGACACAGAGGGCCTCATCAAAGCCGTCGAGCGCGATGGCGGGGTCATTGCCACAGGATTCACTACGACCGAAGTGCTCGACAAGGTAGCCGCAGATGTTGCGCCTTATCTCGAGGCCGACAAGCCTTGGAAGGTGAGTTGCTTGATCATCCTCCATGAAATCCCGCTCATCCATACACCCAGGGCGCGCTCTTCCCCAAAGAAACCCGCCGCTGCACCGCCCTCATCGGCCGTTCTGCCGCCGCGCGCCAGAACTGGCTCGCCAATCCAGACCTGAGCCGCGTTATGGATCACTTCCTCTGCAAGACGACCAAGAACTGGTATGGGCATGAGCGCCACACATACACCACTTACCCCGTGCTGAGCATCAGCATGACCTTCGACGTGCGGCCCGGCGCGAAGGCGCAGCGGCTGCATAGGGACGACAAGAACCACCACGTCGACCATACGGATAGGATGAAGAAGGGATACAAGCGTGAAGATGACGTACTGATGTCCGTGCTGATTCCGGGCGTCGAGACGACGGTGGAGAATGGCGCCACGCTGGTGATTCCCGGCTCGCACCTGTGGGATGACGAGAGAGCCCCCGATGTCGAGGAGGTGACCTACGCGACCATGTCGCCAGGCGAAGCCCTCCTCTTCCTTGGCTCGACGTACCACGCCGGCGGCGGGAACGTCACCGAGGATCAGAACCGCACCGTTCATGGGCTCTTCTTCACCCGCGGCACGCACAGGAGCGAGGAGAACCAGTACCTCACGCACAGCAGGGAGGACGTCCTGAGCTGGAGCCACGAGGAGCAGGTCCGCGCCGGCTTCAGCGTGTCGAGCCCCAACTTGGGATTTGTGAACTTCGTGGACCCGATCAAGTATCTGACGGGCGATTATGATCCAGATGTGGTGGAGGATTTGGACCCGACGCCAATTGTGGAGATCAAGGCTTGAAGGATGTGAACAGGAGCTATTAGATTGCATCATTTGGACTCATTTTGGTTACTGTTTAAAGCGTAGAATATCATCTGTATCACTTTTCAATGCTCATTGCTCAATACTGCAAATCTTAGTTCATCGCTGTTATTTTGGAGTTCGTTATGAAATTCAGTCTATCTCTCTTTTGCCATATGAGGAAAACCTTGAGTGTCGGAGCAAACCAACTAAATGATAATCGGTTCAGGGACCAGCTCAACCACGAGGTAACAGCCCCGTCAGAATCCTTCTTGGCAGCGGATCTAGCCTGAGGGGAAATTGATAAGCTCCCGCCGCCATTGTCTCCTCTTATCATGTCACTGTGCCGACGATAGCCATCCTATGTATGGTATGGCCTTGGATGCGCATCGACGATGTCGTCCTTCGATAACGGCGCTGTCAACCGCAACCATGGCGGACAAGAAGGCTTCCATTCAGCGCTCGCACGAACGCACCTTCACAGGTTGTCTGACCTGTCGCTCCCGCCGGGTGAAATGCGACGAGCAGCGGCCTTCATGCGCAGTGTGCAAGCACCAGCGCCTCAAGTGCGAGGGCTATGACGCGAAGCTCTCGTGGATGCCCGTTGCGGGGATTGGCAGCGGAAGTAAGCATACAAGGAGTCCCGAAACTTCTCCGGGAAAGGGATGCCGACGGGTCTTGTATTCTGGTGCGTAAATGTCAACAGGGCTCCCGGCATTCGGGGACGGCAGGACAGTGGCTGAAGAAGAAACTAGAAACTGAGCGTTCGCTGATGTCGAGAGAGATTTCTCAGAGCGTGCCTTGGACAGCAATAGATCGTGTTCTGGGAGAGCTGGAGACGACAACGCACAGCATGGAGGATTCCACCGAGGATTTGAAGATAGGACCCTTTGGCTCCTTCTGGACGCAACAGTCATTGGCAATGTGCGGCCAAGTAGACGAGGTTGTTCCCGAAGATGACAATCAAATATTGGATCTCTTGCTCTTTGACGACACATCTCATCTTCCGGACCAAAGCACACTGTTCGAATTTGGAGACACAATCGGCTGTCCCTCCCTGGACTTAGACTTCGATTGGCCAGACTGCTCAGCACCGCACACATGGCCAGGCGAACAACCAATTCTCTCATCCCTGGGCCCTCTTGACTTCCACCTGCCGATGGTAAACCGCAGTGAGCTCACAGATGTCATCCCTTCAAATGCGTATTACCTCATGGAGCATTACCGCAACCAGATGGTCGGCCTCTTCTCCCCCATCCACGTCGTCCAGTCTCCCTGGAAAGCTCTCCACCTCCCCTGTGCCTCCAATGCCCTTGCCGACCTTACTCTTCGCGGTGAAGCAAAGGAAGCACGCACAGCACTCTTCTACGCCGTTCTCTCCGTGAGCGCCTTTAATCTCGACAAGGTAAATTCTGAGCTCCTCGCCGAAGGAACAGAGGCCCCGATGCACTGGTGGGAAATTGGAGTGAGCTATAGAGAGAAGGCAAAGAAGGCGTTGCAGAGTTGTCTGAGACAGGAGCGCCAGGGAAGTGCCAAGAGCAAATATAAAGAGGTGCTGATGGCATTGTTAAGTATGATAACTATATGCGTAAGTCATCATGCGAGCTGCCGAAGTGGTGAGTTGTGCTGACTGATATTTCTCCAGGTATTCAGTGGCCAACAACATGAAGCTCGTGCGTATCTCCTCGACGCCGAACGCTTGATATCTCTCCGTGGATTGCCCAAGGCTTCAAAGTCGCGGAAGGTTATCATGCTTCACCACATCTTCCTCTTCATCCGCATCTTTGAAGAGTCCACTTTCATTTACCCGCCAAGAATTGGCACGTGGCGGATAGAAAATCCATCGATGGCAGCTCACCAAGGCGATACTATGCGATTCCCGTCACTGGTGACGAATACTATAGCCAATGGAGACGGAACTGACATCCCATGCGCCGTAGCCTTGGATCAAAATCTCGTCGCAGGATCAAGCGGCGGAAATTGGCTATTTGGTGATATCTATGGCATTCCAGAAGCGTTGCTGGTGCTGATATCACACACAACACGACTTGCTCATGAGGCTACTGAGCGCCAAAGACACGGCACTGAGCAGCTTCCTGAGGTGGACGACTTCGAGAAACGGGCAAAGGTCGTCGAGAACATGATCTGCAATTGGAGGCCGACTATCGAGCCCGAAGCGCTCGATCACATATCCGCGACCTGCAATAGAGAAGTGGGCGGCTTCGAGCCCGAAGATGCCATCGCCCACCATCTCTGCCGCGCACTGCATGCCGCTCTCATAATTTACTTCTACCGGCGCGTGCGTGGTGTGCACCCCATGGTCTTGCAACACTACGTCCGCGAGACGCTCGACCAACTGCTGCTCCTCGAAGAGGCGAAAGCGGCGCGGAATGTCTTCAGCGGCTCGATCTCGTGGCCGGGATTCATTGCTGCGTGCGAGGCTCTGAGCAAGGATCTGCAGGACAGACTGCTGGCGTGGCTGCGGAGGGTGGGGTTCCAGAACGGCATGCGGAGTTGTGATGCTGCGGCGGAGGTGGCGATGGCGGTTTGGAAGGCGAGGAGTGAGGGTGCTGAGGATGTTGGGTGGGAGATGGTGATGCAGCAGAAGAATATGGCGCTTGTTTTGACATGAGCGAGGGAAGAGACGGTGGATGTTCTCGTGGGGTTGGATCTTGGATCTTCATGTTCTTTAACTAATGTTGATTCGAGCCTGTTGTGCTGCAAGGGTAGCTATTGTCGGTATTGTTTTGATTGAGGGGGGAAAATACAATACACATAAAATCCTAACACGATATATACAGGAAACGAGCGTAGATGAAGATCAATTCACTTTAATAATCTGCGCCAGAGACCCTGAACAGCCATTAGGAATAAATCAAATCTAACCCTCTAACATAAGACTAAATTATATATATCAAGTCTAAAAATGATATTTCATTCCTCATTATATGAATCTGACTCATGTCTAGCCTATATGCAATTGAATTTGAGTAGCAAACCTTGTAGTAAACCTTAAAATGGAACAGAATACTATTTTGGAACAGAATATTAGTTTCGTAAGTATTTAATAAGCGTTGTTGTCTGCCTTGTCGTGATCGTGATAGACGCAGCGACGACTGCCATCATTGGGAACGCTCATCTGTCCCCATCCTGCCTGCTAAGTTGCAAACTCCGACGACTGCCATTCAGGAAGAAGCGCGCACTCCTCTGAAAATGCCTTCTCCAACCTCGCCCAACGTCGCAGAGAAGGACGAGATCATCATTCCAATCGACGCAGAAATGTTACAACAGAAGGGCCTGGCTGGGCCCATTATTTCCGGACGCCGGAAGATTCATCAAATGCTTCTGCGTTCAGGTGGTCGAATAGACGACATAGACCCAGAAGACGATGCGACCGTCGAGATCCCAGTATTCCGAGAGAGCGCCGAAATGCTGCAATATCTTGGGTTTGACGAGCCCAAGGCGCATGAGATCTGGGAAAACTGGAACAAACTTGGACCTGACTTACAACTGGAAGATTTTGTCGACTTTGCCGAAGGGGCTGCATACTCCGAGGATGTTTGGAATGACCAGGACGAAGAATGGATACAACACATGGAACAAATGGGGATCAATCACCAGACGATCGATGCGATAATGCATCCAAACTACAAAGAGTTCCGCTTAACTTTCAGCTGCAACTATTGGGTTCAGGATACAATACGCGGGCGATACGAGGTCCTACTTGCATTGCAGAGGACGAGTCGAGTGCGAGCGGAGCAGCTGCAGGAGGCATGCGAAGATGCTGCTGGGGAAGGACAATCAGTGGTGACCGAAAACCAGCAATCACCTTCACTGTCAAAGAGCAGGGAGTGAAGTGAGTCTGCTATCTTTTACTTGTCGTTCCGTGACTGACTGGTGGTGTACAGGAACTGAGGATCTGAGTGAATACAGAGGCCGTTTGGGCTGGTGCTTGGTAGGATGGGTAACTTGGAGTGCTGGAAAGTTTGGAAGGGGGAATGAGGATGTGTGAGGGCTGGTTGGATGGAGGTGGCGGAGGACAACAGAGAGAAGAGAAGGGGGGGAGAGAAAAGGGGGGGAAGTACGGAGACTGACAAATAATCAAGCATTCGCGTTAAATGAGAATGTTCATCAAATTTACCATGCTATTATCTTATACAACTTCTAAAGCTTGAGCTTCTGCGGAGTATCTATGTCAAACCAAACAAGACGAAATGACAGGACAGGACGCTATGCAAGATTGAAGTGCTACGCTGTACAAGTAATAATCGACCGAGAGAAGGAAAGATATGTTGGAGCAATATGACAGTACAGATGGCTTATCATTGACACTGGCAGCACCAGCGAAGCATTCAAAGGCTCAAAAACCTCTCTTACCATCACAAAACTTCGGTACCGGAGGTGAGTCACCCGTATTGACCCAATTCATGACTGTCAAAGTAGTGGTGTAGACCATGACCACAGCGCCGAAGACGCCGAGCACAACATCGCATATTTTGCGAAACTTGGTTTTGGCCACGGCGCGATAGTGAAGCATTGGCTGTCAAACATCAGATTCCAAAACGATACTTGCCGGAATGAGGCAACGGAACTTACAGGATAAATATACACAAGCGGAACACAGGCAAAGCTCCCCACCACCGCCACAAACTTATCCAAATCCGCGGCACCTCCCCAGGCAATAGCTGCGCATAGCATAACGACGAAGAATCGAAAGACGTTCTTCTGCCACTTGATATACGGGTTATACTTCCCGCTTCTGGTGAACAGTTCCGTCTCGGTGATTCTGATAGCGGGGAAGATCTGGAGGGGCGTGGAGAGCAGAATCGCCAGACTGTACATGAACTGCACGGCGTTGACGAGCTTGTCGTCTTGTGGCATGTTGAGGATCACGACGGTTTCAGTCTTGGATCCGTACGCGGCGTAGGAGAGGGCGCCCATGGAGATGAAGATGGTGGTGATGATGACCATGACGATAGCAAGGACACGCGGGAACTTATGGGGCTCGCGCATGGATTCTTGGATAGGGATGATGAGGCCGATGCCCTCGAAAGTAAAGATGGCCGTTCCGATAAAGAGCGTCCAGTCTCTAGGATTGAAGTTGACAATATCTGCGACGCCGCCTTGGCTAATGATGGTGAAGAAATCGTAGTAATAGAGGTAGGTTAACCCAAGAAGAATCAGTGCATCGGCAATAAGAGCCGTAAATGCAAGCTTGCTGATATCCCTCATCAGTGAAAATGGCAGGAAGACTGCCATTTGCATTAGAATCAGATATTTGATGTCGATAAATGTTTTACAATCCGTTACTGCAAGAATAAATGCTTGCAGATTCTCGGACGTGAAAACGATGTATGCAGCGACGAAACCGATTTGACTGAGTACGATTGAACACAAAATCGTTGTCCGAAGCCATTTCCCATACAATATGCCACCAATATCGCCGAAAGATCCCTCAATCTTTAGCCGTGTATTCACCAAAAGGACGAAACAATAATAGCTGAGAACTGCAACAAACAGCAGTACCACGTTACTGAAGAGCATTCCACCATTAAGGTATGCTTTGGGTAGAAATAGAACACCAGTGCCCACGAAGGACTTGAGGAGCAGTAATAACGCTTCCCAAGAACCATTCTGGCCGCTTCCGCCACGGTCCTTTCTTCTCCTCTTCTTGCGAGTACTCGGGGTGAGAAGCGCACTACTTTCCATAGGCTCCCTGTCTTCATCACTGCCCTGACCAGCAGTTGACTCGTAGCCTCCATCGTAAGAATCCGATGCGAAGTATTCATCAGGTTCTAAAGCTTCATCGTCTTCTTCCAGCTCTTCACCCGCAAAGTGGCCGTAAAGAGTGAGGAATTCGATAAAACTCTTTGTAAAGAGCTTCGGCCGAGGCCTATTCTGAGAATGACTGCCTCCACCTTCTTCGGCGTCTCTTTGCGGACTTGGACTTCCAGCTGCTCTTCTCAGATAATTTCGTCGCATCCCACCAGGTAACTTTATCGAGTTGATATCGAGGACTTCGTCTTCATTTTGCGGCCTTGAGAGGTTGAAACTCTGACTTCTCCCTCGTCCTCGTCCCTGCGCTCGAGCCTGGGCCTCCTCGCTCCACTTGTAAATAGGCCGAGTTATATCCCCTCCCTGCAAGCGCAAGCTAGAGAACTCATCATCGCTCAGACCAGGCGCGACCGAGTCGATATCCTTATTCGCCTTCGACGCAGGTCCGTCTGGACGAGCTGTAGCTGATAAATTGAATATATTGTCACACGCAGCATCACCATCTTGTGTTTCTGCCGGCTGCACCAGATGCCTCTTCACAACATCAGGATCTTCAAACGCGTTTGGTCCTGCATAGCCATGAGCTCCTTGTATCGAGCGAGTGAATGAGCCATAGGTGCTGTGTGGCTCGGCGCCTTGCAAATTTTCACCCGCCGTGCTTGGAGATACGGGGCGCAGAGGCGGAGTTCCAAACCGAGGAGGAGCTGCCCCGATCGAGCCTGATAGAGCTGCAGCCAGTGCAGAGATTCCAGGGCCTGGAAGAGAGGAGTTCTCGGCTGGGCCACCTGCAAGAGGAGCTAGCGACCCATTTGTTACGCCCCCTTGGCTCTGTGCGGGAATCTGCCGCAGTGTAGGAGTGCCCGAGAGGTGATTTGAGGGCACCGGCGACGCCAGTCGAGCCGTCGATGTCGCCCGGGGAATGGAACTGCCGTACGAGCGACCTCGACTTGATCCGCCCGGCGAAGAGCTCGTTGGCATAGCGAGCGGCCTCGACGCCGAGGCATCTCCTGAGGCTGTCATGGTCGGCGATATGTGTCGGGAGGCAAGATTTAGAGATCTGAGTATGGATTGTCGTTATTATTGCAACATGCCGGGCTTGAAGACGGTAATGATCGTGGTCTTCCGACCTGTTACCCAGAGTGTCCGAAGCAGTAGAGAGAAATGCCAATTTCAGAGAACTTACAGGAATGTAAGCTCTTATTGCTATTGCTATCCCTTCTATATATGAACTGGAGAGGGCTGAGATGTAAAGACTGAGTCGGATCTATTATGTCTGGTGTGGTGTTGAAGAGTGAATCTCTTCAGTCTGTCTTGGAGTCTCCAGTGACAGAGAGTCAGAGAGACCTTGGCCACTGATAACGTCCAAGACCCTGGCCGGTGACAGGTCACGTTTTCCTTATCGGCGACGGTTAACCACTTATCGGCCTCGAAGCTCGCCAGGTTGCCGTATTTGAGTGCCTGACATGGAATTTCTTGGTTTCGCGTTCTGCATATATATATACATATACATACCTTGATTCATTAATATCGAGATCCGAAGAAGAGCAAGAAAATACCTGCGATACCTGCATAATTCCTCGCCCATATATCTCTCTCTCTAACATGATCAGCTTGTTTGCTTGATACTGGTTTGATACCGTCTACGCTTGCCGCTGGCTTCTCCATTCTCTCTTTGATGTGCCCAGACTCGTCGTCTCAAGTCCCCCTTCGAAGGGAGAGGCAATGCCGTCCACAGGGGACATTTTGTCGACAGCGCGGCCCACCTTTCAGACTCGAACTGCGCCAGACGCCACTGGAGAATTGAATAGACGCTCCTCCTTCTTTCCAGAAGGCCTTGAGCCATTGGACGAAGACGGCGCATATGGCAGTGGCAGCACTGAGCCTCCGAATCCTTACAATCCCACCACCCGCAATGTAGCGGCTCCCCCACGGCGATTCTCCTTCACAAGACGGCTTCTGGGTATACAGGATGGCTCGACCGTGACAGAAACTACTCCGTTGCTACGAAAGCGGCAATCTCGAAGCTCACCAGCTAGGCCAGATCAGTTGCTGTTAAGTCAGGTCAATGATGATCACCACGACAAACGAGCAAAGCCGGGGCTGGGACCCAGGCCCATTGGAGGTCATGAAAAGCTTGGTACATTCTCAGGAGTCTTCGTGCCGACATGTCTGAATGTGCTCAGCATTCTCATGTTCTTGCGCTTTGGCTTTATATTGGGTCAAGCGGGAGTTGTAGGCATGCTTGGTAAGGATCATGTTTTTGCAGCACACGAATATGCGGCTGACAATGATAGGGATGCTCCTCGCAGCATATGCCATCGATCTCATAACAATATTCTCTCTTTCCGCCATTGCGTCCAACGGTACCGTACGTGGAGGCGGAGCATATTACCTCATATCTCGATCACTGGGACCTGAATTTGGAGGATCTATTGGACTCGTTTTCTACCTTGGACTCGTCTTCAACACTGGCATGAATGCAGTTGCCCTGATCGATGCCGTTCAGAACAATTTTGGTTCCATATCTGGAAACTGGTCCCAAATATTGCCAGAGTCGCACATGTATAATTATCTTTGGGCGACCATTGTCCTCGTAATTTGTACCGGGATATGCTTGGCTGGAAGCGCAGTGTTTGCCCGTGCTAGCAATGGGCTGCTCGTCATTTTGCTCATTGCTACGTTCAGCATTCCGTTTTCTGCTTTGGTTGTCTCACCGTTCGAGAGTCGCAAGCTCGGCATACAATACACAGGACCCAGCTGGGAGACTTTCAAGGGCAACCTTATGCCTCGTCTTACGAAAGGTGCGGCCGGCAGTCAATTGCCGGGAAAGGAGACATTCCAGGACCTCTTTGGCATTCTATTCCCAGCCACTTCCGGCGTCTTTGCAGGAGCTAGTATGAGCGGAGGTATGGACTTCTACTTCCACTCTCATTCAGTAGCTGATTTCATAACCAGATTTGAAACACCCAAGTAAAGCGATTCCAAGGGGTACCTTATGGGCTCTTGCCTTGACTTTTGTTTCATACACTTCTGTCATTTTGGCCATGGCTGCAACTACCACCAGAGCTTCGTTCATCGCAGACCTTAATGTCATCCAGGACACCAACATTTCCGGAATCCTTGTCCTATCAGGAGAGTTTGCGACCACTTTCTTCTCCACGTTGATGGGCGTCATTGGTTCTGCAAAGCTCATGCAAGCCCTGGCTCGAGATAGGCTGTTTCCAGGTCTCTCGATATTTGGGCAAGGCACTAAGAGGGCTGATGACCCGGTATATGCGATTTTCGCAACTTATGTTGCAGCACAGATTACTATGTTGTTCGATATCAATCAGATTGCATCGTTCATAACAATGGCCTACCTTGTAAGTCAACCATTCCTGTCTTTATCCTCTCCTGCAGCTCTCATCTGTTTTCTTCTGCATGCCCTTGCTTGCACAATTTGCTCCAAGGAATGATGCCGAGAAGCGTGGCAATAGCACAATTCAATTGATACTGACTCGTCCCAGATGACGTTTCTGGTCATGAATATGGCAACGTTTCTCCTCAAAATTGGATCTGCTCCGAATTTCAGACCCTCTTTCCACTTCTTCAGCTGGCAGACCGCCTTTCTAGGATCGGTCATATCTGGCGCAGCTATGTTCTTCGTCGACGGACTCTACGCGAGCGCTTGCGTAGCAATCTTGATAGTACTGTTCCTATTAGTCCATTATACATCTCGCCCAAGGTCGTGGGGCGATGTGTCTCAGAGTCTCATTTACCACCAAGTTCGCAAGTACTTGCTACGCTTGAAGCCTGAGCATGTCAAGTTTTGGCGACCACAGATCTTGCTCTTTGTGAATGATCCAAGGCGCCAATATAAATTGATCCAGTTCTGTAATTCGATGAAGAAAGGATCGCTGTACATATTAGGTTAGTTATCACTTGCCTTTGGAAGATGAGAGACTGACTGTAATCAGGACACGTAATTGTGAGCCCAGATTTTGGCAGTGCAGTGCCTGAAGCCAGACGCCAACAAGCAGCATGGTCCAAATATATTGACTTCTCTCAAGTTAAGGCTTTCGTCAATATCGCAATTTCCCCGGGGTTTGAGTGGGGTGCAAGGAATCTTGCATTGAGTGCTGGTCTTGGAGGAATGAGGCCGAACATAGCTGTGTTGGGGTTCTACAATATGGATGACTTGAACAGAAACAAGCCAACGGTTGCTGTTCCGGAAGGCTCCAAGTTTGCTCAAACATTGCCAAAGGACGAGGATCAAATGGCTCGTAATGGCAAGCTTGTTGAGGACGATAGTGGAGGGCTCAAGCTTGAAGCCCATCTTCCAACAGATTCATGCAAGACTGAGAGCACCACCAGTATCACAGGCTATGTCACGATCCTTGAGGACTTATTACTCCGATTACAGATCAATGTTGCTGTTGCCAGGGGTTTTCAAAGTCTTGAGATACCAGACCCAAAGGGCAAAAATACCAAGAAATACATCGATCTTTGGCCTATCCAGATGTCTGCTGAGATCGCAACGGAAGGAGAAATAAAGGCCAACCTGCTAACCACAAATTTTGATACTTGTAAGTCCACGAACTAGCCTCCAATCTTGCTGGCTTGGCATACGACAAACCAAACAACGTTACTGACAGACTCGCAGATACTCTCATTCTGCAACTCGGATGCATTTTAAACACTGTTCCGAGCTGGAAGAAGTCGTATAAGCTGAGAGTCGCTGTATTTGTAGAATACGAGAGCGATGTGGAAGAGGAAAGAGGGCGTGTGAAAGCGTTGCTCGAAAACCTACGGATAGAAGCCGAAATACTCGTTTTTTGGTTGGCCTCTGGCTCATTAGCAACATACGAGATCATCGTAAATGGCACGAGTCCGAGCCCAGAAACTCTGAATGAAGTGGAACACTGTCTTCGAGGTCAAGACTGGTGGGAGGAAATTCAAAAGATACGAGGGAATCGTGGAGAGGCTTCGCCTGATGAGGAGGATCTTGCTGATGTTGAGAATATGCTGGGATCATCGAATTGGCCAGATGCATCATTCCAACAAGGTCCTCGGCATGAAAGGGTTGAGCGTTTTTTGGGTCTGCGACAACTGTTGAGCAGGTCCAAAAGGAGGCGTTCAATGGGTGGGTTTAGCAAATTGGGAGTCAATCTGGGTATACGTTCTCAAAAATTGCCTCCTCAATTAACAAAGCGTTTCAAAGATGATAGCGAGTCTGATAGCGACTCTGAGGATTCCGAAGCGATTGCTTCTGACAAAGAAGATGTCGCTCAAAGCCTAAGTGCAGCATCTGAAGCCGATATTGATGACTTTGAATCCGACAGCGATGTTCCCCTTCCGAGTCCGGCAAAGTTACCTCGTCGAAGAAGTTACGGTGACACTATGAGAGGTCCCCGTCCTTTCAAAAGATCAACTGGAGAGCGAGAGCTAACAATTAGCAAAATGCCGAAAGGGACTGTTGTGTCTGGCCCATCGACGCCAGCACGCCCCTTCGAAGATTCCGGTGCAAGCTCAATGGAGAGAAGAGCTGAGAGTTCGAGTGTCGCGGCATCCATTAAAGAGTCCCAAGAGGATATCAAAATCATCCCTAGCACGCCCTCGAAACACCCGTCTTCTCGGAAACTGGAAGAACGCTTCTCAGTACTCCGTCAGTCACCTACCCTACCGCCACTCTCGCCGACAAAAATATGTCGTCTTGGGGACGATCAGGAGCGCCCGCTGCTTTCTCGGCATGCTTCAAGTCAAAAGTTCACATCCAAACCTGTTCCAATGGCTCGAATAGCCACCGAAGAAGGTCCAGGTCCATCAATAATGTTCATTGATACCCCTTCGCCGCCAGGGCGGCACCATCGTCTTCCATCCGCATATCGCCCCCAAGACCCCAGCTGTGGTGCCGCTACGACTAATCCCTCTTCTGCTCCTAAAACATCGTCTCCTTCCTCCTCACGCTCTACATCGCCAAGCTACATGCATCGCGGGTCAACATACTCAACTCAATCTCTCCCGCTATCCTTCAATGATCTGCCTTGTCGAGCACAGCACTTGATCTTGAACGAATTGATGAGGCAGAATAGTAAGGATACGGCGGTGATGTTCACGACGCTTCCGAGCCCAGTACAAGGGACGCATACGGATGAGGAGGCTTGTTTGGCCTATCTGAGTGATTTGGATGTTTTGGGACGGGGTTGCCCACCGTGTTTGATGGTGCACAGTAATAGTATGACTGTTACTATGAGTTTATAGGCGAGATTTGCGGATTATATCACAGGCATTTGCAAAGCATTGGCGTTGTTGGATGGCGCTGTAGCGAAGTTGAACATATAGATTCGATTTTGGTCAAGGAGAGTCCTATTCTTTGGGAGAAGCACAAGAAGTACAGAATCAACTTAAGGAATGGCATGTATTAGATCGCGATTATTATTGTAAATTTTGATCTCTGATGAAAACCGTCTCCCGTGCTAGAAGAGCACCTCTGTATGTATACTTTGATCTGCGATTTATCAGAAATATACATTTCCATTCTCATCAATGGAGTCGCTGAAAATATTGAGTTTAACGTTAAATTTAAGCTAGAGGGGCAGCTATCCCGCACTTTACGCGACCCGCGTCGCTAAATGCTCAGCGCGTCCAGCAAACCAGACAAGCTTGGGAAATAAACACAGCGACCTCACCCACAGGCATTGATTGTCCAGAAACCCCTCAATAGCAGAAAAAATGGAGATTGACTCGGGCAGTTTGCTGCGCGCTCCATCGTAAGCTTCTGCCCTTCAAATTCTGCAAGCCAACACTGATGAAGCCCAGCGACACTGCTCCCGAGACGATCGTGCGATTACCTTGCGAGTACACACCTCTGCACACCTTCGACCTCGAGAAGGAGAAGCATTACCAGCAGCAATATGGCGATATGTATTTTCTGCGGCTCGTTAAGCTCAAGCCCGCAGCGGAGAAGAACGCAGCTGAGGCCTGGACGGGCTTCGAGGTTGGCGGGGAGGAGGTGAGGAAGGTGGAGCGCGTACTGGATGTGCGGCAGGGAGAGCTGTGCTGGGTAACGGGCACGATATACATGGATATGCCGCTGAAACCGAATATTCTGGATGATATTTCGAAGGATGTAAGATAGGATATCCTGGATGAAGGTGGAGAAGAGCAAGGCTGACGAGGATATAGCACTGGGTCTCGGCGGTGCCGCCGAGGAACAAGTACATTTCGCCTGATGGAAATGATCTGACGATGCTGGAGGACGAATCTGGACGCTTACGGCTTATTGGACCGAGACTGGCAAGGGAGATGATGGCTACTGGCTGCATTATATCGGTGATGGGTACGGAGAATGCCAACGGAGACTTCGAAGTCATCGACGTTAGACTCCCGGACTTGGCGCCCCAACCCGCTCGCTGGGCTGTCTCGGAATCAAAAACAGCAATCGAGTCGGGCAGGAAGGCGAAGAAACAGAAAACCTCGGACGATGACGAAGAAATGGGCGAAGCAAGAGTGGGCAGCGGCAGTAAAATTGCCATCATCTCCGGGCTTGGTATCACAGGCTCGAACGCCGGACATTCGCTCCAAATAGATCTCCTTCTCGAGTATCTCCTCGGCGAAGCTCTAGATCCAGCAAGCCAGAGCCACACCGCTCAAATCAGCCGGCTGATCATCGCCGGAAACTCTTTGGCACTTAACAATGATACTAGTGACAGTTTCAACAATACCCGTAAAGCACACAAGAAATACGGCTACGACAGCAGCTCGTACAATCCGGCACCCACGGCACATCTCGACGACTTCCTCGCGTCGCTGTTGCCGAGCATGCCAGTTACACTTATCCCCGGCGCGTCGGATCCCGCAAATGTTAGTATTCCGCAGCAGCCGGTTCATGCAGCTATGTTCCCGCATGCAAGGGCTTATGCGGCGAATCCACCAAGCGTGGAAGGTGACAAGAAGGAGCCGGGATGGTTTGATGCGGTTACGAATCCATGGGAGGGAGAGGTGGAGGGGTGGAGGGTACTGGGGACGGGGGGACAGAATTTGGATGATCTATATAAGTATGTGGAGGGTGAGGATAGAGTGGAAATGATGGAGAATTTGTGTCGATGGAGGTGCATCGCACCTACAGCGCCGGATACGTTGTGTAAGTTCTCCATGCTCGGGGTATTCTAAAGTAAGTGGCTAATTCGGCAATCAGGGAGCTACCCGTTCCAAGACGATGAGCCCTTCGTCATCACGCAATGTCCTCATCTCTTCATTGTCGGATCACAGCCAAAATTCGACACTACGGTTATTGAGGGCCCCGACGGGCAAATGGTGCGCTTGATCGCAGTCCCTCACTTCAGCGATACGGGCGAGCTGGTGCTTGTAGATTCGGAGACGCTGGAGGTGGAGAGGGTGATTATCGATGTGTTTGATAGCAAGCCATAAGTACTGACAGATATCCAAATAGCAAATGGCTGATTCTTGGGCATGGTGAGGTCTGCGGTCCTATGTTTCTGTATTCCGATTTCAGTCTCAGTGTGGCATATGTCGTCGCCCAACTCTGTTTCCACCATAATTATTTCAAGTCATGCGGGCTGTGAGGGATGGATGTTAGGCAAACAGGAATGGAGTATAAATATAGTGAGAGCAAGAGAAAAGAATCTGCATAAGAAGCCCTATTTCACCGTACATATTTCACCGTACAAGGGATGGTTAACTTGGAGCCATCTTTGAGCGAGGCCGTCATAATTTTGTGTGAAGTTCCCAGCTGCGAAAAGTGGGCTTAGGAAGTTAGAGTTAACTTTGTTGAATATATTATATTCAAGACCTATTTTTCAAGTATGAGGTTGCGATGGAGGTTGCGATGACTGAAGGTCAGTCGCTGGGCAGGTTTAGCGAGCGGTCGAGGCGGCGTAAAAGAGCGACCAAAGCTGCTAAATTGGGTAGCCGAAACCGCAAGTACTTAGACATATTATATAATAAATCCTAAATTTATATATAATAAATAGCTTATGTTTAAAATGAAATAGGAGATTGTAGTTAATGTTCTTATAGTATTGGTAGCTAACAACGAAAACCCTCTCTCTAGCTGCGGCCACGTCTCGTTCCTTATCTGCCACATAAGGATAAGTTAGCATCTTCCCCGCAATCACAGGCTCAATGGTCTAGTCGTATGATTGTCGCTTCGGGATTTCATCCCCTGTCCTAAACCGACAGATGCTTGAATGTGACAGGTCCCGGGTTCAAATCCCGGTTGAGCCCCTTTTTTAGCTTTTTTTGGGGGGGCATCATGAGAGCTTGAGCGGGAAGGGGCGGGAAGAAGCGATTGTGGGGAGATGGCGGCAGGATAGGGGTACTAAGCGAGAGATGGCGATTCTTTTGCGAACATCAATCATATATCTATATATTTATATATATATACTTCGTCTTCATTTCACGATGCAAGATGCAAGCAAGTATGTAAGTACAGTGTGCAGACAGCAAGAACGTACAGAAGAAACTCATTCACTCCATTTTCTTAGCATTTTCTTCCTCGAAATTCTGTCTCTAGACTATTAATCAGAGGAGGATGTTCCTGCTCGCTCCCGTCTGCTTCGATTTATCGCACATTCCATTATTCGCGAGAAGCGGAAGAATGCAAAGGAAGATCAATACATCTTTGTCAGTCGTATCAAAACCCTGAGTGAAGAAAGAGGTCTACAAGTAGCCGTTGTCTGGGTTGATCGGCTGCCATACCGTAAATGCTAGACAGCGGAGAATGACGACGGCCAGCAACGTATCCACCACCGACTCCAACAGCATGCACCAGAGCGTTTTTCTGTTTTTCTCCAAGCGATGCATCGAGGTCGGATCCAAACGAAAAGAGATGGGTGGACTAGATAGCGTTTCTAAGTGACGTCATTGTCAGTAGTGCGGTTGCTGCCTAGAGCCCGACCTAATAAAAAACAGCCTCACCTCCCACTGTTGTAATATTCTTCTCCCGTCTCTCTTCTCTTCTCCCGTCTCTCTTCTCCCGTCTCTCTTCTCTCTCCCGTCTCTCTTCTCCCGCTCCCGTCTCTCTTCCCACCAAGACCATTCTCCTCTCCTTTCATTATACTTCGTCTCTCTTTGGACCACTCTCCCTACGCCGTCCACTAGCTCTGCACCCGATGATCGATGTGCGATATGGCGAGTCCTAGTCTACCCTTGACTCCAGTCCGAAAAAAGCAGCCTACACCGGAAAAGAAATGCCTCCGATCTACAGCTGTTCTATCTAAAAGGCGCACCAGCACTGAAATCGATGGTGGATCGCCCAAGAAGAAGCGAATCGGAGCACAAGAGATTCACAATCACAGCCAAATGGACACTGAATTTGAAATCCAGCTTCCTCTCGTTGAACCGAGTCCGGACCTAGGACGCGTCGTAGCTATATCGAAACGAATTGAGCTCTCTTATCGGCTGGTGGATGATGACGGGAACGCCCTTGGTCCTCCAGATGGTGACTGGTCGGAAGTTGCTGGAATACTGAAGAGAGCTTTTCCAACGCTCCGTGCCGTGGAACTAAGTGCGCCATACCTCATGGTTCGATTTGCGGAGTTGCCTCCTTCTCCATGGCCCTTTACTATTGGCGGTCTTCCTGTATGCTTTACCGATAGTGATCATGGAGGATATTTCGACCCGGGAGTGCTCGGAAGAGGGAAGAATGAGCTGCAAACAATCGATTTAAGGCGGGGAGACAAGCTATCTAAGCCCATTTTTGAGCAGGTGCTAGCTGTCATCCAAGCTCAGGGGATAAAGATGCATGAAATCTTCTGCTTTGACAACTATTGGAGCATTGTCATCCCAGACGATACAGACCTGAATCGCGTCCCTAAGGTGCTCGCGGGTCAAGCTTGCTGTTACAGATTCAAATCAAAGATATCTAATTCCGATCATGCGGCCCTCCGAGCGAAAGTCCCCAGAGGGGTTGACTTTGACGACACAGACTATGTGACAGCACCTGATGCTCTCCTCCGTCCCGGCATCATGGTTTGCTCATCAGTTTCGACAACCACAGACAATGGACAATTAATCGATATGTACAAGAAGACGACCTCTGGTATCCTTGTCGTAAACAAAGACGGCGAGACGTTCATTACGGTCGCGACTCACGGTTTTGAGGCCGACGGGCTTGTGTATCACCCAAATCCGATAAGGGGATCTGTAATCGGCCGAATCGTCGAACACCTGCCTGGCACCGACATTTCTGTTGTGAAACTGAATTCTGGATTACGCTATACCAATCATACCTTCGGGTCAGAGATGAAGCCAGATGGCATCAAGACTTCCGGTATCTCGCCATGTTATCCTCCTCACCTTCGGAGATATGATTTCCTTAGTATGGATAATCCGTACTCGGGGTTTGCAGAAGGGACTGTACTCGCTGTGGGTTTCAAACTTGCTGAGGAGGGGGAGACTGACTATGTTCATCACACCTGGACTATATTTGAGAACGGGAGTGAGCCAGTTGATGGCAGTTGTGGCTGTCCAATTCTTGATGACCAGGGAATGGTTGTTGGGTTATTCCGATTCAAGATGGGAGGAGATCAGGGATGCCTAGCAGTTTCTGCGATGGAGTTACGGCGATTCGGGTATGAGATGTGTGGTGTAGAACAGCAGTTCTAATCATAGGGTTTGCTATATTTGCTTACACGGGGGTATAAGATATGCGGTGTAGAACAATAGTTCTAATCATAGGGCTTATTTGCTTACATGATAGTGGCATTTCAGAGACTCGCTACCAGACCAGACGTTCGGATACTCAACTGACGCGATACCAAGCTCCATTTACCTCAACCTAGCCTATCGTCACATCTCCTACTTTCTTTACGCTCGTTCAGCTCTAGTCTATCGCTAGTTGCACTTTCACACCTTAACGGGGATTTCTTTCTTTCTGTCTTCTGCTTTCTTTACACTTACATTCCGCCCTGCTCAATCACGAGTATAATTCATAGCACAAATTAAAAACTTTAGTAAGGGGGATTGTATAGACTGTATTTCCTATACTTATGTGATTTTGAAAGGCAATAATTAACTAGTTAGGCCTATTCCGCTGCGCATAAAATCGCTGCAGTAAGACTGCCATCGAGACGTGTAGTATCCGTTCGTCTTCTGGCAAAGGAGAGGTGTTAGAGGTGCCTGGATGTAAATTTTCTGCAGATGCTGCCAACGCCATAGCTGTAGTTGCAGGAGCATTTGCAGCTGGTGGTGGTGCTGTTGCAGGTGGTGCGGCTGATGCCAATGGTTGTGTAGATGCTAGTGGAGACGCTGCTGTGGATAATGCTGCTAATACTGGTGCTCTTGCTGTCCGATGGAGAGGGGTGGACGTGTCTAGCGCTCGGGATTGTGGATTTGGTGAAGAGAGAGAGCTTGATGTACTTATGAGGTTGGTCGGAGAGGTGTGCGACAATCTGGTGCGGGCGACCTCAGTGCTAGGTTCAGCGGTATTGCAAGACGGGCACAAGACCTGGTTCTCGTTGTGCTGCCAACTGCTGATTTGGGTGGCGATGTGTTGTGTGAGGCATGCTCTACAGACCTTAGCTGCATATGCGCAGGACAACGTAGGTGTATGCTGAGGCCGAGTCTCAGGAGACATCTCGTCGGAGCACACAATGCAGCTAACGTCCGGTATAACACGATCTCCTTGATTCGAATGGGCGGATACGAGTGGCATTGATGTATCGAGTTCACTATAAGGTGTGTTCACTTCTGCCTCAAGACGCTGCTGGTCATTAGGCTTGGGTGCAGGCGCGTTTTCATTTCGTTGCTCATAAGACTCATTATCGTCGTTGTCGTCGTTCAAGATATGCTCGCCTTCACGTCCTCTGCCCGCGGTAGATAGATTGATAGGAGGCGGGGTAGTTGCCCTTAGTGGCGGTTGGCGGTGGCCATACTGTCGTAGGAACTGTAAATACCTAGCCCTCCTTTCGACCGTCATTCTACTCTCACACCTTGCAGTAGCTCTAGCAATTCAGGCTTACGGGTCGTACATCGAAATTGTACGTTAAAGAATCTTAGCCATCCCTTGATGATGTCGACGGACCATGTCGTAGGTGATATGTCAAAGATCGAGTCTGCACTTGGGACTCTGAACGAGGATGACATTGTAGACTATGTTCTATTAGACGAGATTAAAGAATACAAATTTCAAGTGCTACGTACCTAGAGCAAATGATGTATTGTATGTGTATGTATGATGTGGCGATGCATACATGGGTGAGATTGTCTCGACGTGGTGTTTGCCGAAGGGACCATCAGGATTTCCTTTGTGAGGATCACTGGAGATGCGTTAGTATAGATCGGTGGGAGAGATGCAGAAATCGCGTACCACTGGTCGCGTTGAGGTGAATCGTGATGTTTTGTTATCAGATCGACTAGGATGTGCAGATGTGGAGGGATGAAATGATTATTGGAGAGCAACAAATCATTTATATGGCGGACTGCACAAATAGGAAACAACTCGTGATTGAGCAGGGCGGAATATAAGTGTAAAGAAAGCAGAAGACAGAAAGAAAGAAATCCCCGTTAAGGTGTGAAAGTGCAACTGGCGATAGACTGGAGCTGAACGAGCGTAAAGAAAGTAGGAGATGTGACGATAGGCTAGGTTGAGGTAAATGGAGCTTGGTATCGCGTCAGTTGAGTATCCGAACGTCTGGTCTAGTAGCGAGTCTCTAAAATGCCAGTATGAGATATTATTCTCTATGCTTGAAGGGAAGCTTACCAGCTACCAAGCACGCGTCTCATATCCTCCAGTTCCAGGGATTCCTCCGCCTTCACAAAATTCTCCCATGGAATTTCTCGTCTCTTAAGCACTCCCACGCTCATCCACACCATCAGGACTTATCATCGCCCTTCCTCTCCATCTTCCCTCATCGCCCTTCCTCTGCATCTTCCCTCACATACCTCACCTCCTTCCACCCCTTCACCACAGGTATCCCCTCCACCCCCTTCACCAGCCTCAACTCCACCTCCCCAAAATAATTCTCCCCTCCCACCTGCTCAAACCCCACACTCTCGAACAGCCCCCTACTCCTAACATTCTCCCTCCCAATCTTAACGCCCAGCCTCAGCCCTCCCTTCCTCAATCCCTCCAACCCTCCCGCCCCCTCCTCCCCAGCCGAGAACTGCGCTATGATGGTGTCCGCGTGTCGGCGAACGTACTCGAAGAAGGAGAGGAGAGCCGCACGTCCAAGTCCCCGCCCCCGATGCTCCAGCGACGCAATCATGAGCTCCGCCTCGCCATTAAGATACGGCCGATCCAGCATCTCCGTCCCGTCCGCGTCCTCCTCATACGCGACGCCGAGGAAGAGATTCACATCGCCGATCATCCTCTCCTCGCCATCGCCTTCTCCCGCTACGACGCTCGCCCCCAAGTCTCCCGGCTCCTGCGCATCCAAGCCTTTCTCGAGGGGCAGACATGCGATAAAGGTCAATTTATCAGCGTCCTCTCTCCACGTACGCTGCATCACATACTCCTCCTCCAAAGTCAGTGGTTCCGAGGCCGTCAGAGCTTGGAGCTCCTACGCACGTCAGTTTCTCTGATGGAGATGCTGGAGTAGGGGAAGAAGGCACTTCTGATTTCATCCACTCGTGGTACCTGGGTACATGCAGCCCCTCGTAGGGTACCAGCAGCACCTCCGGCGTGCATACGGCTGCCATTTCATGATAAGTCAGAGCTCATGCACGACGGCAAAGAACATAGGAAACCTACCTGTATCTTCATTGAGACGCATGTTTGAGTGAAGGCTGCCTGAATTGTAAAACTAGTGAGAAACACTCAGTGCTTGGACGTCGACATTGAGAACTAGGCACGTGACGTGCTATCGAAAACCTGAAAATAGTTTCTATATCACGTGCTGCATGCGAGTGGCTGTCACATCAAATCCATCTGGTCGATCCTCTGAATCCGTCTGTCTTTGGAAGAGAGCCAATAACATAATATCTCTATATATATGTCCTTTGCATGTTATGGGCCATTATTACAGTGTCTGGCCAAAATAACCTCGACAAAACGGGCCCATAGTCCTCTGCTAATGCCTTCACAAACGAAGACGAAAATGGTTGTGTATCCAATCTCATCTGCGCTCTTCTGAGTATAATCTCATGTGGCCCTTCATTTCTGCACAAACTTCCTATATCCAGGCCATTCTGGAGATACTTACCTTGGGCTACAGAGGTCACATTATGCATATCACATATCACATATCACAGACATACTCTTCACATCACATCATCAAACACACAAAGTTTGAGCCGAACTTGTCAATTTCGAGATATCTCAGCTGGAAGACTATCCCCTAATCCCATCGCGTCCATGAGGTTGCCACAGCGTCGTCCATGAAACCATCCACCCTGCAGCCCTCGCAAACGCGCCCACCGCCTTCAGATAAAAGAGGCAGGAGCACTTCCGTAATTGCCATCAGCGTAAAGAGCATTTGTTGCACGCATCAACTCCTTCACATCCTTCTATCCTTCTATTCCTCTAAACGACGGATCCAGAGCTAGAGGACAAGAAAGAAGATCAAAAGAGTAATGCCCGCTGAAAAGACGCCACTCGCAGCGGAACCGCATGCCCAGCTTCTCGCCAAAGATCCCCATAAAAAGTTTTGCTCTTCCCAGAGATCCATCGAGCGTAATGGCATGCCGACGTGAGAAATTGAGAAAATCCACTTTTGTCTAGAAAGAGGGCCAGATATCCGCATGTCGAGAAAACAGCAGCGAATCTATATGCGGAAAAGCATGTCGCAAGTTCCATTGGCTCTCCCAGCGAGAGAAAACACACGAAAAAAAGATTAAAAACGCAAGCATGACGGTCATAATGCGTAATTCGAGATCCCGGATGATTGTCCGTCCGTGTCCTCCTTTATCCCTGTATTGTGAAAGCATCAGATGGCCGACTCTTATGCCACCAAGACGTCTCATGCAGCTGCCTGATATCGCCTCGCACCTTGATGTATTGGGGTATCAAGATAAGGTGAAGAAACAGCCAGAAACAAAAGACAACGCTATCTATCGTCTGCCGGTGGAATGGTCGAGGTCACAAGTCTGCTCCCTGTGCAGCGTGCTCGTGATTGCCGCCATCGTGAAATCGAACGTCGCAGAATGAGATATGAAAAGCAAATGAATTATCGAAGCAAGTACCGAATGTCGAAGGAAATTTATGTTCTACAAGACACGGGCTTGTAGACCGCATGACACCGCCTCGGAAGACAGTCGATGCGCGTCAATCCGGATGGAATAATTACCACCAGGAAGACTGGCCGCCAGGTCCGCTCGGGTTTCCGTAGCTACCACCGCCATAGGCTGGAGCACCTCCGTAAGCTGGAGCGCCACCACCGTAAGCAGCCTGTGGAGGAGCATTGTAACCACCACCGTAGGAAGGAGCTGGAGCTCCACCTGCGAAACCGCCGCCAGCGAATGGAGGAGCACCACCACCGCCGCCGAGTTTACGGAAATCACGGTTGGCAGCACCTCCACGTCCACGTCCACCACCACCGGAGCGAGCACCACCACCACGGCCACCACCGCCACCGAAGCCAGAGCCCTCACGAGCAATGTTCTCAAGGAAAGCCGGAACCTCCTGGTTGGCCTCCTTCAAGAGCTCAAGAAGGTCACGGACAACACCACGGTTGCCACGGTTGAAGAAAGCAGTGGAAATACCGGTGTTACCGGCACGTCCAGTACGACCAATACGATGAACGTAGTCATCAATATCAGTTGGGAGATCGTAGTTGACGACATGCGTGACATTCGGTATGTCCAAACCTTTGTAAGGTAGTTAGCAAATGAATTCTTAAAGTTGTTTGAGAAGTGATGATAGGTCCAAAAAAAAAAACAAAAAAAAAGGGTTAGTCGAGCTTAGCGCTGGACAAGCCCAAGTAGGACAGCTTCTTGGCATGCCTAGGACCGTTCAGATGAATCTGGAGCCGCGAAGCAGAAGCGGCAGCATGCTGGCAGGGCTCGCACCAGAACTTCTTAGAGACGACAGCTATCTGCGAACCGCCGCGGCCTGCGGGGGTTTTGATGATTCCAGCCTCCTTTCTGATGTGTATGGGGCGTTTCTGGTGCTCCAGGAGCTTCGCATTGCTGCGGAATGCGAGTTCGCAGACGGTGCAATCGTATCTCTGTTCTTCCAAGGCCTTGCCGCCATACTTCTTGGTATTCGCAGCATGTACTCCTGGACCTTTGTTGGCTATGTAAAAGCGACTCTTGACTCGCTTTCGCTCAGAATCGACGCGGTCGATTTCCTCTGGTGTAGCGTCCTCATCATGGCCAAGTATCTGTTCGTTGATCGAGAAGTGTGTGCAGCAGCCATGGTAGGTGAGGCTATCGCGCGGCCAGGGGCAGAGAGCAGGCATGTAGTAGTCCTTCGTGAGACTCTTCATCGCCCAGAAGCAGAGAGTGAAGACACTTTCGAGGACGAGGATGAAGCAGCGTAGTTTATATCTCGCGGAAGCACGTGGTAGAGGAGTCCAGGCAAGTAGACACTTGTGAACAATGGCGTATCCCTCTTGCAAGGACGTCTCGACATAGTAAGGCACTACAGAAGACCATCTCCCAGTGCGAGATCTAGTATCATAGGACGTCATCCTCCTTCTAACACCGCATTCAGAATCCGTTCCACTGCCGATATAGATTCTTGGACAGTGACCATCTTTCTCAAGTACCAATAGGTAGACGGCCCAGAGCTTTTCTTTGGGGTTGTCGAGAGGCAGAGGCAAATTCTTGAAGTCGGATATTGTAGGAGCCGTGCTAGACTGAAAGATCTGCATCAGACCAGGCGCAAATTCGTGTGGTGAGCTATGCATGACATTTTCCATAGCACTCTTGGCTGGAAAGGCGGCGTCCACGTGGAGGTTCTTGAGAGCGCGGTTGGTCTGAGACAGACATGCCCAAGCCAAGGACAGTACATGGGCTGAGATGTCACTTGTCGTGGGCTCCATCCTGGCCGTGATGGAGATTGCGCTTGTCGTAGGCGTCGACTGGAGATTTCGAGGGGTCTAGCAGAGAGAGATGCCGCCGTATGCCCAGGTGTCGAGGTGTCGAGGTGCGGTGGAGAAGGGAAAGGTGAGGATCCATCATGACAACACCAGGACCCTGTGTAGCACTTGCTACATTGGTCTTGAGTTCTGAATGTAGAAGGAACGAAGGTGAATGTAGAAGGAACGAAAGGACAAATACATACCTCTGGCAGCAACGGCGGTGGCAACCAAGATTGGGCAACGACCGTTGCGGAACATCTCGAGGGCACGCTCACGCTCGCGCTGGGTACGGTCACCGTGGATTGAGGTAGCCGGGAAGTTCTGGTTGATCAAGAAATCGGACAGAGAGTCGGCCATGCGCTTAGTCTCAACAAAGATGAGAGTGAGACCACCGGAGTGGGTGTGGAGAATATCCAAGAGAACGGAGCGCTTGTCCATATCCTCAACGTATTCGACCTTCTGGGTAATGTTCTCAGAGGTGGAACCAACACGACCAACAGACAAGAAGACATAATCCTTCAAGAAGTCGCGAGCGAGCATCTGGATGTCGCGTGGGAAAGTGGCGGAGAACATGAGAGTCTGACGGCCCTGGACGCCTGGCATATCCTCGCCCTCAACAATGCGACGAATTTGTGGCTCGAAACCCATGTCCAACATACGATCAGCCTCATCGAGAACAAGGTACTTGATGTTCTGGAGGGAAATGCGGCCACGCTCAATCAAGTCGACAAGACGACCTGGAGTGGCAACGAGGAGATCGCATCCACGCTCGATCTGGCGAAGCTGAGATCCAATATCGGCACCACCGTAAACAACGCATGGTCTGACCCAAGATCTGTAGGCGAACTTACGGGCCTCTTCGTAAATCTGAGAGACCAACTCACGGGTTGGTGCAAGGATGAGGGATGTCGGGTATGCCTTGCGTTGGCGTCCAAAGCTGGCACCAGCGCCAGCTGGAGATGGGGATGGACCGTTGATGAAAGCCTGGGACAGGATTGGGAACAGGAAACCTCCAGTCTTTCCGGAACCAGTCTGGGCACAAGCCATCAAATCACGCCCACCCATGACAATTGGGATGGAGTACTTCTGGACTGGTGTTGGGACCTTGTAGTGAGCAAGCTCAATGTTGCGAATGAGATGGTCGTCCAATGGTGGGTTGGTGAACTGGAGGACTGGCTCTGGGACATCGTGTCCGGAAGCCTCGACTGGGATATCGTCGTACTTCTCGAAGTTGATACCAGTCTGTTGCTTGGTTGGGTCATCGGGGACGCCAAAGAGCTCACGCTCAACACGTGGGTTTGCTGGTCCGGCGATGTGCTTGCCATCTTTCCACTGTCCATCACCGCCACCGCGAGCGATGGAAGAGCCTCCGGAGGGAGCAGCAGGGTTCCCGTATGCGTTGGAATCGAATCCTCCAGAGGAGCGGGCATCCTGCCATCCGCCACCACGACGAGGTGGAGGTCCACCACGAGGAGCGAAGGTCGGAGCATCAGCCCAGTTTCCGCCTGGGCGAGGTCCATCGGCAGCGAAGCCGTTGGGAGCACTAAATTCTCATGTTAGCACTGTACTGTGATATGAAGATTCAGAAAAGGACGTTGTAGACTTACGTGGTAGATGTAGCAGCCCAGGCACTGGCGTTCAAGCCGGAGCCGGCACTGACAGCTGGACCTGGTCCATCCATCGGTGGTGGTCCTGCTGGTGGAGCGCCGCCCATCTTGCCCCGCATGTGAGGTGGGATGTAGGAGCGCTGCTCTCCGAGGGAGAGTCCATTCATGTTGAGTTGCTCAGCCATGTTGATGAAGCTGAAGTGGCGATAACGTGGGGTCTTGTTTCGTTTGCTTGTGAAGCGATCGGTCTGAGCGTGCAGATGATGTCGAGTATTCTGTCGGGATCGTGTACTCTTTCAAAGATCGATATCTGATCGACAAAGAGTGAACGAAACGCTGAAGAAGAAATCTAAAGGACGGAAAAGGTTGATACAGAAACGGATTCTGGAGAGAAAAAAGAGTCGTCTAAAGCACGAATCTATTCTCTAAGTGCAAGGCCGTTGATGTAAAAAGACAAAATTAGTTCTCGTCGAAGTATAATCCCCGTGAAAGAAAGGACTTTCGTAAGGAATGAAAAATGAGAGGAGAAGTAGGATGGTTCTGATGTGGCGGAGGGTATTGTGGGTTTATGTAGAAGTTTGTTGATGGGAGAGGGAGAGACCTTTGAGATATGGTGGAAGGGAAGGCGAAGGGGAATTTTAGTAGGAGGCGAAAAGGAAAAATGTAAAAGCCGAGAAAATTCGAAGTGCGGTAGCGTATGATCAGGTGACTGCCACTTCACTTTTGGCCTTTGGCAGTGGACGGAGCACTAGCCTTTCTCCTTTGCAGTGGCTAGGCGATGTAGGTACTAGCACAGCACCAGGACAGTACCACCACAGCACTACTACAGCACCAGCACAGCACTACTACAGCACCACCACAGCACTACTACAGTACCACCACAGCACTACTACAGCACTACTACAGCACTACTACAGCACCACCGTCAGCACTGAAACCAGTGGACATAGGGCACTGTTTTGACGAGCATGCTAACGGATTACAGTACTACTAAGTATACTTACTACGGCTATTTGCCACTCTGGACACTACTGTGAACTGTGAGATTGAACTAGAGAGAACATAAGAGAACATAAGATATATTCTAATCGTCGGACCCAAAACTGAGCTCCGCTCAGGGTCGGAGGAAGCGATTTGGGTCGGCGGAAGCAATTTGGGTCGCTTCACCAAAATGCAAGAACATGAACTTTATAGGTAGTATAATGAATAGATGTCACTTTACACTTGATTTACTATGAAAATGTACTAAATATAATTAAACTTTAAAAGTATAATGTGAAATCTGGTTCCCAATCCTGACTAACACTTTCCTGTCGGTCGCTCTCGCTCTCGCTCTTAGCTTCAGGATCAGGAATTGGATCCTGAAGCTCCTCTGGTATCGTAGCCCCAGCTTTAGTCAGGGTAGCTACCCTTTTCTTTCGGTCCCTCTCAGCCCTACGGGCCGTAACACCAGCCTGGTGTAGGGCCTGTTTAGCTGCTGTCTGTAACTTTTTATGTGCCCGGGCTACTTTGGCAGCTGCTTTCTGAGCTGCTAATTGAGCCTTTTGGTCAATTTTATCCCGGGCTTCCTCGACAGACAGATGACCCCCTTTTTGAACAGTGCGCCTATTAGTAGCCTGCTTTTTTCGCTGTTCAGTCTCTCTGCATGTAGCTAAGCCTAGGTCTAGCTCAGTCAATTGAGCCTTTGCTAGCACCTGTTCTGTTCTAGCTATAAATTCAGAGTAGCGGCGGCGGGATGGGCTACTTAGTAGGACTGGAATACGGGCCTTCCACTCGTTCAGCTGTGACTCTGTCTGCTGTAGAGTTACTGATGGGAGCTCTCCAGCTATTTCAGGCTGCTGTGGTGCTGAATACTTCTGGACCTTAGACAGAGCTTCCTCTCTGTCAACTGGCCAAATACC
>Ga0123337_10001239_pt1 | contig 34109 bp, 34 predicted proteins | sample frozenSSSSmetaG_FD_89792 | JGI IMG/M metagenome (GOLD analysis project Ga0123337, IMG submission 89792) | Glacier valley bacterial and archeal communities from Borup Fiord, Nunavut, Canada, to study Microbial Dark Matter (Phase II) -... | ecosystem: Environmental > Aquatic > Freshwater > Ice >...
CCCCTCCTCCCGGACCCACCCCGCAGCCCCCCCCGCCCCCCCCCCCCAAAAAAAAACGACATCTCCGTTATCATAACCCTCACTTCTGCCACTTCTTCCTCAACCCCGACTCCGATCCATTTTCAACTTCATCTCCCGCTTTCAACTCGACTTAAACCTCCAAACGACCTCGCTTTCACGGATTGCTTCTGCGCGCAATACCACGGATCTTCTCGAACCCATCCCACTGCCGCTGTTGTCCCGTTCTTGACGCTTTTCCAAGAATATTCAACTGCGTTGTGAGCTGTTCGCCCCTTTGCGTCAAGGTCGACCATAAATCCCCTCCGCGCACATCAGAGACGGCCGCTTCACCTTCATCCAGGCCGTTGTACCCGGTTATACCCAGAAGAAGCCTGTCTTGCCAGCTGTTTCTTTCGTCGCATCCGCACAGCGTTAGACGACACTTTCGCATTCCATCTCAGGAAGCCTCCTTTACATCCATTCCATTCGTCACCGTGGCGATCTATCCAAACATGTCGTATCCCGAACAACCAGGTGGACCATATCCACCTCCAAGAGACCCTCGCGATCTCGGCGAGTCTCAATATCCTCCACCGCCAGCCGAATACCCTCCGCCACCGGGAGAGGAGGATGATCGCGCCAGAGCTTATCATCAGCGCATGCCGCTGTCGAATAATGTCACTCTCCCAACAATATCTCCGTACGATCCCCAATATGCTGCGCCCAACGGTTACCCTCAGGATCCAAGAGCATACAGGCCAGAGCCGTATCATCCTGGCCAGCAGCCAGCCTATGGCGAGAGACCTTATCAGGGAGAGTACAGTAGGGGAGGACCACAACATATGGCCTTCACTCAATCTGCACCAAGACAAAGAACCGCGATAGCCTGCAGATACTGCAGAAGGCGCAAGGTACGGCTAAGTTGCATCATTTCATCATGCTTTACAAACGGGAGACTAATGAATTCCTCCTAGATTCGCTGCTCCGGATTCGAAGATAACCCAACTGGGAAATGCCAGAATTGTACGAGATTCCAGCAAGAGTGCATTTTCACTCCTGTCTCTTCCCAAGCTCAAGCCTTCGTGCCAGCTCACGCTGCGTACCCACACATGCGCAATGTTGCCCTTGGTCCTGATGGTCGTCCACGCATGATGTATCCCCAGGGCCAACAACTCTACGGTGCTCATGGCCAACCCCTGGGTCCCATGCCTCAGCAGGGAGGTCCTCCTTATGGGGAGTATGCCATGCCATCTCCGACGGGATCATACAACAGCTTTACGGATGATCGGGCTGAATCAAGTCGAAAAAGGCCCCATGGTGAACCTCAGCCGTCCATCCTACCGCCACCTGTTCCTGGCCAGCCTCCATACCCTCGCCAAGATCCTGGCAGGCGCCAACCGGTGGAAGATGATCTGCGATTGCCGCCCGTGACACCAACAGTAGGACAGGCAAATTCAAATTACTCCCCTGGATCGTCGACCTCATCCACATCAGGACGGCGGCCAGGGACGGAGGGTTTACCGTCCATGTCTCGTACACCACCACCGAGATCTTCTCCGGGTGACCGAAGTGATCCCATGGCTTTGGGCAATATCATGGAGAGGCGTCCCGAAACCGAAATTGACAGGAATATGCTGGGACGACTTGGTCGGAAGGGTCAATAAGCCTCCTCCTCCTCCAGAGAATTCGAATCCATCGTTCAATTTCTTGCACATCATTGGAATCTCATTCTCGTATACCAAGCTTTAATTGGCTGTTTTACAACTCACGGCTGTTGCGGGCGCACCAACCCAAAGTCAGCAGCTATAGGTTGCGCTTTCTTGATACGGAGTAGAGGAGATCTGCTGGCTAGATCTCGTCTTCTTTGCCTCTTGTACAGCATATAATCATCAGCCTCTGTTTTTCTTATATTTTATTTTGCAATGGTCTAGAACTGCTGTTCTATTGGCACAATCTCAGGGCACAGTGTCAAGCAATGACTGCGATGGGAAACGAGGGAGTCAAAAGAACTAGATGGGTAACGCCTCACGGCAAAAATATGGTGTTTAAGGAAGGACTATCAGCTCCTATTTGCTTTCCGATTGTTGGCTTTGACGAGATTTTGTGGACTGGGACACTTGGCAGATACTGATGCTTGGGTGGACTGGGATGGATGGGCTGGAGGTTGCATTTTGTCGCATTTGTTGTTCGTTGATAGCTCTTCCAATCGATAAGCCAAGGATGCATCATATGATACTTTCGTGCTGATTACAGTCTGATTCTAGATTTGACAAAGCGTGACAGTGGAGGAGATATGGGATATGCAGTAGTATCCAAAATTCCCAATGCGATCTTATTCTTTGCAATCTTTGCAGGTTGGGTGGAGATGGGAATAACGGAAAATCGTTAGTCCGGGACCTCCAACTCCCAACCCGATGCTGAGGCCTGAGGGTTTACAAGACAGCACAACTACAGGATTTGACACTTATCAGAGGATACACTGCAGTCGGAGCTGACGAATATCGGCTGTTGCTAAATATGAGTGAACTCTCCGGGCGGAACAGGGTCTACTGGGAGTAAGTTTATTTCTCGTCGTCATGGCCACTAGCTTTCTCTACTTGTCAAGGTCTCATTTGCACTCTAGACCAGCAATGTCCTCCCTTCAACATACAGTCATGCGGTTCTTTGGGGTTGGAAGGTGATGGCTGTTAATTGCTTAAATTCGATAATAAAAAGTGCTCAAGTCTCCTTATTCATATCCATTCTCTTTGTTTCCAATATCACCTCTGCCTATATAATTTCATTTGACGTTGGGAAATTGACATTATTCAGGAGTGAAGCATCCAGTTATGATGCCAAGCATCAAAAGACTGGTGATCATCTTATAGCCAGCCTCCAAGCCAACCTCTCCTTCATAAACGCCCCTTTCCTAGCAGATGTCAGTTCGGACTCGGAAGACGACGAGAACGCCAGATTACCTTCGATTAAATATGTCGGTTTAAAGTTACTCGATTATGCGTCTGGCACGGGAGTTATATCTCGTGCTTTGATGCGGCATTGTACCAGTGCCGTGGGGATCGATCTTTCCGATGCCATGGTTTCCGAGTACAACAAGGCTGCTTCGAATCAAGGCCTCAATGATGATGAAATGCATGCGTATACCGGCAATCTCATTGATCCGAACGATCCCAGCCCGGAAGCTTTCAGAGGGGAGAAATTCTGGAATTTTGACCTGGCTGCGGTCGGTCTAGGGTTCCATCACTTTGAGGATCCGGTCCTGGCAGCTGCACGATTAGTGGAGCGACTGAAGAAGAACGGCATTCTCTTAATCATAGATTTCTTGCCACATCAAGGCTTTGGCCATCATCATCATGATCACCATCATGGGCATGGCGAGCATGTGCACAAAGAGTGCGGCTCTAATAGCGGCATAAAGGAAGCCAGCACAGAGTCGAAAACTGAGATGACGGACGAAGAAGCTACAGTGGCGGCTACAGTGCATCACCTTGGTTTTTCAGAAGCAGACGTGGAGCGTATTTTTGTCGAGGCGGGCGTCGGGAAAGATTTTGCATATATGGTCCTCGGTAAAGGTGTCGTGATTGGACCCGCAGATAGGAGGATGAAGAGGGAAGTCTTCATGGCTAGGGGTACTAAGATATAAACTCCAGTCGAAATCGACTCTGAAATTTACGCTGCAGGATGTTAAGTCATGATTAGTTGGAATAGATCAAGCATCTTCGTCAGCATTCAGGACAGATTGCTCTGCCTCTTTCCTTCATCAAACGTCAATGTTGATACAGTAGAGGACTCATCCACCAGAATCTAGAAGAAAATCACTAATTTAGTAGCTAAGAATCAATTAAGCCCGTCTTTATTTTTTGCTGTTATAAGTTGTGCCGTGAACAATTTCTATAGACGGCAAGGCTGCAGTTTGCGAAATCATGATATTCCATGTACAATACAATACATTCGTCATATTCTGTTCATGTGTGGGTATTTTCGACATCGACCGTAAAGCTTCCACCTAACAAAATGGCGGGTTCCTTGAGTTGATTGTGTTCGTAACCACACATTATGTCAGTACATTCAACCGATTATACACTGCTAAAAGGCCTTACCTTAACGTACCAATGCCTCCAGCCTCTAGAATTAACGTGGGACCGTCATCAAGAGTCTTACCCACCCATAGCATTGCGAAGGCACGTAAGATATGCCCTAAGGGGAAAAGACACAAAGATCAGCTCTCACACTTGCTTGATAGTGAAGGAAGGTACTGCAAACCATGAGCGACTATAAGTATATTTCCGGGACGAGCGGTGTCTAGAGCTGGCCCATGCCACTTCATTCTTATCTCCTCGATGATTCTCGTTAATCTTTCTGTGATATCCTCTGGAGATCTAGTGCACGCATCATAAATTTTGATCAACCACATTGACAAGAAAGGCTAGGGATAGCACGAAGGGACTTGACTTACTCTCCTCCTGGACAACCATGCCTCCAAATATCCCACGGAGGAAGCCCAGCAGCCCTCCGTCGTTCTGTAATTTCTGCACTCGTTATTCCTTCATAGTCGCCGTAATCCCATTCCCGGATGTCATCCGTGACCTGCACTTTTGCTTCACAACGGATTTCCCGAGTCGAGTGCTGCTGTTCGACCCAGGGTAGCTTTTCACGGCAGCCAATGTCGAGTAGCTCAAGGGTACGTTGAGCACGTCGGCGCGGGGAGACATATCTGAGAGAACGCTTATGTTAGCTTCTGATCGCTCCGTTTTAAGAGGTTGGACACAAGAACAACGGGCACCACAAGAAGATGGGCGTTATACACATGAACTAGCTGACTAGGAACTATCAGTCTGTCATTGCCGATGAGCGCTCGTCCTGTGGCTTCAATACGTTTCTCGCCATTGGCCGTAAGTGGAAGTTCAGTGATGCCCGTGTGCCGTCCATTCAGAGACCATTCTGTTTCACCATGACGGACGATGAAGACTCGCGGGGCTGTCGTTGAAAGAACCATTTGTCTTTCGGCTATGCTTCGATAAAACCGATGGTGAGGCAATCGACTGAGGTACTTGTTGCAGCGAGTGAGAACCAGCGATGGTTCGGATCTGGGATTGGGATTGGGATTGGGATTGAAACACGATACGACACATAGGAGAAAGGGAAGTGATCGAGAAATGATGTATATACTATATCGCTTGTATGTAGTCCTTGGGCATTTAAAGATAGAACTTGAATTATAGAGCTACGATGCCATAGCCATGAGTAACTGCTTAAACATGCCTCTCCGTTTCACATTATTGCGATTATCGACGTTTGCTGACGTTGGGCGGTGACGTGGGTACGTACCTACTACCTGTGGGTGCCGAATGTGTCGAGGCGGACGACCGGGCCGCTTTATTCTGCCGCGTGGGTGGTGTGAATTGAAAAGAAACACCACTATTCAACAAGCTCGACAATCTCATGGCTTGCATGGAAATAATCTATTGCAGCTGATATCGAGGGCTGTCAGTTCGGCAAACATACCAGCGCGGGGCCAGAGCCGAAGAAAGTTGTCCCGGGAAAGGCGCTGCGACATGATTTGAAGAGGCCCATGGTTTTCAATTTGTTGATGGTGAAGAAAAGAGGCATAGAAAACATCATCTTGCTGAGCATTGAGGGGAATTCTTACCTCAAGTGGCTGAAGAAAGGTATTTGAAGACCAAACATGTCTCAACAACAGAAAATTCGACGAATCATCTTGACTGCCTCCGTGGCTGCAGTCACCGCTACTGGAACTTGGTATGGCGCAGGGCTCAAGATAAAGAACGAGGCAAAGACAGTATGCTCCTCCTCTTATCTTGTTTTTAATTGTGCCGACAAAGGCTAATTTCAGTCCTACAGGCTTCTGAAAAGCGTCGCGAAGCCACTCTGGAAGAAAAATTAGCACTCCTAGACGAAAAACGAGGACAATTAATTGCAAAGAAGATTGGTCTAGAGAGAAAGATTGCAGAGCTGGATGCTCGGAAAATGGGTGCTACGAGGGAGGAATCTAGGATGGGACAGGAGAGGAGGTCATGATGAGTGTCGTCGGAGGATTGTAATCACAAGAAAGGGGCAGTTATTCAAGGAGCTTTGTTGAATTTAGCGGCAGAGAAGCATTTGTCCAGTGAACAGAGCTTGATATAAAATTGTGTTATTCGTTGCATCTACCTTTAGTCATGATCGCAACACAGTATACTGTGTATTGCATACCGCAAACGCCAATTCTATGCCATTGCCAATGCCGGCTGGTATCTGTCGCGAAGTTGTGCTTATTCGTCGATACCTTCAACCGATGGTAGGGGGATTGCACGATACAAGAGAATCAAGGCAGAGTGAGACTCTCCACCACCCGAGAGTGTATCAATTTTGTCGGCATCGACCTCCGTCACCTTCTCATCGTTGAACCACCACCACTTGCCGTCTTCCGGGCCTCGCTGCCCCGTCTTAGGATCCAAAGGACCCTGTTTCTTCACGTACGAAGTATAGTGGCCACTATCGGCACTAGCTCCTTGATGAGTGACCACACCGCGAAGCTCATAGAGACCAGACTTGTTAGCACCTTCATCCTTAGCCAACTCGGGATTAATGAGGGCATGAAGCTCCTTTTTTGCAGTTAAGATTGACGCCGCACGCTCAGCTTCAACTTCGGCATCGGTTTTATACGAGATGTCAGCCATATCGGTATCTTCCCCAGAGGCGACAGCCTTTGGCTCAGACCGTTTCTCGTCTGATTCCTTTGATTCTGAGACCGAATCGACGATTCCTGCTGCTTTATCGGCTTCTTCCTTGTCATGCATACGCTTTTGACGTTTTCTAGCCCGGTCAACATCCTCAATGTCCTTGCGAACCTCTCTGACCTTGTCGCGCACAGGGATTAGCATTGACTTTAGCTCGTCGGTGCAAAACTCGACCACATCCAGCTCGTGAGGAAACGTGACCTTTCTCATGATTTTTGCTTTCTTCTGTGCCTCACGTTTCCAGAAGAAGCGTACGAAATGAACTGTAAGATATTTAGGGAGCCGTGCAAGTTTTGACTTCTTGGTGTAAATGCAATCTCGATCCAAGAGAGCGGATTTCTTCTCAATCTTCTCCTCCAACCCTGCCAAAATGCCATCTCGAAGGTGGTTGGTTGTGCCGCTAATATGGCAATCGAGCTTCAGAAACTGCTCCTCGGACTTCACAGGCTCCTCTCCAAGTTCCTTCGCAGCGGAATCATCACATTCCAAGACGGATGCGAGTCTACCAGCCATATATTTGTCGACAAATGATATTTCTTTTGCTGCTTCTGAGTTCTCAGCTGAGGTGTCTTTGATTTTAAGCTTCTGACGAAGTTGTGAAACAATCTGAGACCAGGCCTCTTCTGCATCTTGTTGAGCATAGCCGTTTCCAGACTTGGCCTTCTGTGCAAACTGAGGATATAGGTTTCGCAAGGCGCTAAGGAATACCAATGGTGGGAAGCCTTCTTGAGTATCCGACATCTGAGAGTAGAGATCTCGTAGAGAAGCAGTCAAATCTAGTCCAAATGATGGTGCTTCTAGCCCAAACTGACTCAAGCCTCCCAGAGCACTTCCAGTATCAGTCGTCCCCTTGTATTTGGAGAGTTCTTGCTGAAGCTCTGGAACAGCACGCAAAGTCTGCAGCGTAGAGTTAAGATAGCAGGTATTGCCCAGATTCTGTAGTCCAGCTGGCGTAGCGCCCTCTTGCCTGGCTTGCTCGGCTTCGGTCATATCTTCGACGAATTTCACCTTTTCCTTCGGTCGGGAGATGATGTTGCCCTCCGTAGCTGGTGTGCCCATCATCATAAAAGTCTGTCCTGGCTTTGCGCCAAGCTTAGAGAGGTCTGTATCATCCTTAAGTTGGCCACCCTTCACGAGAATCTTCTGTCGCTCTGGTTCTACGCCAGTAAGGGAATATAACTGAAATTTGAAGACCTCTCCAAGTGATGTCGGATCTAGATCTACCTCGTATTTCTTGCCTTGATGCTTCACGATAACTGGCCACAGTCAGAAGAGCCCTTTCTGAATCTCGAGTCAAACAGAGAAGGCATACCTGGTATCGTCGCCATGTTTATAGTTGTCTCGACCGTGGGGTCAAGCTTACAAATGGCGAAAACCTCTAACTTGAAGTTGCCTACGAGTGTCGAGTGTCGAGTGTCGTGAGATCGACGAGAAGTAGGTATGATGAGACGGAATCACTGTTGTGTTTGGAATCACGGAAATTGTGTTGGTAAGGTGGCACAAGAGTACGTAGGTAGGCGGCGCTTGACAAATAGAAGGTGCTGGTAGAGACGCAGGGATGAAGCTCAATGATTGGCTGGGGCGCTTAGTCGGTCATCATCATAGTTCACAATCGGGCTCCCGTCGCGGATGCGTGGTGTTCCAACCCAACCCCACTACAGTCCATCACAACAACAACAACAACAACAACAACAACAACAACAACAACAACAGTATAATCCTTGGTACACGACAACAACGATAACATAGAAATATTGATGTTTCAGGGCTGGATGAAGCCATAACCAAAACCATGGTGTTATAAGTCCTCCCATTCAGTCGCACAGTTTATTAATACGTTGCAGTCTCAATCACTGCGGCCATATCTCCAATGTGTCCGATCCTCCCTCACATCTGCCTTGTGCCTGTCGAACTTCGCGTCACAGACATCTGAACGACACAATGTCCCTGAAATCGAAGCGCAAACCTCCCCAGAAGTTCTGCTCAATCCTCTCACTATTTCCCGAAATGAAAACGAGAGAGTCCTCATTGAGCCCAGTATCAACAGCATTCGTGTCAGCATTAAGATCAAACAAGCCGATGAGATTGAGCATATATTAGTGCACAAGTTCACAAGATTCTTGACCCAGCGAGCGGAGGCATTTTTTATTCTCCGCAGAAAACCTGTGAAGGTATGTGAATTGAGGAATGGTAATGATGCAATACTAACTCTCTCAGGGATATGATATATCATTTCTCATCACCAACTTCCATACTGAAGAGATGCTGAAGCATAAGCTTGTTGATTTTATTATTCAGTTCATGGAAGAGGTGGATAAAGAGATTTCGGAAATGAAGCTTTTTGTAACATGCCTTCTCCGGAGAAATGTCCAAAATTGACTGACATTGGCTCCAGTTGAACGCCAGAGCAAGATTTGTAGCGGAGTCTTTCTTGACGCCAGTAGGTTCACCATCCATTCAATTGACAGTTGAGTACTGATACATATCAAGTTCGACTGAGGAGACGTTCTCCACCTCTTCTGTACTTCGCAGCATTTTGACACGAGCATCAAAAGGCATCTTGCGTGGCGTTTAAGGATTCGAATAAAATGACATTACACACTTTGTTGTCGTTCTCTTATAATTTAAGTTTTCTACCATGTTGCTACAGACTGATCTGCTCTTCTGCCATATTGCATTATCGAATGCCGGTCCGTATGGTGGAAAACCAATGACCTCAATAAAAAGTGTTTTAAGTGATACACTCAGGAAAACGCCTTTAGTGAGCGGTTCTGGACTTTGCGAAGCGAAAGTCTTCCGCTACGTTAAATTCGATTCAGTGTATACTGCACACTTCCATTTAAGGTACAGACATGTCATGTTCATGCTGTACGCTGAAAGAGCCACTCATTCTAAAGCTCCTCTAAACTTCTGATATGTAATCTGATGCGATGTCGCAAATGTTTCACGGTTTAATTGTCCTGTGGATGCGGAAGTACTGAACTACTGGTTTTGGCTACAATCATGAGACGTCCACACGTCCTTCCAACCCAAATAGAGGAGACTTCGGAATTCATTAGCACTTTCGAGAAAGGAACAATATGGTTGAGTTTGTGGTTGGCCGCCCAAAAGCGCTTCTTTCACTCAAAGGAAAGCATATCTCATTGTCCAAAGGTGAATATTGCTCAAGGGAGAGACAGGACAGTCAGTCCGGCCTGAGGGAGTCTCTTTGGGCGCAAAACTAATCTCAAGCTGAACTCCTATTCACTGCTCAGCACTTTCGGTTAAATACACGCTTTTCCATCGACTTGACACCTATCTCAACAACTCAACTTGTCAACATCGATCTGTTATACGCGCCACACCCACATCATGTGTCAGTAAAACGAGGGATAGACTCGGAACAGGAAGCTGTTACGTATGTCTTGGAGAATAAGCTCTTTTCCTTCCACGATTTCCTTCCACGGTGGCTTATTAGATATTATAGGCTTATCTTTTTGAAGGGCTCCGTCGCCCTCACTCTTTAGCTGTTGGCCAATAGCAAGCTCAGTCGGCGAAGGATTATTTACGTACTTGCAACAGTCAACCCATAATTACCGTTGAGATCTGTCACGATGAGCTCTGCTCACTTCCACAACCCCCACATGGGTCAGCCATGGCTTCTGCCCAACCGTGCGAGACTGGAGACTGTTGGCTCTGCAAACTCTCAGGATTCGTTTATCTCCCAGGTCCCGCTGCCATACCATCTCCCGGCCAATCCTCCACATCCTCGGCACCTGTCACAACCCTTGACTTCAACGATGGGACAGGGTTGGGCTCACCAAGGATACCCAGATCAGCCATCTATGGCATTCGGTAACTCTCCGATCAACCCAGTTGAACCACTTGCAGTATCTCAGTATAGCGTTGAGCCGGCCCAGGACGTTCCAGCAATGTCAACGTCATTTGGTGGTTACTACGATCAACATCAACCTGCACCAGGCGCCTATGGATCGCAATATGATTCATATCACAATACCTATCATCGAACACAATCTCCGTTTGGAAATGGACATTATTCTTCTGAATCGACAGTTTATCCTCAGTTTGGCGTTCATGCATATCCTCAAAATGACTGGCAGAATAGTTATTCCGTTTCTCAGATCGATCCACACTATCAACATGAGCGTCCTCTGGATAATCAATCTGCAGGAGGAACGTACAACCAAGATCGGATGTTGTCGTCTTCTGACTTTGACCGTTCCAATGCAACGAATCCTGCTAGCTATCCTACGACTTATGGAAACACTGAAGAGAATCGAAGCTATCATCTGGGAAAGATTCCCCATCGACGTAACACACATGGTGGGCCGCGTTCTTTGGCTGGATCATACAGCTCGCGTGGTCAAAGCAATTACAGCGGCAGGCATCCCAATGGCAATCGTGGACCGAGGAGGCACGTATCCGCTGGTGGGGATCGTTCCGGCAGACAACGTTATGGTGGCCATCCGGTTTCATACTTTGACACAAATCCAGATGAAGCCCGTGAGCAGTTTAAGCCTTCATCCCACAATAGCTCTCCCAAGAAGCCAATTGGATATGGTCGGTCCGTACCAGCTCCAGCTTCCCCTGAGTCAATGCCGCCAGAGACAAACATCCAGCAGACGCCAACTGCGCAGGTTGTCGAGGTTCGGCCCACTCCTAAGACCGCTCGAGAACTCGGTCAGAACACACCAACACCTTTCCTTCGCTCTCGTCGTAATGAATCGGTTGTGGGTGCAGCCAAAGCTTTCAGAGCTGACCCAGTGAAAGTCCCTCCACCAACCTTCTGGCCTGAGGGCAAACAAGAATCTTCTCCAGGGTCTGCCGAAGTATCTCCATGCACAATGTCCAAAGCCAAAGTCCTCAGCGTTTATGATGCCCAGGACCCCTTCATTACTGCACCAGTAGATGCAAGAATCGGGTCAAATGTGGCCATTGCTGTGAAATCCAGTCGTTTCCATGCTGGAACTCCATCTCGTCCTGTTGTACCTCTTATTATTTCTCATCAGCACCCAATTTCAGGTCCAAGTCCTCACTTGATGGCATTGTGTCCTGGTGGACAGAAACCTACTGTTGATGTGGCATTCAACACGGCAAATATACCATTTGTGGAGGCTGCACGAACTCACCCAGCAAAATGTTCAACTGGATTGGTCCGCATTTCCAATGTAAGTGACATAATACTTCTTGCTTTCTACAATGGAGAACTAATGATGGTGTTAAGATTCCATTCTCTTGCACTTCACAGGAAATCCTCGCATTCCTTGGGCGTAATGCTAAATTGATACCCGAGGTTGAGGAGCCAGTCCATATTGTCATGGAGCGTGTCACTAGCAAGACAATGGATGCATATGTCGAGTTTATCAACATCAATGAGGCTGTCAATGCAGTGACACGTTATGAGACAAATCGTGCATCAGGCCGATCTGGCCGTTTGGGTGAGCGCCATGTTAACCTGGAGGTCTGTGGTCACGAGCTTTTCATGCAGGCATTATTTCCTAAGGCTGTCAATGTTCAGTGGAATGGCATTGATCCACAGATCCTTAACAAACAGGACAGTTATAACAGCGGATTTAAAGGTTTTGTTTCTCGCGAAGAGTTAGTCATGCTTGTGAAGCATGTTGAGGCACCACAGCGAGTAAGTTGTGAACTTGTGGGTCAAGGTTACAAAAAAATTGATGCTGATCATCTCTTAGTCTCCATTCTCCAAGGAGTGCCCACAACGTCCATTTGAATGCTTAATCAGTACTGTCATTAAGGTACACATCACCGTCTTCGTATTCATTCCATAACTAACAAGAATATAGTATCCATGGCACAGAGTTGAAGATATCACCATTGGCGATCGCGATGCGCTCTTTGATGCGGCCATTGCGCTTTGCAAGAATCTCGTTGAGTACGTGGATTCTGGCAGTCAAGATCTGTCAGTGAATGCCAAGCTCTTAAAGAGAGTACAACGGGCGGTGCTCAACTGCGACGGCTTCAATGAGTCCCAGAAGGATGATTTTGCTTTCCTGTTCAAGATGACATCCGTTGATGCTGGCTTGCCTCCTCATGCAGATCATTGGATCGTGTTTAAGACCATCAGTGCCAAGCGTGGTTGGGCTCCAGATGTTATTTTTGTAAGACTTGAAATATATCTTGAAATGTACACACAACTGTACACGTGCTAACTCAGACCAGTATTACATTGCTTTGCTGCGAGAAGCCACTACATCATCGGCGCTTGTCTCACTAGCGGAACAATCAGCAAAAGGACAACAGACAGGGCCTTTGAGTGCGTTTGGCAACATCAAGATCGAATATCCACAAGATGTCTCTCACATGTCTCTTGCGGCTGTGGGAGAAATCGAGTGGCATGTGATTGAAGCTTTGCTTCGAAAGGTGTTGCCACAGTAGCTCTGCCAACTAATGGCCTCTGTCGATATTTGATCTTGTTGATGGACCACCAAACACAATTCTTGTTCATCAGGATATCCCATTACATCGGAATATTGCTCTCTTGTTGTGTTTTGCACTCACATATGCATCGACTTGCCCTCAACATGCTTCCATTGGATGGCAAGCCTTCTGACGGTCACATCAAGGGGCCTTATTTGATATGACACTCCTTCATAGTTGTCTGCATTTCATCTGAGAGGAATAGCTATCGGAGTCTGCCTCGAATGCTATAAATTAAGATGCTCTTCATGGATGGTATAACTGGCATCTGAGTCTTTGCTCATGCTGGCGGTTCCGGTCTTTAGTCAAGTAATTTCCGCTTATAACACCTAGTCTTTTAATTGCTCTCATGTGGCGATTCAATAGTGACTTTCAGTTACTTGCAATACGAAAATTGCTTTTGTGAAGTGAAGTGAAGTTTTTTTGCCGTGCTATAGGAAGTATTTGTTTGGATGATATGTGGTTCATGCAGTGCACTTTGTCTCCAACGACAAGAAAAGAAATCCCCAAAACGCTGCAGGTGGCATGCTCCTGGGGTAATATTGGCAACTGGAATGCAAGAAAGACTTATTGTAAATGAGATCTTGTCAGAAAATTCTATAAAACAGCCAATTAACAGCAATAAAATACTAAATATATACATTATTGTATTGTCGAATTGAGTTACTGGCGGCGAGAATCGACCACCGTGCGCTTTTGCTGTGGTGATTTATGCCCAGCAACTTGATCTCCAGCAGCCATCTTTGAGACTGGACCACGGTAATTTTGTGTGAAATACCCTGCAAGGCCCTGGCCAAAATCCCTAAGGGAGTCAGCACCAACCTCAAATTGCATATAGTGTCTCTGTGAATCACCGTAGCCGATGTATGTAATTGTACACCAAATTCTTATTCCCCTAGCCCCTGCATAAACCACATGTCTCCTTCCTTCCTAATACGAAGAGGCTGAATAATATTTCTACATATACACTATGACATCTCCTACATCAAATTCACTTCCTTTCAGCTTCGTCAACAAGAAAGCGAAAATCTTAGCCGACCTGTCTACTCCTGTAACATCTTACGTTGATGCATCACCAAAAGGCTCCATCGACATTGGAATTGTTGATTTGATCAATGCAATTAACGAACTTCCAGAGTACGTAACAACAAGCAGTTGTGCTGGTAGAATCAGTGTCTTCGTAGAAGGGAAGAAGAGAACTGCAAAGTCAGAAAATGAAGAAGGTCGCGCGGATGGAATAGAGAGGGAAAGTTCACAAAGCGGAGAAAGAGAGACTAGAGCAGGTACTGGTGGGAAGGGCGGCGGTGGGAAATGGCTCTATGTATCTCACGATCCTCTTCTTATACGTGACGGACAGGACCTGGCAGATCTCTTAGGCATGGAGAGGAAGAATGGAGAAAAAGAAATCACGTTAGAAGAGCAGAGGCTCGTTAGGTTCAAGTTCGAACCCATGGTCAGTCATTTCTATTTTCGGAGCTGATGGTTTATCATTTCCCTCCCCTTAAAAAACGGAAGCCTGATGGAAACATATGTGTTGATCCCCTTTCTATCCTGTGTCCTTAGTAGTTACTCTCCTATTCTACTTATACTACTTACTTTTGTAGCTCACGTTGCATCGTTTTGCTACTTTCTCATGCCCAGTTTTACTAATTACCTCGCCAGATTCTTCACATATTTACTGCCACAACGGAGGCTGCAAACATCTTAGTTAGAGCTGGAATTTCAGGGGGGTTTCGAGAATCCGGAGCGATCAACCTTCTTCCCTCAGCGTCTTCCTTAGCAACACCAATGGTTGCCATCCGAAGCATGGGACTTGGATTTGAGTCGATAGTTGGACGCCTTGACAGCAACGGTAATGCCTGCTGCATTGTGAGCGAAAGCTTGCTCAGAACCCTTGTCGAGACCGCCAACGAGCGATTCAAGGATAATGAAAGGAGGAGAGGGAGATTTTGGAATGACTTAGTGGAAGAGCTTCGTGTGAGAAGCTCGGGAACGGTAAAAGGAAAGGAGAAGCGAGCCGAAGATGGCGGGGAATGGGAGGATAAGGATGTGAGACGAGAGAGACTGAGACGGGAAGGACTGGAGAGAGGTAAGGAAAAGAAGACCTCGGAGAACGATGACAAAGAAATCGTTGGCAGATAAATATATCTTGGAGGTTGAGGAACGTTTTCGAAGGTATGGTCTTCACACAGCTGCAGTAGTAAGGTGCCGAAGACAACAGCATGCCATCATCGCTTTGATTCTTCTATTTTTGGGCTATATGCTGTCTATGCGCAGATAAGAAGCCTTCTTGACGGGCCGAAATAGCCCGTGCTTAGAACTTGTCTAGCACAACACATCGTGTTCCAGGACGGTGGCCCTTATACATTGACGCGGAGTCTCTAGATACTGCTTGTCCAGACCATTGTTGCGGGGGATCTACGGAATCCGGACCTTTCGCTCTTCTGAAGTGTATGACGTGAGATCCTCATTCCTCCTGCTGTACGAATGGGTTGGAGATCTCTTCGCTGCCATCTACCGGACTCACTAATACCAGAAGAGTGCCTCTGGCCACAACTAGTCCTAATGATCGCGTCGATTCATTTCCGTCATCATCTACAGAACTGGGTTAGTAGGATGCAGATGACGAAACAGCAGGTTGGCAAGCTTGGCCATTTACCTCTCAAGACTTCCTGTACATCGTCCAAGACCAAATTCATCAGCGCATCATATCCTTTCAAAGAACCAGTGACTAGCGGAGTAGAAGTCAGCAGAGGTCTTGCAGCGACCCTTTGGGCATATCTGTCGCCCATTGTCTGGGCCTGGATCTGAACCACCGAGACAAGCTCAATTACCTTCTCGTCCACCATTAAACTTCACTGTAATCCTCTTATCCATATACTTGCTCAAGTCGAGAATATTTTCCTTCTTCGGCCTTTCCTGTTGCTGCGCAGTGTGTCCGCCTCGTCCCCCGCCTCCGCCGCGTCCGCCTCTGTGCTCTGAGCTTCCGCGACCACCTCCACGACCACTGCCACGCCCACGAGGATGGTAGCCTTGTTGTTCGGACATTTGCTGATACGGCCAATATCGTTGTGGCGCTTATGGTGTTATATTATGGAATTGCGGGGTTGAGCAATGCGCGTTTAAGTGCTTGTGGTTCTGCCCTTTGACGCAGTACCTGTTGAATAAAGCTTGGGCCTGTGTCTCGATATGGACTAGTGCATAGATTGGGAGCGGCCCCCGAGCGGGATCGTTAGCGCTTCTGGGAACATTAGGGCGGAAGGGGGATTTGTTTCCTGACAGCGGAGCGGTCAATCTTTCATTTCTATTGTCCGGTCGAACACGATATCTCGCGGTTCATTAACGTTTCCAGCTATACGGTACTTGCCCGTCTGCTGGCTTTGCAAAGGCCAAAACATTTGCTTCTATTGATTGATCCGCCCCCAGTCTGGAGTATAAGAGTATCGACGAGGTAAGATTCCGCCGCTCCCCGCTCCGCGCCGCTCCACCGTGCTGATCATGGATAGGACTTATAAGGATTGCATTCAATACCAGCATACACGGCCTCAGCAGCCTCCGACAATGGAAACTGCTGAGACTCCGGGGGGGAAGCGAAAGCGTAGCATATCTACAAGTATGCCACAGCAGACACGGCAATCCCTTCAGCTTCCAGCGTCAAGTAAGTCTAACCGCTCTATGGCAACATTTTCCAATTCGTCCAGGTCTCTATGATTACTCAGCACTCATTTGATGGATAAATTGGTTGATTTAAAGTTATAAATGTGTTTTCATTTATCTCATTGCGTCGAAACGAACCACGATGGGAATGGTCACGTGTCTATATTTCTCTGAGACAATATTTGTTGCGCTGAACAATACTCTTCACATATTGTGCGAATATTCGCTAATAATATAGATAATATAACTCAGATAAACTACCTAGTGAAAACAAGAAACGGCAAGATGAGGTTGATCGAAGGGAATGCAGACGATTTCGGCAACATACTCAGTCTCATTGATGATTACGAGGGTCAGTCCTTCCTCGAAAGTTGCATTGAACAGTCAGGATTAACTAAAGTAGGTGTATTGCAACGCCATGAAAGCCTTGCTGCAAACTTAGGGGCGAAGCTTGTTGGACCTCTTCTCTTGAAATCTTTTGAGAAGCTTTTCGAGGGCCCCATTAAAGTCACAGCTCCGTATCCGGCCGAAACTGCGCCAATCACATGGCTCGATGTCTTAGAATTCGCTCGATCAAAGCCTCAAGAATTTATTCTAAGTGAGTCGAGGAATGGCGGTAGAGTATGCCAATTCTGGACAAAACAATGCAGCGTCGAGATATCTGAAGATGACTACCGATTGATCCTCTCTGGAGCTCCAGAAAGGATGATTCCTACCCAGCCAATTGCTGAGGATGAGACGGCAGAGCTCGGTACAATGGATATCCTAGAACAACGGCTTTCGATGCTGATCAAGCGGGCTGATTTAATAGCTGCGCGTGCCAGGCAGTTGAATTATCATCTAAAGGGAAGAAAGTCTGCCATCGCAAGCCGGAGATCGTCTGCACAGGGACCAGATCAGGCCACCTCAGGAACTTCTGGAGCGTTTCTGCCTGTCAATAATCAGCCGCATATTTCAGCAAGCAATGGCGATACTCACACAGTTCACCTTGATCTCCTTCGACAATTTCAATCCGATGATCGAAAGATGATGCCATCACGCACTAAGCTCAGTCACTCTCATGCCGAAGCTGCAGTCTCACCGACTCTCGGCGGGTCTCCAACTTCAAATCATTCTGGTAGGCGTGCAGCTGCGCCAGCGACTCCCATTGCAGATGATGGCACTGGTGGTCAATATCGACCTCTGATCACTGCCAGAATAGAAAAGATGAACCGTAACGATCCTATATGGCCTCCATGCGATAGATGCAGGCGTCTACGAATGGAATGTACCAAGTATCTCACAGCTTGTCGAGGATGTACAAAGAAGCATGCCAAGTGTACTTGGAGAGACATCACTGAGGAAGAAGCCGCCTATGTTATCCAGATGCCTGAAATCTCCGCAGAAAATGAAGACATAACTCATGACACAGCTGATATAAACACTAACCTGGATCCTGGATTGCGTCCTATGGATGAAGGAGGGATTTCATTGAGTGGCAAAAATGGCGAAGGTTATCTAGGCCCAGCAGAAGACAAGAGGACAGATAGTTCATCCGATGAACATGCCATCTTGTCCCAAATGGCTTCAGCTGCAGCAGCTGCGGGGAAGCGTTAGCCATCGGAGTAATATGATGTTTTTTTTTATATCGAACTGACTGGAGGTTTTACAGCTAATTGCGTCGCATTGCCAATTCGGGATTTGCCATACATGCATCTCACTGTTAAATCTACCTGGTATTATCATATTTATATCCGAATACGGGTTTTAGTGAGTGGCATCAGTCAGTACTCTACAACGGCGTGAATGGCAGGCAAGAGAGAAAGTGGCGTACCTGAAATACGAATCATGTGATCCATATCATGTGATGAGGCGATGGTAAGCTATCATCAGCGGAAAGGCCAGGCCGCTAAGAACGGAAAAATAACCCCGCCTTTTACGTTCAAAAATCCTTCAGCCGACTCTGAGCGCCCGGGAGTGGGACCGAAGCCGCATTACGGGAAATGCTAAGTCGGATGAGTGGCAGTCACAACCTTGAGAAATGACTCAAGAATAGAAGAAGCTTTATTCAACCTCATATTAATGCCAATGCAACACCTATTTGCGCAGATAAACACGTCAACAATACATATAAGTCTTTTGGCTACCCTCATTACAACTCAGGCCAGTGGAAAAGGGACAGCCATTTTCCCATTTACTACCCCGCCATCGCAATTTCACAATGCCGATGTAAGAACCTACAGCTTATCGATCTCAACGCAGTTACTGACAACAACATCATCCAGGCTTGCGGACCCCTCCAAGAAATACAAGAGATTCCCTCCATTGAAGCTCGAGAACAGAACATGGCCTAGCAAGGTCATTGACAAGCCACCGAGATGGCTGGCAACTGACTTGCGAGACGGTAACCAAAGTTTGGTGGATCCAATGGTAAGAGACTCATAAAAACCGCCATGCGACTCTGCTAATAATCTTCAGGATGGTGAGCAAAAATGGAAGTTCTTCAAGATGCTCGTGGAGCTCGGCTACAAGGAGATCGAAGTTTCTTTCCCATCTGCTTCTCAAACCGACTTTGACTTCACCCGCCGACTTGTCGAGACACCTGGCGCAACTCCGGACGATGTTTGGCTTCAGGTTCTTTCTCCTTGCAGAGAGGATTTGATTCGACGAACAGTTGATTCCCTTAAGGGTGCTAAGAAGGCTCTCCTCCATTTATACCTCGCCACAAGCGAATGCTTCCAGCGCATTGTTTTCGGCTTTACTGAGGAGGAGGGCATCGAATTAGCAGTTAAATGCGCAAAATACGCTCGATCAATCACAAAGGATGATCCTTCTCAGGCTGATACGGAATGGGCGTTCGAATTTAGCCCCGAAACCTTTTCGGATAGCAGGCCAGAATATGTTATCAAGATATGCGAAGCGGTCAAGGCAGCCTGGGAACCAACCGCCGAGAACCCTATCATCTTCAATCTTCCGGCCACTGTTGAAATGTCCACGCCAAACGTTTACGCTGATCAAATTGAATACTTCTGCACCCACATGAGCGAAAGAGAAAAGATCTGCGTCTCTTTACATCCTCATAATGACAGAGGGTGTGCCGTTGCGGCTGCCGAGTTAGCCCAGATGGCTGGTGCCGACAGAGTCGAAGGTTGCTTGTTTGGCAATGGTGAGCGAACTGGCAACGTTGATCTCGTTACCTTGGCGCTCAATCTATATACCCAAGGCATCCACCCAGGTATTGATTTCTCCGATCTCAGTAGAGTTATCGACGTTGTCGAGGTCAGCAACAAGATTCCAGTTCACCCTCGAGCCCCATATGGTGGCCAGCTCGTTGTTTGTGCATTTAGTGGTTCTCATCAAGATGCCATCAAGAAAGGCTTCCACGTTAGAGAAGCTGCTGGTGCGACAGATGATGACCTGTGGCAAGTCCCATATTTACCACTTGATCCTCGCGATATTGGCAGAACCTACGAAGCCATTATTCGTGTTAATTCCCAGAGCGGCAAGGGTGGCGCTGCGTGGATTATTCTTCGCAATCTTGAATTGGATCTCCCTCGTGGGTTACAGGTCGCTTTCAGCAAAGTGGTTCAGAGCAAGGCTGACGCCGTTGGACGAGAGCTTCTTTCCAACGAAATCTCGGATCTCTTTGAGAAGACATACTTTTTGAAGGAGAACCCAAGATTCACGTTAGTGGACTACACAATTTCTGCTGATAGATCTAGCTCCCCTGCGCCACCTACACCAGGAAAGACGCAGGATACGAAGAATATGAAGAGGAGATTTGAGGGTGTTATTTCTATTGATGGAGAAGAGCACCAATTGAAGGGAATCGGCAATGGACCTATTTCTTCTCTTGCAAATGCTTTGTCGTCAATTGGCATTGAACTCGATGTGCAGGACTACAAGGAGCATGCTATCGGCAAAGGAAAGGGTGTCAAGGCTGTTTCTTATATCGAATGTACTGCTGCTGGCTCTGCTGGCAAAGTCTGGGGTGTTGGGATCCACGAGGATGTCGTGCAGTCTTCCTTGATTGCTCTCTTGTCAGCAGCATCAAACGTAAGCCGGTTCCATTGCCTGTTCATCCATGGGGTCGTCAAAATGGCTAACTGTTCTAGTTCATCACAAGCCGGCCAAACACTCCTCTTCCATTCCGACCCAGCAGCAAGGAAGGGCGAGTCGTGTCTGATGGCATCCTTCTCTCAAAGTGACGTGTTATGCATATGGAATGAATTGGAAGGATAGTAGTGGCAATATAAGAAGATACACATGTACTTGGCGTCAGAAATGTTCCAATGAAGGCGACATTGTTCAGTCTTAGAAAGCAGTCTTCGCTCTTGAGCATTTGCAAACTTGGAACAAAAAGCGAATGGACAACTCTTGCCGTCATGGAAAAGGAAAATGTTTAGGTAGTCTCAGGCATTAGAGAAGAGCATCATGATTTGTTCTACACCAGAATCTCCTTGATCGTTTCAAGGCTGCTTTTCTGGAAATAACAACCTTGTGCTCAAAGTCCAGAAACAGGGTGATCGATGTGAAGTAGATATTCACCTCATCTGCATTACATAATCACCACCAAAAATTACCGATCGACACCTGATTTGACAGCTAGACGAGGGGTTACGCCAGACGCCAAACGCGAGGAACCAAACAATGGTAGAGTAAGTAAGTACCTAGAGATTAATCTCTGCTCGTGAAGTTTAAAATCGCCAAGGCATATTTTTGCATAAATAAGAAGCCACAGAGGAAAATAATCATAGGATATCTGACAGATATAAACACCACACAACACTTCCTCCTTCTCTGCCTTTGACGGTTGTGGCTACAGTAGCAGGTCAGTTCTCCATGCCCCACCCCCTACCTCCTCCATAATCTCACAATCTGCTTCCTGCTCTACCTACTCCGGGCAATCGTTTACTCCATTGCCGCAGGTATCCACCAATAAAGTCTCGCTTCAAGAAGCCCCGTCAACATCATCTCGTAGCCTGAGATTCTAATTTGCAAGTCGTTGTCATCTAGCAACGCTAAAGACACAAAACAACAGACATTTTTTACAACCGCTTTGTGCGTTGACCTGACTGGCACACTCATCCAAGCGTACAAAACTCAGATCTCGCATCCATTCGAATCTCAGCCACAAACATGGATGTGAATGCCGTCCTTGAGGGGACACTGTCACCAGGTTCGTTCCCGCTTCTCCTCCTCCCTCCTTTCATCCAGCCTCTGTTATTGAGCTTTACTGACCATCTCAGATGCGAACATCCGTGGCAGTGCTGAACAGCAGCTGACACAGGCCGCAAATGCCAACTTTGTATGTAAACTCCCCCCCCCCCTCCCTCTTCTCTTTTGGGTCTTCACTCATAAGGTCGCTCGATATTCCGACCTGTGCTTCTCTGACAGCATATTCTAGTCCGCCTATGTTACAACCCTCGTCACACAGCTTGCAAGTGAGGCTGCAGCAAAACCTATACGAGTTGCAGCTGGTTTGGCCCTCAAGAACGCCTTCTCCGCTCGTGAATACTCCCGTCTGCGCGAAGTTCAGGAGAAATGGCTGCAACAGGTCGACGCAGAGACCAAGAAGGGTGTCAAAGACATCACACTTCAGACCCTTGCCTCTGACAACGCACAAGCTGGCCAGGCCGCCGCACAAGTTATTGCGTCGATAGCTGCAATTGAGCTTCCCCGGGACCAATGGCCAGAGCTGATGCCAACCCTGGTTCGCAATGTTGGGGAGGGTGCAGACCACCTCAAGCAAGCATCACTGACCACAATCGGCTTCATCTGCGAGAGTGAAGATCAGGACTTACGGGACAGCCTTGCGCAACACTCAAATGCAATCTTAACTGCCGTTGTACAGGGAGCTCGCAAGGAAGAGACCAATGATGAAGTCCGTCTCGCAGCTATTTCAGCTCTGGGAGATTCTCTGGAGTTTGTGAAGGAGAACTTTAAGAACGAGGGGGAGCGTAACTACATTATGCAAGTTGTTTGCGAGGCGACTCAAGCAACAGACTCAAGGATCCAAGAGGGTGCCTTTGGATGTCTTAACAGAATCATGTCGCTGTACTACGATACAATGCGGTTTTATATGGAAAAGGCTCTCTTTGGCTTGACAATTATGGGAATGAAGAGCGAGGACGAGGATGTTGCAAAGCTTGCCGTGGAGTTTTGGAGCACCGTTTGTGAAGAAGAGATCTCGATTGAAGACGATAATGCACAGGTATGCCTGCCATATAGTAAGAGTGTGTTACAAGCTAATATTTCTCGCGAAGGTTGAATCTGCAGATCAGATGCGTCCATACTACAATTTCAGCCGAGTCGCGACAAACGAAGTTGTCCCAGTGCTTCTCACCCTGCTCACAAAGCAAGATGAAGATGCAACTGACGAGGAGTATAACATATCTCGTGCAGCATATCAATGTCTGCAACTTTATGCACAATCTGTGGGTGGGCTGGTTATCCCACCTGTCCTTCAGTTTGTCGAGGCAAATCTTCGTCAGCCAGATTGGCATCAGCGTGATGCAGCCGTTTCTGCTTTCGGTGCTATCATGGAAGGTCCAGATGAGAAAGTGCTCGACCCAATTGTGAAGCAGGCCCTCCCTGTTCTCATCGATATGATGTCAGACAAGGTTCTTCAGGTACAGGACTCAGCTGCATATGCCTTGGGGAGGATCTGCGAAGCCTGTTCAGAGTCGATCGATCCAGCTACTCACCTGCCAACATTGATATCGTCCCTGTTTAGGGGTTTGGCCAGCAATCCAAAGATGGCAGCATCGTGCTGCTGGGCATTGATGAATCTTGCTGAGCGCTTTTCTGGCGAAATTGGCTGCCAGGAGAATCCACTCTCACCACATTTTAACGAGAGTGTCTCCAGCCTGTTGCAGGTGACCGAGCGCCCTGATGCGGATAATCAGTTGCGCACAGCTGCCTATGAGGTTTTGAACACTTTCGTCATGAACGCCGCTCAAGATAGCTTGCCAACCGTCGCATCTCTGTCCGATGTTATTATCAAGCGATTGGAAGGCACCATTCCTCTTCAAGCCCAGGTTGTCAGTGTTGAGGACCGTATCACTCTTGAGGAAATGCAGACCAGTCTCTGCAGTGTCCTTCTTGCTATTGTCCAGCGCCTAGAGAAGGAGATTGCACCACAATCAGACCGTATCATGCACGTTCTACTCCAGATTCTTAACACAGTTGGGCCAAAGTCCTCGGTCCCTGATGCTGTGTTTGCCACTGTCGGCAGCTTGGCAAATGCTCTCGAGGAATCGTTTGCTACCTATATGGAAGCTTTTACTCCATTCCTCTACAATGCATTGGGGAATCAAGAGGAGCCAGCTCTCTGCTCAATGGCGATTGGCCTTGTCAGCGACATCACCAGGTCAATGGGCCCTCAGTGTCAACCATACTGTGACACATTTATGAACTATCTATTAAACAACCTGAGAGTAGGTTTCCTAAATCCTCTACTTTTCTAAAACACTGCTAACATGTTGTAGAGTACTGCACTGGCAAACCAGTTCAAGCCTGCGATTCTTCAATGCTTTGGTGATATTGCTGGCGCCATTGGTGGAGCTTTCGAAAAGTATCTCTCAGTTGTTGCTCAAGTTCTTCAACAAGCTGCGAGTGTTCAAGCCAGCCCAGATGGATCATACGAGATGTTCGATTACGTCATGTCCCTTCGAGAGGGTATCATGGACGCCTGGGGAGGCATCATTGGTGCCATGAAATCCAGCGATCAAGGTAAGTCCCTTCAATTTTGCGAGGTAGTATCCATGCATCTAACATCAAAAAGCTGCCTTACTAGCACCTTATGTCGAATCTATCTTCCAACTACTCAATGGTGTCTATGTCGATCAGAACCGCAGCGAGGGTTTAATGAGATCGTCGATGGGTGTTATTGGGTGAGTCGCAGTGCATATCATCACAACATATCTTTCTCTAACAATCTGCTAGGGATCTCTCAGACACCTTTCCCAACGGCGAGTTCTCTCAGTACTATCGGGCCGACTGGTTGATATCTATGATCAGAGAGACGAGAAGCAACCGTGAATTTCAGGATCGAACTGTCAATACTGCCAGATGGGCCCGCGAGCAAGTCAGACGACAAATTGGGGGTTCCCAAGGAGTCCATCAATCTTAAGCCAACAGATATGAGGGCATATTGCATACGGCCAATGTTCTTCTGCTTTCGGTTCTCGGGCTGGCGCATTGCCACCTACATAGAACTCAGCGTCATCATCTTTTCCATCGCATCAATATTTCAGTAATATTTTATGGAGCAGCTGGCATTCACAGGGGACTTGTCCTCGACCGGCGTTTTTGTTTATCGATCAAGTGGTCGATCCCCAGTACACCATAGCACCTTTCCACCGCCATGTACAAAAGAGTCCTATACCCCTTTCATCACCCATTTCATTTGTTCAAGATCACGAGGCCATGTCACCAAAGATAGTCATGTATTCCACATTTTATGTAAAAAGTCATTCCAAGATTGGATTGGATGACTGGTGGCTGGCAAGGAGCGATAGAGGCTACTGGTTGATCGAAAGGTAGAAAATGATTCACAAGAAAGTTCTTGTGTGCAAGCCGGTTGAAGCTGGATGCCTAATTTCATGCGCCAAGGAGTCGGAGGAGCGTGTACGCGACGAATGACGAAAGATTCGATTGTTGTGTAGAACGCGCAGCAGAAATAAATGCAGATCCCCCATATGAGAATAACACTGATTTTATTGCCGAATCTTGCGTGACTGTGCATCTTAATCCAGGGCGAATATGAAGTAATAAAGTCCCGTTGAAACCATTAGGCAGTGTCGGGTCGCTCGAAGATGGTCTTTCAGGTAGAAACTACCTACGTTGAGTAAGAAATGAGTCTCAATTCGTAAAACTAAATGGGTGTGCCTGGTTCGTATCAAGTACCAGCTTTATCAAAGGGATGACTAGATTCAGCGGATCCTAATGTAGAGTAAAATGACAACCTGATCTTTGATTTTTCTACACCTAACGAAGCCTATAGGCTCTTAAGCCAGTCCTGCAACACCTCCACGACTACGCCATGGTCCTCCTCCTGGCTCAACCCACTCACAATTACTGCAGCCACAGGTGCTTCCACGCCCTTGATTCTCACTGGGACAGCACCTCCATGTATTGCATATCTCGCAGCATTCTCTGGACTCAAGCCGAATTTCTCGGCAAAGGCCTTCTCGTCACCTTTCAACTTCTGTCCCATGAACCAGCTTGAAACGCCAAAGCGGAAGACCGTTTGCGCCTTCCGCGCTACCCATATCTCATTGTCGGGCGTGACACCTTCCTTAGCCGCGCATTGAAACAGTGTTCGAGTCGGAGAGAAGGGTGCAGACAGGCCGCTTGGAGCAACGATGCTGATCAAAGCAGGCTTGACGGCGGAAGCAAGGCGCGCTTGGAGGAGAAGCCCGACAGAGAGAGCATCGCTGCTCGTAAAATGTGGAACAACAAGAGATTCTTCAATCCGTAAGATTTCAGAGAGCTGCAGAATATATTAGGTTTGGTGAGATGAGGTATTTGGGACGAGACATACCTCTGTTGGAGGTGGAGCGATTGGCCTGGATGCTTCTGACGATGCCATCTTGAAATGCAGTTCCCTTGAGTAAACTCTCGTTTGAAACGGGGTGCGGTGATGGTAATGGGAATATGTGCTGGTTCCCGTTGTATACGGTATGCTCCAGAGAGGGGAAAGTATCTTTCTCGGCTTAATCTTAATTATTTTGATTGGGATAGATATGTTGCAGAAATGGCCGATTGTGGAGGGTGGGGTCTTCCTCCCTGCACTCTGCTGCTTACTTGCACATGTGGACTCATTATTGTGAGAATATGACACCTGATCCAGAGGGCTTCAGCTACGCAAGTTACAAGTTCGTGAGCTGCGATATCGTGTCTTATAGAAATTGTGTCAGTCTGTCCTCCGCTCAGAAGCAGAAGTGCAAACCCGCAGCCTTGCCTACGTGGTGGTAAGCCTCAGGGTCGGAAAGTCCTCAGCCTTGTCTGGCCCACAAAGTGAAAGAAATGTCGGCTGTCTTCGGGCGGGGCTCTCCGAAACGAATGGCGCAAGGAACTGAGAAAAGCATATTTACAGAACCATCGGCCCTTAGCACGTTGCATGCACATGTAGTGTAGGGTCCTCATACCTTTGTTCAGCTCAGCTCAGCTCAGCGTAAACATAGGAAAATCCTCTCAGGCGACGCCCAACCAACTGTCAAAGTTAAGCTATGTGCTGATATCATCAGAGGTCGAGTTTAATCGTCGTTCGTTCTGAAGGGGAAAAACACCATGGATCCCTCTGTCATTGCTGAGCTCAACAGGCTCGATGATGGCATTCCCTTCCGAGCCTCTCGAGAACATGCTCATCACACATGGGCACGCACGTTCCATTCCTCGCCCGAACTCTACATACAGCCTCAATCCGTGGAGGAGATCGAGAAGCTGGTCACTCTGGCACGACGATGCAGACGACGCATCACCACGGTTGGCTGTGGCCATTCCCCTTCCGACATTACTTGTACCTCAAGCTGGATGATCAATCTGGATAATTTCAACAAGATACTCGCGGTAGACAGAGAAAGTGGACTTGTCACTATGCAGGCTGGCATTCGTCTTCATCAGCTTGGAGAGGAACTCGATAAGCAAGGACTTGCTATGCCCAATCTCGGCAGCATCAATGCACAGTCTATTGCGGGCGCTATATCTACTGGGACCCATGGTTCAAGCTTGAGGCACAGTATTCTCTCAGCTTCCATCACAAGCCTTCGGATTACTCTGTCGAATTCTCGCACAGTGACATGCTCACCTAGCCAGAACGAAGAGTTGTTCCGTGCTGCTCTCTGCTCCCTTGGTGCCCTCGGCATCATCGCGGAAATCACTTTCCAAGGCGTTCCGGCATTCTCTCTTCATTGGCAACAGGCCGTCTATCCTGATACACACATGTTGGATACCTGGGAGACTACGCTTTGGACGCAAGCTGAATTTGTGCGAGTGTGGTGGTTCCCATACTCTCGTCGTTCTGCTATCTGGCACGCGTCGAAGACTACTCGACCTGCTTCGGACCTTCCATACAAGCCTTCCTATTACGATGCTGCTTTCGGCTACCACGTTTACCACAATTTGCTCTACATAGCACAGTACGTGCCTAGGATACTGCCATGGGTAGAATGGTTCGTATTTGGAATGCAGTATGGGTTCTCAACGGGCCCGAAAACGACTGTTCAAGCCATCCAGCCATCTCGACAAGCTCTGCTCATGAACTGCCTCTACAGCCAATATGTCAATGAATGGGCAATTCCTCTCCACTTAGGACCTATCGCACTTCGCCGGTTGTCATCGTGGCTTAACAGGCTCACACCTGCGGACCCTGATTATGTCGAGCACGGCATTCCATATAGCGCCGAAGGACTCTGGGTGCATGCTCCTCTCGAGGTCCGAATCAGCGATACGACCATTCCTCTTAAGAATAACGATGGTACTCCACGACAGTCAACAAGGCCGTTCCTTGATACATCTTCTAAAGATGGGCCCACTCTGTACCTCAATGCCACCCTGTATAGGCCATATAATATGGATCCTCCGTGTCGTGCACGATACTATCAAGGGTTCGAATATTTAATGCGGGACATGGGCGGTAAACCCCACTGGGCTAAGAATTTCGAGAGCACTGGCGATGATATTGAACAAATGTATGGCGACGACTTGGAATCATGGCGCCGTGTTCGAAATGCGGCCGACCCGGAGGGAATGTTTGTGGGACCATGGCACAGAAAGTTATTACTTCCCGACAAGCAGCCGAAGTTTGAGCTTGAAGAAGTTGAGATTGAGCGAAAGCCTGCAGTAATTGGCGGTATAGAAATCTTCGGGGAGGTAGCATTGACGAAGAGACGGCCGAACCAAGATGGAGAAGGAGGACTCGAAACTGAAGCCGAAGATATTTCCAAACAGTCAAGTAGGCGATCAAGTTTTGACATCTTACACGGTGGCGAAGCAGGAGAAAGTCTAGAAAGCCAGCTTCTACCACAATCTATTGCAAACAAGCCAAGCGAGACACAGTCCTCGCGACCTGCGGAATCGGAAACAGAATCTAGAGAAGTCAACGAAGATCTTGCTGAGGAGGCCCGTCTCGCCGAGGAGGCGCGTCTTGCCGAGGAGGCGCGTCTTGCTGAGGCAGCTCGTCTCGCTAAGGAGGCCCGTCTTGCTGAGGAGGCCCGGGTTGTTGAGGCGGCTCGTCTTGCTGAGGAGGTCCGGGTGGCAGAGCAGGCCCGTCTTGCCAAGGAGGCCCGTCTTGCTGAGCAGGCCCGTCTTGCTGAGCAAGCCCGTCTTGCTGAGGAGGCAGCTCGTCTTGCTGAGGAGGCCCGTCTTGCTGAGGAGGCAGCTCGTCTTGCTGAGGAGGCCCGGGTGGCAGAGCAGGCCCGTCTTGCCAAGGAGGCCCGTCTTGCTGAGGAGGCAGCTCGTCTTGCTGAGGAGGCCCGGGTGGCTGAGCAGGCCAGGGTGGCTAAGGAGGCCCGTCTTGCCGAGGAGGCCCGTCTCGCCGAGGAGGCCCGTCTTGCTGAGGAGGTCCGGGTGGCAGAGCAGGCCCGGGTGGCTGAGGAGGCCCGGGTGGCAGAGCAAGCCCGTGTTGCTGAGGAGGCAGCTCGTCTTGCTGAGGAGGCCCGGGTGGCTGAGGAGGCTAGAAAAGCAAAAGAACTGAGAATAGCCAAAGAAGCTAGAACTCTTGAGGAACAAAGAAAAATAGAGGAGACTAGAAAAATTATGGAAGCTAGAATTGTAGGCGAACAGAGAAAGGCAGAAGAACTCAAGAAAGCGAAGCAAGCTCGTCTTGCAGAGGCAGAAAGAATTAGGACAGAGGCAGAAAACGCTCATCAACTTGAACAAGTCCGACTCTGGAAAGAGGCGGGGGAGGCTCGCCAAATCGAGGAAGCAAAGAAGGCCGAAGAGGACAGATTAGCAATCGAAAAGACCAGGATCGCCGAGGAAACTCGTCGAGCTGACGAGGCCAAAGGACAAGCCTTGAAAACAAAGCTTGCCGAAGAAGTAAAGACAGTTCAAAAATCTCAAGAACTCCGGAAGGCAGCAGTTCCAAAAAACAATGACAGCACGAGTCTTCTTCCACAGTTTCGTCCGGATGCCATAGTAAATCAGCTGAAATCCGATTCGGGGAAAGGAAATGTGGCACCAGCAACGTCGAGTAGTATCTTTGACTCCGTTACGCCGTCTCCGACAATCATTCACGCCAAGCGCGAAGTGCCTGATCCAAGCGCTTTCACCCGTGCTTCTAAGCGCGTGAAACCCGATGAGGAAGATGAGACGACTCCAGACACCACAGCTTCGATCACAAGCACGGCAATAGATGTTGCGGAGAAGAAAGAGAAAGCGTGGATGCCACAATTCCGTCCAAACTCATTGGACGAGTTACTGGAGGAGCAGGCAAGGGAAAGAGACGAGAAGAGGGGAAGGATGGGAAAGGGCAACATGGCTGAGGGGACACAGGTGTGGATGCCACAGTTGAGAGTTAATGCGTAGGTCAAGAAGCGAGAGTCGACAATGCTATCTGGGGAATAATGGTGTGGTTATAAGGGCTCTTTCATGTATATTATTGTTATTTAGCCGAACTCGAGGACTGTACAACACATTTCAATTGAGGTGCTCTAATCGAAAGGTTTTGTGCGGCTTTTTTATTAGAAGATGTGATGATAACAAACTGTGTTTATTAAATCCAGTCACTGAACCAGTACTGGTTCAGAGTTGGTTGGAGCTGTCAGTGATTCAGCCACTCACTTGGCCTCAGGTTGCCCTGGCAATGAGCCAGATACGGCCAGCCTGCCTTGGAGACAGCGTTTGTTTCTGAGCAAGGTGTAGCTAGCACTTGGGCTACTCGCTGCTTGATGGCAGAACTGTCGTGGCTATGATGACGACAACATGGTGAAATGAAGACTTCTCTCAAATGGGGTGGCTGGCTGAGTGGCTAACAGTTCTGAATAATGTGACTAGATTCAATAATCCCCTAATAAGGACACAAAAAAGTAAGTTTTCAGCTGATTGCAATGCTTCTCAGATCCATAAACATAACGGCAAATGTCTAATCTTCCATCCAAATTATCATAAATGACTAATCGTTGGTTTCGACAAACTGTACTCGGGTACAGTTGGTCCAAGCAAAATGGGACGCACAAGCAAAAATGGGACACGTCGGCAGATGCCATTTGTACTGTAAATCCTATAATACCCTAATCAATGGCAATGCATCTATAAATGAATGACAGAACTATAACAATGCCACGAACACTCGATCATGACACTAAAATGCCTATACAGGAGCCAATTGACCTTACGACCCAAAATCCTACTAAAAAAGGGGTCACTGCAAGTCGAATATTCCATGTGAATGCATCAACTCTTCGTACCCAGAGACTACGACAGCGATAACACCCTAAAAGCATAGAGGCCACAATAAGATCCTATCAGACACCCAAAATGAGGCACTTTAACACTATATTGTATTGATCTAGCTTTATTCACTTAGGAGTTGTAGATTTTCATTTTCATTAATAGTATTTGTATAGATTTCATAGTATGAACGGCATCTGGCGACGTGTCCCATTTTGCTTGGACCAACCACCTCTCGGAGGTGGTTTGGTGGAAAACCAACGATTAATCTACTACTACTTAAATAATTCAAAATGACTAATGTGCCACACTTTGCATTCTGCCGGCTTTTCAGCCATTACTGTCCTTTATAGTATAACTATATATAGTCACTCTGTACTTGCTAACGTAGGTCATGGCCTTACCGACTGTATGGCCTTACCGACATAGTGGGGTTAGCCACCCCATTAGCAGCTTTAAAAAATCGCAAATAAATCAATTACTATAGCCCTAATTCATCTATATCGCTGTCATATAGCTCCTCCTCGCTCTCATCATCAATTAAGTCAATTATAGATGTTGTAGCTTGTGCTGTAGTTGACCTTTTTAACTTTTGAGTTGCTGTTGCTGCTTCTGCTTCTGCTACTTGCGACTGCAACTCCTCTGTTGAGATGTGGAATTGACCCTTCAAAACTGCTCTTTTACCCTTATTCTGTGCTCTACGCTTCTGAATAATTGAACGTAAGTTATCTGTCTCTCTTTGTTGAAGGATGCTCCGTGTGTTAAGTTTCTCTGTCTCATCTGCTAACTTATGAATATATCGCTTTGTAGGAGTGTTGAGAATGCCACGACTTATTGTAGAAGAGAGCAATGTATTTGCCTTCTGCAAAGTCCGAAAATCAGGTGGGCTACTATTCAAAAATACCTTCTCAAAGATGTCATGCTCTGTTGGAGTCCTTGGCCGTTCTACTATAGGGTTTATAGTAGGTAGTGTAGCTGCTCGAATGACTGTTTGCGGCTGAAATGGCTGTAGCCCACTCCCTCTCCATGCAGAAGTTATATTTGAATTTGAAAATCCAGCTTCTCTTGCTTTAATGTATGCCTCCATCCATTCTAACTTATGTATGCGTAGTAGTTGTGCCTCATTAAGGTGTGAGAGGGCTGTTGTAAGGTGACTTTTTAGAGGTCTAAAAATTGCAACATCAAGTGGTTGCAACACATGTGATGTATGAGGAGGTAGTATAAGGAGTGATATTCGATTCTGTATGCAGTGTGATATAAAGCTCCCACTTATATGGCTGTCATGGCCGTCGCAAATAAGGAGCCTTTGTTGTAGTTTTCCATTTTGTGTTGCTTTTGCTCTTGTAGAAGGCTTAAAAACGCGTTTTAGCCACTCTAATCCATGAAGATTGCTTGTCCATCCTTTTGTGTTTGCAGAGAAATGCCATTTGCTTATAACGTCTTTTGGAATCCAGCTTTGTAGCACATTCTGTCCTTTGAAGATAATGAGGGGGTCGATAGCTGTCCCGTCCATGCAGATACACTCAACAGCAGACACCCATTCCTGTCGGCTAGGATGGGCTTGAAAACGCGTCCGGAGTGTAGAATCAACTATAATTCGTGTAGATTGCATTGTTCTAATTGAAAATCCAGTCTCATCCATGTTATAGGTGTTGTAATTTTCGATTTTTAGCTCTGTTATAAGGCTCTTGTACGCGTCAAACCACGCCTTCAACACCTCCTTTGTAACCCCGTTCATCCTTTGTGCCTCAACTCTGCGACCTAACTTAACACATAAGTTAGGATGCCTTTGAATAAATCGTGGGACCCACTCTTGCCCAAGAGGTAAGTTAGGTATTTGAAGTTGAGGTTGTTGAGTTTGTGGTTGTAGTTGTAGTTGTTGAGGCTGAAAAATGCGACACTTGTTTGATCGGACCTCCTCTGCAACCTCTCGTAATATCCGATGGCTAGGAGCATAGCCACTGTTCGTAAGCTGTTTAATCCACTTTAAAAGGGTTTGTTCTTGATTTTTTGAGAGGAGTTGTTGCTTTTGACATGCTTCCTGTCGCGTACAGCCGCCATTAACGCGAGCTACTACAGTATTAGGTCGGAGACTGAGAGCCTTTGCAGCAGCATACGCTGATTTAAATTTTCCAGTCTGTACTCCTAGAACTGCTTCAGATAGTCGTAAATTGCGTTCTTGAGCTCTCTCACTCCTACACTTCACCATTGTAAGGTGGTGGTAGTTTGGTGCTGATGGGTTTGATGGGGTGGCCAACCCCACTATGTCGGTAAGGCCATACGGTCGGTAAGGCCATGACCTACGTTATATGTTGTATTAAACAGCTGGGCTACACTTGTGCTCTTAATAGTTGGTGACAATAGCTAATTCAGACTTCTTTGAATAGGTAGTGATGATGATTCGATTCCTACGTGGAATTGGCATGCATCCTTCAGGTTAGGTCGCTTTTGTACACTAAATAGGATTTACTAGCTTAAAGATTGCAATATTTATAGTTTACTTTAGTTTCTATCTGTATTAAATGGTCACTAAGTTGAACACCGTAAAAGAGGTATATACATAGAGTAAAGTTGTAGGTAGGAAAAATACTTGTGTTGTGATAGTAAGAGTCGGTGAAGTGCGTGATCCTGACCCAGTGTCATGAGTGACTAAAAGTGGAGATCAGAAAGGCGGTGAGAATGACAAAATAAGTAGATGATAAACCTTAAAAGTGTGGCGCATTAGTAACAGATCAGTCATTTTACTAACAAATGGTGGCAGATTAGACATTTGCTGTAACGTAGGTCGTGGCGTAAGCGGCTACATGGCGTAAGCGGCTATTCTGAAAACCCCACCAAAATCCAGGACCAAACCACCAAACCACTAACTTAGAAAATCGCAAATAATCCAATTACTAC
>Ga0123337_10001240_pt1 | contig 34084 bp, 32 predicted proteins | sample frozenSSSSmetaG_FD_89792 | JGI IMG/M metagenome (GOLD analysis project Ga0123337, IMG submission 89792) | Glacier valley bacterial and archeal communities from Borup Fiord, Nunavut, Canada, to study Microbial Dark Matter (Phase II) -... | ecosystem: Environmental > Aquatic > Freshwater > Ice >...
AATTCCATCGGCGGCAGCGGCTCGGTCAGGAAATCGCCAACCTTGGCCTCGGGGGATTTGATCTGGGCGTGCTTGAGATCGACCTGGCGGCTGGTCTCTTCGACGGTCTCGACGATTTCGAGCAGGCGCCACATGCGCGTCTCGCCCGAGCGCGGATTGATCTCGACCTTGATCTCGGTCTCGGCGCCGTAGCGGCCCTTGGCGGCCTTCTCCATGGCGTCCTGCATCGCTTCGATCACGACCATGCGGTCGATCGACTTTTCACGGGCTACAGCATCTGCAATCTGCAGGAGCTCAAGTCGGTTCGCGCTAACGGCCATTTAATGTGTCTCCTCAGAGATGTCGTCGTCATTGTCGATTTCGACCGTCTCGGTCTCGTCGTCGTCAAGCGGGTGCTGTTCCTGGTCGAGCCGCGCCTTTTCCATCAGGGCGTCGGTCATCACCAGCTTGGCTTCGCCAATCGACACGAGCGGCAGATGGTGGTCCGGATCGGTGCCGGCAGGCGCGTCGGGCAGGGTGATGGTCACCGTGTCGGCATCCACCGCCTTGATGAAGCCACGAAAGCGCTTGCGGCCATTGAGCATGTCGCTGAGCTCGATCTTGGCCTCGTGGCCGATATGGGCGGCAAAGTCGCGCTGGCGCACCAGCGGCCGGTCGATGCCGGGCGAGCTGACTTCCAGGTGATATTCCCGCTCGATCGGGTCTTCCACATCAAGCACCGGCGACACGTCCTTGGACAGGGTCTCGCAGTCCACAATGGTGAAGCGGCCATTTTCGTCTTCGGCCATGATCTGCAGGGTCATGCCGTTTTCCTGGGTGATGCGCACCCGGACCAGGGCATAGCCCAGAGTGTTGGCCACGGGCTCGACAATGGCCGACACCCGGGCTTCCATGCCCGTTTCCTTGATATAGCGCTTGGCGGTGAGATCGAAGCTCATCGGTCCCTTCGGATAATAAAAAAGAGCGGGGCCGGGAGGCGCCCACTCTGCAAACCTGCTGAGATGTTGGCCTCTGTATAGCGCCGAACCGCATTAACCGCAAGGGCACGCTGCGGTGCCGGGCTGTCCTGCGGACCGGTCCGGCCTAGATGGCTCCCCTCGCCATGACCACGCGCCCGCGCTGCACAGTCATACCCAGTCGGGAAGCGATGGCCGATTCCCGCTCCACCTGATCCGGAAGTGACCGCAAATGGCCGCTTTTGGGCTTGCCAACCCGGCCACTCAATGCTCAGCTCACGCCACAAACAGGGTCTGACCGAAATATTTTCGGATTTTTGACGATTTTTTTGTTGTCCGCGGGTCGGCTGCTTCGGGTCGGATCTGCGTCCTGTGCCGAGCGCGTTGAGGGCAGTTTTGCCGCCCTGACCGGCCGCCGAAATGGGCTGCCGCGGCCGCTAAGGCCAGTGTCTTCGTACCGTCACATAGCCGAAACACAGTCACCCAAAGCATACTGACGCACATCGTAATGCCTTGATTTCCTTTAGAAAACCCTCGGGTGTCTGGCCGGAAGTTCAAGCCCCCGATAGAGCGACTTCTGCACTTGAGGATCCCTCCGGTTAGGATCATTTCCAGGGTGTTCAAAACGAAAGGAACACTCGAAATGATCAAGCACACACTTATCGCTCTCGCTACTGCTACTGCTCTCCTGGGCGCTGCCGCTCCCGCAATGGCCGGTGCCTTTGGCGACGGCGATGCGGATTCCCGCCAGTTCGTCTCGGAAATCATCCTGAACGGTCTGCATGACAAGGGCGTCAACGCCACGTCGGTTGAAGAATGGGGCAACCTGGTTCGCGCCTATGTCGTCCAGGCCGATGGCACCGAGACCATGGAGTTCTTCACCCCGGTCCAGCTGCAGCCAGTCGCTCTCTAGTCTGGCCGACCACGGCGCCGCCGGACATTCGTCCGACGGCGCCCGTATGCTAGGCGGGATGGATGAGCCGGATCACCGGCTCTCCGCCCGCAGCATCGAACTGCCGTCGGGCCGCTTCCACCCGGGTGCGATTGCGCACCGAAAAAGCCCGCAGACCGTCCGCGAGTTCCAGCAATTCAAGGCCCAGCGCCGTCAGTTCATAGTCGACCCGCGGCGGAATGGTCGCAAAGATCTTGCGCGTGACAAAGCCGTCGCGCTCAAGGTCGCGCAGCGTGGTGGTGAGCATTTTCTGGGAAATGCTTCCGGCATGGCGTTTGAGTTCGTTGAAGCGCAACGTTTCGGCGCGCAGCAGCGTTACTATCACCAGCGTCCATTTGCCCGGTCGCACCATCAGCACATCGTCATCGTCGTGATGAAAGCTTTGCGATAGGGACATGACGCGCCTCGGAAACGGTAGAGCAAGCTCCGCATATGGGGGGCCGGCGCGCGCAGTCTAGTGTCCGGCAGATTAAAAATCTGACAGGGTAGCCATGCGCCTTGTCGCTAAACGCGCGAAAAGCTCAGGTAAAAGCTGATCATGCGGCCCTCGCGGCGGGCCTTCTGCTCGTAGCGCGTGGCCTGCCAGCCTGGATAGGGCTCGTGCCACGCCCCGGGTCTTTCGGGCGCGAAGGCAAAGGCCGGGCTGCGCACGATATGGGCCAGCGTCCAGTTGGCATAGTCTTCGATATCGGTGGCAAAATGAAACACGCCACCCGGCCGGATCACCCGCGCCAGCGCCGCCAGCGTGGTTGGCGAGACGAAGCGCCGCTTGTGGTGGCGCGTCTTGGGCCAGGGGTCGGGATAGAGCAGATAGACCTCGTCAAGGCTGGCATCGGGCAGGGCAGTGAGCAGCTTGAGCGCGTCGTCGGTATAGAGGCGGATATTGCGCAGGTCCTGCGCCGCAATGGTCTGCACCATCTTGCCGATGCCGCCGGTAAACACCTCGCAGCCAATATAGCCCGTGTCGGGGTTGTTGGCCGCCTCGAGCGCCAGATGCTCGCCCCCGCCATAGCCAATCTCGACGATGATCTTGTCGGCAGCCGGGAACAGGCTGGCCGGATCCAGCGGACCGTTCAGCGTGATCTCGAGGTCGGGCAGGGCGGCATCGAACAGCGCCTGCTGCCCGCCATGCAGTTTCTTGCCCGAGCGCCGGCCAAAGAAGGCGCGCGGTTCGCCCGAACGGGTTTTCGGCAATTCGTGGTCGGGCTTGCTCATCGGTCTCGCATTATCAAAAAAGAACCTCGCCACCGACGGATCGGCAGCAAGGTCCAGTGTAGCAGGCATTGATCGACCAGCGTTACTTCACGGCAGCCTTGAGGGCGGCGACCAGGTCGGTCTTTTCCCAGGAGAAGCTGCCGTCGCGGCCGGCCTTGCGGCCGAAATGGCCATAGGCCGAGGTCTTGGCATAGATGGGCTTGTTGAGATCGAGATGGGTGCGGATGCCGTGCGGGCTCAGATCCATCACCTTGGAGAGGGCCGCCTCGACGGCTTCTTCGGCGACCGTGCCGGTATCATGCAGATTGACGTTGATCGACAGCGGATGCGCCACGCCAATGGCATAGCTGAGCTGAATGGTGGCGCGCTCGGCCAGACCCGCCGCGACCACATTCTTGGCGAGATAGCGGGCGGCATAGGCCGCCGAGCGGTCCACCTTGGTCGGATCCTTGCCCGAAAACGCGCCGCCGCCGTGCGGGGCTGCGCCACCATAGGTGTCCACGATGATCTTGCGCCCGGTCAGGCCCGCATCGCCATCGGGGCCGCCGACCACGAACTTGCCGGTCGGGTTGACGTGCCAGACCGTGTCCTTGGAAATCCAGCCTTCGGGCAAAGCCTGGCGGATATAGGGCTCGACGATCTTGCGCACATCGGCCGAGGTCAGCGACGCATCCAGATGCTGGCTCGACAGCACGATCTGGGTGACGCCGACGGGCTTGCCGTCTTCATAGCGCACGGTCACCTGGCTCTTGGCATCGGGGCCGAGCGCCTTGGCCGGGCCTGTGCCTTCCTTGCGGGCGGCAGTCAGCACTTCGAGAATCTTGTGGGCGTAAAAGATCGGCGCCGGCATCAGCTCGGGCGTTTCGCGCGAGGCATAGCCGAACATGATGCCCTGGTCGCCGGCGCCCACATCCTTGTTGCCGCTGGCATCGACGCCCTGGGCAATATCGGCCGACTGGCCATGCAGCAGCACATCGATGCGCGCCGTCTTCCAGTGGAAGCCGCTCTGCTCATAGCCGATGGCGCGAATGGCCTTGCGGGCGGCGGACTTGAACTTGGACGGGTTGACCACCGGATTGCCGGCAGCGTCGAGCACCTGCTTGCCTTCCTTGTCCTTCTTCAGCAGCGAATCGGGGACGCGCACTTCGCCGGCAATAACCACGCGATTGGTTGTGGCCAGCGTTTCGCAGGCGATGCGCACCTGGGCGGGATCCATGCCAGCCTTCTTGGCCTCGCGGAATACCAGGTCGACGATTTCGTCGCTGATCCGGTCGCACACCTTGTCCGGATGACCTTCAGAAACCGATTCCGAGGTGAATACAAAAGACGACCTGACCACGCAACATCCCCTGGGCTTGCTGAAAACGGCTCAAAACGAGCCTTTCTGTCAGGTTTGTGACACCCAAAGCCTAACCGGTCAAGGCGGATATAAAGAAAGCTTGATATGATTTGGCGCGTTTGACGGACACGATATGCCAAGGGTGGCGTCGATGACGCGAAAGCGCCGGGTCACCAGCGGACCGCCCAAAACCAAAGACCCCGGCCACGACTTTCGTCGGACCGAGGTCAAAACTTGGTGCCCAGAAGAAGACTCGAACTTCCACACCTTGCGGTACACGGACCTGAACCGTGCGCGTCTACCAATTCCGCCATCTGGGCAGGCAGGGGGTGATTAGGGGCAGCAGCCACTGATGTCAATCACCTATTCGCGCCGCCCCGCAATTGGCGCTCTCTCCGGACGGCGCGCGCCACGGCAACCGCCCATGCCAACCGCACGGCCGTTACGCGGCAGCTCCCTCTGCCGCGGGTCCGGGCCTCGACAGCAATATGGCGCGTGCGCTAGAAGCGGAGGCGTTTTGCCCCCTTCTGCCGGAGCCCACATATGGAAAGCCTTGATCCTAAACTTGTCACCGTATTTGGCGGCTCGGGCTTTGTTGGCACCCAGATCGTCCAGTTGCTGGCCGCCAAGGGCCACCGCGTCCGCGTTGCCGTGCGCCGCCCCGACCTGGCCGGTCATGTGCGTCCCCTGGGCACGGTCGGGCAGGTGGTGCCCATCCAGGCCAATATCCGCAACCTGGCCTCGATCAAGCGCGCCGTGGCCGGCGCCGATATCGTCATCAACCTGGTCGGCATCGGCGCCAATAGCGGCGCCCAGACCTTTACCGCCGTCCATGTCGATGGCGCCCGCGCCATTGCCCAGGCGGCCAAGGCCGCCGGTGTCAGCGCGCTGGTGCACATGTCCGCTCTGGGCGTCGACAAGGCCGCCGAGATCAGCCAATACGCCGCCTCCAAGCTGGAAGGCGAAGCTGCGGTCTTTGCCGCCTTCCCCAATGCGGTGGTAATGCGGCCCTCCATCCTGTTTGGCCAGGGCGATGGCTTTTTCAACCTGATGGCGGGCCTGGCGCGCCTGTTTCCCGTGCTGCCGCTGATTGGCGGCGACACCAAATTCCAGCCGGCCTATGTGACCGATGTCGCCGAGGCCTTCGTGCTGGCTGCCGAGGGCAAGCTCAAGACCGGCAAGGTCTATGAACTGGGCGGACCGCAGGTCGAGACCTATCGCCAGCTGATGGATCGGGTGCAGCGCGAGGCGCTGCGCAACCGGCCGCTGCTGCCGCTCTCCTTCGGCGTCGCCAAGCTGCTGGCCGGCGTCATGTCGATCCTGCCTTTCCCCGCTCTGCTCACCGCCGACCAGGTCGAACTGCTCAGCGTCGACAATGTCGTTTCCGACGCCGCCATCAAGGACAAGCGTACCTTTGCGGGCATGGGCATCGTGCCCACCTCGATGGATACCATCCTGCCCACCTATCTCTGGCGCTTCCGCAAGCATGGCCAGTTCGACAAGGCGATCACGACGCCGGCGGACGACGCCACCGCCGCCTGATCCATCCTCATGCGCCAACCCGAGCCCGCAGCATCGCTGCGGGCTTTTTGCTGTCTGCCCATCGGAAAAATTCATTCTGCGATATATCTTGAATTGCGGGCACTGCGCCACGACTTCATGGTACAGACATATTTAAGATATATCGGAGACCAATCATGAGCACTTACTGGAAAGATGGCGAGCCCAATTGGCGCCGCATGGAAGCCATGGCGCGCCGTGGCTGGGAGCGGCTGGCCGCCGGTGTCGATGGGGCTGAAAACTGGGGCAATATGGGCGGCAATTTCCGCATCGGCCGCATGCTCGCCTCGGGCGATCTTCGCATGGTCGCCCTCTACCTTATCGAGGCCCAGCCGCGCCATGGCTACGACCTGATCAAGGCGATCGAGGAAAAGTCGGGCGGCTTTTATTCGCCCAGCCCCGGCGTGGTCTATCCGGCCCTGACTTTCCTTGAGGAGGCCGGCTATGTGACCTCCCATGTCGATGGTAACAAGAAGCTCTACACCATCACCGCCGAAGGCCGCGCCTACCTCAATGACAATCGGGAAGCCATCGAATCGACGCTGGCCTTTCTGGCCAAGGCCGGTGAACGGATGCAGCGCTTTCGGGAATTCGCCAAGGCCGATTGGTCGGCGCGGCGGGAAGGGCCTGCTGATACCGATGCCGAACCGTCGGCGCCCGAGGCCGATCGCGATCTCAAGGACGTGGTGCCCGAGCTCAATGATGCCCGCCGCGCCCTCAAGGCTGCGCTCAAGAAGGCCCGGCGCTCGAGCGAGGAACAGCAGCGCCATGCTGCCGAAATCCTCCGGCGCGCCGCCGCCGAGATCGAAGCCATGGGCGAGGACGACGTCGACATCTGAGCCTTCCAATCGGGCGGTGACAGCACGCGCCGCCCGATTGTCTTCACGCCGATTTCCCTTCATGCTCCCCTTACCGGGTACGCGTTGAGGGAGATGCGCCATGCCACTGTCTGACCGTGACCGCCAACTGGGCATGGACCGCCCGATCAGCCGTCGGGATTTCCTCAATGGCGTGGCCCTGGCAACAGCCGGCATCGCCGCTACTGCGCTAATGCCTGGAGCTGCCCAGGCCCAGGCGCCATCCTATCCGCCCAAAATCGCCGGGCTGCGCGGCCATAGCGAAACCGCGATGAACATCATGCACGCCGTGCGCGACGGCACCTTCTGGGACAGCGCCCCGGCGGTGGTCGAGACCGGCGAAAGCTATGATCTGGTGGTCGTCGGCGGCGGTATTTCCGGGCTGACGGCGGCGCGGCTCTACCAGCGCCAGATGCCCGGCGCCCGCATCCTCATTCTCGAGAACAATGACGATTTCGGCGGCCATGCGCGGCGCAACGAATTTGTCGCCGGCAGTGGCAAGACCATTATCGGCTATGGCGGCAGCCAGTCGCTGCAGACGCCCACCTATTTCTCGCCGCTGGTCAAGGATGTGCTGGCCGATATCGGCGTGCAGGTTGAAAAGTTCGAAACCTATTATGACCAGGCCTGGCACGAAGAGCGTGGGCTGGGCGACGCCATCCTGTTCCGCGCCGGCGACTGGGGCAGTTCAGGCGACGTGCTGGTGGTAACCAGCGACGCCGCCGCCGAATGGGTGCCCAAGACGCCGCTCAATGATATTGCCAAGGCCAATCTGATCGAGCTGCTCGATGCCCCGCCCGATTATCTGCCCGGCAAGACTCGTGAGGAGAAGCTTGAGATACTCTCCACCACCACCTATGCCGATTTCCTCACTAAGATCTGCGGCTATGACGCCGAGCTGGTGAAATATTTCCAGCATTCCACCGAGGCCTATTTCGGCATGGGCATCGAGGGCACCACGGCACTCGACGCCTGGGGCAACTGGAATCCAGGCTTTGACGGCATGGATCTGGGCGACATGCCCTACAAGACCATGAGCCCCTCCGGGCGCCTGGCCCTCACCGATCCGGACCCCTATATCTACCACTTCCCCGACGGCAATGCGGGCGTGGCCCGCTCGCTGGTGCGCACCATGATTCCGGCAGCTTTGCCTGGTTCGACCATGGAAGACCTGGTGATCACGCCGGTCGACTATGAGCTGCTCGATGTGGACGGCAGCGACGTGCGCCTGCGGCTCAACGCCTCGGTGGTGCGCGTCAAGCATGACGGCGATCCTTCTGCCGCCCAAAGCGTAACGCTGACCTATCTCGAGGGCGAAACCCTCAAGACGGTCACCGGCGCCCAGGTGGTGCTGGCCTGCTGGCACCGCGTCATCCCCTATCTTACCGACGAACTGGCCGCCGCCCAGGTCGAGGCGCTGCAGGACCAGCACAAGGTGCCGCTGATCTATACCAATGTGCTGCTGGCCAATTGGCAGGCGCTCGATGCCGCCAAGATTGCCGGCTTCAGCGATGTGACCGGCTTCTGGGGCGGCGCCGAGATCGATTTTCCGGTGTCGATGGGCGACTACCAGTTCACCGATGTCCCGGCCGATCCGGTCCTGCTGCATCTGTCCAAGATCCCGCTGACCGGCGATCCGTCGATGACAGCGCGCGAGCAGGCGGCCGCCGGCCGTCAGGCGCTGACCGCCATCACCTTCGAAGATATGGAGCGCGAAATCCGCGACATGCTGCAGCGGGCACTGGGATCCTATGGTTTTGACGCCGCCCGCGATATCGAGGCCATTACCTGCAACCGCTGGAGCCATGGCTACGCCCTCGAATATATGCGGCCCTGGGATCAGTTCTGGCCCGACGGTCCCTTGCCCATCGAAACTGCGCGTCAGCCCTGGGGACGCATCGCCATCGCCAATTCCGATTCGGGTGCCTATGCCTATGTCCATTCCGCCATCGACCAGGCGGCGCGGGCCGTGCATGACCTGCTGGGCGACAAGGCAAGCCTGACCGATTACAGCAAGTTCCCGGGTCCACCGCCTGAAATGGTGGGGCTCTAGGGGCATCTGGGTCGGGGGCAGGGCGAAGGCTCTTCGCAGTCCCCGACTAACATGTTAGTACTGCTGCATGCAGCACGCCCTTATCGCCCCATCGCCGGTCCATCAGGTCACCCCCGAACGGCACGCCGCCGGTGAGCGGCTGGTCGCCCGGCTCAAGGGCCAGGTGCGCGGGCAGATGTTCACCGACCCGCTGATGACCTATGCGTGGAGCGGCGATGCCAGCTCCTATCGGCTGATCCCGGCCGCGGTGGTGTTCATCAATTCCGAGGACGAGGTGCGCGCCGTCATGGCGGCGGCGCGGGCCGAGCACCTGCCCATCACCTTCCGCGCCGCCGGCACCTCGCTTTCCGGCCAGGCGGTGACCGATGGCGTGCTGGCTGTGCTGGGCGATGGCTGGCGCAAGCTCTCCATTCATCCCGGCGCCGCGCAGATCACCCTGGGCCCGGCCATCATCGTCGCCCAGGCCAATGCCGCGCTCAAGCCCTATGACAAAAAGATCGGCCCCGATCCGGCCAGCCAGGCTACCTGCAAGATCGGCGGCGTGGTCAACAATAATTCGTCCGGCATGTGCTGCGGCGTCAGCCAGAATACCTACCACACCATGGCGCGGCTACGCCTAGTGCTGACCGACGGCACTATGCTCGATTCGGGCGATGCGGATAGCTGCGCCGCCTTCCGGAGCAGCCACGCCACCATGCTCGAGGGCCTGCACCAGCTGCACCACCAGGTCATGGCCGATCCCGAACTGGTGGCGCTGATCACCCGCAAATATGCCATCAAGAACACGGTCGGCTATTCGCTCAATGCCCTGGTCGACTACCATGACCCGCTCGATATCCTGATCCACCTGCTGGTGGGTTCGGAGGGCACGCTCGGCTTTGTTTCCGAGGTCACCTACAATACTGTCCCCGAGCACCCGTTCAAATCCACCGCTCTCGTGCCTTTCCCCGATCCGCAGACCGCCGGTCGCGCCATCATCGAAATGGCCAATGGCGGGGTACAGCTGACCACCGGCGTGACGGCGGCCGAATATATCGAGCGCCGGGCTTTGGCGACGGTCGAGCATCTGGCGCCCATGGCGCCGCTGCTGCCCTGGCTGACCGACAATTCTCCCGCTGTGCTGATCGACGTCACCGCGCCGGACGCCGACACGCTGGCGGCTGAAGTGGCCGAGGCGGTGGAACTGCTGACCCGCCACGGCGCCACCCATGTCGATTTTTCGACGGACGAGCACCGCAGCCATGCGCTGTGGGATATCCGCAAGGGCTTCTTTGCCTCAGGCGGCGCGGCCCGGCCCAAGGGCACGTCCATGCTGACCGAAGACGTCGCGGCACCCATAGAGCGCCTCGCCGAATTCGTCCTCGACATGCGCGCCTTGCTTGACGATCACGGTTATGCCGATGCCATCATCTTTGGCCATGCTCTGGCCGGCAATTTGCACTTCCAGATGAGCGATGATTTTTCGCAGCCCGACGCGGCCGACAAGTTCGACATCTTCTCCAGGGCCCTCAGCGATCTGGTCTCGGTACAATATCAGGGCTCGCTCAAGGCCGAGCACGGCACGGGCCGCGCCATTGCCGCCTTTGTCGAGGCCGAATGGGGCGCCAAGGCCTATGGGTTGATGCAGGCCATCAAGGCCCTGTTCGATCCCGAAGGCCTGCTCAATCCGGGCGTGCTGCTCAATGCCGATGACAAGATCCATATCAAGCATCTCAAGGTCATGCCGCCGGCCGATGAACTGGTCGATCTCTGCATCGAATGCGGTTTCTGCGAACCCGCCTGCCCCAGCCATCAGATGACGCTGTCGCCGCGCCAGCGCATTGCCGTCACCCGCGAGCGCGAACGGCTGCGCGCCAGTGGCGAGGACCCGGTCCACCTCAAGCGGCTCGACGATGATTTCCAATATCCTGGCCTCGACACCTGCGCCGCCTGCAATCTCTGCTCGGTGCGCTGCCCGGTGGGGATCGAGACCGGCACCATGATCATGGGCCAGCGTGCCCAGCGTCGCGGTGGCACGGCACAGGCGGTGGCCGGCTTCGTTGCCGACCATCGCGGCAGCGTCGAGAGCATCATGCGCGCGGGCCTGGCCGTCGCCGATGTCGCGCGCACCATCATTCCCGCCCCGGCCGTGGCAGCAATCACCGATACGGCCCGCCGCCTCAGCGGCAAGCGCGTGCCACGGCTATCGCCGCAACTGCATCGCGGCCCCGGCGCGCCAAAGCGCCGTATCGGTTTTCCCGTGCCAATCGCCCAGAGCGGTCGGCCATCCATTGTCTATTTCCCCAGCTGCGCCACCCGCATGTTCGGCGCGCCCCAGAGCGATCATGATCTGCTGGCCGTGCCCGACGCCATGCTGGCTTTGCTCGAGCGGGCCGGTTTTGACGTGGTCATGCCTGAGCACCTCAATGGCCAATGCTGCGGCCAGCCCTTCCAATCCAAGGGCTTTCCCGCAGAGGCGGCGCGGGTCGGTGGCGACCTGTCGCGTGAACTCTCGGCGCTCTCGGATGCCGGCCGGCTCAGCGTGGTGACCGATGCCTCCACCTGCGCCAAGCATCTGCGCGACTTTCCCGGCGACGCCCCGGTGCTCGATTCCGCCCAGTTCCTGCTCGCCCAGGTGCTGCCGCGCCTGACCATCACCCAAACCCTGCCCGTCGTGGCCGTACACCACAACTGCTCGGCCCAGCGCCTGGCCGAACAGCCGCTCACCGAGGCCATTGCCCGCGCCTGTGCCCAGACCATCGCGGTGCTGAGCTCGGTCACCTGCTGCGGCTATGCCGGCGACAAGGGTCTCTTCGTGCCCGAGCTCAACGCGCACGCCACCCGCTTTGTCAGAAACGACATTCCCGCTGGCTGCACTTTGGGGGTCTCCACCGTCAGCACCTGTGCCTCCGGGCTGAGCGAGCATGCCGGCCTGCCCTTTGTCGGCCTGGCCAGCCTGCTCGAATGGGCCAGTCGCCCACTGCACTAGACCTGACCGGGGCTTGCCGCTACTGAACGGGTTCAGCAAGCCCCGGATCACCATGACCAGCATCACGACCATTACCAGCCTTGGCCACAAGGGCGAGGGCGTCGCCGAGATCGACGGCCACAAGGTCTTTGTACCCTTCGCCTTGCCCGGTGAACGGGTCGAGCTCGAGCTGGATGGTGATCGGGCCACGCTGCTGGGGATTATCACGCCGGCGGCAAACCGCGCGGAACCCTTCTGCCCGCATTTTGGCGCCTGCGGTGGTTGCCAGCTGCAGCATCTCGATCGCCCCAGCTATGAGGCCTTCAAGATCGGCCTGATCGAGACGCCGCTGCGCTTTGCCGGCATCGAGCTGCCGGTCTCGCGCTTCATCGACGCCGCTGGCACCGGTCGCCGCCGCGCCACCCTGCATGCCCGGCGCGAAGGCGTCGGCTATATGCGGCTGCGCAGCCATCAGGTGCACGATATCGATGCCTGCCCCATTCTGGTGCCGGGCCTCGACAAGGCGCCCGACATTGCCCGCGCCGTGTTCCAGGCGGTGGGCGAGGCTGATGTGAGCCTGGTTGCTACGCTGTCCGGCCTCGACGTCGCCATCCGCACCGAAAAAAAGCAGGCTCGGCACGATCGCGTCGCGCCGCTGGTGGCCCGCTTCCGCATGGCCCGCCTCGCCCTCAATGGCGAAATGGTGCTGCAGGCCCAGCCGCCCATCGTCGAAATGGGCCGCGCCCGCGTCGAGCTGCCCATCGGCAGTTTCCTCCAGGCCACGGCCGCCGCGGAAAACCTTTTGGCCGACTATGTGCTGGGCGCGGTGGACCGCAAGGTCAAGACGGTCGCCGACCTGTTCTGCGGCCTGGGGCCCTTTGCCCTGCGGCTGGCCGAACAGCGCCCCGTCATGGCCTTCGACAATGACCGGGCCGGCATTGCCGCGCTTGATCAGGCACGCCGCTTCACCAAGGGCCTGCGCGAGATCACGGCCAAGACCCAGGACCTGTTCCGCGATCCGCTGACCCAGTATGAGCTCAACTATGACTTCGTCGTGCTCGATCCGCCGCGCTCGGGCGCCGAGGCGCAGGTGCGCGAACTGGCCAAGTCCAAGGTCAAGACCGTGGTCATGGCGGCCTGCGATGCGCGCACCTTTGCCCGTGACGCCGCCATTCTGGTGGCCGGGGGCTACACCATGAGCGACCTCGTCGCCATCGACCAGTTTACCCAATCCACCCATATCGAAATGGCGGCCACCTTCCGGCGCTGATCAGCAGATGTGATCGACGCGCCTGTCGTGTCTGGCAACCAATGCGCTTTTGCCCGCGTTGGGCAACCATTCACTAATCATAGCGATGGCCCTGGGCGGGAGCCGTCGTGATGGAGATCACCATGAACATCCTGAAAACGACTTTTGCCGTGACTGCCCTCTGCGCCAGCCTTGCCGCGCCAGCCGTGTTTGCCCAGGAAGCCATCCCGACCGGCGTGTTCGTCGATGAGTGGGGCACGTCGTTTGAGTTCCAGGCCTGTGGCGACGGCACCACCCTCTGCGCCGTTCTTACCAACCTCGAAGGGGAATCGGCCACCGAAGATAACCTGGCCTTTGTCGGCAAGCAGGTCATCGAAGCCGAGCAGGTTGCGGAAAATGAGTGGCAGGGCGAACTCGTTGCCGGTGGCCTGAGCGCCGCCGCCACCATCACCATGGTCAGCGAAAATACCGTTGAAATCCAGGGCTGCCGTGCCGGTATCCTGTGCCAGACGCTGTCCTACAACAAGGCCTCGTAGACTCCTTGAATAAAGAACCCCGGGGTTCGGCCCCGGGGTTTTGTTTGCTTAGCAGACGCTGGCGACGCGCTCCTTGATCACCGCGAGCACCTCGTCGCCGGGGCGTTTCCACCAATTATCCTGGCTGAAGATTTCGACCTCTTGTGGCCCGTAAAACCCCGCATCTTCAATCATCTTTCGGATGGCGGGCAGGTCGATGACGCCGTCGCCCATCATGCCGCGATCAAGCAGCATGTCCCTGGTGGGCACCAGCCAGTCACAGATGTGATGGGCAAAGATGCGGTTCATCCGTCCGGCCCGGGCAATGGCGCCCGCCAGCCGCGGGTCCCACCACACATGGTAGACGTCGATCGCGACACCGACATCTTCGCCCAGCGTCTCGCAGATATCGAGCGCCTGATCGATCGTGTTCACGCAGGCCCGGTCTGCGGCATACATCGGGTGCAGCGGCTCGATGGCGATCTTGACCCCCGAGGCCTTTGCATGAGGCAGCATGGCGGCAATGCCGTCACTGACCATGCCGCGGGCACCCGGCAAGTCCTTGGAACTGCCGGGCAATCCGCCGACCACCAGCACGAGGCAATCGGCATTGAGCGCGGCCGCCTCGTCAATGGCATGGAGGTTGTCGTCGATCTGCGCTTGGCGCCCGGCAGCGGTTTCGGCGGGGAACATGCCGCCGCGGCAGACGCCGGTGACCTGGATCTTGTTGTCGCGCACGATGCGCGCGGCTTCATTGAGGCCAATGGCGGCGATCTGGTCGCGCCAGGGCGATATGGCGGTGATACCGGCCCGCAGGCATCCATCGACCGCCTCGGCAAAGCCCCAGACCTGGCGCGTCGTCGCCAGGTTCAGCGAGATAGCACGGGGCCCCTTCATGCGAGCACCCTGTTAACGTTGAGCACCGCATTCATGCGCTTTACCGCCTGTTCGGGGTCACCCAATACGCGTGCCTTGTCGGCCAGGCGGAACAGCTCGGACAGATGTTGCACCGATCTAGTGGATTGCTGACCGCCGATCATCTGGAAATGGTCCTGCAGCCCGTTGAGATAGGCCAGGAACACCACGCCGGTCTTGTAGAACCGGGTCGGGGCGGCAAAGATATGCCGGCTCAAGGGTACCGTGGGTTCGAGCAGCGCGTAGAAGTTTTTCTCGTCGCCCTTGCCGAGCGCCGCCAGGGCGGCGGAGGCGGCCGGAGCGATGGCGTCGAAGATACCGAGCAAGGCGTGCGAATAGCCCTGATCATCGCCGGCAATCAGTTCGGCATAGTTGAAATCGTCGCCGGTATACATCTTGACGCTTGCCGGCAGGCGCCGGCGCATGGCGATCTCTTTTTCTGCCGAGAGCAGGGAGATCTTGATGCCGTCGACATTTTTGGCATTGGCGGCGATGACGTCGAGACAGACATCCATCGCCTTGTCGTGGTCGATATTGCCCCAATAGCCCTGCAAAGCGGGGTCGAACATTTCGCCCAGCCAGTGCATCACCACCGGCTGCTGCACCTGGCTGAGGATGTGGCCATAGACGCGGGCATAGTCGTCGGGGGATTTGGCGGCAGCCGCGAGGGCGCGCGAGGCCATCAGGATGACGCGGCCGCCCTGGGCTTCGACAAAGCCGACCTGCTCCTCATAGGCCTTGATGATCTGGTCGATCGTCACATCCGGGCCAGGCATGAGGTGATCGGTGCCGGCACCATAGGCGATCAGCGCATCGTCCCTTGTACGGGCTTCGGCCTGGGCGCGCCGGATCAGCTCCTGCGCCTCGGCCCAGCCCAGGCCCATGCCGCGCTGGGCGGTATCCATGGCCTCGGCAACGCCGAGCCCCAGATCCCAGAGGCGGTGGCGGAATTTGAGCGTCGTGTCCCAGTCGATCGCCGGGGTCAGCCAGGGATCGTTATTGGCCAGCGGATCGGCCACGACATGGGCCGCCGCATAGGCGATGCGGTTGAAGTCGCTGGCCTTGTGCTTGACGAAGGCGATGGGTTCGCCGGTCAGTGCATAGGGGGTGATGGAGCGGTCGGGATTGGGCAGGTTGATGGTGGGCATCTGGCGTCTCCTGGGGAAGCCGCAACAACTCTGTGTCACCCCGGCGAAGGCCGGGGTCCATCCCGAGATTGTGCAGCGACCAGTCATCTCAGGATGGATCCCGGCCTTCGCCGGGATGACATCGCGGTGGGGAGGGAGTGTGTCCTCAGAATTCGAGCTTGGGCACGTCTAGCCAGCGCCGTTCTGCCCAGCTCTTGAGCCCGAGTTCGGCCAGCTGCACGCCCTTGGCGCCGGCCTCGAGGCCATATTCCCAGGGCGCGTCCTCGGCGACGTGACGCAGGAACATCTCCCACTGCGCCTTGAAGCCATTCTGCGCCGGCCAGTTGTCCGGCACTTCTTCCCAGTCGTTGAAGAAGTTCATCGTCTGCGGCTGGTCGGGATTCCATACCGGCTTGGGCGTGTTGACGCGATGCTGGGTCCAGCATTTGTGCAGCCCGGCTACGGCCGAGCCATGCGTGCCATCGACATGGAAGGTCACCAGGTCGTCGCGCCGCACGCGGGTGGTCCAGCTCGAATTGATCTGGGCGATCACGCCGCCCTCGAGCTCGAAAGTGGCATAGGCCGCGTCATCGGTATCGGCCTTGTAGGGCTGGCCCTTTTCGTCAACGCGATTGGGGATATGGGTGGCGCCCAGGCACGAGACCGCCTTGACCTCGCCGAACAGATTATCGAGCACATAGCGCCAGTGGCACAGCATATCGAGAATGATGCCGCCACCATCCTTCTTGCGATAGTTCCAGCTCGGGCGTTGCGCCGGCTGCCAGTCGCCTTCGAAAACCCAATAGCCGAACTCGCCGCGCACCGACAGGATCTCGCCGAAAAAGCCGCTATCGCGCAGCATTTTGAGCTTCATCAGGCCGGGCAGGAACAGCTTGTCCTGCACCACCCCATGCTTGAGGCCCGAGGCGCGGGCCGTCTTGGCCAGATTGACCGCGATTTCCAGCGAATCCGAGGTCGGCTTTTCGCAATAGACATGCTTGCCGGCGGCCAGCGCCTTTTCGATCAGCGACGCGCGCATCAGCGTCGTGCCGGCGTCGAAGAACACCGTGTCATCCGGATTGGCCAGTGCCGCGTCGAGATCGCTGCTCCAGCGCTTGATGTCGTGCTTTTTGGCCAACCGCTCGATCTTGTCGGCGTCGCGGCCAACGATGATCGGGTCGACCACCAGCCGGTCGCCATTGGCCAGCGCAATGCCGCCCTGGTCGCGGATCGCCAGGATCGAGCGCACCAGGTGCTGGTTGTAACCCATGCGCCCGGTCACCCCGTGCATGATCAGGCCAAGCCGTCTATCCGCCATTGCAAAAATCCTCCCTGCGCGCATCTGCGTGTAACTGATTAGTTACTTGCGTATACGGACAGCCCGGCCGCCGTCAAGCCGGCTTCGGCAGATTTGTCGGCTTTTGGCTAGAGGCCCAGCACCATCTTGACCCCGATGACGCCCAGAAAGACCAGGATCATGCGGTCGAACGCCGTACGGCTGAGCTTGCCGCTGGCCCATTGCCCGATCGGCATGAAGATCAGGATCGGCACCAGGGCCAGCAGGCCCTGCAGCAGCCAGAGCGGCTGCATCACGCCGGCCACAAAGAGCGCCGGCAACTGCACCACCGAGAACAGCAGGAACATGGCCGAGACCGCATAGACATGGGCGGCGCGCTCCAGCCCCATGGCATGGATGAAGGTGACCCCGATCGGCGCCGAAATGCCGGTGGCGCCCTGCAAGGTGCCGCCGCCCAGCCCGGCCAGCGGCCCGAAGCGCTTGGCCATGGCCAGGTTCAGCGACCAGTGCGGCGTGACTAGGCGCAGCCCGACATAGGCCAGCAGGATCACGCCGAGCCCCAGCACGAGCAGGCGCTCGGGCAGGCTGGTCAGGGCCCAGGTGCCCAGCATGATGCCCAGGGCGCCGCCCACAAGAAACCACGGCATGAAGGCCATACGCGGCGTTTCCGCCTCGGCACGAAAGCGCCAGACCTGCCAGGCATTGGTGACGATCAGCGGAATGGTCATCAGCCCCACCGCATGCTGCAGCCCGAATACGGCGGTCAGCACCGGCAGCGCCACCAGTGGCAGGCCCATGCCCGTGGCGCCCTTGACCACGGCCCCGGCGCCCAAAGCCAGCAGCATGAGCAATGCCGATTGAAGATCCACGTTATGTCCCCATTTTTGCCAACCGTCCGGTGCAGGACCCTATTCACTCCGGTCCAGTGTTGCCCGCAACTTCCTGCACAGCAATCGGAAAATATGCCCACGACCAGAAATCCAAAATCACCGGATGGTTACTTGCTGGTTGACAGGCGACCAAAGCGACTTCAGTCTGGTGGCGGGCCAATGACAAAAGTCAGCCCGCACACTTGTTTTTGGGAGGATCACCATGACTCGCACGCTGCGACTTTTGCTGACCTGCAGTGCCACGACGGTGCTGCTGGGGACCACGATGACCTTGGCACAGGAATGGAAGCCTGACCGCCCGATCAATCTGATCGTGCCCTGGGGCGCCGGTGGCTCCACCGACCAGGTGACCCGCGTCACCGCGCCGATTCTGGCTGAAGCGCTGGGCGTCGACGTGGTTGTCGTCAACCAGCCAGGCGCGTCGGGCGCTATCGGCACTCAGGAAGTGCTCAACGCCCCGCGCGACGGCTATACCTGGACGGCCAATGCCATTGCCAACAATGCCACCTATTCGGTGACCGGCCTGCTCGAAGGCACCGATATCGATGACTGGCATATCTACCTTTCGGTGGCCAATGTGCCCGTGGTCTCGGTGCCCGCCGACAGCGAATTCACCGATTTCGGCCAGTTGCTCGAGGCGCTGCAGACGCGGGGCGGCGAGATCACCGTGGCCACGGCCGGCATTACCTCGTCGGGCGGCACGGCCATTGCCGCGCTCTCGGATGCCGCCGAAGGCTTTGACTATAACATGATCACCTATGACGGCGGCGGCCCGGCTGCCATTGCCACCGCCTCGGGCGAGGCCATGGTCACCACCCAGCTGGCGGTGGAACAGACCGAGCTGATCCGCGGCGGAAGGCTGCGGGCCTTGGCGGTACTGTCCAACCAGCCGCTGCAGCTTGAAGGCGTCGATCCGATCCCGCCCATTACCGACTGGCTGCCCGACATGGAGATGGCGCCGGACTATTTCGGCATCTTCGTGCCCACCGGCGTCCCTGACGAGGTCATCGCCACGCTCGACAAGATCTGGGCCGAGCAGGTGACGACGTCGGAATCGATCCAGACCTATGCCGAAACATTCGGCGCGGTTTTTGCCCCCTCCTATGGCGCCGAGGCGCGGGCCCTGGCCATGCCGGTGGTGATTCTGGAGGCCTGCTCCTCGGTGGAGCGCGGCGAGGCGGTCAATGACCCTTCCACGATCGGCATCGACTGCGAGACGCGCACCGAAGTCGCGCAATAGGCAGTCTGATCGTTGACATGCCTGGTCCGGCCTGTGCGCAGGCCGGACCGACCGCCCCTGCACCAGATGAGACCCGATATGGAAACGCAAGCCGACACGACAGGGTCGCCGCCCGCTGCCGACAGGGCAGAGCCGCCGGCCATGATCAAGGCCGACCTGCTCGCAGGCCTGTTCTTTCTCGTTCTGGCTGCCGCGACATTTTTCAGCGCCTGGACGATGGATCGCCTTGAGGCGCGCCGCATCAACCCGCTGACCGTGCCGGGCCTGGTTCCCGGCCTGCTTGCTTTGGCCCTCTTCGTCTGCGGTCTGGTTCTGACCATTCGCTCTCTGCGCACGGCCGCGCCGGGCGGCTGGACCGATCTGGGCCAGGCTGTCACCACGTCGGCTGCCCGGCGGGCGGGTGCGGTTCTGGTCCTGACGCTGACCTATGCGCTGCTGCTGGTGGGGCTGCTGCCCTTCTGGCTGTCGACCGGGATCTTCGTCTTTGCCTTCATCCTGACCTTCGAGACCTGGCTGTCCACCCCGCGCCGCCCGCTGCTGGCGACAATGCCCTGGGCCCTTGGATTGGCGGTGGTGACTGCAACCGTCGTCACGCTGGTGTTCGAGCGCCTGTTTCTCGTCCGTCTACCCTGACCGGAGCTTGCTGAATCATGTTTGACGGTCTGGGCCTGTTGGCCACTGGCATCACCCATTTCCTGACCCCCATTTCGCTGTTCAACATCGTCTGGGCCACGCTGCTCGGCATTGTGATCGGCGCCTTGCCGGGGCTTACCGCCACCATGGGCGTCGCCCTGCTGGTGACGCTGACTTATAAAATGGACGCCGACCAGGCGATCCTGTGCCTGATGTGCATCTATTCCGGCGCTATCTATGGCGGCAGCCGCACCGCCATCCTGCTGGCCATTCCGGGCACTCCGGCCAGCGCTGCCACCACGCTCGATGGTCACCCCCTGGCCCTGCAGGGCAAGGCCGGTCTGGCCATGGGATTGGCCACCACCTCCTCGGCGCTGGGCACAATCATCGGCATTGTCGCCCTGGCGCTGATCGCCCCGCTCTTGGGCGAAGCCGCCCTGCGTTTCGGCACCTATGAATTCTTCTGGCTGGCTTTGTTCGGCGTGGTGATTTCGGGCCAGCTGACGGCCATGGATGATCCGCTCAAGGGCTATATTGCTGGCATTTTGGGCCTGATGGTTGCCATGATCGGCATGGAAACCCTGCACGCCCATCAACGCTTCACCTTCGGCATGCCGGCTCTGGGCGGCGGCATCGATCTGATCCCGGCCATGGTGGGTGCCTTCGGTTTCGCTGAAATCCTCGCCGTCATGAAACGCAGCGCCCAGGCCCGCATCGTCTCCTCCAGCGACCGCGTCGTGCCCAGCCTGGGCGAAGTGTTCAAATACTGGAAAACCATTCTGCGCTCGGGCCTGATCGGCACGTTTGTCGGCATCGTGCCCGGCGTTGGCGAGGATGTCGGCTCCTGGGCCAGCTACGCCGCCGCCAAGCGCGCCAGCAAGGAGCCGCATATGTTCGGCCGGGGCAGCCAGGAAGGGCTGATTGCCGCCGAGACCGGCAATTCGGCGGTGGTGCCCGGCGCCATGATCCCCACGCTCACCTTGGCACTGCCCGGTTCGGCCGCTGCCGCGGTGCTGATTGCCGCCATGTTCATCCACGGCATCCGGCCCGGCCCCCTGCTGATGACCGAGAGCCCGGAAACCCTCTACCAGATCGTCGCCATCCTGCTGTTTTCCACCCTGGCCATCCTGGCCTTCGGCTTGACGCTGACCAAGCCGCTGCTCAAGGTATTGTCGGTGCCGCGCGAACGGCTGATGGCGGTGGTCTATGTCCTGTGCGTGGTGGGCTCCTTTGCCATTACCCAGCGCCTGTTTGACGTCTATGTCATGGTGGCCTTCGGCATTATCGGCTTCATCCTGCGCGAGATGAAATACCCCATGGCGCCGCTGGTGCTGGGGATCATCCTGGGCGACCTGCTCGATCTCAACCTGCGGCGCGGCCTCTTGCTGACCAACGGCGACCCAAGCCCGTTCTTTACCCGTCCCATCAGTGCTGTTATCTGCGGGATAATTGTTGTCACCATCCTGATGTCCATTCCGGCGGTATCCAAGCGTGTCCGAGCTGTCTTCAACCGCACCCAAACCGACGGCCCCGGCCAAGGCTAAGACGCCTCGGGTCAAGCGCCCGCGCGACAGTGCCAAGACCAAGGCGGAAATTCTTGTCGCCGGGCGGGCCGAATTTGCCGAGCGCGGCTTCGAGGGCGCACGGGTGGATGCCATTGCCGCGCTGGCCGGCGCCAACAAGCGGCTGCTCTACCACTATTACGGCAACAAGGAAGATCTCTACCGGGCGGTGCTGCTTGACGCCTATCAGGAGATCCGCCGCGGCGAACGGGCGCTGAGCCTGGACCAGTTCGGCCCCGTCGAGGCCATGGACCGGCTGGTGCGCTTCACCTTCCGGCACTTCCTCGCCAATCCTTGGTTCCCGCGCCTGCTCAATACCGAAAACATCGAGAACGCCCGCTTTCTCAAGACCATGCCCGATATCCAGGCGCTGCATTCGCCTTTGGTCGGGCAGATCACCACCATTGTCGAGCGCGGCGCCGATGCAGGTGTCTTCCGCCGCGATGTCGATCCGGTGCAGCTCTATATTTCCATTGCCGCCTTGGGCTTTTTCTACGTGTCCAACATGGCCACGCTCTCGGCGATCTTTGCCCGCGACCTGGCCGCCATCGACATGGTGCAGGAGCGCGAGGCCCAGGCGGTGCAGATGGTGCTCGACTATCTGCGCACCAAGCCGGCCTAGCCGAGCGGCGGCAGCACGGCTCGGGCGGCGCTCTGCAACCAGCCGATCAGTTCGGCCACGCGCGGCTCCTCTGCCCGTTCGCTCAGCACATAAAGCCCGATCGTATTCTGCCGCGTCGGCTCGGTCAGCGTGATGCGCCCCAGCCCGCGCCGGGCAAATTCGGGCGCCATCACTTCGGTATGGGCGATCACCGCATCGGTGCGTTCGACATAGTCCAGACACGCCGCCAGCGAGTTCGAGGCAAAGGCATATTTGCCCTGATCGAAATTGGCACTGGCGGCGGTGGTGCGGCTCCAGGTTTCAAAGAACCGCTGATGCCGCGTTTCGGGCAGGGCGCTGGTCACCGCCGGATAGGTCTCGATTTCGGCCAGGCTGCGCGGTGCCTGCAGCAAGACATGCCCCAGGCGAACGAAATAGCCCTGGCCAACCCGGGTCAGCGGCACGAAATGCGCGCCGGTACTGCGGTTGAGCCCTTCGATCTCGTGGCCCACGAACAGCGAGATGTCGCCTGTCAGCAACTGGTCCATCAGGCGGAGCTGGTTGCCCAGGCTCACATGGATCCGGGCACTGCCGAACTCGCGGGCATAGTCCACCACCATGTCGCGGATGAACAGCGTCCACCACGAATAGCCGGTGCCGATATTGAGCCCCTGCTCGATGCGGCCGCGCTGCTGCTCGATGGCCTTGAGCGTATTGTCGTAGAGCCGCCGCATTAGCCTTGCGTTCTGGTAGAGCGTTTCGCCATAGGCGGTCAGCTCCACCCCGCGCGACGAGCGCGTCAGCAGCGGCACGCCCATGGTTTCCTCGAGCTTGCGCATGTTGAAGGTCAGCGTCGGCTGGGTGATGAACAGCGCGGTGGCAGCGCCGCTGATCGTGCCCGCCTCGGCGACCGCCAGGAACTGGTTCAGCAATTTGTCCATGCGGCTTTCCCATAGATTTTATCTATAATGGACAGGGTATTTCGTATTTTTCTTTTGGTCCAGTCTGAGCAAGACTTGTCCGCAACAAGACCAGTTCGTCCCCCAAGGACGGCGGAGGCGGCGTAGATCGGAAACCGATTTTGCGCCATAAAGACACACAACTTCAAGGAACTAGCAAACGACGATGGTCTGGTCAGCGGTATGTTAACGACCCTCGGAAATCTTCCATACAAGTCGATTGCGCCCCGCCAAATCAGTATGCTATGTCGTAACCAGTCGGTTATTTGTGCAATTTGCGAATGCGTGAATTCTCAGAAGGCATTGATGCTTGCCAAGGACAGCGATGTCAGGTAGCGGGGATATGTAACCGGTTAGTGATTTAGCGGCGGGAGGCTGCTGCGTTACAAGCGTTCCAAGGCTCGGAACGACCACATTCATGGGAGGAAAACCTGATGTCTATTCGTCTTGATCGCCGTCAATTCCTGATGGGCAGCTCCGCGCTGCTCGCTGCCGGCGCTGCCGGCATTTCGCCCAGCTTTGCCCAGGCCGAGAGCCTGCGCCTGATCTTCTGGGGCGGCCAGGCCCGTGCCGACCGTACCTATGGCGTGACCGACCTCTATACGGCTGCCAAGGGCACCCAGATGGAAGCCGAGTTCCTCGCCTGGAACGACTATTGGCCCAAGCTGGCCACCCAGACGGCCGGCGGCAATGCCCCCGACATCATCCAGATGGATTATCGCTACATCGTCGAATACGCCAAGCGCAACGCCATCGCGCCGCTTGACGAATTCGTCGGCGGCGCCCTCAACCTCGCCGATTTCGACGCCGACCAGCTCGAAGGCGGCAAGGTCGACGGCAAGCTCTATGGTATTTCGCTCGGCGCCAACTCGGTCGCCATGCTGGTCAACACCGCCGCTTTCGAAGAAGTCGGCGTCGCGGTCCCGACCAATGCCTGGACCTATGACGACCTGATGACCATTGGCGAGGCCTTCAAGACCGCCAATATCCGGGGCGGCATGAAGGCGATCATGGACGGCTCCTATTCCGAGCCCATGCTCGACAACTGGCTGCGCCAGCGCGGCAAGGCCCTCTACACTGCCGACGGCAAGCTGGGCTACGACGAGGCCGATGCGGTCGAATGGTACACGATGTGGGCCAAGCTGCGCGCAGCCGGCGTCTGCGTCTCTGCTGAAGACCAGGCTCTCGATACCGGCCCGCTCGAAACCACCATGCTGGTGCTGGGCAAGGCGGCGCTGCTGCCCTCCAACTCCAACCAGCTCGTGGCCTTCCAGGCCATCATGCAGGACAATCTCGACATGGTCGGCTATCCGCGCATCGAAGCCGGCAAGGGTGGCGGTCATTATCGCAAGCCGTCGATGTTCTTCTCCATCGCCGGTTCGTCGGCCAAGCAGGAAGCGGCTGCCGAGTTCCTGAACTTCTTCATCTCCGATCCGGAAGCCGCCAAGATCCTGGGCGTCGAGCGCGGCATTCCCTGCTCGGCCGCAACGCGCGACGTCGTCGCGCCGACGCTGGACGAACAGAGCAAGATCGCGCTCAACTTCGTGGCCAATCTGGGCGACCTGCTGGGGCCGCTGCCCCCATCCCCGCCTGCTGCCGCCGGTGAAATCGACGCCTCCCTGATCCGTACCCTCGGCCAGGAAGTCGGTTTTGGTGCCAAGACGCCAGAACAGGCCGGTGCCGACCTGGTCAATGGCGCCAACGACATTCTCAGCCGCGCCTGAGACTGATCCCGACCGCGCGTCCCCCGGGGCGCGCGGTTTTCTATTCCAGTCGCTAGGAACGGTCCTTCATGTCGCATGTTTTCTCCCACCAGATCCTGACGGATCACGACCTGTCTGATCCCCTGGCGCTTGCCGCCACCGCCACCCTGCCCGGGGCGCGCTGACCATGGCCATGCAAGACACCTCCCGCTCAAGCACTGACCACCAGCCGGTGGTCCATACCGCCTGGTCGCGCTTCTGGCAGAATGATGCGCCGGGCTATCTCTTCCTGCTGCCCTGGCTGATCGGTTTTCTGGGCCTCACCATCGGGCCCATGGCAACCTCGCTTTATCTCAGCTTTACCGATTTCGACCTGCTGACCAGCCCCGACTGGGTGGGCGCGGACAATTACATCCGCATGTTCAGCAACGATCCCAAATTCTGGACCTCGATGCGCGTGACCATGTTCTTCGTGGTCTTCTCGGTGCCGCTCAAGCTCGCTTTCGCGCTGGCCGTGGCCATGCTGCTCAACCGCGGTATTCGCGGCCTGCCGCTCTATCGCGCCCTGTTCTATCTACCCAGCCTGCTGGGTGCCTCGGTGGCCATTGCCATCCTGTGGCGGCAGATCTTTGCCGGCGACGGCCTCATCAACAAGCTGCTGGCCATGGTCGGCATTATCGGCCCGAGCTGGATTTCCAACCCCAACTATTCGCTTTGGACCCTGATCGTGCTGTCGATCTGGCAGTTCGGCTCGCCGATGATCATTTTCCTCGCCGGCCTGCGCCAGATTCCTACCGACATGTATGAGGCGGCAAGCCTGGATGGCGCCAGCAAGTGGCGGCAATTCGTCAAGATCACCCTGCCGCTGCTGACCCCGGTGGTCTTCTTCAACGCCATCATCCAGACCATCGAGGCCTTCAAGAGCTTCACCCCCGCCTTCATCATCTCGGGCGGCACCGGCAATCCCATCAATTCGACGCTGTTTTATACGCTCTACCTCTACCAGGAGGCGTTCAGCTTCTTCCGCATGGGCTATGCTTCGGCCCTCGCGTGGGTGCTGCTGGCGCTGGTCGGGCTGTTCACGGCATTCTCCTTCTTCACCTCCAAATACTGGGTGCACTACGATGAGTAATGCTGCTCGCCTGACGGTCGTCACCGGCGCCGCGGCTCCCGGTCGCAAGCGCCTGACCTCGATCCTGATCCATGTCGCCCTGATCGGCGCCTCGATCGCCATGCTCTATCCGCTGCTCTGGCTGCTGGCGGCCTCGGTGCGGCCGGAAAACGAGATCTTCAGCTCGGCCAGCATCATCCCGAGCTCGTTTAGCCTGGATGCCTATTTCCGCGGCTGGAACGGGCTGCGCACCGGCTTCGGCGTCTTCTTCACCAACAGCTTCATCATTTCGGGCCTGTCGGTGGTGGGCAATGTGCTGGCTTGCTCCATGGCCGCCTATGCCTTTGCCCGGCTGGAATTCAAGTACAAGAATTTCTGGTTCGCCATGATGCTGATGACCCTGATGCTGCCCTATCAGGTCACGCTGATCCCGCAATATGTGCTGTTCCGCCAGCTCGGCTGGGTCAATACGTTCTTGCCGCTGGTGGTGCCCAAGTTTCTCGCCGCCGATGGCTTTTTCATCTTCCTGATGGTGCAGTTCTTCCGCGGCCTGCCCAAGGAACTCGACGAGGCCGCCCAGATGGACGGCTGCTCGCCCTGGCGCATCTACTGGAAGATCATCATTCCGCTCTCCATGCCGGTGCTGGCGACCGCCGCCATCTTCACCTTCATCTGGACCTGGGACGATTTCTTCGGCCCGCTGATCTACCTCAGCGAAATGAAATCCTACACCGTCATGCTCGGTCTGCGCACCTTCACCGACAGTACCGGCGAGAGCGACTTTGGCGGCCTGTTCGCCATGAGCGTGCTCAGCCTCGTGCCGATCTTCCTGTTCTTCCTGTTCTTCCAGCGACTGCTCATCGAGGGCATCGCTACCACTGGTATGAAACGTTAGCCCTATGACCAATATCAAGTTTGCCGCCATCGGCATCAACCACAGCCACATCTACGGCCAGGTGGAGTGCCTCAAGCGCGCCGGCGCCCAGTTCGTCGCCTTCCACGCCGTGGAAGACGATCTGGCCGCGGCCTTCGCCGAGAAGTTCCCCGAGGCAAGGCGCGTTGCCGAAGCCCGCGAAATCCTCGAGGATCCCTCGATTGCGGTTATCACCACGGCGGCCATTCCGGCCGACCGCGCCGCCATTTCCATCGCCGCCATGCGCCATGGCAAGGACGTGCTCTCCGACAAGCCGGGCATGACCACCTTTGCCCAGCTCGCCGAGATCAAAAAAGTGCAGGCCGAAACCGGCCGCATCTATTCGGTGATCTATTCCGAGCATTTCGAGGTGCGCGCCACCGTCGAGGCCGGCAATCTGATCGCCCAGGGCGCCATCGGCCAGGTCATTAACACCGTGGGCCTTGGCCCCCACGCCATCCGTAACAACCAGCGCCCCGACTGGTTCTTTGAGCGCGCCCGCTATGGCGGCATCCTCTGCGATATCGGCAGCCACCAGTTCGAGCAGTTCCTGTTCTTCTCGGGTGCCATGGATGCCGAGATCACCTCGGCCAGCGTTGCCAACCGCGCCCATCCCGACCGGCCTGGCCTGCAGGATGTCGGCGACGTGCACATGAAGACCGCCACCACCTCCGGCTATGTCCGCGTCGACTGGTTCACCCCGGCCGGCCTGCCCACCTGGGGCGACGGGCGCCTGACCATTCTGGGCACCGAAGGCTATATCGAGCTGCGTAAATATATCGACATTGCCGGCCATCCCGGCGAGAACCACCTGTTCATCGTCAACCAGGACGGCCCGCGCCATATCGACTGTTCCAATGTCGACCTGCCCTTCGGTCGGCAGTTCCTCGACGATGTGCGCAACCGCACCGAAACCGCCATGCCGCAGGAGCGCTGCTTCAACGCCATGAAACTGGCGCTGACGGCGCAGGAAATGGCCGAACGCGGCACGGAGTGGGCACAATGAGCCAGATTTTCAAGGTTGCCATCGTCGGCGTCGGCATCGGCCGGAGCCATCTGGTGGAAGGCTATCTGCCCAATGCCGACAAGTTCAAGGTGGTCGCGCTCTGCGACCTGAACGCCGAGCGCATGGCGGCCGTGGCCGACGAGTTCGGCATCGAGCGCCGCGTCGCCAGCTATGACGACGTGCTGGCCATGGACGATATCGACATCATCGATGTCTGCACCCCGCCCATGCTGCACCATCCCATGGTGATCGCTGCCCTCAAGGCCGGCAAGCACGTGATCTGCGAAAAGCCGCTGGTCGGCTCGCTCGCCCAGGTCGACGAGGTCATGGCCCAGGAAAAGCTCTCCAAGGGCAAGCTGATGCCGGTATTCCAGTATCGCTTCGGCGACGGCATTGAGCAGGCCAAGGCCATCATCGATGCCGGTATTGCCGGCAAGGCCTATACCGGCACCGTGGAAACCTTCTGGCGCCGCGACGCCGATTATTATGCCGTGCCCTGGCGCGGCAAGTGGGCCACCGAACTCGGTGGCGTGCTGATGGGTCATGCCATCCACCCACACGACATCTTCACCTATCTGATGGGCGATATTGCCCGCGTGTTCGGCCGCGTCGCTACCCGCGTCAACCCGATCGAAGTCGAGGACACGATCTCGGCGTCGCTGGTAATGCAGAACGGCGCTTTGGGCAGCCTGACGGCAACCCTGGGTGCCGCCGACGATACCACCCGCATTCGCCTCGCCTTTGAAAATGTCATGATCGAAAGCGATCACGCGGCCTATAATCCGGGTGAAAAGCTCTGGAAGATCCAGCCGCGCAACCCCGAGACCAAGGAAAAGATCGACGCTTTGCTGGCCAATTGGCAGCACGTGCCGTCGCGCTTCCAGACCCAGATGGCGCGCTTCCACGCCGCGCTGACCGGCACGGCGCCGCTGCCCGTATCGAGCGCGGATTCGCGGCGCTCGCTTGAACTGGTCACGGCCTTCTACCATTCTTCGGCGACCGGCGAGGATGTCGTCCTGCCGCTCGGTCCAAGCCATCCCCTCTACCAGAGCTGGGTCCCGGCCCAGTTCCGGACCCCATAGGAGTTCGCCATGGCGACCAACATCGCGCTCAACAAGATCGTCAAGTCCTATGGCGACATCCCGGTCATCCATGGCATTGACCTGGCGATCAATCCCGGCGAATTCACCGTCTTCGTCGGGCCTTCGGGCTGTGGCAAGTCGACCTTGCTGCGCATGATTGCCGGCCTCGAGCCGATCACCGGCGGCGACCTGCTGATCGATGGCGAGCGCATGAACGACGTGCCCGCGGCCAAGCGCGGCATCGCCATGGTATTCCAGTCCTATGCGCTCTACCCGCATATGAATGTCTACCAGAACCTGGCCTTCGGGCTGGAAACTGCCAAGATGCCCAAGGCCGAGATTGAGCAGCGCGTCGCCAAGGCCGCCGACATTCTCAAGATCGAGCCACTGCTCAAGCGCAAGCCCAAGCAGCTCTCGGGCGGCCAGCGCCAGCGCGTGGCCATCGGCCGCGCCATCGTGCGCGAGCCGCGCATCTTCCTGTTCGACGAACCGCTGAGCAATCTCGACGCCGAACTGCGCGTGCAGATGCGCGTCGAGATCGCCAAGCTGCACAAGGATCTGGGTAATACCATGATCTATGTGACGCATGACCAGGTCGAGGCCATGACCATGGCCGACAAGATCGTCGTGCTGCGTGCGGGCGTCATCGAACAGACCGGCGCGCCGCTCGATCTCTACAACAAGCCGAAAAACCTCTTCGTGGCCGGCTTCATCGGCTCGCCCAAGATGAATTTCCTGACCGCCAGCGCCACCGACACCGTCGTCAATGTGGCCGGTGGCAGCCTGACGCTGGATCGCCGGGTCACCGGCGCCACCACGCTGGGCGTGCGCCCCGAGCACATCACCCTGACCCCGGGCAGCGGCACCAAGCTGGCCGATGTCCGCGTCGACCTGGTGGAAAACCTGGGCGGCCAGACCGTGGTCTATGCCACCACCCTGGACAATCAGCCCATCAATATCGTGCTGGAAGGCCAGAGCCCGGTGACGCTGGGCTCGACCGTCTCGGCCCATATCGACCCGGCCCGGCTGCACCTGTTCAACGCGGCAGGCGACGCCATCTAGTCTTCGTCTGCCTGACGCAGCGGCAAAGAAAAGGGGAAGCCGACGGCTTCCCCTTTGTCATGTCGTGCCGCTGGGACTTCTCAGTCCTTGAGGTCGTCCTCCACCTCGGTCTCCGGCCGGTCGCCACCGTCGGCCATTTCTTCGTGCCAGGTGCCGCTGCGGTCCTGGTACTGGATGGCCTCGTCCTGCCCGCCCAGCTGCTGGCGCTGTGCCGCAGCGGCGGCGGCATCGTGGGCGGCCTGATGGGTAGGGAAGGTTTCGGAGAAGACATCCCCCACCTTGTAGGCATAGCCGCCATCGTGTTCGACGATGTCATAGGTTACGTGCGCCATAGAACTTCTCCTTGTGGGGGGAGCAACCCGGCTGCGGCCAGGAAGTTGCCTGGCTTGTACACGGGTGGCTGCATACTACATGGTGCCTGACCCACCAGGAGCCAAGTGCGTGCCACCAGACAGTCCCGCCATCCGCACCGCCCTCAAGCTCGACATCGTCGTCATCGGCGCCGGGCAGGCGGGGCTCAGCACCGCCTATCACCTCAAACAGGCCGGTCTCTTGCCCGGGCGCGACTTTATCGTGCTTGATGCTGCCCCCAAGCCGGGCGGCGCCTGGCAATATCGCTGGCCCTCGCTGACCCTGTCCACCGTCAACCGCGTGCATGACCTGCCCGGCATGAGCTTTGCCGAGAGTGCTGGCGGCGATGCCAGCGTGCAGGCCGCCGTGGCCGTGCCGGCCTATTTCGCCGCCTATGAAAGCCATTTCGACCTGCAGGTGCTGCGGCCGGCCAATGTCGGCGTCGTATGCAATCGCGGCACCCGCCTGCGCCTCGAAACCGATCGCGGCCTGTTCTCCGCCCGCGGCCTCGTCAATGCCACCGGCACCTGGGAAAAGCCCTTCATCCCCGACTATCCCGGCGCCTCGGGCTTCGTCGGCCGGCAATTGCACACGAGGGACTACAAGAGCGCCGCCGACTTTGCCGGCCAGCACGTGCTGGTGGTCGGCGCCGGTATTTCGGCCATCCAGCTGCTCGACGAGATTTCCCGCATCACCACCACCAGCTGGGTCAGCCGCACCCCGCCGCATTTCCGCGAGGGCAATTTCACTCCCGAAGGCGGTCGTGCCGCCGTCAAGCTGGTCGAGGACCGAGTCCGGCAAGGCCTGCCGCCCGGCTCGGTGGTCTCGGTCACCGGCCTGCCGCGCAGCCCGGCCATTGAGACCATGCAGCAGCGCGGCGTGCTCAACAACCGGCCCATGTTCGAATCCATTACCCCCAGCGGCGTGCGCTGGGCCGATGGCAGCACGCTCGACGTCGACGTGATCCTGTGGTGCACCGGCTTTCGCAGCGCCCTCGACCACCTGGCGCCGCTGCAGCTGCGTGAAGCTTCGGGCGGCATCACCATGACCGGGCGGCTCGCTACCCAGGTGGCTGCCGACCCGCGCATTCACCTGGTCGGCTATGGCCCCTCCGCCTCCACCATCGGCGCGAACAGGGCGGGCGCGGTGGCGGCAAGGGAACTGCTGGACTATCTGGCGGCCAGCCCGCTGGTGCCCGGCTGACATGGCCAAGCCCCGTCCGGGCTGCTAGCCTGCCGCTGCCCATCCCGCCCTCTGAATTCGGAATATTGCCCCCGTGAAAACCTATATCCTACCCCATACCGACCGCACGGTTTCCAGCGTCGTGCTGGGCCTGATGCGCATCGTCAAGATGAGCGATGCCGAGGTGCAGGCGCTGGTCGGCGCGGCGCGGGACGTCGGCATCAATGTCTTTGACCATGCCGATATCTATGGCGGCGCCCGTCATGCCTGTGAGGCCCGCTTCGGCGAGGCCATCCAGTTCTCGGCGGCCGAGCGCGACCAGGTCTTCATCCAGTCCAAGGCCGGCATTCGCCCCGGTTATTTCGATTTCTCCGCCGAGCATATCCTCAATTCGGTCGATGGCTCGCTCAAGGCGCTGGGCACCGATTATCTCGACCTGCTGCTGCTGCATCGCCCCGATACCCTGGTCGAGCCCGAAGAGGTCGCCGCCGCTTTCGACACGCTGCAGGCGGCCGGCAAGGTCCGCCATTTCGGCGTCTCCAACCAGACCCCCGGTCAGATCGACCTGCTCAAGACTGCGGTCACCCAGCCCTTGGTGGCCAACCAGGTCCAGCTCTCCATTACCCATGCACCGCTCTTTGCCCAGGGCGTGGCCGCCAATATGGCCGGCCTCGACCAGTCGATTTCCCGCGACAATGGCCTGCTGGAATACTCGCGCATCAACAAGATGATGCTGCAGGCCTGGTCGCCGTTCCAGAAGGGCTTTTTCGATGGCGTCTTCCTGGGCGACCGCGAGAACTTCGCCGACCTCAACGACGCCCTTGATGAACTGGCGGCCCAGTATGGCGTCACCCCGACCGGCATTGCCGTGGCCTGGATCACCCGTCACTCCGCCAATATCCAGGTCGTGCTGGGCACCACCAATCCCGGCCGGGTGGCCGAGTCGGCCGCCGGCTCTGACGTGACGCTGACGCGGCCGGAATGGTACCGCCTCTTCACCGCCGCCGGCCACAAGCTGCCCTAGTTCTGTCGGGGGCAGGGCGCCGCGCCCGGTCTCGCCCTCAGTAGAACGGGCGCACCTCGACCGGCGCGCGGCAGGCCACCGCAGCCCGGCTTCCCCAGTTCAGGGCGGCCTCGAGATCGGCGACCTCGAGCACCCAGAAGCCGCCGATATGTTCCTTGGCCTCGCTATAAGGCCCGTCGGTGATCACCGTGTCACCGGCGGCACTGGCGCGCAGCGATCGGGCGCGACGCGCCGGCTGCAGGCCGCCGACAAAGGTTCGCACGCCTGCCGCGACCATGTCGCGGTTGAGCGCATCGATATCGGCGGCCATGGCCGCAGATTCGCGCGCATCGTCATAGTCATCGGGACGGTAGATGGCGACCAGGTACTGCATGGCAATTCTCCTCAAGCCTGGCCCGGCCGTCGACCGGCGAGCCTCTGACCTGAAGACGAATGACGGGTGTCCGCACCGACAGGGGAGCCACCGTGACGGCAAACGGTCGAAAACCCCGCCGCGATCCGCTTGTGCAACGCCGCCTTAGCTCTTTGTTAACCATGACGCCACTTGATGGAGAAGGGCACCAGTGCCTGATTTGGAGAGAGCGACATGAGCCAGACCGGTGCGCATATCATTGCCGTGGGCAATGAAAAGGGTGGCTCGGGCAAGTCGACCACGGCGCTGCATCTGGCGGTCTACCTGCTGCATCAGGGCCATCGCGTCGCCACCATGGACGTCGACAGCCGGCAGCAGACGCTGACCCGCTATCTCCGCAACCGCCGCACCACCATCGACGCAAGCGGCCGCCAGATTCCCATGCCCAAGCATGTGCACCTGCCCACCGCCTGGGGCGATTCGATCCGCGAGAACCAGATCATTGAGCGCGACATGTTCACCAAGGCCATGGCCGGCCTGCGCGACGAGGTCGACTATATCGTCATCGACACGCCCGGCTTTGACGGCAACCTGGCCCGGCTGGCGCATGGCTTTGCCGATACGATCGTCACGCCCGTCAATGACAGCATGATCGATCTGGACGTGCTGGCCCGGGTCGATCCGGTGACCGGCGAGCCCATCGAGACCAGCCCCTATTCGCGCAATGTGCAAAAGGCCCGCGCCGAGCGCCTGGCCGCCACCGGCGCCGGCATCGACTGGGTACTGGTGCGCAACCGCATTTCCAACCTCGGCTCGCGCAATGCCAGCCAGGTGCAGACCACCATCGAGCGCGTCGCCGCCAAGCTTGGCTGCCGGGTCGCCGACGGCATCGCCGAACGCGTCATCTTCCGCTCGCTGTTTCCCATCGGGATGACGGTGTTCGACCCGCTCGAGGCCGACCTGCTCGGCGGCGCGCCGTCCATGAGCCATGTCAACGCGCGCCAGGAATATCGCAGCCTCGTGGCCGCGCTGCGCCTGCCCACGCCGGCCCGGCACGATAGCCTGGCCGACCCTGTGCGCCGCTCAGCCTAGGCGCCGGGCCGGGCCTTCGCCGTCTTGCGATCTGGGGCAAAGGCGATGCTCAGCACCGATTCCAGCGTCAGATAGCACCGCAGCAGCCGGAACAGCACATATTCGGGCAGCCCGAGCAGGGCAGCGGGGCGGCCATTGGCCAGAGCCGCAAAGGCGCCCATCAGCAGCGGCGCGCCCAGCATCACGGCCAGCACGGCCTGCCCGGTCAGCGGCGCGCCCGGATCGAGCGCCAGCGTCAGATGCAGCAGCCCAAAGATGGCCAGTGGCAAATTCATGGCGCGGCGCGCCGAATTGAGCAGCATGAAGGGCAGGATCAGCTTGCCGCGCAGCGAGGGCGTG
>Ga0123337_10001242_pt1 | contig 34067 bp, 36 predicted proteins | sample frozenSSSSmetaG_FD_89792 | JGI IMG/M metagenome (GOLD analysis project Ga0123337, IMG submission 89792) | Glacier valley bacterial and archeal communities from Borup Fiord, Nunavut, Canada, to study Microbial Dark Matter (Phase II) -... | ecosystem: Environmental > Aquatic > Freshwater > Ice >...
CCCCCGCCTGCCGCCCCGGCAGCCCCGCCGCCGCACTCCCCAGCACATCCCCCCCCACAAACTCCACCTCCGCCCCCCCCCCCCCCCCACACCCCCGCTCCGCCGCGATCCGCCGCGCAAACTCAACCGCCTTCGCCGAGTAGTCCGCGCCCAGCATGCGGCCCGCGAACACCCTCTCCCCGCCGTCGCCGCGCCGCTCCCCCCGCAGCCGGAACAGCAGATGTCCGTTCCCCGTCCCGACGTCCAGGAACGCCGCCGTCGACGGCTCGAGCGCGGCCGCCCCCGAAACCAGGAACGCCACCATCTTGTCCTCGGCGGACGAGTCGTCGAACCAGATCGTGCCCTCGTCGCGGGGGTCCGAGACGTGGTTGTGCAGCTCGCGCGTGTAGAGGCTGTCCCAACTGCGGGAGGGGGCGTTAGTGTGGGTGGTGTGGGAGAGGGAGAGAGGGGGGGAGGAGGGAGGGGGAGGCGTACTATTCCTTCGTGCCTAGCTCGGAGGGCTCGAGATGTGCTGGTTTCGCCGGGGGGGCTGCCATTGTGGCGGTTTGTTTCGAGGGAAGGAGATTGGATATTCAAAATCTCGTAGGTGGTGTCGTTCGGTGGTTCCTTGTTCTTCGGCTTATTGAATCTCTAGAGTGTGTGAAGGACGTGTGTTTATAGAAAGCCCCCCTCCGAAACTTGTCGCGATATTTGGATGGAGGGGAAAATGGATCCGATGGCAGAATATCCAAATACAGAAGGCGGTGAGTATCGGCTTTAGCCACAGTTCATCTAGCTCCTACATCATGCTCTACTCGGTGTGGATAGATTTGTATCTACTTCCCCATTTTGCACGTGCTCAGGGGCACCACGAACTCCAACTCATGCTCAATTCACGCTCCTATCGTACATACAGCATAGCAACAAAGACTCTTCTGATATTGCTGCTCCAGGTCTAAAACGAACAGCTTCTCATGCGCAAGACCCCTCTGCTCTCATGCATCGCCATCTTACCATGCCAGCATCCCCGTCCATTCTTCCTCAGGAAACATAAAAAGCCAGTTATTTGACCTCCATTTCCCAGGCACTCCATATCTGCATCCCCCACCCTACCCTCTACCATTTCCCCTGCCCGTCTACCCCACCATTCCAGACCAGCACATCTATTGCGTAATCTGCATCTCGTCCGGCGAAATCGAGCCGGCGGCGGTTGTGGCGAAGTAGCGCACGTCCACATCGTCGTCCTTCTGCAGCTTCTCGAGATTCGGCAGGATGCGCTCCTGGATCAGCTCGAGACCCTTGGGTGATGGCGGCGGCGAGATGCCGGACTTCTCGATCGAGTAGATGGTGCCTTCGTTGGGCAGGCGCTTGAGCACGTCGATCAGCTGCGCGTACGACTTGGCGACGTTGAAGCGGATGTTGGGGATGTCGTCGTCGACGAGCGTATCCATCATGGGCAGTATGGACTTGGAGATCACGTCGAGGCTGACGACGGTGGAGAGGGTCTGGGAATATTAGCTTGACCTGTGAACATAGAGAGTGGAACTTACAGTGATGGCAAAGCATGTGGTCATGCGGTAAAGGTAATTCGGATGTGCGCCCATGGCCATAACCTTGGGAATGATGGCATCATTGGCCCATTCGACACCAAATACTTCCGTAAGCTTCTTGAGGTTGTGAGTAGCAGCCTCTCTGATAGAGAAGACGGTATCACCCAACCAAGCCATGCACAAGGAGGAGAGTTGCTCATCGAAGAACTTGACGCCAAGTTGGCTAGCAAGAAGTGGGATGTACTCAATGATAGCCAGCCGGACACGCCATTGCTTGTCTTCAGCAAGCTGGACAATGGCTGGGAGGAGAGATTGTGAGAGGAGATCAATGCCGATAACTTGGTTGACGAGCTCGAGCTTTGAGATGATGTGAAGGCGAACGTCGGGGAACTCGTCTTTGAGCATTTGAAGGAACATAGGAAGAAGATGATCGATAGTCTCCTGCTTGCCGAGAATTGGAGCAAGACCGCTGATCTGAGTGCCCAGAGCAGCCCGAACGTGCTGAGAGCTATCTGAAACCAAATCCTCAATCGTGCTCATAATATCGTTAAGGAGTGTAGTCCTGTCCAACAAAGCGCAGAAGCCAGGAATTTGGCCTGCAATAGCAGTTCTGACCTCCGCCTCACTATCCTTCAGTAACTTGACAAATGCTGGAACAAGATCTCTTGTGACAACTTCGTCATCTACAGCTTTTGCGATCTGATAAAGTTAGCATGTGACATATTTTACCCCTGACTTCATCAGGCCAGATTTACCTTCTCAAATCTGTCCGCGACCATATATCTCACTCTCCAGCTCTTGTCTTCAATCAGGCTTCTCAAGGCAGTCAGGAGAACTCCATGACTTGACTGCTGCTCTTTTGGTACCACTTCCGCAATTGCGATCAAAATCTCCACCGTCAATAATCTAACACTGTCCTGGTCGTCACTAGCAAGATGTTGGAAAAGGGGTATCATTTCTTCGACAACGATAGTAGCTGGCATCTCCTTCACAAATTTTGAGAGGTTCTTTGCCGCTTGTCTTCTGACCATTGGTGTCTCGTCATGGACAAGTAGTCCGAACTGCTGTCGCAACTGCTCTTGCATCGGCGGCGAGGCCTTCTTGTATGGGACATTGTAGAGACCTGTGGCAGAGATTTTGGATGTAAACCAATCGGCCTTGGATAGTCTGATTGTAAGTGGAATGAAGTACTCCTCGACTTGTTGTGGTGACAACTGCTCGCATATTTTATTCAACGACTCAACAGCCTGGATCTGTCAGCGAAAGTGACCGGAAACTCAAATGAAAAATGAATCATTCACCTTCTCGCGAACAAGCGGCTCCTCGATTGCTGCGAGGTTTTCAAGTGGAGAGAGAAGGACGTGACCCCATTCCGGACCCCCAACATATTCTACGAAATTTCCGAGCTCCGCGCTCAACGCTGTGAGAACTTCGTCTTCATCCTCTACAGATTCTGCATTTTTGTTAAGTTAGTATATCTCCAAACTGGTACTCCGCATTACACGCACCGTCTAAGAACGGGATCAGTTCATCTCTTGTACGTTCCGCGCCAAGGGCGAGTGCGATTGTCGAGAGCCTGTGGATTGCGTTCAGTCGAAGCAGAACATCGTCGTGCTGTAGAAGCAAGTCAGCTTATTGTCCGGTTTGCCAGCTTCGAGATCCTCTTCGGTTGCAAGATCAATATACCTTCAGCTCGTCAATGAGCACAGCTATTGGGTAAAGCTCCTCCGTCTTATCTATGCCTTCGGCCATGCTGTGATATAGCTGACGAACGAGTAAAGGAAGATAAATGCAACGCTAGTGGAGCTCGAGGCAGGTAGAGTATAGAGATCTGTCTGCGGATTTTGTCGCAGAATTGGTCCCGATCGATCGCGTGTTGGAGATGGTTGCCCTCTAGCGGAGATGTTTGCTGGTGAACAAGGTTGGCTGTCAACTCGGCGCGTATATGGACAAGACAACGGTGATGTCAAAGCCTACAGGCGTCAGTCTATTCGTACGCCGGTATGTTTGTCTTCGATGCTTTGTATGAGGAGCGCGGGGTCTTGACAGTTGGGAGGTAGGGATGACGGCGGGTTCAAGTGCCCATATCAGGCAAGCCCTGCTGGACCTGCACTGCTGGTTTCATGAACAGAGTAGAGGAATACCACGAACCTGCACAGCTTTCCTGGATTGATGGGATGGAATATGGAACTATGCGCAAAGTTGTTGTCTCGTGGGTGTTATGTGGTTTGTGGTTTGTATGGGTATTGAAGTCGAATATCCAGTGCCAGTGCAGAGTGCTACTACTACTACTTACCTTACTGTACCTTGTTGTGTATACCTGCGAATTGGAGGTGGGAGGTGGCGTGCACGGACCACCGTATTTTGTGACGACCATCAAAGTTCGATGTATGTATGCTGAGTCGTTGACTCAAAAAGTGGCAGAACGCGCCAGACACTCCCACAGGCGCGGCCATACGTCTACGAAGTTCTAAGGACGCGGAATACCCTCCGCTTACACATCTAAACTCGATATTGGACTTTTATCTCAAAAATGCCTACTATTAACGTGGACAAGGCGGAGTTGTTCAAGGCTCTTGGCCGCGAGTGAGCTCTCCGCAACATGCTTCTGGACGGGGGAGGACATTGCTAATCATACACGCAGATACACCACCGACGAGTTCGAGGAATTATGCTTCGAGTTTGGCATTGAACTGGACGAGGATACGTCGAACAGCCCACGGCCGATCGTCAACGGCAAGGAGGAGCCGCCACAACTGAAAATCGAGATCCCAGCAAACCGCTATGACATGTTATGTTTCGAGGGAATCGCCCTCATGCTCCAGATCTTCCTCGGAAAGGCACCAATGCCAAATTACAGACTGGTTACTCCAGCGAATGGACAGATACAGACCCTCACAGTGTCTAAAGGTACCGAGAAAGTCCGCCCATACGTCTCAGCATCCATCCTGAGGAATATCACCTTCACTCAAGCAAGCTACGACTCCTTCATTGCGCTTCAGGACAAGTTACACGCCAACTTGGCGAGAAACAGAACGTTGGTCGCTATTGGCACTCACGATCTCGATACCATCAAAGGACCTTTCGCCTATAAGGCGCTGCCACCGAAAGAGATCAGCTTCATTCCTCTCAATCAGACGAAGCAGATGAATGGCGAAGAACTGATGGATTTCTACGAGAATGATAAGCACCTTGGCAAGTTCCTGCACATTATCCGCGATAAGCCGGAATATCCAGTCATCTACGATTCGACGAAGACTGTCTGCTCCTTACCTCCTATTATCAACGGAGATCACTCCAAGATTACTCTGAAGTCGAGGAATGTCTTCATTGAGTGCACAGCAACAGACAAGACCAAGGTCGAGATTGTGAACAACATCATGGTCTCCATGTTCTCTCAGTACTGCGCCGAGCCCTTCACTATCGAGCCCGTCCAGATCATCTCCGAGCACAACGGCGAGACGCGCATCACACCCGACCTCTCCTACCGCCACTTCGAAGCCGAAGTCGACTATATTAACAACTGCTGCGGGCTCTCCGAGACGCCCGAGCGCATCTGCGAGCTCCTCGCCAAGATGTGCTACAAGGCCACCCCCTCCACCAAGGACGCCAACATCCTCGACGTCTCCATCCCCCAGACCCGCGCCGACGTACTGCACCAATGTGACATCATGGAAGACGTGGCCGTCGGCTACGGCTTCAACAACCTGCCGCGTAACAACCCCAACAAAGCCGCCACCATCGCCAAGCCCCTCCCCATCAACAAGCTCAGCGACATCGTGCGCCTCGAGTCCGCCATGGCCGGGTGGACCGAAGTCATGCCGCTGATCCTGTGCTCGCACGACGAGAACTTCGCCTGGCTGAACCGCAAGGACAACGGCGAGGCCATCAAGCTCGCCAACCCCAAGACCGCCGAGTACCAGATCGTGCGCACGTCCCTCCTGCCGGGCCTGCTGAAGACCATCCGCGAGAACAAGCAGCACAGCCTGCCCATCAAGGTCTTCGAGGTCTCCGAGGTCGCCTTCAAGGACGAGTCGCTCGAGCGCAAGGCTCGCAACGAGCGTCACTTCGCGGCCGCGTGGTACGGAAAGACCAGCGGCTTTGAGATGGTGCATGGCCTGCTCGACCGCGTGCTGTTGATGCTGAAGCAGGACTTCGACTTCGGCATCGCGGACCTGAAGATGAAAAGCGTGGATTACTCCGTTGCGGAGAACCCGGGGAAGCTGGATGGATACTGGATTGAGGAGATTGATGAGGAGACGTTCTTTGCGGGACACGCGGCGGCCATCTGGCTGAGGATTGGGGGGAAGGAGGCGCGCGTGGGAGAGTTTGGCATTTTGCATCCAACTGTGTTGGAGAAGTTTGAGTTGAGGTAAGCTTCCACCTTCGTGCAATGGCAGAATGGTTGACTAACCATTATGCAGGTATCCGGTCAGCACAGTGGAGATCAACCTCGAGGTCTTCTTATGAGCAATTATTTCAAAAATAACGTAGAGATGAGGGAACGAAAGGAACAAATCAGAATTGGAGATTCGAAAGCATTGCACGTAGAATTATACTCCTGGCAAGCTAGACTCTTAAGACATGATGATGGCACGACCCCACGCTTACATCCATGGACGCATCCCTCTCGTGATTGCAGTTTTAACCAACGCCGTGCATAAACTTCTATGTCTACCCCCCATCACCCCATGCGCCGGCTCCCACAGATGCAGTGTCATTGCATCTCGACCTCCATTTCCTGTCTCCTCGCCGCGGGACGACTAGTCCCTGACCCGCTCCCCAATTGTCCAATACTCAAGTTCGAGATGCTGCTCCTCAGACCCGATAGTCCTGCCGCATTCCCACTATTGAGCTGTCTCGGGCTTGCATTGCCGGTGTAAAGCTCTCGTGGGCTGCCACTAACTATGTCCGAATGCGCCGTGTGCACCTCGCTCAAGATGCTCGTATTATTTCCCTCTCGAGGCGTGGATGTCCCTGGGTACCGCTCAGGTACTGGATTAGCCGGCCCATTCATCTCGTGGTCCTTCCTGTTAAACAGCTCAGCCCACCACCTCACCTTGTCGAGGTGCGGGAATATCAGGCGCTCCTTGCCTCTGACATGGTCGTCCACTTCACCGCCGTCCCACTCTGGATTGACGAACTTATGCCGGTCGGCGAGGAAGTAGTCCCATACGCTCTTCGTCCTCTCTGCCGCTCTGGCATCTACTCGAGCCTTCTCGCTATTGTACAGGAAAGTACCGTATTGGCAGGAATAGAGGTGATAGAACATCCGTCGCAGGAAGCGGTCATTGAACTCGAAACGCGTAGGGTACTGATAAAGAAGTTGATGGACGCCATCGAGGAATTGGTGGAAGACAGGACTGATCTCCCTTTCTTTCGTGGCTTCCTCTTCCTCCGGACTGCCTTTCGCGGGTGTCCGTCTCGTGCCTGGTGATTCTTCGTATATCGGTTCACCATCCGAGTCTACTTCGTCGCCTGGAGATCGTTTGGAGAAGAATCTCTTGGTTTTCGCTAAGGCGTTTTCGATGGTCTCGTTTCGTGGAGCATCGGTGTTTATTCCCGGCGGCACTGTGGACCCTGCAAGTCCATCCATCTCTGTCACAAACCACTTCTCATGGTTGAGATAGCCGTTTCTCTGCTGAAACATATGTCCGAATGCAAGCCAGTCTTTCTCTACCAATACTATGAATCCATCCAAAGTGCGGTAATACGGGTCTAGCATTATCTGCGATAAAGCACTCAGCTGGCTCGTTCTATCCCATCCATCGGAGCAATGGATAAGGACATGAGAATGATGGATGCCAACTTGTCTGGCAATGAGCGCAGCACCATCTAGGATACCAGTAATGTGCTTAATCCAACCGCTTTTGGCAAGAAGTTCTCGATTCGGCGGTGCATCCACCAAGTCGCTATCTTTGAGCGCTTCGAAAACCCTACGGAGAGATTCCCTCATTACATGGATATTATCGATGCCAAGGTACGCCTTCGTTGCGAACTTGTAATGGTCCATATTTTCCGAGCCATATCCTGCTGCATGCTGTGCCATAGCATTGATGGTGGGACGGGCGTCGACGATCAGGTTCCGCTGCTGCGCGCCATAGACGTGTGGCTGATCAGGAATATTTTCGGCGGAAGCTATGATTTCGTCTTCCAGCCGTTCGACATCAGTCATTTCGCTCTCCTCGCTGTGTTCAGCGAGATTGAGCTGACTTCCTGATGGGCTGGGTTTGGCTTCTGGAGTCGAATAGCCACCAAGGCTTGCTGTCGCAGAGAAGCATGCGCTTACTAGTCTTTCGTCTTGGACGCTACGAGCTGAGCGCATGCCAACAGTGGGCTGTGCGCTTCTCGTTATGGAGCAATTGTTCACGGGGTGTAGATACGTCAAGGCCGGTATGCGCACTTTCGACCGATGCTTCCCTGCATAGTTGAGCACGTTATCGGATATTGTTGACGGTACGACGAGCAAGGCCGGGTATGTCGGGGAGAAGGCATAGTCGCTGTTTATCGTCGAAATCCTCCAGCCTCGATCAACCCCCTTCTCGCTGATTCCCTGTCTCTTCCACTCCGCCTTTGCATCGTATATCTCCCACCCATGGATATTCTCCTCCTTTGGAACGCCGTTATAACTGAAGGCATACAACTTGTCAATTCTTCCTAGACGACATGTGAGCCCTCGGATGCTCTCGAAGACATCTCGCGCCTTGTTAGGATCCTTGAAGTGGAAGGTAATGAAGCTGAAATCGCGTCCACGTATACGGATGGTAGATGGGTTCGCGGCACCAGGCGGCCTTGGCCGGAAGATGCAGCGTGCGATGATGTGATAGGTTATCCAGAATTCGCTCAGTTTCTGGGGTGGAGGCTCGTTATGCGGAAGATGTATTTGTTTGCACGAGTATATCAGATGATGGCTAGTGAGATGAAGGGTGCCTTTGAACTGCTTTGCGCCGTTGCTGAGCGCATGGACATCGTCAACCTCCAGATAGACCGTTAGTTTCACCATTACATTGCGATGTCTTACGGAGGGGAGGGCTCACCTTGGGGATTTTGATCTTCTCCATAATGCTAAGCGTTACAATCGGGCCACGACGGGAAGTCGCATGTAGAGAGGAAGTTAGAAGCAACTCAAATCGATTGCCTAGGTGATTCAGCAAGCCATAGCTCCTAAGTAGTAGCAAGCTGTAGAGTGTAGGAAGAGTGAACTATGCTCTGGTATAATGTATATATGTATATGAATGGATGAGGATGAAACTCTCGATGTTGAGCACAAACAAAAGAAATGAATCCCCAAGGTAACCTGGATCACCAGGTGCGTACGTGAGTTTAGGTATGCGGTGTCCGGTCCAGCTGCCCTTGGAACGTCCCCCCATCGGCGAGGTTGGCGAGGCTACGTACTCCTCTGCCCGCACTAGTATCATCTTATCTTAGCGCCGTTCGTCTGGTTCCTAATCGCTTATCGCACAGCCCGGCGAATCTCCGGCACAGAATGAGGGTTACAAGGGTTGGGTAGCCCTAAAGATTTCAACCGCCCGGTCAATCGCGAAACACCTGTACAGAAAGTCCGTCTACCGCGCCGCCCTCTTTCCACCACCCCACGACCATCGACGACAATAGTTTTGAACCTCACGCAAAGGTTCAATTCCATCCTCATACAACCGAAAACATGGCTTCCGGTGTCCCAGGTGCCGCTATGTATGCTCTCCCCGTCGTCCCAGCATGAGTTCGGAATACACACACAGAAGAGAGGAGGAGGGAAAATGGCTGCATGTGCAGATGCATATACATATGGGATACAGATCGCTAACAGAATGCCTTTCTACAGCTCCAAGCGGAGGAAGTTTGTCGCAGATGGTGTTTTCTACGCAGAGTTGAACGAGTTCTTCCAGCGCGAGCTGGCTGAGGAGGGCTACTCCGGCGTCGAGGTCCGCGTCACCCCAACCGTCACCGACATCATCATCCGCGCAACCCACACCCAAGAAGTCCTCGGAGAGCAAGGCCGCCGCATCCGCGAGCTCACATCGCTCATCCAGAAGCGCTTCAAGTTCCCAGAGAACTCCGTCTCCCTCTATGCCGCCAAGGTCCAGAACCGCGGTCTCTCCGCCGTCGCCCAGTGCGAGTCCCTGCGCTACAAGCTCCTCAACGGCCTCGCCGTCCGCCGCGCCTGCTACGGTGTCCTCCGCTTCATCATGGAGTCCGGCGCCAAGGGATGCGAGGTTGTCGTCTCCGGCAAGCTGCGCGCCGCCCGTGCCAAGTCCATGAAGTTCACCGACGGCTTCATGATCCACTCCGGTCAGCCAGCCAAGGACTTCATCGATTCCGCCACCCGCCACGTCCTCCTCCGCCAAGGTGTCCTCGGTATCAAGGTCAAGATCATGCGTGGATCCGACCCAGAAGGAAAGTCCGGCCCACAAAAGTCCCTCCCAGATTCCGTCACCATCATCGAGCCAAAGGCCGAGGAGGCGGTTGTTCAGCCAATGTCCCAGGATTACGGTGCGAAGGCTCAGGCTGCACAGGCTGCTGCTGAGGCACAGCGTGTTGCTGAGCAGGGTGAGGGTGAGGCTGTTGCCGGTGGTGAGGAGCTATAAATCACTGGTGTCTGATATCGATGGGCGTGTGGGATCATTTGCATTCGAGCTTTACGGCATACCCGCCGGAGGCTTGTACCGTTACAATAATTGAACGGCTTCACAAACAAAGATTACGTGCCGATGAATAAGTGAACTTCCAAAAGTCCTTGAAATTGCTCTGCTACCAGATGCTGTGCTGTGATTGAAATTATATTTCACAATGTGATGAACGTCATCTATATATCAGAGCTTTGCAACGAAATCGCTATGTTATGATGTGATAGAATATACATTTTAGAATGTGCTCAACATTATGCGTTTATGCCAGAGATGACTGTTGTACAAGTCCACTTCGAACTCCAGTCCTCGACCCAAGCTTTCGCACTCAATGCACAGAAAGAGTACGTTATCTGCTGATTCGCCAAACCCAACGCCAAAGCCTCATGCGGTCATCGTTTCGCTCATATATATGTGAAATGCGCTCTCCGCCTTTCGGAAGCGTCCCCTGCCTGGCTGCCAGTGCATGGCATCCCCTTCCCCGCCCCGTCTGGTCAATATCCATCGTTCTCCAAGCCAAGAAGTCCACCCAAAGGCCAATCAACCATATACAATATGAAACGGGACGTATGCTCATAGATTCTCATCTATCTCGGGCTACCTCGGCGATCGCAGCGGCGAGCGCGATCCTGCGGGTGAACGCGACCCGTTCGGCGAACGCAGCCCCTTGTGAATGCGGCGATCCGGGTCGATTTGCAGGCTTAGACTCCGGACATTGGTCTTGGTCTTGGACTTGCCGTTGGCTTTGCCGTTTGGCGGCTGCAGCGGTGCATCGTCCTCGCTTTCTTCGGCGAGATCGGTGAGGCCGAACCCGAGGTTCTCCTCCTCGTCATAGGCTCGGATGAGACCTTCGCGGTCGCTCCGCCCGTAGCCGTTGCTGCCGATGCTGTGTCTGGCTGGATCACCGACGCTCCTCCGTGATTGCATGCTACGCCGTGTCTGGATGCTGGAGATCATATCTGTTCCAACGCCATCGGTGGCTCCATTCAGCATCTTGCGTCCGTCTGGATCTCCTCTTGATAAGTTTAACAGATACACGCCCGTGAAGATTACAAGGAAGCCCGCGAGGAGAGATATTGTGTTAACGGCATTGGTTGTGTTAAATCCACCGAAAAGGATGAAGGAGGCGCAAAGCGTCGCCGTGGTAAAAGTGACATAGTACACTGGGTTGACACTGAAAACATATTAGAGAAGTATTACCAAGGGAAGATACGGAGTTAGACTTACATAGATGTCGGAAACTGGCTGAGAGCCTTATTGAAATAATTCATCTGCGTAAGAATGCAGACGGCTGTGACGATCATGAAGACATACGTTGACGGATGAGAAAATTGATTTTTGCCCGCAAAAGTCAATTTCAAGGCAATCCCGAACGCCTTTACTGACATCACTGAAATCGATCCAACGGCGGAACATATCGAAATATAGACCAGGGGATTCTTCTTCCCATATCTCGGGGCAACTTTGTAGATCATGACACCTGTGAAAGTCGCGACTAGAATGCAATAGAACATGAAGCCTATGGAAGTTAGAAAATAATGTGCCCCATTGGATAAGAGAGACATACCTGGCTGGATGGCATAATGCAAGATCTCGTCGACGGTCTCAATCTCAGCATCAGGTGGCGCATGGAGCACAATGATGACCGAGCCAATAAGGCAAATGGCACAACCCAGCTTGCCCAGCGTCCCGAGTTCTTCCTTCAAAAAGTATGACCCAAGAACGGCTCCGATCAGGACACTCAGCGCGCCTAAGGGAGTGACTAGAATTGCTGGCGCAAATGCATATGCTGCGAAATTGGCGACCTCTCCCAAGACCACTGCATATGCTGTTAGCAACGGTAGACGTCGCCGAGATGGGTATCATACTTGTGACGATGCCACCCCACCATATTGGACTCTTCAGATATGTGAACCCATCGCCTTCGAAGCCATGATGCTCTTCTGCGTGCATCAACCCCTGGATATAGTCAGCCTCTTGCGCTCCATGGGGGATGCATCTCGTCGGGATCTCGGAGATGTAGAGGGCGCCCTACCAACTTTGTAATGACGAAACTAGTGCCTGTCAAGTTCAATGTCAGTATAATGCCGGCTGCACGCCTAGATGCAGAGCCTTACCTATCATCAAAGTAGATGCAACGGCCAAGGCCAGTCCAATATATCTATCACCATTCGGTCAGCTTCAAGGTCTCCACGATGCGCCCATAGATAGCCGCATCAGAGTGTTCAATGCGACGCACTTGTCTTCTATCATATTTGCGTCAAATCGCTACCGCAACGGGAGTTGCTTGTGGGTATGTGGCTCCTTCGAGCTCGCGCTCGCGCTCTGATGGATTGCCGTCTCGACAGCGGGGGAGAATGAATAGAGCCGGCGGCGCGACCGACTGCGTCTCTTTTTTGCGCAATGCTAAGAAAGCGCTTGCGGAGATATTTGGATGTTGAATTATATTTGGCAAGTCGTCATGAGGAGAGTTGATGTCCGAGGGTGGTTCACTTTGGGCCAGTCGAGGCCTGTTCTTCGATAATGACCGTCTTGCTCGCTCGTGGGCCCGGGTAAGTGTTCTGGGAGTGCAGTGCAGTGCTCTCCCTCTGTCCTGTTTGGCACGGGTGCTGGATGCCAGAGCAGTTTGCGACAGTATAATCAATTGATTGCTGATGATATGTTTCGGTTTTGCCTCTGGCCAGATTTCTTGGCTCCCTGTCCCTCGTTCTTCCTTCTTCCTTCAAAGCCTCGCAACTCACGCTACATCACGTCTTTAAGCGAATTTGAAACATGTCCCCTAGCTTCGCCCTTCGCAACCCCTTACGGACATTTGGGACCTGTGCCTCAGATAACCGATTAGGTCAGCCTAGTGAATATGTGCCTATGCCTATAAATAGGTAGGTAGGGTACGTAGGGTAGGTAGGAATTCATTTAATCTTGCAACAGTTTGCCTCCTACAAATTCAACAACAGGTTCGGATTTGTCGGATTTATCAGATTTACGGTTCACAGGTCCTTCCTTGTTGATATGAGTTGGACTTGGAGCATTCAACGTCTATGTAAGCTAAGCCACGTGCATCTTGTCCTCCAGCAACCTCCTCCAGCAACCTCCAGCAACACGAGCCGGAGCAACACAGCCCCCAGCCACTGCCCCACACCTCGCCTCGCCATAAAGTCGGGAAAGTTGGGAAAGGTCCACCACAAAGTACGCGCGTTCAAACTTCATACCAACCCGCTATCACATGGAAGTCGCAAGAGCCTTCCCCAATCCAGATATCAACGATGGTAATAATTTCGATGCTTCCGCCAAACTCCCTCCAGTGATGATGCCGTTGCCTTTTATGCGCTCCATGCAATGAAAAATGAAGAAGAAGTGAAGAATAATGCTAAAATGATGCTCTTGCACTTGCTATAGGGAGCTTCCCCTTGGAGCACATGATAGACATTCCGTACATCTTAACAAAATTTGGTACAAAAGCGGGAAGTAATGGATGTGTAAGGGGCGGGGGGGTTTCGTTCAGGATGGGGTTCTCTGTCAGTGTCAAGGACAACATACCTGAGCGAACAACGGTTGGGTTCGCATATAATTCAGCCACTATCCCACGCAACATTTGAGGCCTCCACAATAGCCGTTCTCTCCACAGCTTGAGCAGGCTGGGTATGGTAGACACTATAAGTTGTTCACGCTCGATCAAGGCAACTTGTTGACGAGGAACGCATGAATTGCAGCTCGGTACCCGAGCAGTGCAAATGCTGTCCACGTGTGGAAGCACCACAAAGGAGAGAGACTATTGAAGATGTGACTCAGATCATGACCGAGGACGCTTTGCTTCTGGGATCTCCAATTAGCAACAGGCTATATCGGTTACGAGGTCGCTTATTACCTGGAGTATCAAGATCAAGGGCAGTCTCGTCCTGATGTGGTCTCTTCCCCGTAGCAAGTTGCTTAGCAGGTGTCTTCAGTTCTGAGTTCTCAGATGAATTCTCTTCCTCATCATCTTCATAGTCAATCTCATCCGGCTGTTGCCTGGATTCCTCCGCTGGCATGACAGCGTTCCTTGAAGAAACAATGGGGCCAGCTTTAGGGGGCTGAGAGTCTTCTTCTTCTTCTTTTTTTCCTTCTTTTTTTCCTTGTTCTTTTTCTTCTTCTTCTTCTTCTTCTTCTTCATACCCTATCTCATCTTCATTTTCCTTCTCGAGACTTTCGCCAACTTGTTCGCCTGGTAAATCGGTGGAGACCTCATGGACATCGTAGACCTGATCGCTCTGCTCATACTGCTCCTCCGTGGCTAAGGGATCGTTGTGCTCTCCATAATGATTAGCATCGTCTTCAACGTGGTATAAACCATCTCCATTTTCAAGTGGCACATTCTCTTCGTCGCCTTCATATTCATGTACTTTAGCATCGTCATAGGATTCTTCCACGACCGTTCTATTCGCAGACTCATTTGCTTCTGGGTGTGAAGTAGGCTCCGTGCCGTTTATGTCCTCAATCGTGCGTGTGCTTGACCGCCTGCTCAAGCTGAGATTCTCGTTGATCGCTTCGTATTCGGCTAGAAGTCATTGCAATTAGAACAGAAACATGAAGATGGCTTGAAGCAAGGTGTGGAGAAATAGTTCGAAGTACCAGATTCGTTGCTGTTGATATTCTTTTGCTGCTTCGGTGCGGCAAGAATACCATTCCCAGCTTGTGCATAGTCTTCATCCTCATAATCGATAAGATCGCTATCTTCATCCACTTCATCGTGGTGATTGCCATTTCCACCGAGCTCTGTCGTTGTTGCGTCATGTCCACGGGCCCATGAAACGTCAGGCTCATCTGAAGAGCCATTCTGACCTACTCTATCAACGTCTTTGTTTGCATCCAGGTGCTCTCCAGCTGAAATTGCAACAAGATCGTCATCAATTGATGCCTTCAGAGAAACATGCTGTTGAGCGCCGTCCTCAAAAGCGCCACTTTCGGCCCAGGCGCCATTTTGCTCAGCCTTATTCTCAGCTTCCTCGATATTATCCTCATTTGTCACATCGGCAGCAGGGCTTGCTTCCTCGACATAACCTTCAGAGCCGGCCCAAACATCGAGCTCATCGTCTTCACTCCAGGACTTGACAACTTCATATAGACCTTTTCCTTGTTTGGCATCCTCTACTAACTTGCCAAATGATTTAGCGAATTCCGGTCTGGTCCCAAGAGTCACATAGAGCGGTGGCATTATAGTCTCGCCATCATTATGGACAAGGGTTGTATGGAGATCCACAATTTGTTCAAACGTAAGGTCATTGTTAGATGAGGAATTCTATCAGCTGTTAGCGTGGCCTTTGTTAAGAATTGGACAGGGTTGTACGTACCTCACCAGTCTCTAGGCCCAGGTCGTCGATTGCAAGGTATAATTCGTCAACAGGAGAGATTTCATCACGTAGAATATCTCGAATAGCTGCAAAGAAAATGGATAGAGGTTCTTTCAGAACAGATGAGTCTTTAAGGAAATAAGAATCGGGGTCATCGAACTCCGACGACGACACCAGGGCATATTCTGTATCTTTGTAGAGCGCAATGATCGTGCGGTCCTGGGAGATTAAATCGTATACTGTCTGCACCTCATGGACGGATACATCAACAGCATCATCGCCTTCTTCGCCTAAGTTGGATTCATCCACCATGTGTGACGGGCTTTTCTGGGGGCTCTCTTCCTCCTGTTCTGGGGCGGTTTTGGATGGGGATGATGGTTTCTGAATGCTCGCGTCTAGTCCTGGCGGAGATTGTGCTTGTGAGACAGGTTCCTCCACAATATTGGACCGGCCTTCAGAATGAAGTCGGTCGATTTCGACAGACTTGATTGAGTAATGAGTATCATCGGCTGGCTTGTCAAGATCCCAGCGCTCGTCAGCTTGGATGCCTAGATTCGTAATAACCTCAGAAGGAAATGGATGTATATCAGTGCTATCAGACTTCAGCATTTCCACCTCGGAAACTACATGCGTCTCTGTGCCGACATCGTGGAGGTCGTGCTCAGGAACGAAATCAGCATCCTCCATGGGATATGAAGCAGTGTCCTCATCTATCATCACATCATCGTTGTTGGTTCCAGCTTCGGATCTGGCATCCTCGATTATGAAGTCCTCGTCTTGATTCTCAGGCTCAATATCGATGTTAATGTCGATATCGTCATCACCATTTCCATCGTAAGAGATCTCCATATTGTCGTCCGCCATCTGGAATGCAAGAGAGGGGAAATCAGATGCCGCCAGAGTTGCTTTAACTGAAAGAAGTTGCTGAATATTATTATCGGAGAAGGTTCCTTAATTCGTGTCTCGTACGCTTGGGCTAAATTTGAGGTACGCTGAGAAACATTCCGAGTTCAACATTGGGCAATGGTATCGATAGGTCGAATCCTTCAACAGAGGTATTTGTAGTGGATGCTTGAGTCGAAATGATAGGTAGCGATTCACGATTCACCTTAGGTAGAATCACCCAAAGTATGCTCGCTACAAGACGGATGAGTTCAGGCTGAAGATGATGGTGATAGAGAACTGAATCTCGAGATACAAACTCAGAGACAAAGAAAGCGCATGAAGTGGTGGCGTAGCGACGGCGAAACTTGGATGCAGTAACTTTTAATATGAGCCGAAGCTGGTGCAGATGTCAGATGCAAATATGATCAGTTTTCTGATCACGAAATTTATCGTGGTAATAGTCGGGCAGATGTGAATATCTTCGAAAAATGTAGTTATTGCCTCCTTGCGATGATGGAGCGAGACCAGAGCACTAAACAAATTAGGTAAGCCCATATCACGTGACTCGGAGCGGATAAACCTCTCTGGAACTGAACTGAGCTCCCACCACCTGGACCCATCGACCGTGTCCACAAATGCGAGGTCCACCAGGGGATTCAGGACAAGAGAGCGCAAGACAACTACTTCTTCGTAACGTCTCTCTAGAAACAAATCAAAATGGTCAGTGCGATTATGTGCCTTTATCATATTGTTTTAAATCTGATTATGTATTATAGGTTGTTCTTGCAGCTTCAATCTGCACAAGGGGGGGGAAGGCGGTGCTGTCCAGACAGTTCCGTGAGATGCAACGATCAAGAGTTGAAGCTCTTCTTGCCGGATTCCCAAAGCTAGCAGACAGAGGAACCCAGCATACGACGGTGGAGCAGGACAATGTGCGCTTCGTTTATCAGCCTCTCGACGAGCTCTACATGGTTCTCATTACGAACCGCCAATCCAACATCTTACAGGATATCGACTCCTTGCACCTCTTCGCCCAGGTTGTAACCAGTACATGTAAGAGCTTAGATGAGCGCGAAATATTGAGGAATGCCTACGAGCTCTTGAGCGCTTTCGATGAGCTGGTGACACTTGGGTATCGGGAGAACCTCTCTCTCACTCAGATCAAGACATTCTTGGAAATGGAGAGTCACGAGGAGCGAATTCAAGAGATCATTTCCAGGAACAAGGAGCTTGAGGCCACAGAAGAGCGCAAGAGGAAGGCAAAACAACTGGAGATGCAACGGAAAGAGGTCTCCAGGTCTGGAAGGAATGCCCCGCCACGAGCTCCAAACTATCCTACATACACTCCTCCTGCTCGGCCTACGACCACCGATACGTATGATTCCTATGAGGCAGAGAAGAATAAATCGTACAAGGCAGCTGCACCCAAAGGTAAGGGAATGCAATTGGGGAAGAAGTCTAAGACTACCGATATGTTTGAGCGTGTGAGAGGTGATCTGGGAGTCGAAGCTGAGGATACCTCGCCTCTTGTCCCAGTCCACCCTGCAACTACTCCAGCGGCACATGCCCGCACTGGCAGCATCCAGTCAGGCCTTGGCCGAGATGCTATCCATGTCACAATTGCCGAGACTATCAATGCAAAGCTGTCGAGAGAAGGCTCGGTAAACTCAATAGAAGTCAAAGGCGACCTACAACTCAGAATCTCCGACGAGGCATTTACCAAGGTGAAGCTCGATCTGACGGCAAACGCAAGCCATGGTGCTCAATTCAAGACCCATCCAAATGTTGACCGTCCCCTTTTCACAAACTCGAAAGCTATCCAGATGAGCAACATTTCAAGAGGATTCCCTATCAACAACTCTGTTGGCGTGCTCAGATGGAGAGCTACACCAAAGATTGAGGACGCCAGCGCTATTCCAATCAGCTTTACTGTGTGGTTAAATAAGGGATCAGACAACACATATACCGTTACGGTCGAGTATGAGCTTACAGGTGGTGACGCACTGAAGGACGTCACTGTTATCATCCCTTTCAGTACCAGTGAGCCCGTGGTTTCTAGCTTTGATGCCACCTATGAAGTTTCTGGGGATACCTTAGAATGGGCTATCGGAATGGTGGACGATGATAACGCCACTGGCTCATTCGAATTTGAGGCACAAGCATATGATGAGAATGAATTCTTCCCGATGCACATCAAGTTCTCAAAGACAACACCATTTGTTGATGTTGATGTAAGTCTTATTCCTCGTCCATCTATCATTTCCATGCACTAATGTTCCGAATAGGTCAAGGCCGTCTCACTGGTCGAGATGGATCAAGAAGTCACCTTCTCCAAGGAGATCAAGTCTGTTACAGAGTCATACGTGATTGAATAATCGGGCGAGGATTAAGCGTTCGAAAGTTTTGCGAATGAGGGAGCATGGCGTCGAAGGTTGCAGGCCTTTGAAGCCAAAAATCATTGTCGATATCAAGTAGAGCATAGATGTCGTTGTTATTGCGTTGGGGAGCAATTTAAATAGTTGAAGCAATTTCCTGCCCTGGCTAGCTTAGCATGCAACAAGTGATTATGGCACGATCAAAGCTGCTACCTATGCAGCGTTTCGTAATTTTAGACATAGAAACGGCATGCCATTCTCCTCCGCGTCTCCTTTCCAGACTTTGGTTGTCTCTGGAGACCCTCGCTTAGCGCAACGAGTAAACAGAACGACGCGCCTGCTCACTTACTGCCATTGCAGCTCACTCATGTGCAGGATGAACCATGAATTATGACAATGATATAACGAGTTCCTTATAGTCCACGGCGCTGAACAAGAAAGGTATCGCACATAATGGCGGCATCCGTGGAGCTGCAGGTGGTCGGGGAGAAGACCCTGCACCTCCCGCTCAAGCCTGACTTGCTCGCATATTGCCCGTCGATGGAATTACTGGCAGCTGGCAGTACCGATCAAAACGTCCTCATATATCGGCTTAATGGGCAGCGAGTATTCGGCGCAGGCCAGAAGGCAAAGGGTGCAGTCTTAGACGTCCAAAAGCTTGGCTGGAAACCGAACGGTATATCGCCCTCTACTAATGTCTCGAATCCCACTGACATCTCCAGGCCAACTTCTCGCCGTCGCCTGGAGCGATGGCACTGTCCGGTTATTAGGGGCAGAGAGCAATAAGACCGTACATCAGATCTCAGTGTCTGATGAAGATGGAGTAGAAGTCACGTGTCTTGCGTGGGCGTCAAATTCGACGGCGAACAAGACGTTGGGAAGCATACTTGCTAAAGCCGGGAATTTGTGGGATGATGTTGTTGCGGAGGGGAAGAAGAAGAGTGCACAGCCGCTTGATCTGCCGCGAGATTTGGCTTCGATTGATATCGAGTCGAGTATGCCAAAACTCAGTGTCTTGCCGAGTGGAGGAACGACGTAAGAATCTCGTGCAGGATGTGGAAAGCTTGCTAATGTCCTTAAGGGAGGATATCTTCAGTTCTCGAGCCTCGCTTGATGCTCTATTCCGCCCCTTAGATCCCAAAGATAATGACTCCGTGGATGTCATGGTAGTGGGGACATCAGATGGCCATATCCACCTCAGCATCTACGACTCCTTCGTCGTAGGATCCTTCCCATCACCTCTCCAAGCATCGAAGAGCTCAAGCCATCAACTCATTCTCCATGCCTCACATAAAAATTATTCAGTCCATGGACTTCTCATGAAGTCCACCTCCACTCTAGTCGGCGGCCTCTACTTCGTCCCCATGGACCTCCGCTTCGTGACATCCAGCGGGCACCTCTCTCTCCTCGCTTCTCGCTCGACCGCCCTGCAAAACCTCCTGCGCTACATTCGCCAAGTGCAGACCCTAATGGCTGCCGAGTTCCACGCCTCACAGGACCTTCCCAGTAAATTCCTCCGCAACATCAACGAGACGTTGGCGGAGCATGGCGGCTGGACTATAGTGCCCGCTCTCTACCACCAAGTCGTGACCGGGCACACCTTACCCGAAGTAAAAGAATGGCTGGTCGATGAGCTCGCCGAACGGGTACTTCTTCCCCTATCCCCCTGCTTCCTTCCCTGTCCACCAACTCTAACACACACCACAGGGCCACAAACGCTGGGACAAAGCCGTAACAGCCTCCCTCACCACACTCCGCACCCTCCTGCATACCCACCTCCTCCCCGCCCTGACGCGCTGCGCCGTCCTCCTCTCGCGCCTCCATGGGCTCGCCCTCTACCAAGTGCCCTCCTCCTCCACCCTCGGCTTCTCCGCCCCACAAATCAGCCTCCTCCTCGACACCATCGCGTCCCTAACACTCGTCTCCTCCCGCATGCTCACCTACGTAATCTCCGACCTCGACCACTTCGCCCTCTTCTCCACCTGGCTGCGCTTCGAGATCGACCGCCTCGCAAGCAGCGACAGCGCGCACCCAAGCGACGAGGTCGCGGAGAAAGAATCCTCCCTCAACCACAGCAAAGTCCTGCAGTACATCCACACCTCTCTCCTCGCCCCGAAGCTCGCGGCCTTCTTCGCCGACATCCCCGACGACGAGGCGAAGCGCCAGTGGGACGACATCGGCCCCACCAACCCCGTCTTTGACATCCTCTCCGCGCAGCTGCAGAAGCACGCCGACGGCGCGCCGTTCCTGTCCGCGCTGCCGAGCCTCAAACTCCTCACCGGCCACCTCGAGCAGCAGGCCAGCGCCGTGTTCAGGCAGATCGCCGAGGCGGAGAAGAGGAACGTGCTGTTTGGGTCTGCTGTCGAGGTCGCGGCCGGGGGGACGGACGGGCCGCTGGCGATGAAGATGGTGGCGCACGACGAGCGGTGCTCGTGCACGTACATCGGGCAGGTTGTGGCGGGGCGGCGGGGGGCGTTGGCGATCTCGCGCGTGAGGCTTGAGACGGAGAACGGCGTCAGCAAGCACGTGAGCACGCAGGGCTGCACGATCGATGTGGATGGTGGGGTGCTTGATGTGGCGTTCTTGGACGAGCAGACGCTGCTGGTGCTGTGTGAGCGGGGCGAGCGGAGGGCCTTGCTCGCGGTGCCGTTCCGCTGTTCGGCGGGGGTGCTGGGGTATCAGGAGGTGAAGGGGAGGGGCCCGAGGAGGAGGATTGCGCTAGAGGAGATCGAGGGGGCTTGTCGACGGTTTGGCTTTTCGGAGGATAAGGCGGGCTTTGTGCCGGAGAAGCTGCGGGTGAGTGGGGCGGGGAAGAGGGTTGTGGTGTTGGGCGAGGGCGGGCTGAGATATAAGATCTTTGTGATCCCTGAGGAGGGCGAGCTGCATGGCGACGACGCAATGGAGGCGTGAGGTGCGGCGTTTTGGCACGGGAAAAGGCACAGTGGTCATGTATGAATGCGAGGTTGATACCGATGATAGTATAGTATAATTCGGTCTTGTGGAAAGTCTATCCCCTAGAATGCAATATCCATATGGCACAACTGTGCAGTCCAGGACTCCATCTGCGGGCGGCAGTGCCCCAATGATGGTTTATATGCCATGCAATGCCGTGCCATGCCGTGCCATGCCACGAATAAGCCTAATCAGCGCCTGGCCATCCAGCCCCAAAAGAGTGTTCCCCTGCCCATCTCCATCCAAACGCCCATCCCGCCCCGAAGCGCGAGCTCTAGGATCTAATACACACCATGCCGCAACCTAGCCCAACACGCCCTTTCCCATCCATTAACCACACTCACAACGAAACATCAACACCAGTGCTCTTCCCGTCGTCCTCCCCCTCCCGCTCGACCTCCCTCTCCAGCCCAGCCGTAGGATTCTTCGCCCCCCACGCCCACGGCATCCACGCCCCCCCACCACTCTGTCTATCCGACTTCGCCGGCTCTTTGGCCCGTCTGATGCCCTCATCCGTAGGATCGATCTTCTCGAAATCGCCCTCGCTTCTGCTCTTCGTGAGATCCGCCAAGCCCGGCGTGCTCAGATTCCTGTCCTGCTCAGCCAGATCCCTGCCCACCTCCTCGCCTGCCGCCGCAAGGACAGACGCGGACGGCTCGGCAGACAGCTGCGCGGCCTCGCGATCGAGCGCCGTGAGCAGGAAGGCGAGGCGCTCGCGCTGCGCAGTGATGAAGGACGCGCGCTCCGGGCCGCGGATCGTGGGCGGCACGAGATTCGGCGGCGCAGTCGCGGAGCTCGCCGACGTAGCCGCCGCGACCGCGTTCGCGAGCAGGGCGTAGAAATCCGCCGTCGTGGTGCCCGCGGCGGCGAGGCTGGGGCGGGCGGCGGGGAGGTTGAAGCGCGCGAGGAGCGACTGCGTGTATGACATCGGAGGAGCCGGCTGGGGCGCCTCCTGGGCCTTGAGCGGGACCCCGAGGAGGTGCGATTTCAGCAGCTCGACGAGGTGGCGGAGGTAGGTCAGGCTGGCGGACTTGAGGCGGTCGTGGGAGGTGGAGATGAAGTCGTCGATGGCGAGCTCGTGCTCGTGCAGGAAGGGCTGCAGGTGCGTCTCGTAGAGCATGCGAGCGCCTTGGGTTTGGGGCGCGATTAGGTAGAGGAGGAAGCCGGCGCGGAGCCAGGGGTAGAGCGGGATCCTAAGGGGAAGGGGGTTAGCATTGGTTGCGACGATGTTAAGCTTGATTCCAGATAGCTGGAGGAGGGAGGAGGGAGGAGGGAATGGTCGTACCAGATGAGAATCCATGCAAGCCAGGATTCAGCGAGGAGGACGCAGGCGAGCACGACCCAGTACATGAGCCATGGCTGGAGCAGGGCGGGGTCGGAGGTATTGAGGGCTTTGTAGGAGGCGAAGACGGGGAAGAGGAATGTTGCAACGGATCTATGCAATTGTTGTCAGCGCTCTTCTCTCTTCTCTCTTCTCTCTTCTCTCTTCTCTCTCCTCTCTTCTCACAGTACAGCCTCATACAAACCGCGATCGTCATCATGGCGGACGGGGTATCACGGATCAGGCTCAGAGGCAACTCACGATAAGAGCATGGCAAAGATATCGAACATGACTGCGACAGTGGCACAAGCTCAAGGCTGTGTCGTCTTTTGGAGCGAATAGCAAATCTATTGTTTTCAAGAGTTTGTAGGAGTTTATGAGAGCTGTGGTTCGATGCGAGGGTGAGAGGGCGAGTGATCATAGCAGGCAGGCCTGTAGTGATGATGGCTTAGCTAAGAGGCGTTGTATGTATGTTGTATGTATGTTGTATGTATGTTGTATGTATGTTGTATGTATGTATGTAAGAGGACGGCCGCATGATCGCAAACGATGTTAGTTGTTCTGCACTGGGACTGGGAGTGAGAGACTCTGAGGCGTGAGGAGCAGACGTCACTGGTCTCTCTGTGAGTAGGTAAGTAGGTACCTAGGTACCTAAGGTATAGTACCTGAGGTATATAGGTAAACTACTGAGGTATGTAGGTAACTATTGAGGTATATAGGTAACTACTGAGGTATATAGGTAACTAAGTACTCAGGTATGTCAGTCAGACTGCTGCAACCGCCTTGTCCTCTCGCTTGCTTATCCGCCTGCCTTATCAAAAGAGTCTAGCATCTGAAGGAGTACAGGCTATAGTCTATACTCCATAGTCTCTAAGTTTATAAGTTTAAGCTATAGCGTATACTCCATAGTCTCTAAGTTTATAAGCTTACAAGTATAAGCTTACAAGTATAAGCTTATAAGTTTATATGCGCTTATTAGATTTCTCATGGCTACACCTATGTCACGCGTACTGTGCACGGGTCTTCGGTCTAGTGTCGAATGGATATAACATGCGACCTTCAGCTTTTATCCTTTCATAATTCATATTGGACGAATCTACCAGGGTCTATGAAGAGTTGAAGACTAAATATCAGCGAGTAAAGTCAAATTAATTAGGTATTGTCCATTAAACCTTCCAAGATATATACAACATCTGGACAAAGGAGAATTGTAAATTTTACAACATACTTTCAGTCCTTCTCCTCCTCCTTCTCCTCATCTTCCTCCCCCTCCTTCTCCTCCTTCTCCTCTTCCTCCTCCTAACGCTTCTGTCATGCCTCCCTCCCGTGGAAACGACTTGGTGTTGACGCTATGCGTTTCTTTGACGTAGGCATGAATATGTACCTATGTAACCCGACCTCGGCCCACCCACCCCTCTCATCCCCCACTATTACCGCCAGTTCTCGCACCTGTGCCACAACCCCCTTCCTTCTTCCCCAGAGGGCCCAGACTGCCTGTCCGAACATCAGCCACCCATACGACGCGTCCAGCCCACTCCATGAACAGTGTGCGGCGAACGAATCCTGAGTCCTGAGTCCTGAGTCCTGAGTCCTCGGCATTAATTGACCGTCGATTTGCCCCGCAGAACCTGTCATAAACAGACAACACATCCATCAGGCCAGACCGTATCCATTCCTGACACGAACACTTCCAAGTTCCTGTACAGTATTCACGCCATCACGAGATTCGGACATTTTGTTGGTGATTCAGAGCCCAACAGCCAAGGTATCTGTACCGCGATCTGCGTGGTCATGCTGCATGTTCTAGTAGCCACGACACCCGCCTGACATTCCTGATATCTCCGTGTATCGGTCTTTCATCCTCTACTGTGCTTATAGAATACACACGGCGCCGCCCACTGTCGCTCAAGCCACTGTTTAATATACCCATCTGCGAACAATCTCGATTGAAAAGATGTGTATTGTCCTAGCATCGACGGCGCATCCTGCGTATGCCATCGTAATAATCGACAACCGCGACGAATTTATCCTTCGCCCGACCTCTCGCCCCAACTGGTGGCTCTCCCACCATCAAGAGATCCTATCGGCGCGCGACCTGCAGCGAGCGGAACAAGGGACATGGCTCGGGATCACGAAGGGCGGCAACTTCGCCGTCTTGACCAACTATCGCGAGGATGATACGCACGATGCGAATCATCCTGTGCAAGGAACGCGAAGTCGAGGAGGCATGGTTACGGCGTGGTTGACGGCACCCAGGAACGAGAGCACCAACGACTTCGTCCACAGACTGCTCTCTGGAGAAGGCGTAAAGGGCGTCGGCGGATTCTCGTTGGTGTGCGGCAAGCTGAGAAAGCGAAAAGACGGAGCGAAGCATGAGGTGGCCCCATTGGCAATCGTGAGCAATCGCTGCGGAACAGCCGATGATGTTCATTGGATTGCGGACAAGAGAGGCGAGGTGTATGGACTGAGCAACACATCGTTTTTGGATCCCATCGTTTGGCCCAAGGTAGAATTGGGCAAGAAGAAGCTGTTGCAGGCGATAGACGAATCGGTTGCGGAGGCGTCGAACGAAGACGAGTTTGTCCGGAAGTTGTTCGGCATCTTGGATACGGATACCCTCCCACCACCAAATGGCCAGTCGTTCGACGAGTTCATATTCCAGCTGAGGAAGTCCATCTTCATCCCATCCATAGGTACTGCGGAGCCTGTGGCGGAAATGCCGACGTCAGACGCCATTGCTTCAGCAGATCCAAAAGAAGCCAGAAGGAGAGATACAATGGAGACCCTGGATGAATCCGAAAGACCAAATCCCATTGTTCCAGCGGTCATGAGTGGCACGTATGGAACTCAGAGGCAAACGATAATGCTTGTGGACTGGAATGGAAAGGTCAACTTTATCGAGAGATCATTATGGGATGAGCTAGGCCGTCCGATCCCAAGAGGTGAAGGAGATGTGAAGTTCGAGTTCCAGATTGAGGGATGGGATGGCGAGGAGAATGAGTATGGAGTCCTTCCGGCATCGCGTATGTGATAGAGCAAGACTGAACTCTGGAAGGCAGATTGAGAGCACATAGAAAGAATCATGAGCGAAATAAAGCGATCGAATTATAGCTACCGTCATTATGAAAACGTGAAGCCTTCTCTTCTAATGGTATGATTCCACTTGATATTGTATTTGGGCTTGATCGCTTCTTGAGAAAGATGATGTTGAGGTTGAGGAAGTCTGCCAAACAACTGCGGTTCATGCAGTGCATATAGGCCTCCAGCATACGGCACACCATCTCGAAGATACAGCACCAGCATCAGCACTTCAACACTCAAACGCGGAGTCATGGAGAGGCAGGGAAAGGCCTTCGGGACTATGTCTTTGGTTCGTAACAATTATTCTCCATGTGTGCGCTCTTATCCCCTCTTGTATTTGTTCTAGAGAAGAAAAGTGTATGGCAGAGATGAACGAAGTTGTTCATATCAAGAAAGGAGATTCTCTATTGCATTTATATACCTTTTATAGCCCTTTAATGTGTTGATTGGAATTACCTTGCACATGTTGGTGAGGGGTCCAAGCTAGGCATGAGGGTGCCTTCCAATTGTCCTTCCCCGTTTCTCTTTCCGGACATGACTCTGGATTTTGTGAATCTAAGATCTTAAAAGAATCAACACAAAATCAAAAGGCATTGAAAATCTGTACATCTTCAGAACTATAGAACGCCAATTACCAGGTTGATGAACGCCAGAAGCAAGAACATCAGGTTTGAGCCTTGCTTTCTCGCAGACCTAGTCACGTATTTATAGAGGTTTCAATGCGTATGCTGCTCCTTTTCCTCCATATTTTACTTCTCGTCACTTAAGACCCATCAGACTTATTGATCCTTTCTGTAGTCAGAAGTCTGGAAAATCAACAATATACCCACTCTCACACCGACTTTCAAATATCATTTTCAGGCGCTTACTTCAGAATCTAGTTTCACACAGCCAAGGTGAGTTGCACATCATCTATATCGCGGCCTATGTGCATGGATAGAGACAAAGTCTCAGCACCAAATTTCAATCGCTTTCAATGCAGCAACGACGAGCCGTGACGGCTTTTGATCACAAAGAGTCGTCAGCAATGCTGTCATCTTTATGCAATCTGAAAGTGCCGTCTTGGTTCTTCAGCATATATTCAGATGCACGGTGCTTACTTTTTGCATCAATTCCTCTTGAAGTCTCAAGAATGCATAGAGAACATCCCAACTGTATATATCTTGAAATTCAAAGCTAACTATGAGCCTTTGATAATAGGAATAGCACCATGTTGACAGACACTGGCCCGCCTGAGCGGCAGTATAGGCCGAGCTATACACACGTTCCAAACTCCATTGAGCCATCGAACTTTGGAACTCCTCTTCCACCGTCTATGAAAGCTGGTATACGAGACCAGCGGCGTGCAAGCATCCAGGCATTTGGTAGAAAAGCTATGAGTCTTCGTAGCGCGCCAACAGTCGCCACTTCAGGTCTCACAGCTTCTGCTTCTACTAATAACATGGCATTCCCAGGCAAATCTACACTTTCAGCATCTAGACTTCGTACACCAACGAGGATCCCCTCTCCAACACGACCGAGTGAAGCAGCGGCCAAAAGTGGACGGATCAGCAGCACACTAGGCGACTATACTGATTCTGATGGTTCTGAAGAACAAACACCAAGAGTGCTGAATATGAATAGTAGCAGCCAGTTTCTTGTGGATGGTGAGAAATTCGAAGAAGTTCGACCAACGAATCAAAGGATCAACAGTGGCAATGTCCCGCAAGTCAACCGTCTCCTGAGAACTGTTCATCCAGAACCGCCGCCACCACCACCTCACATGGTCAGGTCACGCACTATGAACGTCTTTACCAACATAACAAACTCACTAATTCATACAAGTATGAACAAGTCGTCCTCGAAACTCTCCATTTCCAGCTATTCTACAGGCACAAGCAGAGCAAGCTCAGGCCCAGCATCCTTCTTCAGAGGCACATCTCGCCCTAATACACCTGTTACGCCAGCTCCTCCCGCCAGACCTGACGGCTCGGTTGATCTTCATAAGGTTGACAGCGGCATGGCACACGCCTACTGGCTTGGCCGCTACACGTCTCTCGACGACAAATACCGCAGCGCAGTCTTCGAACCAGATTACAGGGAGGATGCGGACGTACATGCAGCGCTCAAAGACATAATGACGAAGAAGGGCGAAAAATACAAAAGAGATATGGGAGTGTGCTTGATTGGTGAAATTCGTGCCCATAAGATATTTCGGGAGCTGGAAGCCCACTGCCTAACCCCTGACGCCAAGCAGAGCCTTTGGGGCTTTCAGCAGGCATATGCGAGGATGATGAATAATCCAAATCTGCTGCCACTTGGTGGTACGATGGAGGGGAAGGAGAATATATTTTCTAAGGCCGGAAAATTCTTTATCAAGAGATCTGGAAGTGGAAGTGTGGAGCTGAAGAGAGCTGAGAAGATGTACGAAGAGAAGAAAGCAGACGCAAAGATGGTAGAGGCCAGGAAAGTAGAGGCGAGGAAGGCGGAGGCTACGAAGCTGGAGCTGAGGAGAGCGGAGGAGAAAAGAACAGAGGAGATGAGATTGGAGCAAGCAAAAATGGAGGGAAAGAAGCCCGTACTGGGAAGGAAGAATGAAAGGCCGGAAATCGGCAAACCTGTGCTCATTACGAGTGCGAATCAGCATCAGCAGCATGCGGAGGTCATCTCTACGTTGACGGCACGGGGATTCTCCTGGGAAGCGGATGGGGCGAATTTGTGAGCGGGAAGGTGCTTCAGATGCTTGATCATTGAGTTGGTGGGCTCAACTACAAGAAAAGAGTAGATCTTTGGAGTCATGTAGATTTACTGTCCGAGTTGGACCAGCATAAGGGCATAGACGAATATAACAGTGCTAAGGAACTCAGAAAAACTCAGCGAAGAGATGAAATTGTATTCATGGGACTAAGTGACCCACGCATAATTCCTATCTTGATGTTTCCCCCGTACCATCCAATCATTCCCCCCACAGTCCATAACGCCGCGCTATGCAAAACCTCAAATCTTACACCCGTTCCCTGCAGTCAAACCTATCTAATCTTCCGACTCTTAATATAATCCCTCAACTGCTCATGCTTGGTGACGAAAAAGCTCCTCTTCGCATCGCTCCTCCACACCAACACGCCAATCTCATCGGCATACCTCACGCAGCCCTCATACTCGGCCATGCTCGCGAAGTCCTTGAACAGGAAGCCCGGCGTGGCCTTCATGCGCTCGTTCTCGATCTGCCACAGGCGGATCTGGTCGACGACGGTGGGCGGCAGGATCGGCAGCTTCTTGCGCATCTGCGGGTGGGCGTGCGTGGTCAGGTAGCTGATGATCTGGTCGGAGGTGATGCCGTGCTCGATGGCGCGGCGGATGGAGTCGCGGGTGACGCGGCCCGAGACCATGTTGGGGTAGCGCGTGGAGAGCTTGGTGAAGAGGGCCAGCACGGCGATCTGAAGCGGCGACGAGGTGTAGGCGTACAGGCGGTAGTTGGTCTCGATGACGATGAAGCCGGGGGTGCCGCCGCTGGAGGAGACGGAGGCGGCGGCGGAGAAGCCCGAGGAGATGGAGCGCAGGGCGGAGGCGGAGGAGGTGAGGGTTGTGGCCAGGCGGGTGGGGAAGAACTCGGAGGTCGAGGAGGGGGGAGTGTAGATTAGGCCAAGGTCGGAGAGCGTGGGGAGCATGCTGCGTTGTGTGGGGGTGAGGGTGGAGGTACTGTAGGCGAGACCGAGCTCGAGGGAGCCGAGGAGGAAGAAGAAGGAGAGGAGGTCGACGGGGTCGATGGAGAGCTCGTCGGCGTGCTCGAGCCAGAGGAGGAGCACGGTCCAGACTTGCGCGTTCACTTCTTGGAGGAGGAAGGTGAAGCCGGCTTGTGTTATGCCAATGCCGCTGTGCCGACCGGCGGTGTCGACGAGGGCGCCGATGGAGAGGAGTTGACGCGCGGAGGCGGAGGGGTACTGCGCACCGAGGAGAGAGGGGTCGCCGCTGCTGTTGACGACGTAGTGCAGGATGCCTTCCCATTGGGAGGTGGCATAATCGTCGAGGAATTGGATCGTGACGTTGGCATATTGGGTGGTGCTTGAGGGGACGCCGAAGGAGCCATGCTCGCCGCCGCCGGTTAGGGCGAGGCGGAGTGAGGTTGCGAAGTTGTGTGTTAGGTGGAGGGCGGGAGGTTCGTCTCGGCTTGCGGCTGTGGATGTGACGATATGGAGACGAGAGAGAATTGCTAGAGCTTTTCCCTTTTCGCTGTGATGAAGTCAGAATATGGCTTGAAGGAATGTGTAGCTCAGACTATACCTCTTACTGACTGGTCTTACCCAATTGTCGAGGTCGCTCAACGGCAAAGGCTTAGGCATATATAGCATTCCCATCACAAAGCTCTTAGCTACATGACGACTGTTAGCACGAAGCCAAGATAGAATCCACTCAAGACTGAATCTGCTCAAGAGGAGCTTGACTGACCCAGATGGGGCAGCATGCGCCGAAACACTGCCAAAGCCGTAGACGGCTGCTCATAGAGTCTTCTGAAAGTCACTCCAGGGAGCTTCTCCAGGTACTCAAACGAAGCAAGCGACGAGACAGACATCTTGGATATTATGTGTATCTCGTCGCAAAGTATTATCACCGACAAATCATGCTCGACAGCACGGATCTTGAAGATTTATGATGAGGCTGAGACAAAGGCAAGGAGACTGAGGTCAAGGCTGACACTTTTGGGCGGAGCGGATTAACTTTTAGGAGCTGATGAGACGGATCCCGCTTCCTCGGGAAAGAAATGTATCGGCTGCAGAGTACCGCGTTCCCGACTCTTGGGTTAGACAACTTCATTTATTTTTCTTTATTGACCTTTATTCCTATTCAAGTCTTGCATAGTTTTGTTGTTTAGTCACCAATTGACGTTCTGCAACTATGGCTGCTCTGAAATTTGTCAGATCCGTGCGTCCTTCACTCATCCACAAAGAGTCAATGGCAATTATTGATCTCTCCTATAGGTTTTGAAATCATTTATGGTACTTCCATGAAGAAATCTCTCTTCTATATCACAATATTTCCCACAAGCTGACTGGCGAATCTTATTTCAGGCGGAGTCGGGACTTGAGCCAAGGTAAGTGACCAACACCAGGTTGATGTTTCTCCTTTCTCAATGGCTGTTTTCTTGCGTTTCCAGACCTGTGGGCCTGTGGCTATTTTAAGGCCAATCTCTGCTATATTCGTTGAAACAGCGAGCTGCGCTTTGAAGTTTCATGGCCTTTTATTCCCAGCAAAATTATCAGCCTCATCGTTTTCAAAACAATGCGCTCAATTTGTTTCAGTCAATTCTGCACCTAAATCCGGATGTGCTCAATTATGACGTCTGTCCTTCAATATTGGGTGGAAAGGGACATTGATATCGATCGATGACTGACAGGTGGTACTTTGCCGTATAGACTTTTCGGAGAAAACGTGAGTTCACTATATATCCCGGCACTTCAATATCTCTGAGATGTGCGCTGGGACAAAGTAAACCGTAATATCAGTTCTTAAGGCTTACCCATCTCGAAAACAGCTGCGAGTGACAGCAGCCGAGCCAGGGCGGGTGGAATTGGAACTTGACATCCGGAAGGAACACACCGTTAGTCCGGCACCGTTTCCCATCTTTCCTGCAAACTCCTCAGATCTTCGCAGAACCGCTTGAATATTATCCATGGAGGCACAATAGCGAGCATGGGTAAGCACTCTACACTCCATATTCTACCTCCACCATCTGCAATGTGATTGACAAAAACGTGGTAGTCGATCTCGGAGGCTCGCTCGCGGTTGCTTCCAGAGGATTGTTCGCAACTGGTGTTTCAACAGATCTTAACGGTACTTGACATTATCGCGGGGGCGGGAGGAGGGGTGGGTCCTCCTGGCATATGGATACTTCTGCTGAGAAGCTTATTTAGTAACATATCTTAACTCTGGCGGAAAAGTCGGCGACACGCTGCGAGCCGTCGTAAGGTGTGACAAATGTAAGCCAGACCCAAGGTATTCTGCAAGACTGCTTCACTTACTGACACTAAGTGTGTCACCAAAAGTTGGCAAAACACTGGCCTATACTTCGATGGAGTTGACGAACAGCAAAGGAGAACTCGCAGCACGGGGTAGTCATACTAAGTGAGTATCTACAGATCATGAAGTGCTGCAAGCCACAGTTCTGAGTAAAGACTTACGAGGTGCAGATACGTGGCTCTCGCGTGGAAGGACGCCAGGAACATTGTTGAGGAATTAACGCCGGAGCAAGCATAGGTTGCCGGCGCGGGGGCATGGTTTAGTCCGGCAGTGACTGGCTAATCACGATCACCAGATCGAGAGATTTTGAACGAATTTTGTTGCTGCTTTGTACCTGCTACTAGATATGCAAAACCCCTGTATTAAGTGCTATCCTCCAATATTGATCACGATTTTGCAGGCTTCGGGGGAACCGGATCATCCATCCAGACGTTCGCTCACGCAACTCGATCGGTCATGTTAGGCACTGACTGCAAATGTCATCGCATCATAGGCACTGAGAATAATTATACGAAAGCTAGCAGCGCAAGCATAGGAAGTCATTGCCATCTCGGCGCAATCCTGGATCGAGATTCTTTTATTCAGACGTCGTTGTAGTCGTTTCGCGGAGAATAACAGGTATTGGGACCGCACAAGAGAAGGGCGATGTGACCTAGAGGCTGGAATGGCGCGGAGTCCCTAGTCAGGTGAATGTATGTATGACATTATACAAGCGACAAGGATGTCAGAAAAGGACAGCCAGCCATCTTCAGCGGATGGCCCTTTTAGGTGGCTTGGCCCTCAAAAAGCTCTGGGGCACTGCGTGCAGTGAGAGGGGTCTGTGGCCAGTGGTCTCGTCGCTTTGTCCTTGCACATGGAATTAAGATCTCTGCTATGATTTAAGGGCCTGCCTGTATTCGGCGCGACGAGGCCCTTTGCCGGCGGGTAGTTGACGGCAGAATCGAGAGAATGTGACTATAGGGCCGGGATTGTTATGAATATCGTGTGTCACTGCGTCCCGCACACCTCGCCTGGACGACATTGCGAGAGCTCCGTGAGCTGCAGCATACCCAAAAGACTATCTGTCGTATGGGTCCAGTGCGACCTATTTGGTACGAGTCGAACCTCCCTCTGGTACAGCACCGCATGATGAGAATCCCTTGGAAATGGCCAACAATAGCAGAGATTACTATTATTACGACGATGGAGTGAACAAAGACGCTTCCCCAAGTGGCACAACAAAGCGAGCGGTTTCATATACAGCCGGTGGTACCTGCATCGTCTGATGAGATGCTTTCGGTGTCATTATTACTCTTGACTTTTGACACCAACCAATTGAGCCGAATCCCAGAGCATGCGTCAATTGCGAGAAATGAAAAAGGACGGTCGGTCTGGAGAGTAGCGCAGCAGCATCTGAAAAGGAGCCAGCCACCATATGCGCAAGTTCTCCCACACGATTTATCGCCGTATATACTCTAGTCTGTATGCATTTTTGCAACGGCCCGTCTCCATAGCGTTTCAGCCTTGCGGGTGGACTGAGACCTCCGAGATCTTTCTCTCCGCGTACCGAGGCTACTCTGCTATGCCCGTCTTCAGATGTCTTCAGATGCGCATGGCTCGTGGATTGGGATACGACCACCCTCCGCGACATTCATCGGAGCAGGCATGCCAGGGCATACATACAACATACTAATACTAGGCCATGCCATTTATGATCTTTCCTCCTCTCCTCTCCTCTCATCTTGCCCTCCCTCATGCAAGAAGGGTTGACGCCAGCATCCTTGACACGACGCACCTTCGCCTAAACCTGAAATGCGCAGGTTTCCAAGGGCAAGGCATGGATCATACCGGATACTAGTACTATGGTATGTAGCTACTGTATGTAAGAGTTGGGGCCATTACTCTCCGCCCACCTAAGCGAGACCACGATTTTCAACACTCCCATTTTAATGAACTATTATAATTTAAATATCAATTATTTTAAACTAAAATCAAAAATA
>Ga0123337_10001243_pt1 | contig 34062 bp, 27 predicted proteins | sample frozenSSSSmetaG_FD_89792 | JGI IMG/M metagenome (GOLD analysis project Ga0123337, IMG submission 89792) | Glacier valley bacterial and archeal communities from Borup Fiord, Nunavut, Canada, to study Microbial Dark Matter (Phase II) -... | ecosystem: Environmental > Aquatic > Freshwater > Ice >...
ATGCCAGTGACCTCTTTTTCTTTGCTTATCAGGCTGGAAGACCGATGACGGGTGACCGAAGTACCAGCAATGCTAGTGTTTACCATACATTAAGTCGCTTTTTACCTTTTACTGGTGCAATTGTGGATATACATAAAAGAAATTGTGGGTAGAAAAAGGTATTTCGAATTGGGGATCCGTTTGCAAAGCAGTGCTTTTACCAACTCAATGTTTTTATTATAGAAAAGGACTAAAGAGTCACCATTACTTCTGTCTGGGATTGACTTTTATCTTCATTTATTTCGAATTGTTGCTAACGATTAAATAAAATTTCGAGCGGGGTATCAGGAATATTGAAAAAGTTAAATTACGGTTTTAGTGGGTGGCAAAAAAGCGGAGTTTTAAGCAAATGATCTAGTAGAAAAATAGGATAGACTAAGATTAAATTGCGAGTTATTATTAATAGAAAGGTAGGATCGAGCGTTTAAAACAGCTTTAAAAAAGCTGTTTAGCAAGAGGCCAGAATGTAAGGTTGGCAAACTAAACCTAGACACCTCAACGCCTAGACTACGCTCAGAAGGAACAGGCAGTGCAACACCGGTTTCTTTGTTGGGGCTACGCACGCAACGAAAACCTAGTTGTTGTGCTTTCGTTATTTTTTCATTTTTGAAATACCTTTAAGTTCGTTTTGAATTTCTTGTTTTAATTTTTGAGCTCGTTTTTTAGAATAACCCATTGATTCAATAAAATCATGCTTACTTTCAAATACATAAGGTAATATTGAGTGTAATTGTTTTTTTGATAAAAATCTCTGATATATACCATCCAATTCTTTTTTAGATATGTTTGACACAGAATCAGGTAAATTATAAGTAGTTAATACCCAATTTAACTGCTCTTGATTCAAAATACCTCTGGAGTACTCATTATATTTAAGTTGAACATCTTCTTTGATAAATTCAAACTGACTATAACTGAATTCAAAGTCGTAATATTTTGCTATTGAAATTCTTAAATCCTCATTATTTATTAATTCAAGTCTGCCACTTGATTTTAATTCCTCAAAACTATGATTTGATATAGCGGGCGTGTAGGTGTAGCCAGCATAAGCGATAGATTTAATAAAATAATCAGGAGATTTTTCGGCCAATTGTTTGTCCTTAACAGCTTGTTCCAAAAACAGTACTCTTTCATTTCTTTCCCGGGCTAATTCACTTGTTCCTTCATAGTCTAATAAATCATTGTCTAAGTCCTTATAAATTCTTTTTAAATAACTAGTTTCCAGTTTTTTGTTTTTTAAATTTTCATTCCAATTATTAATAGATAAGGCAATTAAAATTCCAATAACAACAAGTATGATTTCTCCGATTGCATATGTCAAATATCTACCGAACTTATTTTCAGTCAGTAAATTTTGTCTGATTTTTCTAAAGAATTTTATCATTGGTTAGCGGTTTCTGGTAATAATGCACAACTTGTTTATATATACACCTTTTGTGCATATAGATAACCATTTTGCTCAAGTATATGCACCTTTAGTAATCTTTATTTTCAATCTAAAATCAGATTGCTTCACTCCTCTGTCGTTCGCAATGACGTGGAAGTCTACCACCCAAATATCAAAATCAATTTCAAATTGAAAGTGATAGAAAGGTGTAGCTACAATCTACACCTAGAAGCCTCAATACGTAGACTACACTCAGCTGGGGTGACTTCAACGTTTAGACTACGCTCAGAGGGGGCATAAATTTGTTGTTGAAACCTATTCTCTTGTAAGACGATACAAAAATAAAGTACTTCTTTTAATCAATTCAGGATACTCTTTCATGTTGATGGTCTCACCCGGTGCATGGGCTCCTCTTCCAGATGCACCTAAACCATCCAGGCAATCTACATAATCAGCTACGAAAGAAATATCTCCTGCTCCTCTACTTCCTGGATCACCTGGTTTGACCTCGCCTAAACCCATATCTAGACTCAATTCATTTAGAATACCAGCCAAAGCCATATTTCCTTCGGTAGGGACCATGGATGGTAACCCATCTTCAAAGGTAATTTCCGCATCGGTTTGATTCAGATTTCTATCGACGATGGTCTGCATTTTTGCTCTGGCTGCATTTTTTTGAGCTTCACCTAAGAATCTTAGATCCCCTGTGACAAGAGCTTCTCTAGCCACAATATTTGTCTTACCTAAAGCCTCACCTTTACCGGTTTCAGAATTATAACTAATATCTGAACCTCCGATGATCTGTCCTGGATTAAAGGTTAAATACTCTTCTCCAGCCAATTCTTCCTGGAATTCTGTCAAGATTCTTGCTGCTTCGTAAATGGCGCCGTAACCCACTGATTCACGGAAAACTCCGCTCGAATGAGATTGTCTCCCAGATGTTCTCAATGTCCATCCGCTACTCCCTCTTCTTGCTACTGTCGCGATGCCAAAACTTTGGGTTGTCTCATAAGCCAAGGCAATATCATGCTCTTTTGCTTTGGCAATAAAGTCTCTTCTTGATAGCTCTTCATCAGCAGAGCTCTCCTCATCGCCTGTAAAATATACCGTGATAGTTCTATCCTCTAAAAGCCCTAAATCATGCAATGCTTTCAGGCTTGCAAATATCATGACATCCCCACCTTTCATATCATTGACTCCTTGCCCTGTGGCTGTCGAATCATTTAGGAAAGTAAATGGGGTAAATGGCATATCCTTCTCAAAAACTGTATCCAAATGCCCGATTATAAAGATTTTCTTTCCTTTTGTTCCTTTTCGAGTCGCAATGAAATGGCCTGATCTTTTGACTTCCGCAGGAAGCTTGAGCCATTCTGTTTCAAATCCTATTTTTTGAAATTCTCGCTCAAAAACCTTTGCAACTGCTTCTACTCCCTCTGCATTTAATGAACCGGAGTTTATATTCGTAACCTCTTCCAAAAGAGCAACTGTTTCCTGATAGTTTTTTTCTACCTCAGCAATCAGGTTTTTTTCGGCTTTGGACAGGGTTTGTGCGAAAATAGATGACATTAAACCTACTAGGACAAACGTTAAGACAATTCTTTTCATAAGTGAAAATTAATCCAAATGTTGGAGAAATGGCTAACTTAAGCCCCAATTAAATTAAATCTAATGGCCAATTTTAATATTGACGCAAAACAAGAAATGACCTATGATGCGATTGTCATAGGGTCAGGAATCAGTGGAGGTTGGGCTGCGAAAGAACTTTGCGAGAAGGGTTTGAAGACTTTGGTGCTGGAGAGGGGGAGGATTGTAGAGCATGTAACAGATTATCCAACTATGTCCTTGGATCCTTGGGATACTGAACTTAGGGGAAGTTTAACTCCCGAACAAAAAGCAAAACATCCCAAAGGAATTCGTTCCGGATTTATTGGCTCTATGAATGAGCATTTTCACGCAAATGATGTGGATAACCCTTATACTGAAGTAAAACCTTTCCTATGGGTTCGAGCACATCAAATGGGCGGAAGATCTTTGCTTTGGGGAAAACAATGTTATCGCTGGTCGGATTTGGATTTTGAAGCTAATTTAAAAGATGGCCATGGTGTGGATTGGCCAATTCGCTATAAGGACATTGCTCCTTGGTATACATATGTAGAGAAATTTGCGGGGATTAGTGGTGAAGCTTTAGGGCTACCACAATTACCAGATAGCCACTTTCTTCCTCCAATGGAGCTGAATTGTGTGGAAAAGCATGTAAAGGAGCGAATTGAAAAGGAATATAATGGTCGGAATATGATTATCGGCCGCGTGGCGCATTTGACGGAACCTCTTAATGGAAGAGGAAAATGTCAGTTTAGAAATCGTTGTGATAGAGGATGTCCTTATGGAGCGTATTTCAGCAGTAATGCAGTGACGTTACCAGCGGCAAATGCAACTGGGAATTTGACGATTCGTCCATTTTCTATTGCTCAGTCTATTATTTATGATGATGCTAGCGGTAAAGCTACTGGGGTCAGAATTATAGATTCAGAAACAAGTGAGGTGCTAGAGTATCATGCGAAAATCATTTTCTGTAATGCTTCTACTTTAAGTTCTACTCAGATATTGATGAATTCCACATCTGATCGATTCCCGAATGGATTAGGAAATGATAGTGGTGAGTTAGGTCATAATTTGATGGACCATACCTACCGAGTAGGAGCAATGGGGAAAGTAGATGGTTTTGAAGATCAATATTACAAAGGAAGAAGACCAAATGGAATCTACATTCCGCGATATTATAACTTGGATGAGCAGACCAAATCTGACAAATTTGTTCGAGGCTTCGGTTTCCAGGGAAGTGGTGGCAGAGCCGGTTGGGGATCAGGTTCCAATCAAGAGAATTTTGGCGGAGAATTCAAAGATGGATTGATGAAGCCCGGTCCATGGGAATTCTTCATCACGGGTTTTGCAGAATGTCTTCCAAGTCATGAGAATAAAGTTTATCTCAATAAGGATGTTCTCGATAAATGGGGGCAGCCAACCCTATCGATAAATGCAGAGTGGGGAGAAAATGAACTGGCGATGAACAAGCAAATAAGGATCGATGCCAAAGAAATGTTGGAAAGAGCAGGACTTCAGGACATCACAGACTTTGACAATGAACATGAAATGGGTTATGGTATCCATGAAATGGGGACAGCTAGAATGGGACGTGATCCGAAGACATCAATCTTGAATGGAAATAACCAAGTGCATGGTGCCAAAAACGTATTTGTAACCGATGGCGCTTGTATGACTTCCTCCTCCTGTGTCAATCCATCGTTGACTTATATGGCTTTGACCGCTAGAGCTGCAGACTTTGCAGTATCCGAACTCAAGAAAAATAACTTATAAGCCATGAACAGAAGAAACGCACTTAGAAGAACAGCACTGTTGGCAGGTTCAGCAGTGGCAGCACCGACCTTGCTTTCCTTACTTCAATCTTGTAAAGAGCAAAAGAGGGTGGATTGGATTCCTCAGTTTTTAAATCAGGATCAGGCAGTATTTCTTGCTTCTTTTGTAGATACAATTTTACCTCGAACAGAGACTCCAGGAGCATTGGATATGAAAGTAGATATATTCATGGACTTGATGTATGCTAAAGCCTATGATGAAGGAAGTCAGCAATATGTCAAGACTGAAATCGATAAGTTCAATTCGGTTTGCAAAGATGAATTCGGAAGTGTCTTTGCAGATTTAAGTGCCGAGGACAAAACTACAGTTTTGAAAAAAGCTGAGGCTGAAACCGCCAAATTCAATCCCGGGGTTTGGGGAACTGCTGTTGGCGAACAAAAACCGGTAGCATTCTATCGACAATTGAAATCCATGTCACTTTGGGCTTATTTCTCTTCAGAAGAAGTAGGAAAAAATATATTGAGTTACGATCCAATTCCAGGAGAATATCTTGGGTGTATTCCGTTATCGGACGTAGGAAATACTTGGAGTTTGTAATTGGGTTCCATCAAAAAGGAAAAGGATCAGAGCTAATTTCTGATCCTTTTCCTTTATAAAATTTCGAACGAATTGCCTGATGAAAAATGCGTTACCGGTATTCCCGGAGTATTTTCTTCGATCCAGTTTTTCATAAATTCGGATCCACCTTCTTCACTTGCAGAATGCAGGGTTGGCAATCTAAACCTAGCGGCCTCAACGCATCGACTACGCTCAGTGGGGATTGTTATTGCTAGCCTCACTACTCTTTATCTCCCCAAATTTCTTGGTGATTTCCTTCCCATAAATGGGTTGAACAATTTGTTTTCCTTTCGGATATGATTTTGCTACATATAAGTCTAAAGAAGAAATTGCGATCTGTATGTGTTCCAGCTCCTGCTCGTCCTTGGCCAAAAGCCTTACCTCGTAGCCCTTTTTATGTTTTTGAGATCCATGTTTTGCAACCTTTACCTCATCTTTAATTCTGAGATTTCCATTCCGTAGAAATATTTCTTTCAAAAATTTGAAAGCCAACGGTTTTGACATTTTTTTCATATAGACTCTAGGTTGAAATTAGCGGGTAATCGCTTAATATTAAATCTTTTATATGTATTCGCTTGAATGCACGTACCAAAATAATATTTTGAATCCTTTCCCTTCGACTGCGCTCAGGGACCGAATTTAAGCGTAAAATCTAGGGAGAGGGAGAGAATGCGGCACCGCCGCATTCTCTCCCTCTCCCTTTAAGCCAAAATTGACCGGAGGCTGAGCGCCGGTTGGTGAGCTCGTCGAACCAAGTCGAAGCCTGATTGAACATACGTGCAGATATCCGAATACACATTAAATCTTTAAACCTAATTAAAAAAACAAAAATTGACCATCGGAAAATCTGCATGACCGCAAAAAAAGTAAAGGTTATTATACATTCATCTTTATGGTAGATTAATGAATTCATAGTTTTTTGTTCAAAAAATCAAACAGCTACTCAAATCCAAATTCCCCAACCGATATGAAAAAATACACACTTGCTTTATCCTTCTGTTTATTGTTTTCAATAATTGCTTTTGCACAAGACAGTAAGGTTTTTGACCAAATGACAATGCAGAGTAAAATCCTCAATATGGAGCGCAAATATGCGATCTATCTGCCACCCGGATATGAGACCTCGCAGCGCTCTTACCCTGTCTTGTATCTCCTTCATGGAGCCGGAGATGATCAGACAGGTTGGGTGCAGTTTGGAGAAGTCCAACATATCGCTGACAAAGCCATCTTAGAAGGAAAATCCACGGCCATGATCATTGTCATGCCGGATGCCAATACCGCTAAGCGGGGTTACTTCAATGATATCAACAATGAATGGCGATATGAAGATTTCTTTTTTGAGGAACTGATGCCTGAGGTAGAAAAAAAGTACCGAATCAAATCCGAGAAAAAGTATAGAGCAATAGCTGGATTGTCCATGGGAGGCGGTGGTACATTTTTCTATGCCATGCACCGCCCTGACTTATTTTCTTCCGCTTGCCCTTTAAGTGCATCATTGAGGAATTCCACTTTTGAAGAATTCAATCAAGGACTTCAAACCAATAAAACCGAGGTGAAAAATACTGATGCCCTTCAAGGCTATTATGACCGGCATTCCGCACTAAGGCAAATAGAATTGAATGAATTGGGAGCGATGAAATCTGTAAAATGGTATTTTGATTGTGGGGATGATGACTTCCTTTATGAAGGAAATAGCATGGTACATATCGCAATGAAGAAAAAAGAAATCCCCCATGAGTTCAGAATAAGGGATGGAGCTCATAATTGGACTTATTGGAGAACATCTCTTCCCGAAGTGTTATCATTTGTATCAGATACCTTTCGTCAGAAATAGGCATTAGGTAGATTTAGAACTGTTCTTGTAAGAGTAATTCGTGTGTTTGAATCCGTGGGGAGAGTCTATGGCTTGCTGATAAGCTCGGTCAAGGTTTTTACCTCGACTTTTCATTTCTATTAAAATCGTCCCTTTCCATAGCAGGTCAATGTAACCGTCTCTCTCGTCTCGCTTTTTTACGCGATGTTCGAAAGTCGATACCCGTTTGCGGCTTATACCAAATACGTCAAAAAATTATACTAAAAATGGCTGATACATCCGATCCCTCATTGGATGTATCAGCCCATCCCTTAGAAAATTTAATGCGCTATTTTTTATTTCGTTCCAGCTTAATGACATGGTTTTATGGGTCGATGGTTGTGGTGAGGAGAGGGTGGTTGCTAGCGATATTCACCCAAGCAAGATAAGTAGGTCAATTTCAAATTGATAAGGATAGGAAGGTGTAATTACAAATTACACCTAGCGACCTCAACGCCTAGACTACGCTCAGGTGGGGTTATTTATTATAACCTATTGATTTTTTATATTTAGTAAATTCTCGATAAATATCTTTTTCAACTGGTTTCCAAAGTTGGATTTTCTCTTTAATGACGTCAAAAATTTTTCCGTGATTTTTTTCGCCAAGATTTTTCATTTGCGCAAAATTAGTTTTAAACGTTTTTAAATGTTTGCATTTATCTGCTAAATCATAATAATTAACGCTGCCAACTTTATCTTCTAATTTCAAGTAATTTATAAGAATTTGTGAGCATATTAATTTGTCGTCATTAAACCATTTGGAAAGTTTAGGAACAACCTTATTTATTTGATAGATTTCAATTTCGCTATTCATCCTTATTCTTGATTTTTAATTAAAGCACAATATTTTTCTTAAATATACCACAACTGCATGGCGCTTAGCGAAGAAAAACACTGTAGTCCTTTTCCATTGCGGTTAAGCTTTTTTAAATTGAACCAGAGAATTACAAATTCTAAATGATAGGAAGGTGTAGTTACAAACTACACCTAGCACCCTCAACGCCTAGACTACACTCAGAGGGGGTTTTTATTTTCTCAAGTAACTTTTTAATGTATTTTTCATCTTTAAATTTACAAGCATAAAATTGTGGATTTGAAACAATTTTTTTGACATCTTTATTTATAATACCTGCAGAGATATAATACCCTTCAATTAGTCTTAGTTTTTGATAAGAATCCATGGCTGTATTAAAAATGGTTCCTTCAATAGTAGATTGAAAAGTACTTACTGATACAAATGATACATGCGTTATTAGACTTAACCGTGATAAGATTAGAATAACTTTTTCGGTAAATTCCTTACTTGGGAGTTCATCAATAATTTCAGTCCTGTAATTTCTTTTAACAACTCTCAATTCTCGTAAAACATCAAATTCAGATTGACTAATTCGATTTTCATTTTTTAAAATTGAAAGAAGTTTGATGAATGAAAATTCATAAATTCTGTCGTTAGAATTTTCAAAAATCAAATAATTACGAAGACCAACATATAATACATCACAAAGCCATGCATAACTAATTGTTGTATCTGACACGGAATGTGTTAAATCAAAATATTTTTTTGCATTATTAAGTTCAAGGTTATAATTATTCTTAGGTTTAAATGAGGTTAGAATCGATTTTAATTTATAATTATCATCTTTAATAATATGAGATTCATTTTTTAAATGTTGAATAAATAGTCCACCAATCTTAGATAAGTATTTGAGCTTGTCATATGTGTAAAATGATATGGACCAACCTTCATTAGCGTATTTTAATTTCAATTGATTTAGGGTGTCATAATCATCTGCGACTATAAGTAAATCTCTATCACTGTACTTGTCAAAGTCATTCCGTAGACTTGAGCCAAATATTGCTTTGCTGTATTTTCTCATTTTACGAATCTGTTAATCAAAATTGTTATTAATGCACTTAAAAGAATAAACCCTGCAATCCCTTGAATAACTAGCCAATTCATTCCGAAATCTGAACTAGGTTGAAATTGAGAGTCAACCAATTTAGTTGTAGCATCAAGGGTGTAAAATAAATTAGATGTAATATTTACTGTATCCTTATCAAAAGCTTCTATAGCTAAATCTTTTTGTATCAGTTTGTAATTATTCCATTGCGAATAGTTAATTGAAAAGAAAATGATAAAAGTGACAAAAAATGTTCCGACAAAATTCCTTAGTCTAAGACCATATCCAAAAGTCCAGCGGTAAATAAAACTAGGTATGTATTCTTTTATAAAATCCCAAAAATTAATTGGGTAGGGCTTTTTATGCTTGTATTTACTCCAAGCTAATCTGTTTTTCCATTTTCTAAAATTGTATTCAGCGACTCTTGCTTGGGAAGATTGCTCTTCATCTCTAGAATTATTCATTAATTGCTGAAATAGGTGTACAGCAATATTTGATTTTTGATATTCAGAAATATTTTCTATAAAGCTAGCTGGATTAACATAAGTTTTCTTTATAACAATCTTATGAGTATTTGAATTTAAGAATGTAGAATTTTGGAAATCACAATTATTGATTTTAGTACCTGTAAAAAGACACTCTTCAAAATGACAATAAGAAAAATCTAAGTTTTTCAATTCAGTTTTAGCAAAGCTGACATTGAAGAATGTTTTGTTAGAAAATTTAAGTCTAGGATGGTCTTTTGGTTTTAACTCATCTGGCATATAGACAATATTTTCAATACGATCTTTCGAAAAAACGATAGATGTGAAGTCATCTTGTTTTTCAATAAACTCAGGGGAACCATTTAGTTTGAAAAAATTATCTAACATTTCAATTTATTATTTAATACCACACAACTTCTTTATTGCTATACCTTTTATCACTCTACTTGTCCAAACCAGTCAAGTATATGCACCTTTAGTAATCTTTATTTTTCAATCTAATACTAGACAAATTTTCTTCCACATACCAGATTGCTTCACTCCTTTGTCGTTCGCAATGACGATATTACCTCAACAAATACATCTTCCCATACCCTTTCTTAAATGCCTTATCTCCCGCAGTAGGTCTATGCTCCATAAATTGGCCGTTTTTACGAACTAGCACACGGTAGATATACACACCATTGGCGAGTTGGTCGCCAAACTCATCCTTGCCATCCCAAGCGTATTCGGTTAGGTTATTTCCGATTCGGATCGGACCCAATTCGTTCTGCAAAATCTCCCGGACGACTTTTCCCGTCACAGTCATGATCTGAATCTTGATTTCATCTGGCACTTCCATTCCCGTCACCGTAAAGACAAAGCGTACACTCGTACTGAATGGATTCGGATAAGGATAAAAATTCGTGATCTGCGATTCATTGATCACTTCAAAAGTAATCTCATAAGGTTCGCTAGAATCCTCATTGACGACGCGAAGGGTGTAAATCCCATCTTCCAGAGGCCCAGGAATGAGTGAGACTTTGAAGTCCTCATCTTCGGAAGCTGGTGTCCAAGTTAGGTTTGGATTGGAGAAACTTACCCGCTTGAAGTTACAGGCTTCACAGTTCTGCTTCAGATACAAATCCAGCCCAACTGTGTCTTTTTTGTACAATAAGGTTTGGTCATTTTTCAGAAGAGCCGTGATCAGCACATTTGGCGAGACGATATCCCCATCCATGATGTAGATTCCATCAAAGTTCACATCCAGCAGTGCCGTAGAATTATCTCCCTCGACGATGAAATAGGAACCCATATCCACCTGATTGTTGCGGAAAGTCTGCTCTCGCTGTATTCTAGGATTGGCAAAAATCTCCAAGCGATTCTCGCCGGATTTGCCGATGGAATTAAACTCTATCGCAAAGTCAAATGCCTCCCCGGCTTTCAGCGCAGGGAATTTTTTGGAAAAATTCTCTACTTTCTTACTTGTCAGATTGGTCATTTTCCAGTCCACCTGAATAGAATCCAGGAAGTTGTATTTGGAAATATTCTTGAATTGTAGTTCCAGAAGTCCCGTTTCTCCCTCACGAAGGTTGACTTGATCTTTAGCAGATTTCAGGATCAAAACTCCCTCAGGCACTCCCGTATAATTCACCTGCCACTTGTCCAACTGAGCCGGAGCCGTGGACTCGGGATCATTCATGCTGTAGCGTAATTTCAGATAAGGATAAGTTTCTGTGCTGATAAAAGAGAGATCCATTTCCCGATCATAGGTATTTCCAATCAAGAGATCCTCTTCTCCATTTTCCTTTACCCCGATGATATCAAAGTAGGTTTTCTCCTCCTCATTGATCCAGTTTCTGGAATTCACATTTTGGAAGAAACGCTCCCAAGACGATGCTGGGCCTACTCGCGGTGTTAAGACAAGACCCGAAGTCAAGTAACCCGCCAGTTCAGTATCAAATGAAAGTGTCTGCTGAGAGGCAGGAACTTCCAGATTCTTATTTCCTACGATCTCAATCGCTTCTCCCGGTGACATGCCTTTTCTACCGTAAAGGATATAGGGATCGCCACTTTTCAATGCTCTAAGCGTAGCTTCACTTGCTCCAAATTCCTTCAACTTCTCAATTGCTATATCAGGCCAAGCTTCGAAAGTCACATTTCCCACAGAGAAAATGACCACATAATCACCTGCTTTTACATTGTTCACATAGTCCACCAGCATCCTTTGACCAGGCGTGGTGATCCAAGAATTTTGTATGCTTTGAATCATCTGCGGCACCCGACCGCAAGCACGAGCATCCAAAATATCAAAACCCGGAACCGGAATCGCCAAGTACGGCATCAGGCTCTTTTGCTCAAAAGCCACCAATCCCAGCGAGCCATTTGGACAGAGTCGGCTGTTGGCATTGTTTACGTTATCGATGATTTGAGGAATCTGATCTAGGTAAAACTGGGTGTTTCTAAAAGACAAAGTATCTACTCCCGCACCCACGGTAAAGACTTCGATTTTCTCCTGTATATCCAGGTATTTCCATTGCCTGTCCGAATCATTGATTTCCAGATTCGTCAATTGATCCTCATCGAGTTGATAGGTAGTTCGCTGCGTCCATCCTTCCGGTCCGGCAGGGATGTAGGAGAAACTGGAATTAGTCCAGGCATCTGTCTCACCAGGTTTGGCTTCCTGGAATTTTGATCTCCAATAGAACGTAGTGCTATCCGAAAAAGCAGTCAAAGGCAATGGCATCTCTGCCAATCCCCGAGTAGTGATACGAACCTCTTTACGGTAGGCAGAATTGAACCCTGCCGCAGTATCTACTTGGATGATTACCGTTCTATCTACAGTGCTTTTTCCCGGCACCTGCGCGATCAATTTCGTGCTGCTTTCATTGACAATTCCATAATTGAGCGGATAGAGATTGAGCGTGCCACTCAGCGGAATAAACTTGGTGAAGGTGACCGTATTGTTCACAAAAGTCATCTCCTCCACGTCCTTGTTGGAGTTCACCTCTATAGTAAAGGTGTTATCTCCGGCAGAATTTCTACCTGTATTCGGGATATTGAAAAAGAGAGAATCAATTCTGGCGATGTATGGAATCTTCACTGGGGAAAAAGACTCAGTTGTACCATCAGGAAGTTTTCTGGTTACTTTGAATTCTATGGAGTCGGTATTCACCCTTCCTATATTTCTCAGCACAAAACTCAGTTTCAAGCTGTCCGAAAGTACCGAGACTGGAATCTCATCAAAACTATCCACTGAGACTTCCTCCACATTGATAGCATAGTCAGCCTTGTCCGCAGGGAAAATTCGCAAACCTGGATCACCATAATTGATCATCTGCTCCATATGAGAATATGCCAGAGGAGCCTGACCAAAAACTTCAACATATTCCTCCTCAGCTTCTCGCTTCACTTCTCCAAGTGTTCGATAAATGAGCGTGCTGTCGGCAAACGCCTTTTTGTAAAATAAATCAGAATATCTACGGAGATAAACATCTACTCCAATGGAAGAATTGGCTATCACTGAGATAGCGCCTTTATCCGGTGTAATTACCCAATCTTCCCCTTGGGTATAACTATTACCATAGGCACTTCCATAATCGCAGCCATTAAACAACATGACGGGATACTTTCCTTTATTCTGATAATTCAAAGTAGGATCAGACGCAAATCCAATCTCTATATCAATCACAGTAGGAGCTCCATGTCCAAAAAACGTGAGCATCGACCTTCCTTCATTCAGATCTCCCGTGATGTCGATCACTTCTATAGTAGAATTTGACCTCTTGCGGTAAGTGGTCACTTTTCCTCCCAAATAAGGCCCTTCTGCAATAGTTTTGAAGCCATTGAGGAAATTATAGAATCGCTCCAATTCAAATTCAGATTCACCGCCAGAGAGGTGAATCAACTCTTTTTGCCATGGCTGGGAAATCCCAACCGCATCTTTTTCTATAGCCTTGCTGAGGTAATCTGCTAACTGCTGGGCATTTCTAGCTGGAATTCTTCCCACAGCTAGGGCAGGAGCAAAGGGCTTGGAAGGATCAAGACCGAGCGTATATACGTTGTCTGAAAATGGAAAACCTCCAGCAGGAATCAAATCTCGAAAGCTAAATGCTGCAGGATTATTTCTGTAGAAATAAGTCACTCCGCCAGCACGACCAGTGGAATAAATGGCCAAAGACCTGCCCGCAAACAACATATGGGTTGGTTTGTGAACCGGGTAATAAGCTTTCAAAAACTCATAAATCGCTACCGGAGAATATTCTCCATAGGCAAACTGATTATAGAGATCCTCCACTTTTACCGTCAGCGTGTCAAATCCCCCACCTGCAGGCGAAGCTCTGTGATCGGCGTAGGCTTTCAGTGGATTGTCAAATTGCGTTGTTGCCTGCTCCAGCACCTTGTGTCCTACCAAAATATAGTTGGCAGCTTGAGCTAGGTAGTTTCTGAATTTCACCGTCTCCATAGTTGAAACCGACACGATGTTTTCCTGATTCTGTACCCATACGTTACTGGAATCATTAGCTATTGCAGATCGGAAGTTTAGTGTTTGTGCACTGGAAGTAAGCTGTACTTTCTCTGGATTGCTAGGATCTGAAATCTCCAAAGCAGCATAGGTGCCAGAAATCTGAGAAAGTTGAATGCGTTGATTTCCAGCAGGTGAAATGAAAAGTTTCGATGTGAAGTCCCCAGCGCTTACATTATTCTGAAAAGTGATTTTGGCGAAAGCTACAGATACATTGTCAGTGGATTCTGATCCTGCTGCTTCAAAAGTAATTACTACACTACCATCTGAGTTGAAATCAGACATTGCCAGATTGATCGATTGCTGAGGGTAATTGAATCCTGCGAAATTAACTGTAGTAAGCAGTCTCTGATTGGTCGCCGTTGGGCCAGCGTAGATTTTCGTCGTATGGGCATTTTCTGATCTGCCCACCAAACCAAACTCCAGTTTAGCCAGTCCAGAATTTGCCATTGCTCCTAACTGATCCATGGTAATACGGCGAGTATTGCCCTTGCTGATCACAGCCGACATCCAGCCTTGTCCCAGATCAAACTTCGACAATCTAAAACCCAGCGTATACCCAACACCGAGTGAATATTGCTCTCCCAGAGCCAGCAACTTTTCAGAGGCAAAGCGACTTGCTAGCGGCAAAGCCACTTCAGGCGCAGTTCGGAGATTCATCCGCTTTCCGCTCTGTCCATTGCTGATAGTCAGGAAAAAAGCCGTGGTGTCAGAGCTCGTGTTAAAATAGGGATTTGGTATCTGCTCAAAATCGGAGTAAAGCAATTTGTCCAGCGTCCCGTCATTTCTCATTCCGAAGAAATCTATGTAATCGCCCGTGTCAAACTTCCCGTCATTTTCTCCCTCAATGTGAATTGCAACTTCTTTTCCCCGGTGATAAAGTCTGATGTTCCTTGGATCAAGGTTGCTCAGATTGATGCCTGAGTTGCTTAGCGTAGTTGCTGATATGCGGTGAATCCCATCCGTAGCCGTTGGTATTTTGTAGTAGGTTTGGTCGTAATTGTACCAAACGGCCTGCTGGGCTAGTGATACGTTGGCAAGCAGGAGGAATGCCAGAAAAACGAGGCCTAGTCTTTTTATCATTTGTCTGTCCAGCTTTTAAATTTCCTGAAATCAGGATCCAATTTTTCTAAACTTACCTTCACACTAAACACGTGCGAATAGGGAGTTTCAGATACATTTCCAATGTCTGAAAGTGCATAATCGATCTGAAATCGCTCGCTAATAAATACGCCAATTCCCATACTCGGCTGCATATTCAAACTTTCTCTGCCCTGAAAATCCTTGATGTATTGGAAGTTTCCGATGCCCGCACGAATGAAAGCTATATTCTGAAAACCTGCTTCCAACCCAAACCTAGGATCGATACTGAGCAGGGGAGTGCTTACAACTGTATTTCTTTCCCCATCAAAAGTCATGTCCAAATCCAGTGTAGTAAGTAAAGTGAACTGCTTTCCGATAGTCCAATTATAAGCAACACTCGATATTGCCCGAGGCAAAGTCAACTCTACTGAATTGACAGGAATTTCATTGTCTGTCTGCGCATAGATCTCACGAACCAATTCCGCATTATGAGACCAGGCATTGAACGTGGTCGTGATATCACGAACCATCAAGCCTAGTGTCAATTTATCTTTCACGTAGATTCCGCCTACATCCAGCCCAAAACCCCAAGCTTGAGCAAACTTCCCTACATTTCTATGGATGACCTTGGCATTCATTCCCACTTTGAATTTATCCGAAAGATCTCTCGCATAGCTTAGTAGCATGGCGTAATCCGCAGCATTGAAGAACTGAATGTTATTATAATTCAATGCTCCATTGGCATCGTAGAGGAATCTAGTATCTGGGATATCATCCACGCCAAAGCGAATCAGCGAAACGGCTACCTGACTTTGATCTTTGACAGGAGTGGTGAAGCTTAGGTAATCGTATTGCGCCACACCAGCGAAATACTCTGAGTGCATCAAGCTGAATTCATATTTGTGCTGAACTCCCATCAGTGCCGCAGGATTCCAGTAAGCCGCCGTTACATCTCGCACTGCTGAGACCTGAGCTCCACCCATGCCTAGCGCCCGTGCTCCTACTCCTATACTTAGAAATTCATTGGAATACTTGGGTGCCAAATCCTGCGAAAGCAGCTTGGCATGACCTGTCCAAAGTGACAGTAATATTAGTAAGTAAAAAAAATGACCCTTGATTTTATATTTCACAATCCAAAATAAACCATTTTATCAATCCTATTTTAATTCAATCCTGTTTTATTAGTATGAATATACGTAATGATGCCATTAGAATTACATCTCTGGATGAGTAGAGTGGTGGAAGATCCCATTCTTTCTGCTAAGCAGGAATGCTGTATCGCTAGAAGAAACCAAATCCTATGTTGCCTTTATATTCTGCTATAGGATAAATGAATCTTAGAATTTTATACTAATCAAGCAATTTGCTGTCCGCTTGCGTACATAAATATGTTCACATTTTTAACTTTCTAAAGAAACAGGGAAGAGCTGATTTTTCTAGAATATTTTTTTTCTGACCCTCTTGGAAAAGACTAAACCTCAATTCAGAGTAATTAAGCTACTTTTTATTCATACAATCTTATACCTACTACCTGTTTATCGCAAGGAATTAGGTTATACAAGGTAGCTTGGGAAAGATTGGTATCATTTTTCTTTAGATAGGGTAGAAGGGAATAAGAATGTCCCCAACTATTGAAACACAAATCACCTAACAATGAATGTCGCCAACACACAGATTCAAATGCGCAAAGGACTCTTAGAGTTTTGCGTGTTACATATCATTTCCCGAGGCGAGGTTTATACTTCAGATCTGATCGAAGAGCTTACCCAGGCTCAGATGATCGTGGTGGAAGGCACGCTGTACCCGCTCCTTAATCGTCTGAAGTCTGCCTCATTGGTTGAATATCGCTGGGTAGAATCTGAATCGGGACCTCCGAGGAAATACTACTCCATCACGGAAGAAGGAAAAGCCTTTCTGGGCACACTTTCCAATACCTGGGATTCACTAGTCAATTCCACCCTTCTAATCACCTCAAAGAATTGATTATGAAATCGAGCATGCTACAGGCAACACACGGAGGGATGATTATCCGAAATGCGAGATTTTATATGACCGCTGAAAGAAAATTATAAACAGATGAAAAAGACGATAAGTATAAACATCAGTGGTATTCTATTCCACATCGAAGAAGACGGCTACGATACGCTCCGCAAATACTTGGATGCGATCAATCGCCACTTTTCTTCCTATAAAGACAATCAGGAGATTATATCTGATATTGAAAACAGAATTGCTGAGATTTTTCTGAGCAATTTGAAAAACAATAAGCAGGTAATCACTGCGGATAATGTAGATAAGCTCATTGAGAAAATGGGTACTATCGCGGATTTTGGTTCTGTAGAAGAGGAGAAATCTGATGCAGAATTGGAAGAAGAAACCGCCACTAATGATCAGGATTTCTATAAGTATGTCACGCCTCCGGATTCGGAAAGAAAAGGCTATAAAAAATTGGTACGCCTTGAAAACAGAAAAATTCTTGGTGGTGTGTGCGCCGGAATTGCACATTACTTCTCGATGGATCCGCTTTGGCCTAGATTGATTGCTATCCTGTTACTGTTCTCAGGCAATCTGCGGTTCAACTTTGGATTCTTAGACATTCTGCCTTTTGATAATTTCAGGATGAATCTAAGCTTCGGCATATTTGCTGCCATTGCCTACATCGTTCTCTGGATCATATTGCCAGTTTCTTATGAACTAGAGGAAGATAAAAACATCAAGAAACTCTACAGAAACCCTGATGACAAAGTTATCGGTGGTGTGGCCAGCGGTTTGGCAGCGTACTTTGGAGTAGAGGTGATTTACACAAGATTGGCCTTGGTGCTATTAATTCTAGCTGGTGGATCAGGTTTCCTTATTTACCTAATACTATGGATCATTACTCCTGTGGCAAGCTCCATCACTGAGCGTATCCGCATGAAAGGTGGGGAAATCACCTTGGACAACATAGATTCTACGATCAAGGAAAATATCAACCCTATTCCAAAAATGCCGGAGTCTAAAACAAGACAAATTCTCTTGACTCCATTTAGGGTAATCGGACAGGTAATCGAGGCAATAGGTAGTGCTTTGGGTCCTCTGGGAAGGTTCTTCTTAAATGTAATCCGAGTGATCTTCGGTTTGTTTGTCTTCTTCATAGGATTAGGTCTGACCATCGCTCCGATATTTAGTTTGGCTGTGTACATGGGCGTATTTACCAATGATGACTATAGAGTGTTAATGGATAATTTCCCGGTAGAGCTATTCTCCAATCTTATCCCAATCTGGCTTGTAGTTGGTGCATCTTTCTTGCTGATTATTCCAGGTATTATCATCATTCTTCTCGGATTGAGTGTATTGATGCAAAAGAACCTGATAGGATCAAGATTTGGTTTTGTCGCACTTGGCTTATGGTTGTTGTGCGTAGGTATATGTGCTTTCCAGATTCCATTGATTGTAGCTCAGTTCAAGGAAGAAAACTGGCATAAAATAGAGAATCCTGTTCCTTTGACTGAAGGAATAATGATTCTAAGGCTTAATCCAATCGGAGAGGAATCCACATTCAATAATGTGAATCTGAAGATTGAAGGGACCTCCGATAGTATAGTGACACTTCGGGAAGATTTCTTCTCCAGAGGAAAAACTAAAGCTGAGGCGATGAATAATGCCAAAATGATAGGTTACAACTATACCGTTTTGGATTCCATTATCACCTTTGACGAAGGCTATGATGTATCTAACCTGAGCACCTTCCGTGATCAAAAGTTGAATCTGTTTCTTGAGATTCCTTACGAAAAGCCATTTATCATGGAGCGCTCACTTCTCGAGATTCTGAGAAACACGATTTATAGAAATGGCTTTAGATCAAATGATCTTTCTCAAAACACGATTTGGACATTTAACCAGCAAGGCTTGGTTTGTCTGACCTGTAAAGAAGAAGTGGAGCCAGACGAGGATGGAGATTCAGAAGGAGTTAATTTCGAAGTGGAAGAACCCGATACTGGAGAATTTAACAGAGATCAACTCGATAGTATCAGTAGAGCGAAATTTAATCAATCGAAAATCCCGGCAGAAAAAGCTGTAGTAATAGACTAAGTATAGAGGCATCCAAATGGGTGCCTCTTTTTTTGTATCTTTTGATCCAAACCCAAAAGAAAATGGATATAAGCGTAAAATTTTTAGGAGCAGCAGGGACAGTGACCGGTTCTCGCTATTTATTGGATATAGGTGATTTTGAATTCTTAGTCGATTGCGGGCTCTTTCAGGGAAGAAAGGAATTGCGCCGTAGAAACTGGGATAAATTCCCCATGCCGCCAACCGACATGGAAGCGATTGTACTCACGCATGCGCACATGGATCACATAGGTTGCCTACCTAAGCTTGTCAAAGATGGATTTAGAGGGCCAATCTACTGCACTGCTGTCACAGCTGAATTGGCGAAGATTCTACTCTTGGACTCCGGAAAGCTTCAGGAAGAAGAAGCGGAATATGCAAGAAAGAAGGGCTACTCCAGACACGAAAATCCGGAGCCACTCTACACAGTAAAAGACGCAGAAGCTGTATTTCCACTTTTTGTTCCTCAGGATTTCAAAAAGCCATTTTCCATTCATCCTTCCGTGGAAGTTACTTATTACTATGCTGGACATATTCTGGGAGCTGCTATTACCAAGATTGTAATCAAGGGAGATAAGCAAACCAAGAAGCTTGTTTTCTCAGGTGACTTAGGCAGGTATCATGACCCTATTCTCTACCCTCCAACCTTGATACCAGAAGCTGATGTAGTGTGGATAGAGTCTACTTATGGTGATCGTATTTCCACTACCGTGAAACCTGAAGAAGAACTAGAGAGAGCTATCAATGACGTGTTTTCTAGGGACGGACTGGTGATTATTCCAGCATTTGCGGTAGGTCGTACTCAGCTGGTCATGTATTATCTGTATCAATTGCTGAAAAAGGGAAAAATACCTAATGTGCCTATATACCTAGATTCCCCTATGGCAATCAATGTCTCAAATTTATATAAGCAATTTCACCAAGATCATCAGCTGATCGCAGTATTGGATAACACGGAGCAACACCCCTTTCAGCATTCCCAGCTTCATTATTATCGTAAGCAGGAACAATCCCGTACGCTGAATGATCTCAAAGGCAAGGCTATTATCATCTCTGCCAGTGGTATGGCAACGGGTGGACGTGTAATGCATCATTTGTTTCATCACTTACCGGATGAAAGGAACGGAGTCATTTTCGTAGGCTATCAGGCAGAAGGCACGCGAGGAAGAAGGCTAGTCAATGGTGAGACTGACGTTAGGATTTACGGTCAGGAAGTGCCAGTAAAGGCGAAAATCTACAGTGTGGAAGGTTTGTCAGCACATGCAGATCAAAACGAATTGATGGAATGGGCAGAGGGATTTAGCACAAAGCCAAAACTCGCATTTATTGTTCATGGGGAAGAAAAAAGTTCCTCAGTGCTTGCGCAAAAACTTAAAGATGAATTAGGGTGGAATACTGTCATTCCAAATTATTTGGAATCATTTATGCTGTTTGAGGGAATTTGATAGGCTAGAGTAATTACTCTACCGGGGCCCATTAAACCATCTACTCATGTATAAACTACTAAGACTTATTTTTGCAGCTGCATTTACTTCAATCCTATTTCAATGTGCTCCCTACCAGCCAGAAGGCCAAGGTGTAGTCGGACAAGTCACTTGGCTCGAAGGGAATCAGATGCCTACAATAGTGGAGGAAGGAGCAAAAAATAAGAAAATAACGATAGGTGATCCTGTAATAAGAACCGTGAGAGTTTATCCACTGGTGAAAATCTCTGACGTGACACTAGAAGGTGGGCTTTTCAAATCTGTCGCCACCAAGCCAATTACCGAAGTCGAGACAGACGAAAACGGACAATATAGCGTCAACCTTAGTCCTGGAAGATATTCTATTCTCACGGTGGAAGAGGGCGGTCTTTTCGCCAGTATTTTTGATGGAGATGGAAATATCCAGCCTGTCACCGTGAAAGAAGGCGAGTGGACTTTGCTGGATATCGTGGTGAATTATAAAGCGGCTTTTTGAGCTAGCAGATCTAAAGCTTTTTTCCCCAAGGACTACCAATTACAGATTGATTTGAGGACACGAAACCCTGGTCAGTCCGAGCGGAGTCGAGGACAATAATTTCACCTGTTGTAAAAGGGGCTTCGACTTCGCTCAGCCTGACACAGTCATTACTCTTTTGTGAATTCTAAATTTTTCTTACTCAGGATGACAATAAAATTGATCATTCTGAGACCTTTTCTTTTTAATCCTTAAATTCGACACAATATTAAGTGAAAAAAATCGTAGCTTTTTCACGATCCATAAAGACCTAATTTTAAGGAGATTAAGGGGGGAATGAAATACAAAAAGCTCCTTTAATAAAAATTATTAACTTTTTTTCACTTACCCACGCAACCATTTTTTCAATACGGGCATCTACCTAATTGAAAGCTATATCAAATGTTCAGCAGAGTCAATTTTTCAAACGAATCAGGATTAGTACAAGGATGTCTCCAAGGAGACAGAATGGCGCAGCGCCACCTGTATGATCAGTACTCGGGAAAATTCTTGGCCATCTGCATCCGATACTTAAAAGATCGGGAACATGCGGAAGATGTGATGATCGAAGGCTTTATGAAGATCTTCGAAAAACTGCCTCAGTTTCAGTCCAAGGGGAGTTTCGAAGGCTGGATGAAGCGGATCATCGTCACTCAGGCTTTGATGACGTTGAGAAGCAACCGTCATCTCATGATGGAGATCAACATGGAAAATGAGACGGAATATCAGGATCACAACTATGAGCTCAATCACATGGAAACTGAAGATTTGATGAGAATGGTAGAAAGCCTCCCAGTAGGATATCGGACAGTTTTCAACCTCTTCGCAATCGAAGGTTTCTCACACCAAGAAATAGGAGATCTCTTGGGAATCAGCGAAAGCACTTCGAAGTCCCAGCTCAATCGGGCAAGAAATACTTTGAAAGAAAAAATTGCCAGTCAAACACCAAAAGAAAGGAGAATCAATGGCTAAGGAAAAAAATAATCTCGATCAGTTTTTCAAAGAAAAACTCGAAAACCATACAGAAAGACCAAGCGCACTAGCCTGGGAAAGATTGGAGTCTCAGCTTCCTCAGAAATCCAAATCCTACAAAGGAATTTGGTGGGCAGCAGCTGCTTCAATTACGATCCTTTTCACTGTGGGTTACTTGGTGTTGAGAGAAGGAGAAGTGGCTGTAGAAAAGCCAATGCTTGCTGACAACACAACTGAAGAGGTAATAGAAACACCAACTCAAACAGAAATAACAACACCAGAAATAACTGAGAAAGCGGAAAATGAAATTGAAAAGCAACAGGCTGCTGAGGAATTGAATACTAAACCAACTACTACCACAAAACCAAAAGCCAAACCTGCTGATTCTTCTTCTAAAACTCAGAAATCTCAGACAACAAGTCCTCAAAATCTGATCGCTATGACAGAGAAGAAAGAGGAGCCAAAGCAGGAAAAAGTGGTGAAAGTAGAAGCTCCAAAAGTTGAAGTAGAAGCGCCAGAATTCAAACAAGCTGAACTTCCTCCTTTAAAATTGGAAAATGCTGTAGCGCAAGTAAGTGAGCCAGTAGAAGCAGAGCCCGCTTACCGGGTGAAAATCTACTCTAGCGGATTGAAAGAAGAGCAAAAGGATAAAAATTTAATAGCCGAAATCGGCAAAACAGTCAATGAAGTGGAAGGATTATTAAGCAAAGTAGATCAGGGATTTGCAGACCTGCAGGATGCAAAAAACAACTTGTTCGCCTCGATCACCACCCGTAAACCTAAAGCAGAGAAATAAACTTTACCAACTAGTTTAAAAATGAAAAAATACCTTCTATTATTTTGTTTGATGGCAATCGTGCAAATAGGATTTGCCGGAGCTATGCCATCCCTAGACCACAGCGTATCAAGTGATAGCATAGTGGTAGAATTCGGGAAATCCGGAAGAATCGTGATCATCGTGGACAGCAAAGAAGACTTTGAAAAGCTAAAACTGATGAATATCAATCAGATCATCAGAGAACTTGATCTGGAAGAAAATGAAGAAACTGGAGAAACAACAATCGTTGAGATTAAGAAAAAAGACGGCACCTCCAAGCAAGTCGTAAAAGTGACTGAAGATGGTGCAGAAACTGAAGTTTATATTGGCAATATGCGTCTCCTAGTCGATGAAACTGGTGATAACACCAAAGTACGGTTTGAGCCTGGCTTGAAAAGAAAAAGTGATCCTCCATTCAGGACCTATTTCAATCTTGATCTTGGAGTGAACAATTACCTAGAGGATGGCAAATTCCCAACCTCAGATAAGCCATATGCGGTGAAGGGTTGGGGAAGCTGGAATGTAGCTGTTAACTGGATGGCAGCACAGCGTATTTCCAAAGGCTTTTATTGGGACTTTGGTTTGGGCTTTCAGTTTTACAATTTCAAGTTTGAGAACAGAGATTTTCAGGCTATAAGAGGAGACGATATGATTGATTTTGTTCAAAGATCAGATGTGGACGGATTCAAGAGCAAAATCTCAGCTTCCTACATCACTGCAATGACTATGTTGGAATTGGATTTCGGGAAAATGAATGACAACGGCAATAGAGGGGTAAGAATAGCTGCGGGACCTTATATAGGTTACCGACTTGGCGGACAATCCAAGTTTGTGTATGAGGAATTAGGCGGTTCAGGTCGTCATAAAGACAAGCAAGACACAGGGCTTTATCTTCAGAATTTCAGATATGGATTACGTGGAGAGCTAGGAATTGGGAGAGTGAAATTCTTCTCTACTTATGACATGAATACCCTTTTCCAAGAAAACAAAGGGCCATCTCTTAATCCAATCACATTCGGGATAGTATTCTAAGGGATTTCATCATCATTATTTGAGTCACATTGAGCGGAGTCGAAATGAGCTTCGACTCCCTGCCTCGCTGCAGGCGGGCGCTCAGCCTGACATAAAAACCGAATTTTTAGTCAAAACTTTTATAACATGAAAACTACACTTCTGCCACTAGTATTCTTTGTCCTTTCACTAAGCCAAGTATTTGCTCAGGACAAAGCAGACACGGTGATTTATACCAAAAGTAAAATCATCTCAGTCTTTGGAAACACATGGACTTATCAAAAAAAGGAGGACGGGAAATGGTTTCTCGATATCCAAGAAAATGATGAGGTCAAAATCAAAGACCTTCCTGTAAGAAATCGATTTACTGTAGGGCTTGATTCTGAGCTAGGCATCAACCAAGTGACTCCATCCGATAGAATGCCGGTAGTGAAACCATGGGGATCTTGGTTCTATGCGATCAATATGACCGGTAATACTAAAGTCTCAAAAAACTTTCGTGTATACTCTAGCCTCGGAGTAAACTGGTACAATTTCAAACTGGAAGATAGAAATCTGATTGCGGCTAAGACTCCTAGTGGCATAGAATGGGAGGAGTTTGCTGGACCTGGAGAAGGTACCAAATCTAAAATTTCAGCTTCCTATCTCAACTTTACGCTGGTTCCTACCATCCTTACTACTAACGAAAAACTCCGACTTGGACTCGGTGGATATGCAGGTGTAAGAATAGGAGGAAGAGGCAAATTTGTTTACGACGACGAGAATGGAAACAAGCAAAAGCAGTTTGAAAAGTCTAACATGTACGCAGAGAATTTTCGCTACGGAGCTCGTGCTGAAATCGGGGTAAGCAACGTTACATTGTTCTTCAACTATGATTTAAACAACCTTTTTCAAGAAAATTTAGGACCTGAAGTTCAGGCATTAAGCTTCGGAGTATTACTCAGATAAACACTAGAATTATGAAAAAACTATTCAAATTATCAAGCATGGTTTTAGCCATGATGCTGATCACAGTTGTCAGCTTTGCACAAAAAGTATTGGTAGATGCCAATAAAAACTATTCCAACATCAAAGCTATCGAGGTAAGTGGCGGCTGGCTGGATGTATCCTTCTCGGGAGGATCCAATTCGGGTGTGAATGTGGAAGCTTTCTTGGAATCAACAAATGAAAAGCAAGATATCATTTTTGTGACTGTTGGCGATGTGCTGAAAATCTCCTATGAACAAAGCTCCAGCTCTTCATCGTGGGGAAATAACAGAAACAAAGGCTATATCAAGATTACAGGCCCAATGAATATTGACCTAGATATGAAAAATTCCTCTGGCACGCTTACAGTTGATAAAGTAGTAGGAGATCAGACTAATTTGAGAGTGTCTTCAGGTAAAATCACTGCCACCAATATTTCAGGAGATTTGACTATCAAAGCGAGTTCAGGTTCACTTTATGTAGATAAAGTATCTGGAGATGTGGAAGCCGGTGTGACCTCGGGAAATGCCGATATAAGCAATGTAGGTGGTAGTGTAGATTATCAATCTACAAGTGGATCTCTGACTGCTGATCGCGTGAAAGGACAATTGAGTGTTGCTCTTACTTCAGGAAATGCAAAGTTGAGCAACATAGGTTCTTTGGGATCGTTGAAATTTACCTCAGGAAACATCCGAGCTACCAATGCAGGTTTGAGCGGAAGAACCCAGTTCAGTGGCACCTCTGGCAATTTCAAAATCCAGACACCTTCAAATTTAAAAGATTATAATTTTTCTCTCAAAGCATCCTCTGGAAATCTGAGAGTCGGTGGAATCAACACAGGTAAAAACCTGGAAATTGACAATGACTCATCTAATTGGGTGAAGGGATCGATTTCTTCAGGAAATATCACAATCGAGAATTAATTAGCTATAATTATATGAAAAGGCCAATCCTGATGGATTGGCCTTTTTTGGTGTTTTTTAAACACGATGAACACGTAGGTTTTATCAACGAACAGAGCTTACATCAGTTCGTGAGTTTACCAAACCTCTTCATTTTTCCTTTTGGGGTTGTAACTCCTCGTCCCAGTTCCATATTTAGCCTCCCCATTTAGGGGCGAAACAGCCACTTTTCTTAGTGTTTTACCAATCCTACATGGGTTTGTAATTTCTTAAAATACACACTCAATCTATTTTGAGGATGGTTTTGATTTTAAAATAGCTGATTTCTAAATACTGGTCTTTGACTTGTTCTAAAAGATAAAGCGGAGCAATCCTGCATATTTTTAATTAAACACTAGAAACCATGAGCACATCCAAATCAATGACTACCTATTCTCAAGTATTGAATTTGTTGCCGGCAAAAGGCTATGGCAAAGAATTGAATATCAAGCGAGCTGGGGCAAGTTTTGATGACTCTGAGACGATCTACCATCCTGAGCAATTGAAAATCGTCAAAGTTTACAGATTCGAAGGCGAATCCGATCCCGCAGATATGGCTGTGATCTATTTACTACATAGTGATACTGACGAAAAAGGTTTTCTGCTCAATGCTTATGGCACTTATTCCGATGAGGACAATCCGTATTATGATGAGTTTATTAAGCGGGTACCAATAAATGAAATTGAAGGATTTGAAATTTGAGTTTGCGTTTTAAAAATGAAAGTCTGCAGTATACTTCAGACTTTCTCTATAACATCAGTTTCTCCTATTCTTATTAAGAATTCAAACACGGTCATACCAGGTGAATCAGGGGTAAAATCGATATTGAGAGTTGAAACATGTAGATTTTTACCAGAGTTTAGGCAGTCGATGACTTCTAGTAACAAGGGGTTCTTGGGTGTGTAAATTTCATGCCCTCGTGAAAACACCAAGAGCAGATTCTCTTGTTGGCTAATTACATTTAACCTAAAAGGTGCTTTTAATTTATAGGTTCCCGCCAGGTCAATAGTAAAGGGTATGATTCTAGATTTTTTATCAAAGCCACCGTTACTGCCAAGTCTTAGTTTTAATCTAGTTACGGCAGCTTCACTTTCTTTTTGGAAGTCAAGAGCTTTTAGCAAGTTTGATTCGTCACGATGAGCTAACAAGTCGCCATTTTGAAGATTCACTTTCAGCATTTCTGTGATTAGCATTTCCTTGATGGTTTTTTTTGCGCCTCGTCGATAATCGAGTACCAAGCTTACTGAAAACTCTTCAGTGTTAGCCACGTGGTACATGTCATCGGGAAATGAAATAGCATCTCCAGGTTCTAACACATAAGGAGTGGCTGCATGTAGTATTTCTTCTACATTATGATAAGATGCGGCGTGATTTGTAAGCTTGTTATAGTCTTCAGTTTCCCAGATATAGAATGTTTTGGTAGCAGGACCAAGGTGAAATAAAATGCCGTCCTCACCCGGGCTTCCGCGATGCACTCCAAATGGCGTGTAACCATAGTCTCCCATAAAGAAAAGCGTTGACAGTCCAGCCCAAGGCGTTCCCTGTTTTTCAAGTAAAGGTGCCACATGGCTTGCCATTTCCTCTACAATTTCGTTTTCATAATCTTCTAAAAAATTCATGATTAAGCCGAAAGCTTCTCCTTGGAAGAAACGTTTTGACCATGATGTCAGAGATTCGTTTTCACGAGGTGGATCGATTACAAATCTTTCGTTCTGTGAATTGTCTTGAAGTCTGTCCTTAAAGATTTTGAGCCCATTGAAGGGTTTATTTGCCTTGGCAAAGTTCCCATTTGCTTTGGAGATAAGTGCTAAAAGTGATTCACATTCCTTGACACTGAGTAAGCTTTTCACCATTCCGGGACTTGTTAGTCCACAAGTTTCCTCTAATAGCTCATCCCACTTTTCGTTTTTCTGATTCATTTTCTTGGATTATCGTATTGCTCATTTACGTTTTGAAATTGACGCTGATGCCTTAAAAGTTGAATTCTGGATTATAATACGTAATTACTGAAGTTCTAAAGTAGTTTGAAATTAATCGCCCTGAAAGCAACGTTAAATTTGTAGGTTGAATGGAATGATTGTTGGTTTTTAATTCTGTAAATCAAAACTAATGAGATCATGATTGTACTTATTAATCAACCAACCGGAATTCTCCCTCTAAGCTATTTTGGAAAGAAGCATGAAGATGTGGATAAAGGAACCACTCGAAAAACCCCTGGAAATTCAGAAGGTGCTCAGCCTCCCAAAAGGGAAGATTACAGAAAAATAGAAAGAGAAAATGACAGGAAGAACGATCCTCAGGAAGAAACGGTAGACAATGAGGAGCGGGATAAAAATAGAAAGTGAGGTAGGTTGTAATACAACTTATCAATTTTTAGATTTTTCTGAATTCTGAACGTTTTCTTCTATGATAGTTTCCAGTTTCTCAGCTCTCTTGTGATCGCCCGCCCATTCGTATAATTCCGAAGCCTTGGCACCTGCTTTCTCTACAAAGCCTGTAGTGTCTTTTTTGGCAAGCCAGCCGATGAATTTCCGCATGAATTTGAAATACGGGGCCATAAGCAAGGAAGCAAGCGCTATTAGTAGCCAACCTACAGGTATAAACGGTACTAGTAGAGCAACAAGTCCTGCAATAAAAGTAAGGGAGGCTATAGCTGGTATAATGAATTTTCTCACTTCGTTAAGTTACGGAATAGGGAAGAAAAGCACCTAAGGAATAGCCCTAGAAGTAGTTGATTTTTGGCTAGGTACATCCCTGCTCAACTGATTCATATTTATTATGAATTTAAACCAATTCTGAAAAAGCTGCTTTTTATGTCTAGCGGTCAAGGTCCTTTTGCAATCTTTTATATTTTTGTTTATAGAGATTAAGTGTCATATAATTAAACACTTATATGTTCATTAATTCAGGAGATGATAGTACCCATCCGGTGCGGATTAATGAGAGAGAACAGGAATGCCGAAGCATATACTAACTTTTTTCTATCAAATGAACTCCTCCAATAAATAAGCCTTATGAGATTTCAATTTTACATGACCTGCCTGATTTTAGTGACAGTTCCTTCATTTTTATTTGCTCAGCGCCAGATGGAAAATCTTGATCGCGGACTGGTTGCCATCAAAACAGGCGATCATGCTGCATTTGTAAGTTGGCGACTGTTCAATGAAGATCCTGAGGATCTTGCTTTCAACCTTTATCGTAAAAACGGAAAAGGTGAGATAGCTAAAGTCAATGCAGAACCTATTCATAAGGTCACTTGGTACAAAGATGAGTCCTTTGATCCATCTCAAAAGAACAGCTGGTTTGTAAAATCACTAAAAGGAAAGCAGGAGTCGGATGAAAAAGGAAGTTTTTCCATTGCCGCATCATCGCCTGTAAAGCCCTATTTTTCTATCCCTTTGCAAAAGCCTGATGGCTATGCCCCAAATGATATTTCTGTAGGTGATCTGGATGGGGATGGTCAATATGAAATTGTGGTTCACCAGGTCGGGAAAAGTCGTGATAATTCACAAAAGGGGATGACTGATCCTCCGGTTTTTCAGGCATATAAGTTAGATGGCACTTTTCTTTGGGAAATAAATCTGGGGAAAAATATCAGGGAAGGAGCCCATTATACGCAGTTTATGGTATTTGACCTAGATGGTGATGGTAGAGCAGAATTTGCCTGCAAAACGGCAGATGGAACTACAGATGCGCTGGGAAATGTCATTGGTGATACATCCAAAGATTGGCGGGACTTGGATCAGGAGTCTAGTACTTATGGGAAGATACTTTCAGGCCCAGAATATCTAACAGTATTTGAAGGAAGTACTGGAAAAGCTATTAGCACGGTGGACTATATTCCTGCTCGAGGCGATATTGGTACCTGGGGAGGAGTAGGCGGCAATGGTGGAAACGATAATTCTGGAAATCGTGTGGATCGCTTTACCGCTTGCGTGGCTTATCTTGATGGTAAGCACCCAAGTCTGGTAATGGGGCGTGGATATTATGGACGTACTGTGTTAGCGGCTTTTGATTTTACTAAAGGTGAATTGCAAAATCGCTGGGTATTTGACTCTAAAGATGGAAAGAACCCTTATTCAGGTATGGGGAATCATGGCCTATCGGTAGCGGATGTTGATTTTGATGGGAAAGATGAAATTGTTTTTGGGTCAATGGTAGTGGATGACAATGGAGAAGGTTTGTACACCACAGGACTTAGACATGGTGATGCTCTCCATGTTAGCGATCTTGATCCGTCTACTCCCGATTTGGAAGTTTTCGGAATTCATGAAATTGAAGATGGCACCAAAGGACCAGGGGTGGCATTGTTTAATGCACGAAATGGGAAGGTGCTATTTGAAGCTGCTCCAGATATTGATGTAGGCCGTGGTGTGGCCGCAAACATAGATTCATCCCGTGTGGGAGCACAAATGTGGTGGTCAGGTGATCCTAACCTTTATGATATCAAAGGAAATATAATTGGTGAAGCACCACGCGAGCAGAATTTCCTTATTTGGTGGGATGGTGATCTTTCTAGGGAATTGCTGGACCGCAATCGAATTACCAAGTATGGTAAAGGGGTGATTTTTGAAGCAGAAGGGGCTACTTCAAACAATGGAACTAAGGCAACCCCTGCTTTGTCCAGTGATATACTTGGTGACTGGCGTGAAGAACTGATCCTGAGGAGTGAGGACAATAATGAACTTAGGATATATTCAAGCCCTATTCCCACGGCTATTAAAATGCCAACTCTAATGCAGGATTCTCAATATCGCGTCAGTATCGCTTGGCAAAATGTGGCCTATAATCAACCACCACATCCTAGTTTTTATATGGGGACAGGGATGAAAGAATGATTTTCAAATCTAATTACTGTCGCTCGATGTACATCACCGCCGAGTCCTCTACATATTTGGCAGGGTTGAAGCTGGAGTAGAATTTGTTCCGCAGGTTATTCAATGGTGCATTCATTGCGAGGATTTTGGAAGTGAATTCTAATGGGAATTTCCCTGGATCGGAATAGGTTTTCAATAGTGAATCATATTGGTCGATATTCGCCAGCATACGGGTAGTCAGCTGTCCAAATCTCAAACGCAAAGACTGAACTTTGTACATATAGGTTTCCACCTGACCTAGCCATTTTCCTTTGGTTTCCGGAGATCTGTCTAGTGTAGCTATTTTATCTGAAATTGATTTTCTGCACTCGTTCTTGAACATCTCCCGCTCTGAGTCCAATGTGGCTCTTAAATACCTGCTCTCGTAGCGCTGTTTATTGATAGCAAAGTAAAGCATCTGCTCATCCAGCAGCAGTGTATTTTCCTTCTGTAGTTGTTCCAATTCCTGATTGATCAACTTCCATTCGTGGTCGATGATTGACTTCTGTTGCTCAAACTGACTGGATATTGTCAGAATTTTAAGCATTTCAGGTGTTTTGTCGTAGAGGTCTTTTTCCTTTTTTCCAAGTGTGCCCATCAGACTAGTGACGCCGGAGATGGCTGTATTTACCATGGTGCCATAGAGAGGAACCACGGAAGATGCTGTAGAAATTAACGTTAGGGAGTTTTGAAGCAAGCCGGTCATCGCATCAGTTTTGCCGTCTTTTTCATACCATTTGTCAAATTCAGTTTTCCAGGTGGAAAAAGACTTGTACTGCTGGATTTTTCCGATGCTGCCAAGCTGATCAAAGAATGATTGGGAAGTAAGAAACAATTCAAGGGGTTGAATGTCCCGCTGTATGCTGAGTAACTCAGTGAAAGCCAGCTGTCCGTTAAGATTGATTTTGGTTTTAGGAGCTTCTTCCAGGATTTTTAGTCTATTGTCCAACGCAAATTGAAGCTTTTCCAAGTCCTCCATTTTTTCTTTATCGGATGCGGTTTTGTTGTCTGTAGCCGCGAGTTTTTCTGTTAGTCTGTTAACTATCTCCTCGTTATTTTTCAGTTTTTCATTCAGTTCCTTGAGTTGATTATCCCGGTCAGTTTTGATTTGCTCAGTGATTTCTGTTTGGGCTTGCGCAAAAGCAGCGGAGATCAGAAAAATGAAGAGTAAAAGAGATTTTTTAGAGTTCATTTTGGGAATTAAAACGAGAAAGTGATCAATTATTAGGAGTCAATTCTCCTTAGCCAATTTTAGGCCAATTTTCTGGAGCTTAGACTAGCTAAAAAGGTGATTGAAAGAGTACTAAATGGAAAGTGGGGAGTAAATCACTAAAAAAATGTATCATTCAACTACTCCATAGTCATGTGTTTATGAATTGAAGCTGCCTGAGTAAAGTTTGTAAACAGATCAAACACCAATTCTCTATTGGTCTATCACTTCTAAGTCATGAGTGTTTTAGATGCTTGCTATTACTTTCTCCCCTGGTTTTAACTCTACCCTAATGAAGCTGTAGATTTTTCCATTGAGTACTGCTGTGGAGGCTTTAGTCTTCTGGTCATTTACGGATATGACTTTATGGGTACCATAAAATCTAATCTTGCAAACCAATGGAGCATCTCCAGATGTATTAGTGATCTCTGTCTTTTTGTTGGACTGGCGTACGTCTATAGTATGCTCTCCAATCTTTAAATCAGTCAATTCAAGAAAGCCGATTTCCTCAGGCAAGCGAGGAATTGTGCTGATGGTATGATTGGCTGCATCAGGTTCTATACCCATCAGTCCTTCTACTTCCTGACTCACTAGCGTAAATGGAACTTCGGGATAGTCTCCGTTTTTCCCTTGCTTGGTGACTACATGGGCTTTTTCCTTTTGATCAACGATATACTTCATCCATTTCCAGGCCTCATCTACTTTTCCGTAGGGGAAATAGGTATCGGGAAGATAGGTGTAAGCCTCAATATTTGCAGGTGAACCCTTCTTGGAGTTGGCTGTTCCCACTCCATCTCCAAGTTGTTCTGAAATAAAATCCAAATACTTGTCATTCCTTTCGCCTGGCTCAGTGATTAATTTCATCGGGATAAACCAGCTCGTTTCCTTATTGAAAAAAGGATACTTTTCTTGAGAGGAAGTGATTGCGCAAGAGTATAAATCTGTGCCGTCAATTACTGACCAGCTTGTATTGAAATAGTTTTTGAGTGTAGCGGCCTTTTTCAATTGTTCTTTCGCTTGGAGAGTTAAATTTCTCTCAGACAAAAATGAAGCATAGGCCAAATATGCCTGATACTGAGATCCAATCGCATCTCCAGCTTCTACGGGATGAATATCTGCTTCATTGTAAGTAGCTGATCCCTCGAAAATATTCCCTTGCCCTTCAGGAATTCCATTTCCATCGGAATCATGGAGAGAAACAAAATCAGTCACTACCTTTTCATACATATTCCAGAGCTTATTATTCTCTATATATCTTCGATCACCAGTCCACAAATAGCTTTTCCAGGCTTTCTCTACCAATTCAAACATGGCTGGAATCTCTCTTACAAAAGATTCACCCTGCTTATTGGTAAAATCAGCAGGATAACACGGGTAGGTTTCAGTGCCGGGAGGGTTTGGTGCATCCAGTGTGAACACGCTGCCATCAAAATTCAAAGCCCACCAGGAATACCATTTTTTATCAGCAGTAGTGTGCTCCGCAAATTTTTCCATCATGGCAAAATTCTCCTCGTCCATTCCCACTAAATGAGCGCCATCGATCTGATGCGCAAAGTCCCGAATGTAATAAGCAGAGCGGTGCGGGTATCCAGCCCAATAGGAAGGTAGGTAAGCTACTTCCTGCGCGTATCCCAAGCCTTCGTCGCCTTCATTGCGATTGATCTCCCCAGATTTACCTGTCATCTTCCAAGTGTTGGCTTTTTGGACTGCCCAATGAAAGGTTTCTTCTAACTCTTTGTTATCTGATTTTAGGGAGATATTCTGACTCCTAGAGATGATGGGCAGTGCGCAAAATACAAGTAAGAAAAAATTACTTAGGGTAATGAGTTTGTTCATTTTGGGCGGTAAGATTTGAGGTTCTACCCTTAAGTTAGTGGGGATATAGATTTAATCCACCATGGAAAAAGAGAATTGCACTTCTAAAGTTGTTAAAAGTTCGGTAGCCTTTTCCAACTGTTTTAAGCTCTTGGATCTTACC
>Ga0123337_10001244_pt1 | contig 34039 bp, 38 predicted proteins | sample frozenSSSSmetaG_FD_89792 | JGI IMG/M metagenome (GOLD analysis project Ga0123337, IMG submission 89792) | Glacier valley bacterial and archeal communities from Borup Fiord, Nunavut, Canada, to study Microbial Dark Matter (Phase II) -... | ecosystem: Environmental > Aquatic > Freshwater > Ice >...
CTGAATTGACTGGTCAGGCAAGGCTTTTAGCGGGACGAACAGCTCCGGCCAGCTCCTTCATGAGACAGGATAAGATGGGCTCAACTATCTGGCTGATCTTGTAAAGCCTGCCACTGCGGACCATAGGCTGCTGGAGCAAAGCAATTTGGGCATCCGGCAAATAGTCGTATTTATAAAATCAAGTGATTATTTCGGCACGCCCAATCAGGCGAAACAACTTGTTGAAACCATCGGTGAGCTATTTTCTGTGTGATTACGCCAGTACACAGTTGGAAAGACAGGCTGAATCGGCTCAGCCTACTCTTGGTAGAACGAGAATGGCTTACTTCGGCGTGTTTTTCGCGGAAAGCTGTTATTATTTCAGTAGGTGTTTGCCCCCAACTTAACGTAACGGTAGCGGTCGCACCGGGCAGAAAAAGCCCCATGCGCGGTTGTGCATGAAAAAGGCGCAGTCGGAAAAGGACCGCGCCCGCCTGATGTCATCTCTGTTGAAAAGGGGGAGCGGGTGGTGAATTAACTTCGGACCAACAACAGGTCGAATGTGCCGGTAAGTGTGGGATATTGCTGGCCAGAAGCTATGCCAACACCATCCGCGTACATAGTTACCTTGAACGTACCCTGAACCCTGTAAAGAGAGTAGCTTCCTTGTGTTTTAACAAGAGCCGATTTTTCGATGGTCAATGTGCCGGACTTTGCCACGTAAAGTTGCGGGCCGGTCAGATTCAGGGTGAGGTCCGTGATTTCACCCCGCGGGCCCGGCGATTCGCCAAAGCCCATACGGTAAGTACCGGGCGTGACCGTTTGCATTATTGACAGCTTTCCATTGGCCAGATACTGAATGGGTACTGACTGCCGCTCTTTATAAGGTCTTGGCTGACCCAGTGTAAAGTTAGCCGTCAGGTCTTCACCACTGATTTCACCCGTGACGCCCTGGTAGGTTTTAGTGTCAGCATTTAATTGCTCCGGTCCCCGTGCTTCGATAGAAAGCCCCTCCCCTGCTATGGTAATCAGCCCTGATCCGGCATAATTCTCCAGACTCGCTGGCACAGATATATAGTCTGGTAATGCCGGCATTGGCTCATCTTTCGGGCCGCAACTCCATACCATCACCGCTAAGAGTAAACCCCAGTAATGTGCTTCAATTCGTCTCATCTCCCTTCCCCCCTTTCCAATTCTTTAGTTGCATGAACATTGTTTTATAGAACAGAAACGATGTTTGTTTCGGTTTCGCATCTGATTGAGCAGGTCTTGGTGATCGCCGTGGTAACGGGTTGTCTGATTCATCCGTCACTTCATGTACGGACCTCAACGAGTACCGCTCAGCCGAGTATGTTCTCCAAAAAAAAGCATCGAATATCGCTTTATCGTCATTGCTCAGATCAGTCGTTCGAATAGCTCGTCGCATGGTCACGCCATACTGTATCCACGTCCATAATTCGCACTCCCCTAATCGAAGGTCTTCCCTGCGCTGCTGTAGGTAACCAACCGGTAACAGCCAATTGTGAATCAGGATTTTAGATTCTTCCCAACAACCCTCGTACTGATTTTCAGGAATACACCTCTGCTTCAGGAAGTGATTTATGTAGGGACTGGATACAGTACGATCCGCAAAACAGAATGAGCAAATTCCCTCTTTTCTCAGGAAATCAAACGCTGGCCACGTCTCTGGCATAAAGTCATGCCGCTCATAACAGTCCTCACATACAAGGGCCGTTAGTTGTCTGCGATTGAGTGTCGATAAATAGCCGGTGATCTGACTGAGCAGGTTGACGCGGATCGCTTCCATGCTACTATTTTTTTGGTCCGTACATGATTCCTTCATTCCGGGGTGCACTGATTTCGCCGTACCGTGATTTGGTCTCGCTGCTCATACTCGCGCCCAGGGCTGAAACCTGCTGGTATAGATCAGACACGCGCAGATGGAGTTCATCGATTACCCTGATACGTTCAGCATCGGTCAGTTTGAGCGTGTTCGAGTCGTAATAGTCGGTCGGTATCTGGAAGTTATCGACGATGCTGCCTACTAATCCAGCCGCTGCACTCGCGTCCCCGCTGAGAAGCCCGGAGACCAGATTTCCTGCCCCCGGCACGCCAAAAGCCGTACCGACGATATTGCCGATAAGTTTCAAGTTCTGTTTGTTGCCCGCTTTTATAGCCTGGTTCATTGCTTCCTTAAACTGATTGGCAACCTCGTCCATTTTGCTTTTTAACTCAGTTCGTTTTTCTTCGGACAGGGCGTCAAAGTCAGCCTGGGAGGTGACCCCGTATGAACCCATGAGCGCATTCATCTGAGCAGCCATATCAGCCCCGGGATCACTGCTGGATGGCGAAATACTGAAAGATGGCATCGCGGGCATAATAACTGGCTTACCACTTCGTATCACGGTCTGCAACTGTTTCTTGATGATGTCAGCTTTTTCAACGGCCCCGTTCAACTCCGTGATGTACTTATAGGTGAAGCCAGAGCCAGCATGGGCCGAAAAGCCCGAATTTCCCGCTTCTATTTTGTTAGCTACAGTCACGTACTTGGACCGATAAGCCCAGATTTGCTGGCCCATCTTCACGATCTCGTCAACCTTATAGTAGTCGGCAACGCCCCGCGAGACAATGATTCGGGAGTTGAGTTGAGTGACAGTGAGCTTATTCAGCCGCTCCTGCAAAATGCGGATCAGTTCAAGTTTAGCGGCCTGTTCGGTGTTTCCATCACCTTTCAAATTGATGGTTAGGTCCGAGCCACCTCCACCATCCTGCGCCGTGCCGAAGCGGGGAACTATGAACAATATCCCGGCGACGAGTGTAAAAAGAATTTGCTTCATTGCGGTAGCTGATTTGGGGTTATGGAATAATCTGAAAATTCATCCGGACGGTATCCGGCTGGGTGTAGCCACGTTCCTGCTGCGCAATCAGCACAACCTCACAACTCCCAACGGCTTCGGGCGTGAATTGCCAGACAGACCGGCCAAGAGGCAATACCACCGGTACTTTCTGAAAAACCCGACTTGTATCAATGCCTTCCTGATAGCGTTGCAGCCGACCTAAGCCCGTCTGCTGATAGAATACCAACTGGTATCCGTACGCCGAGTAATAGGAGTCAGTCAGCAGTTCCAGAGGCAACACATACCGCTGATGAACTCGCAGGGTTGTACCCGGCGAAACAGTATTTAGTCTGATCCGGTACGGGGCGCGGATGTCGAGCGATTCGGACTGACATCCCAGACTACCCGCGATGAGGGCGATAAAGAAAAGCGTTCTCATATCTATTCTATATCAGTGGGGAGAGTAAATTTCAAGCCAAATCCTACGTTGAAGCGGGTCGGTGTTACGCTGGACCGGAACAGGTAGTATTCCTGAGCGCGAACAACCAGCATCGTACGTGATGAAAGTATGTACTCCAGTTCGACAGCTACGGTCGGGCCAACAATCCAGTTCGACTGGTTTATCAGCGCAGCCCCCTCAACAGTCTGACCATCCTGATTAATGGACTCGTAGCCACCGGCCACCCCACCCCCGACATTGAGCACCCATGAGTTTCCAACCAGTCCGATGGCGCGGGTAAAGAGCGTTGCTTCACCCAGCCATTGCGAGAGAGGCACCAGTGACTTATCGTAGGCGTAATATTTCTGGTTGAGGTGAATCCCCGCCTTCCAGTACGTATATCTGGTCCGGTAATGGCTATACACCAAGGTTGTGAAAAACCCGAAATTGTCTTTTCCGGGCAGCTTCACACCATCAACCAGCCCGACAGACAGTTCGACGGAGGACTGACCAGCCTGGTGAATTTGCGCCTGTACCCGGTTGGTCATACCGCAGAGGGCCAGCAGGCCCAGAGTAACAAGTGGTTTCATAGGGGGCGAGCAGTTGCTAATTCTTCTGGTCCAATTGTGATGGAGAGTTGTCGGCCACCGTTAGCTTCTCCAATCTGTACAATCAGCCGACGGTCGGCTTCGAGGGTCAGCCGTTCGATGGCGATGACCTTGGTCAGTTCTTCCCGACGGGGTATTACCCGTTCGCTGGCATCGAAGGTTTTGATCGGCTCGACTGGTACGTCCTGCGTGGCCGAACTTTCACCGACCTGCTTCATCTGTTTGACGTAAGTGCGCAGGTAGTCGATGTCATAATCCAGTTTTGACGAGTTTTCCATTCCCAGCACCAGATACATCACGTCGTCTTTGTAGAGGACGTTCTTCAGAAACAGGCTGATGCCCTGCGCTTTGTAGCCGACGTGCCTGATTTTACGGCGGCTGTGCAGAGCCAGCTCACCCTGCCGGTTCAGGTTATCGGCCAGGCGGGCCTGCGAACCCGAACTTACCTTAGCCGATTTGGAGACAGCCCCATCGAGCAGGGTTTTGGTTAGATCATAAGTCAGAGCCTCCGGTGTTTCCCTGTAGTGGATCAGAAACGAAAACAGCCGACCATCGGCGGTTACGACGGTCAGGTTAGTTTCCATGAAGGGCGAACTGCTCAATGCCTTGATCCGAAACACATTACCAGCTTTCTCGACGGCTTCACCAGCAATTTCCTTGCTTCCCAAGTCAGCGTAGCGGATTTCGTAGGGGAAGATGAGGTGGGTCGTTTTTTTGTCGGTAACGTCGATCTGGTAAGAAGGCCGGACGGTCGAATTGTCCATTGGCAATACGAAGGCCACCTGTCCCATTACCGGAGAGGACGCCAGAGCCAGACACATCGGAAGAATGAAATGCATTTTCATTGGACTGTTTTTTTACTGAGCTTTTAGAAAAAGGTTATACCCTGCCCGTAGCCGGATAGACGTTTGACGGACAGACTGAGCGGCACCGGTGCGGGCCGAATTGAGTACAGTAGAAGCAAGGCCACCAATACCGGGAAGCTGAACGCCCTGAATGGCCGAGGAGCGCACCTGTCCACCAACCTGCCCACTCTGACTAAGTCCCGGTACGTTGATACCCGATGAACCATCGGTATCATACACATCGAGGTCGAGTGGAATTAGCTGGCCACCAAGCTGTAGGTTACGGACCGTCAGTCGAAGCCGGTCGTTGGCCAACTGACAGATCGCGTACAGAATCGTATTGGCTGGAATGGTTACCCCGTCTGCCGTAATTTCTTTCAGCAATCGCAGTTTCACCTGTTCTCCGTCCCGAAGTAGCTGGTCTTCGTGTACGACCACAGGAATCATCCAGGCAATGGTTTTCTTGCTGCCGTAATTCCCCCCAGACAGCACGGCGCGGGTCGGTTGCGGTCGGGAGCCACCCGTTGGAGCCGTCAGGAAAGGGCTTTCTGCTTCCGTCACGTCCGACAACCGACTGGCCTGAAGATTATCTGTAAGTCGAACCGTAGCGGCTCGTTCGCTGGCCGAACCTGTACCCCTGCTTGTTTCTTCGGTTGATGCTGATCGTGCTGCCGACGTCCCCGTTTCCCGACGGTTTTCGTACTGGCGTAACTGCTGATCCAACTGCTGGTCAGTAGGAGATCGCCCATACCCCGGTGGATTGTAGTAATACCCTTTCTGTTGGCGGGACGAACGGGTAGCTGCAACCGCGGCTGCATTGGGTTGACGGACGGAACGGCTGGCATTCTGCGTCGGGTCCGTTACCGCTGGGAGAGCCGCCAAACTGGATGCGCGGCCCGTCGTCTGGTTATCTACCGGCATCGCCTGGAGACCTTTCGTAGCGGAATCCTGTCGGGTGTTCGTGAAGTTGGAAAGTACCTGACCAACCGCCGATTTTCCGTAGGCGGGATTATCAACTTTATTCCCCTCAATGGTACCGTTTTTAGCATTGGGCATCTGGGGATTGAAGCCATTGGCACCGGCACGGTTCACCTGGGCTTCCTCCGCTACGTACCGCTCTCCCCTTCCCCCACCCAATATCCAGAACAGGGCAATCAGGAACGGCAAAATGATAACCGGGTAAATCAGCATGGCCTTTCGATTTCGGTAAAAGGCCGCGTCGCTATGGTTGGCAGATAAGATTGTGTTCATGGAGTTTCCGTCTGTTTAGTGCGAATGGTGGCCAGACTGTCCAGGCGGCTTAGTTCTTGCCGACGGGTCTGCTGGTACGAATTCAGATTACCCTTTGTGTCGCTGAACAGGCGTTGCATCGGTCTGATCAGTTCCTGCGCAGAGGCCGCCGGCAACGGTTCGCTAAGCCGCTGGACGCTTCGCACGAGTTTGTACACTCCCCCACCGCCCAGCATCAGCAGGGCTATGATAATTAGCTGCATCCTCGCCCGGTCTGACAGACTCATCAGATAGTCGCCCAGGCGGGCTATTTGGCTCATAATCCATCTCATTGGCGTAGTCGCTCTTCGATATCGGTGTTGTCCAGCACGGCGAACTTTTCAATCAGAAACCCGTGCGGGTTGATATCTGAGCGGCTTACGTTGCGGAGGTAACCGGTGGTAACAAGTTTACGCACCGTGATATTGGTCAGGCGAATAATCTGCTGACGCGCGAACATCCTAAAGGGGTACGGATACTGATTCAAATCCAACTGAATGCTGTCAACCTGAATCTCCTGCGATGCAGACGCCTGAATGAGCTGGCTGTAGTAGCCTTTTTCTTTGGTGTCGAGGTACAGGCGCGACACGCTCTCGTCGGCGTAGGGCAAAGCTTCGGTGATATGTTCCTCAATGGCCTTTGCATCCGGGTCAAGGGTGAAAAACAGTTCGTGGAACCGGCGAATATGGTCGCGTCCTTCAACGGGCCGATTCTCACGCACATCGTTACGCAGGGCCGCGATAAGGGACTTTCCCTGTTCCACAACGTAAATCCGGCTTTCCGAATCGGTCTTTACTTTGTAAGCAAAAGCCAGTGCAGAAACGGTAACCAGAAAGAAGACACCCACGCTGAAAAAGGCCAGAATCCGAATGTTGCGGTACGAGGTCTCCAGATTGCGCAGTGACTTGAAAAACGTCTGATTGTTTGTGGCCATGACTCAGTCCCGGTTTTGTTTAGTGATGTTTCGCATGTTGTTGAAATCCTGCTTTGCCGCAGCCCCGTAAAATGAGCCGTAGTTGGCGGCTGACTGTCCGACGGCTACGGCAGCACCCAGACCCATTACAGCGGCCCCACCCACAGCCCCCGTCACCGCCCCACCCACCGCACCAGCACCCCGCATGACACTACTGGCCACCGGACTGCCTGCCGCACTCATCCCACCCATGATGGTGGCCGTCGATAGATTGGTCATCCGCTGCAGGGCACCAGCCACGCCCGATGAAGAAATGATGTAGCTGGAAATGGTGGGTACAGTGAAGTAGCACAGCGTGGCAATAATCATGAAGACGATGTAAATCGTCGGGCCACTCTGCGCTTCAGGCGGAACGCCGTTGGTGATTTCCAGATACTGGAGCGTAATAACCTTACCCTGTAAATAAGAGACGATGGTGCCGAGGATATTGGCCAGCGGATACCAGAGCGAAATCTGCACGTATCGGGCAATCCACATGACGTGCGAGTCCTGAAAGCCCGAAAATATGGCCAGTGCAAAGGACAGAGGACCGATAATAGTCAGTACGATCAGAAAGAAAGATCGACTCGTCAGAATCACCAGCCGAGCCGCCAGAAAGAGCGCGTAGAACAGATTTTTCAGCAACGTGTCGAACCCTTCCTGAAGGTAGAGACGCTGCTTTTCGACCACCAGCGACAGGTACTGACCAATGGACCAGGCACTCGTATCATCCATCTTTTTGTCGAGTTCAGTCAGCCGTTCGCGAATGACCCGTTGCCGCTCCTGCTCCAGTTGCTGAATACGGGTTACCTGCACGTCGACCATATTCTGGGTCACGGTTTCAACGGGCTTGATCATCGCCCCTAGGAAGTCGGTTACTATGGTGAAGTTGAGAGCGATGAATCCAATGGCGAACGGCCGCAGCAGCGGAAATACGTCGATAGGTTCGGCCCGGGCAAAGTGGCCCAACACCCGCATACTGATGTATAGCGTAGCCCCGATGGCTCCAATGGCCGAAGCCACTTCGCCGAGGTTGCCCATACCGGCCAGCACCTCTGTAAATGCCGTTTTGACGGCGGCTTCCATCGACTCGAACTTTTGATAAAAGCCGTAGTCAACGTAGGTACCTCCGCCCGGTGCCTGCAATAAAATCATAATCAATAAAGGTCAAAAACGTTATACCGTGCCAGGAGATGGCAGGCTATACAAATTCAGGATTACGCTGGGTATCAGTACGGCGGGCATCTGCGAAATCGGTCAGGGCAACCTGAATATCGCCCCCGTTTTCGGCCATCAGCCGCTGGACCTCGGCCTTCTCTGTCGATTCGGTCGTAAACGCACCGTGTTCTTCCAGACTGACTTCAGTGGCATAGACCTTGGCCCGTGCGCCCAGCGTAATAAATACCTCCCGGTACTGTCGGCGTGGGTCATTGTCCCGGTTAACGGACATGAACAGCTCCTTCTGTTTCTGGCTCAGTCCCATCAGCCGCTGAATCTTTTCTACGTCGGTCTGCTTGCCATCCGCATTGAGCAGAATCTTGCAGTCCGACTGGCTGATAATCGTGTCTTTGACAATCGGGTTGTCCACAATGTCATTGATCTCCTGCGTGACCACTATAGCTTCTCCGAAGTGCTTACGGACGGTTTTAAACAGGTATTTGATGTACTCAGCCATCGACGCTTTAGTGATCGCTTTCCAGGCCTCTTCAATGATCATCATCTTCCGCACCGTTTTGGGCAGCCGGGATATTTTGGCCACAAACGTTTCCATGATTATCAGCGTCACGATGGGAAACAGGATTGGGTGATCCTTGATGTTTTCCAGTTCGAAGACGATAAACCGCTTTGTCAGAAGGTCAACTTTCAGATTCGAGTTGAGCAGGAAGTCGTACTTTCCGCCCTTGTAGAAGGGCTGCATCGTTAGCAGAAACTGCTGCACATCGAAGTATTCGCGCTGGTAGCCTTTGGCGATCAGAAAGGCCCGAAACCCTTCCTGATCGTCGCAGTACTCATAAAAGCCATTGAAGGAGGCTTCCCTTTCCCCCTTTTTCACCCGTTTGATAAACTCCTCAACAGCATCGGCCAGGGCCACCTCTTCGGTACGCGAAAACGGCTCGGTCTCCTTTTTCCACAGTGTCAGCAGAAGCGTGTTGATCGACTCCAGTTTATTCTTCGTGTATTTGCCGTCATCAACGTAAAACGGGTTGAACGTAATCGGGTTGTCGTCATCGTGGGTCAGATAAATACCGTCCTGACCATATGTTTTCCTATTAATGAGATTACAGCTACCCTCGTACGAGTGGCCAACGTCCACCATCAGAATATGCGTACCCTGTTCGTAGTACTGCCGAACCAGGTGGTTCATGAAATACGACTTACCGCTACCGGTTGGACCCAGCACGAATTTATTTCGGTTCGTTACCCAGCCTTTGCTCATCGGCTCGTCCGATAAATCGACCCAGACAGGTTTTCCCTGCCGGTCGCAGAGCCTGATACCGAACGGCGACATCGACGATTGATAGACAGACTCCAGATTGAAGAAGCAGACAGCCTGCTCGGCGAAGGTGTAAAACGTTTCGTCGTAGGGTAGATCACCCGCGTTGCCGGGGATACCCGCCCAGAGCAGCCGGGCTACGTCCATCGTATTCTGTTTGGGCAGACAATCCAGTTGGGCAATGGCCGAGGAGGTCCGGGAACGCAGAAAATCGAGTTGTTCCGGCTTTTCAGTCCAGACCATTACGTTAAAGTGGGCGCGGCAAACCGTGCGCTGCTGCTGAATGGCTTCGTTGATATATCGCGTTGTCCAGTCGCGATTAATACCGTTCTCCGACGAAAACTGTGAAAGGGAGTTGAGATTCCGGGCGGTCTGTTCAAACTCCCGCAGGGCGAGCTGCGCGTCATCAATGCAGATATACTGGTTATACACGTGATTGCAGGGCAGCATCAACCCAACGGGCAGGACGTTGCCAACTGCAAACTGAGTACTTTCTGAGGATAGAGGCCCGTAGTTGGCTACCACGTCAACCGCCTGGGGCAGGGTTTCAGCGTCCGAGAGCGTGAAACACATCAGGTCTTTGGAGCCGATCTGAACGCGGCCATCGAGGTCCCAGTCTTCCAGAATTACTTTTTTCCGGCCATCGGGTTGCAACCTGAAATAGTTTGGGATGATACCCCTATCCCCTTTCTCACTCACCAGTTCATCGTCGGTCAGCCGCTCGGACCGGATTCCCCCGTCGAACAGGATGCGTTCAAACTGCGACACTGTATCAAAAAAAGGTTGCAGTTCCCTGCGGGCCATCTGCTCGCGGGGTACCAGCCGACGACGTGTCAGCGAATGCCGGTTGGATTTCTGCTTCTGCCGGAATTTGGGCAGCTTCGAGATGTAGAGGTAGCAGTAATGGTTGAGGAATGGTCGATCAACGAAATGACGCTGGAAAGCCTGCGTCAGGAAGCTGTCGTCTCCCAGTTCATAATCAGTTACGTACTTCTCTTCGATGAACCAGTCCTGTTTGTGGACAATGGTACCGACGGGCAGCATCTTAATGGCTTTGACCAACACACTGTGCAGAGATCGGTAGTCATCTGCCGACATGGTGAAGAGTTCGGGCAGGTGCAACCGGAATCCCACTGTTATATCAGCCATCTTGCTGATCATACAGTCATTTTCTACTGCCAGTAACGGCAGGGCGGCCTGGAGACTTCGGGCGTTTAGTTTCACGTCGGAGTTGAGCAAAGGGTTTGGCTGATGAGATCAGAATAGCTTTGGGCTGATTACGGGTTGCTTCCAGCTTGACCAGACCCGATACGCCGTGTTTGGCGGAAAGCCGCATGCAATACCAGATACCACCCAGCGCACAGCTCAACACGATGCCGGTAGCCAGATAGGTATTGATGTCGAAAAGCCCGTAGAGCAACAGAGAGAGGAGCAGCGAACAAACGACGATACCAGCCGCCAGATAGAGGTACGTCCCCCTTAATCCCCGAAACTCTACGGGCTTGCCGATGCCTTTGTTAATCTCCAGCATCAGCCGAAGAACGCCGTTAGAATCGACCCCACGGCTACCAGAAACAGGGCGGCACCAAACCAGCTCATTACTGCTTTCTGCGTGTCGGGGTCGCCATTATGGAATTTGGAATAAACCCGCACCGCTCCTATTAAGCCAATCACTACGCCGAGTGCCAGCACAATGGTCTGAACGGCGGTTCCGTAACTTTTAATCGTCGTCGCCGTCGTTGTCAACGCACCCGCTCCGTTCCCTGGCTGTGCCATCAGGGTTGTACTCATACCCATCAGGGCAGCTACAGCGGCTATGCGCCATCTAGGGATTTTCACTCGGTCGATCATTGGTAAAGCGATTTTGAAGGTTTGTAAAGCGACTGCCGTAACGGGTCAACATCCGTTAACAGATCAAATTTATAATACAAATATCACAATTTGAAAATTACCTTTAATCTATTTTTATAATTTACCCAAACCACTCAGTTAAGAATCTAAATTTCAGTCCTTTACATTGGCTGTTGACTCTGATATTATCGGAACAGGCCTTTACACACCCCGGCACCTCCCTTTTACATAAGATTAATCCATACCCAATGACCTATTTACAGCATTTAATATCTGATAAATATATTTTTGTAAATATTTTATCATTTTTTGATTTTCAGCGTTTTGTATCAACTTTGTATCCGGCACGAAAAAAGCCGGACGTAGTCGTCCGGCTCTTGCCTATGTTCTTTGATATGCTGTTTACTCATGCCCTATTGCACCGCTTCATCGGTTAAAGGCAACGTCATTAAGTGGATTCGTACGTTGCTGGTTGATTATATCAGCTAACCGGGCAGCGGGTCGATCAGAAATCACGTCAGGTTTCATCAGGCCTTCTTCCGTTCGGCTCAGTCGTTCGGCAATAGTCCTGAGTTCATCAACCGATTGCTCCTCGACATGCTCGCTCTGCATTAACAGCGCGAATCCTATGGTTTCCGTCTCTTCATTAACCGCTGGTCCCTGAAGCTGCATAACCTGAGGCTCCTGCTCCTGCGAGGGTGTTACCGACGTAGCCGGGGCTGGATTACTGGCTTTTGCTGGCGCAGTCAGCCACTCTGCTGGCTGCTGTCGGGTGGGCGGCTGCGGGTTATTGGCCATCGACGGTCGTAAATCCCTGTGATCATTGACAACAAAGACCGATGAATCTGTGTCATCTTCCTCGGTTTCAACTAAAGTTGGCCCACCTGCATCCTGACTACTGCCACGATTACTGATTCCTTCCCGGATGTCCTCCCGGTAGTAAGTCCATAGCACGTATGCATAATACGGGATGGCGAGGGCAAGCACGACTTTTATAAAGTCCCACCATGAATACTGGCTAAACATAAGTAGTCTCCTTTTTACTGATTACGCTGGTCTGCCTGATCAAGCTGTTCCAGCAGGTTATATAATACATGATTGATTGTCTTATCGTGGTGGAAGGCCAGTTTGCGCAATAATCGGTGGTGCGTTTCTGAGATACGTACCTGTTTGGCATACGGCTCTCCTTTGGGAGGTTCAGGGCTGATTACATCCTCCATCATGAGTCCATTACTCCGGCGAAGACGGGTAGATTTCGCGGGTACAGCTACCGGCTCAGTCTGGTTATCAAACGGTTCGACCGGCTGAGTTGCAGGAACTTCGACGGGTAGTGACGCCGGTTCAGGGCTTCCCTCATCCCCCATTACAACCTGTTTCTGGGCCATAATCGGCTTTGGCAGCGGTTCTACGGGCGGCTCTTCGTTCTTAATCGGTGGCGGAGCCGGAATCATGCTGGCACTGAACCGGGCTGCTTTGGCCGCGTTGTTCTGACGCGCTACGTCAGACAGTTTCGTTTTTCTCTCCTGGCTCATACACTTCGGTTAGGGGTAAAAGTGATTCGATTTCGACAAAAAGGTCTTTTAGACCGCTATTTCGCAGATACGGGGCTGGCATTGGAAACAACGTAGAGAGGTTGGCCGAGTCCTGATAGGAATCCCGCTGCGGAATACGGCTCTTCAGACAGGCAAATCCATACTGGGAAAACCGTTCTTCCAATTGATCGGCTACCTCTCCGTCGCGCGAGGGCTTGTATTTATTCCATACGATCCGGCAACGGTCGGCAGGCAGCAGGTCAATTTGCCGAATGGCATTCAGGTAGCTGAACCCCGTCGTCACGGCGTACCGGGAGGTTTCCATCGGTACAATCAGGTAATCGAGCTGGCCAATGGCAGTCTCGTATCCATCCACGTCGATACTGCCCGGCATATCGATCAGGACCAATTGAATATCATCAGGAAGCTGGCCAAGCAGCAACGGCACATCGCCGGGATTACCTGACAGTATCTGATAGGGTTCCACTCCCTGCTCATCGAACCGGGTTGCTGTCTCTTCATCAAAATGTTCGTGTTCACTCAGCCGCTGGTTATAGACCGACAGCTGAGACCCATCGACATCCAGCAGGGCTACCTTGATTTTTCGCTTATAGTGCAGCCAGGAGGCAACCAGTACCGACAGGGTCGTTTTGCCCATACCTCCCTTCTGGGTGGCAAAGGCGAGGACAACGGGAGAGGTGGCGGGCCTGCCTTCTACCACAGAATTGGGTAACGCGGAATCTTCAGCCATACATGTAGAATTGGTTTAGACGTCCAAAGTAAATGACAAAGTTTTTAAATGACAACACATTTAGTCAATCACATAATCAATCAACTTAAAAATCAATTGATTAATCAATCAATCATATAGTCATTTAAATGACAAATTTACAAAACGATAAAATTATCTGTCATTTGAACATCTAAACGACAAGATGACAAAATGAGTAAGTGACAAAATGATTAATCGAAAAGAAGGAAAGGAAGAATGACTAATTGACAAGTCAACAAAATGACAAGTCATTAAATAAAGGCGACGAGGTGGGCCAAAGGGAGCTGAGTAAGCAACATAAGGGGGAAAGATTGACAAAATTATTAAATGACAAAATGACAAAGTGGAAGGGCAAAATATCGGCTTCGTTTTGACCAGCGGAAAAGGCGACGATCTGGAAAAGCAAGATGTGTTTTTGTCATGACAAAATCCTCTTTCCGGCCCACTAAAAGGCCGTTCAGTATAGTCGCCGCAGTTGACCTATAAAGTGTGAAACAACGTATGGAAAAGAGATTTTACCGGGGCGGTGCCCCCAAGAAAGCAGAAGAAGACAAACGTACCCGGTTTGTTCAGGTCAAGTTCAGACAGGACGAATTTGAACGAATGGAACAACGGCGGGCTGGGACAATGGCCCGCGATATATCGAGTTTCGTCAGGGCAGTTTGCTTGGAAAAGCCCCTGCCCATAAAGGCGAAACTGGAGACGTATCAGGACGAAGCCTTATCACTTTTACAGGAGATACGGCAGGATATATTGCGCATTGGCATCAATATCAACCAGTCATCAAGACGGGTAAATAACACCACAGACTACCAGGACATGCAACGTGATTACCAAAAAATGCGTGATGAACTTGATCAGTTAACCGGGCAAATACGACAGTTGATGACCGCAATTGCGCCAAACATTCACCTATAATTCTGACCCATGGTAGCCCGAATCAGTAGCGGAAGCTCCCCAGGCGGAGCCGTCTATTACAACGAACAGAAGGTGGAAAAGGGGGTAGCGGAGCGATTGGCCATCCGAAACTTTGCAACAACACAGTGGGTAAACGCCCAGCCAGACCCGGCCATGATTGCCCAAAAACTTAATGAACGGGCCGCCCTGAGTGGCCGGGTGAAACAGCCAACCTTTCACGTAAGTCTGGCCCTGACTAGTCACGAACGGATTTCAGCGCAGGACATGGTTGCCATTGCCGACCAGTATATGCAGGGAATGGGCTACAGCCGACAACCCTACGCCGTGTATCAACACCACGACACCGAACATCCCCACGTACATATCGTATCCGTGCGTATTGACGAGCAGGGGCGGAAGCTATCCGACAGCTACGAGCGTGAGAAATCGAACCGGCTACGGCAGAAAATAGAACTGGACTTCGGTCTCCGGATAGCCGAACAGGTAGCCCTCAGGCCCGAACGCACCGCACTAAAACCGGTCGAGTACGGGCAGGGCAATCTAAGGGATGAGGTGTCGGCAGTGGTGCAGGGCGTTCTGCGCGATTTCGCTTTTAGTACGTTCCCGCAGTTCAATCAACTGCTGACCATTTACAATATTCAGGCGACGGAGATTCATCGCGAAGGCCAAAAGCCGGGCTTGCTATACTCCGTCATTGACACGAATGGGAAGCCAGTCGGCGCAGGCCTTAAAGCCAGCAGCTTACCCCATCAACCCACCCGCGAAACGGTGGAGCGTCGGATAAAGGCGGGCAAAAAAATGAAAGAAGACCGGGCCGGACGAATACGTGGCCTAACGCGAGAAGCCCTCGACAACAGTGGAAATTTGAGTGACTTCCAGAAACATCTGGAGAGGGTAGGGGTGAGCCTGATTCCTCATCATAATCAGGGAGGTGTATTACATGGCATATCCTACCTCGATACTAAATCCCGGACCATTTATACCGGCAGTGAATTGGGGAAAGCATTTACGGCGGGGTCCGTGTCCAGAACGCTGACTGAAAACAACCAGCGAATACCTGTGCCTGAGATAAAGGCTGATCAGAAAAACAGCCTATCGCCCACGAATGAAGCAAAGCATCCGCAGCCGTCAAACCGGCAGCCGATTACAAACCTGAACGACACGCAACAACCGACTATTCGGCACCCGGAACCGGATCAGCACACCACTATGATCCGGCAACTTTTACGCGCCCTCGGCGGACACGATTCGATGCACGAGAGCGAAGAGGACCTAAAACAAATGCTTAAAAAATCCCGTAAACCCCGATTATCATGAGAGACGACCGAAAAGAACTGACTAAGCAGGTAGAGATGTTTCTGTGGGCTGGTTTGTGCCTGCTCATGGTTCACTGCTACGTTGAACTGCGCAATTTCTTTGAGCAGTTTGGACTGACCAGCCCCTTATCCGACCAGTTTATCGGACGTTTCGCGGCCAATCCGAAACTGTTCGGAAGTCCCTGGCCCATTAAGTTGGTGGCCGGGTTTTGCCTGATCGGCTACGGCGTGGGCAACCGGGGTGTTAAATCCACCACGCTGACCAAAAAACGGGTTATCAGAAATATCCTGATCGGTGCCATACTCTACGCGGGTGGTACGTTACTGCTTCGCGAAAACGGCTCCTGGCTCCTGAACCGGATGGGGATCAACACGCTGAGCGTACTTTACCTAAGTGCTACCATTGGCGGAGTTTTGTACCTGCTGAAAGGAACGCAGGGCATCAGCCGACTGCTCAACTTCACGCCGGGCAGTGACACGTTTAACGCTGAAAACGAAACATTTCCTCAGGAAGAACGGCTGTTGGAAAATCCGCACTCGGTCAACATTCCCACGGAATACATCTACGGTGGACGAACGCGCCGGGGCTGGCTGAATCTGGCGGCTCCCTTTCGGGGTACGCTGATTATGGGATCGCCCGGTTCGGGCAAGACATACAGCATTATTCACAGCATTATCCGCCAGCACGTGGCCAAGGGATTCTCGATGTACGTCTATGATTTCAAGTATCCGAGTCTGACGCAGGTCACGTATAACGCCGTGCTGAGGCACAAGAAAACCCTGACAAAAGGGTTGAAGGTCTATATCATCGACTTCGATAATCCGAAGAAATCCCATCGCTGCAATCCGTTGCACCCGTCCTATATGCCCCAGATTGACTACGCCTTTCAAAGTGCGCGGACGATACTGCTTAACATGAACCGCAAGTGGGTTGAACGGCAGGGTGATTACTTTGTCGAGTCGCCTATAAACTACGTAACGGCTCTGATCTGGTTTCTGCGCTGTTACGATCAGGGCCAGTATTGCACCTTTCCGCACCTGATTGAGCTGGTTACCCGCAACTACCGGCAGCTATTGCCTATTCTGATGGACCAGCCCGACATTGCCAGTTATATGGCCCCCTTTGCAAGTGCGTTTCAGGGGGGAGCCGTGGACCAGTTGGAAGGCCAGATTTCGTCGGCTCAGATAGGACTGGCCCGCCTGTCAAGCCCGGCTCTCTACTGGACCATGAGTGGCAATGATTTTATGCTCGACATCAACAATCCGAAGGAGCCAAAAATCCTTTGTCTGGGTAATAATCAGGCTGTCGATGATACCTATGGTGCCGCGCTTGGCCTGTACAATTTTCGGATTTTGACCCTAATAAACAGGCCGGGTAAGCACCCCTCGTCGGTTGTTGTCGATGAGTTGCCGACCCTGTACTTCAAAGGGATTGACAAGCTGATTGCTACCGCCCGCAGTAACCAGGTGGCCGTCACCATCGGGATGCAGGATTTCTCTCAGTTAGAAAAAGATTACGGTCGGGTCGAAGCGGAATCGATCAAGAATACCTGTGGCAATATCATTTCAGGGCAGGTATTTGACCGAACGGCGGAGGCCATGCAAAACCGGCTGGGTAAGAATGTGCAGCGGAAGCAGAACATCAATATTCAGTCAGAAGACACGACCCACGGTATTTCGACGGAGTTGAATTTTATGGTACCAGCCGCTAAAATGGGTATGCTGTCGCAGGGCTGGATGGCGGGCGTCGTATCCGATAACGTGGGGCAGGAGAGCCGACACAAAGCCTTCCATGGTCGCATCGCTATTGACGAAGCGGAGTTCAAGGCCGAACAAAAGGTTAAGGAATTGCCCGACTTTTCTATTTTTGCCGACGGTGATGACGTACTGACGGATAAAGTCCAGGCCAACTATCACCAAATCAAACAGGATATTACTGATCTGGTCGCGGCTGAACTGGCCCGGCTGAACGACAAATACAAGCCCGAATGAACGAAGTCGACATCCCCATAATTGCCCAGCGTTTCATCAGTTTGCGCAGGCATCTGGGAGAGCGCACGAATACCAGACTAACCGTTCAGGACGTGGCCGACCAGGCAGGTATTGCCCACCAGAAGATGGGGCGGCTGGAACATGGGAAAGGGGGTTGGGAGAGTTTGATTCAGCTATTGCTTTTTTATCGCTCACAGGGTTATAACATTGACTGGATTCTGATTCCCGATAACGCCACCATTCCCATGATGTTACCATCAGGGGGAGATCTGCTGGTCATCAGCGAGATGATTCATAAGCTAAGTCAGCAACTGGCCCACGACCACACAAAAATCAGCAACGAACTGCGTAAGCTGGGCTACATTCCGCTGGAGGACAAACCGCTGTCGTCCGCGTCAATGGATTTGGATGCCGGTACACCCGAGGTATTCGACTTTTCGTAAAGGCGGAGTCGGTGACGAAGTAAAAAACAGAACGAAAATGGGTCGATAGCAGACCCGTTTTTCTTTATGACGTAGTGCAGATGAGGGCCGGTAGTCTGCCCCGTTGATCCCACCCGGCCAATTTCCTGATTCCGGACTACCGTGTCGCCGGGCCTGACGCAGAATGCACTTAGATGGCCGTACACCGTCTCAAACCCAAACGCATGCCGGATGTGAACGTAGGCACCCAGCCCGGCATCATAACCTGCCCGAACAACCCACCCCTCAGCCGTTGCTTTCACGACCTGCCCCGGCGCGGCCCGTACGTCAATACCGGCATGAAACTGCGTGTGTTGCCGGATGGGGTGGGAGCGGGGGCCAAACGGAGACGTAATCCGAAAAGCTTCTATGGGCAAATCGACGGGCAACACTGAGGGAAGCTGGTTCACCTGTTTTGATTCAGGCGGGAAGTAGAGCAGCATTTGCTCGATCTGGGCGTAACTGACAGCCGTTTTCAGTAAGGTAACCTCCATCGAATCCTGTACCGCAGGCAACGAATCAATCGCCGTAACGACCGTTTTTACGACGAAACGCCCACTTGCGGCCCAATGGAAGAGACCATTGTTGGGTGTCATGTGGAGGGCTGTCAAAAGAAGAAAACCGGTAGCTACTGTTGAAATCATTATTCAATAATAGATTTTTATGAGTTCAGTAATTTTAGATTTTAAATTTAGGTAATAAATTGGGGTACTTTTACAAATGACCCAAGACATAAATCAATTTAACGTCTCCACTATGAATCCGTCGCTGCACCACGCCCTGACCCAGGCCGATGGCATTGATAACATTGCCCCTACGCTGTTGCAGGGGCATCAGGCCTGGCAATACGCCCAAACCGACAGTTTCTTCAGTCCGGAAGAACAAACCGCCGTATTACAACAGCCCATTGACCTTAACCAGCCTGACCTGCTCAATAAACTGGCTCTTTTGGGACTGACTGCCGATGTACTGGAACAGTTCCCCGATATGAAAGTAGCCTTGTTCAGTGGTCAGTCCACATCGGTGATGCGGGTAGCTATTGCACCGGATGTATGGATCGAGGGACGGCTACGGATTCAAATGACAGAAGCAGGGCCTGATATCCGCATTACGCCAGCCTTTCGCGAGTTAACCATCCCAGGCGAGGTGGCCAGCATCCGTCTGTCTGACTGGGAAAAACAGGAACTGATGCAATCGGGAGCTTTATCCCGACCAATGCTGCTGCCTGATAACGGCAATTACGTACCAACTTTTCTGCGCGTTGACCGCGAGACCAATACGCTGGAGTTATGGCGCGTGCGGGCCGATGAACTCCCCAGACAGTTAATGGGAGTTGACCTCACCCGTGATCAGCAGCTTCAGTTAGCCAATGGTCATGCCGTCCGGTTAACGGGCCTGCTGGACCGAAAGGGCGAACCATTCGACGCTACCGTCAGCATATCAGCGAGTCGAAAAGAACTAACACTTTCGGACATGAACCGGCTGGACCTTGTCGTTAAACCGGATAACCGGCACCGGGAGCAACTTGCCCTAAATGACGATGGTGGTAAAACCGATCAAACCCGACAGCAGGAACTAACAACGGGTCAGACCGTCGTTACCAATCAGGAACGCGAAATGATGCGGCAGTTTTTAGACGACAAACCCGAACAACGACTTTCCACGCCCAAGCAGCGGCTGTCCTGATGACTAAATTTGACGAATTAAAGGCTCGTTTTCCCAACCTGATTCCGGTACAGGAGCTACGGGCATCGGTTTCAATTATCGAACTGGCCGTGCAGTATGGCTACGAACCGCAGTTAAAAAAAGGGCGTAGTCGTCCGGTATTGGCGCATCCGGGTTATCAGGACACGATCATTATCAAGAACCCGAACGATGCCGGTCAGCAGGTTTATCAGCGGGCAGGTGACTTTACCGATTCAGGCACGATCATCGACTTTGTTCGCAACCGGCTGGGCAGCGTGTTTTCGACGTTCAACCGGCCCGGCGACAGTGAGTTCAAAAACATTACCAATGTGTTGTACGATTACCTGCGTATCGACCCGATGCAGGTCAACCGAAACCGGAAACTCACGGCGCAGCTCACCGAGCCGGGACCAAAACAACCCTTCGCCAAAGACCAGTTCGATCTCAGACCACTCGAGCCGGATAACTACCTCAATAAGCGACACATTGCCCCTCAGACACTGAGCAGACCTGAATTTGCCGGAAAAGTCATTTCTCAGATTACCTATTTCAATCCGGCGACGGGGCATACGGAGCCGTTTCAGGCAGCGCAGGAGCAGCCGGAACTGAAATTGATCCAGTTACGTAACGTAGCGTTTCCTTACTACAACGGTCAGTCAACCGACGTAACGGGTCTGGAATTACGCAGCGATTCGGGGGCTAAGCTTCACGCTACCGGCAGCGACCGGTTCGGTAGTGTGTTTGTTTCGAATCCTCCCTCGCTCACAGAGCGTTTCTACGTAATGGAAAGTGGGATTGATGCCCTCTCACAGCGGCAGCTACGCAGCATGGCGGGCGACGACCGGTTCAACGCAGTGTATTTTTCGACGGGTGGCCAGTTGACAGCTGAGCAGGTGAACACCATAGCCCGGTACATGACCACATTCGCCAAGGCGGATAACTGGCGGATTCACCTCAGTTTCGATAATGACACTGCCGGCCACCGGTTTGATCTTCAGTTTATTCAGCAGTTGACCGCCACCCGGTTTCCACTCACCCCGACAGTGGGCAGTACGGGCCGCGTTGCATATCTGTTACCGGAACAGGATAGCTACCGCCCCATCCGCGAAGCATTGCTCGAACGAATCGAGAATTTTAATAAGACCATCCGCGCCGATTTCGGGAATACAGACAATGACGCGCTGGGTCAGAAAGAAGTTGCCGGGCAGCTCATTACGGTGGGTCGGCTGGGATCACAGATTCAGATCAGCGTACCCGAAACCTGCCCGGCACTGGCAGCCACAAGCCGGTTCCTGATCGATAAGACGGGTTTTGACAAACGGGTGACGCTGGAAAAATCAATCAGCAAAGACTTTAACCAGGACCTGACGCGGGAAGTCAGAATCGGTCAGAAGTTTAGTCTGGCTATCTACGATGAGACAGGACAAGTGCTGGTGAATGGCAACGTAGCTGATCAGATGGCCCGCTCACTGCAACAGATACAGCGACAGGCCACCCAGGATAATGAAACCAAACAGTTTACGTTGAGCCAGCGGGAACCCTTCGGTTTTCGTCGGGTTCTGGCTGAGGTCAGCTTACAGCAGGGCGTTGTAGTGAAAAACGAACAAAGCCCCGAACTGGAGCAGCGCATTGCAGTGGAGAAAAAACAGCAGTCTCAAACGCACACAGAGAATCTTTTACCGAAACAGGATACGACCCGTTCGCTTAAACCTCGACTGGGGTGAACAGTTGATAAGGTCAGAATTCTCCTTGTCGTAAGCCGAATGGCCTGTCGCACCAAGCGTGTTTGCTCCTGATATTTGTTTCCTATATAACAAAGTTATAGTATAGCGGCCAGTTATATGATATTAGTATATTATGGCCGTTTCTACCGCAGACTGCGATGACTTCATGCTCCGGGCTATTGTTACCTCCCGGTTACATATCCCTTTTTTCGCGTCGCCCGTCAAAGCTGGCTTCCCCAGCCCCGCAGAAAGTTTTGTCGAGCGCGTCTGCGACCTCAACGACCTATGTATCACCAATGCCGAAGCCACCTACTTTGTTCGGGTCACGGGTGACAGCATGAACGGCGACCGCATCGATGAAGGCGACGTGCTGATTGTCGATTGCTCCCGAGAACCCGCCGAGGGCAAAGTCTGCGTAGTCTGGTTCAATGGTGAACATACCGTGAAGCGCATTCATTATGCTCCGCCCCTGCGGGTACTGCTGGCTTCCAACCCCAATTACGACCCGATCTATGTTCAGCCCGACGATGATTTTCGGGTGTTCGGCGTCGTTACGTTCGTCATTCAGAAAATGCGCTAATCATGATCGGACTCGTTGACGCGAATAATTTCTACGTAAGCTGCCAGCGGAGTTTCGACCCGTCGCTCTGTGGCCGCGCGGTCGTAGTTCTGAGCAACAACGACGGCTGCGTCATTGCGCGGAGCAACGAAGCCAAAGCCATTGGGATCAAGATGGGGGTTCCCTACTTCCAGTTGGCCGACGTTCAGACCCAACACGACCTCCGCATCTTCAGTAGCAATTACACTTTGTCTGCTTTTATGTGGAATATAAAAGAGCTAATAACTGTCGTTTATTTGGCTGCTTGGATAGTGGGAAGGGGAATCAGGTCTACTAATGAAGCAGGCCCTTGATCACTAGGCGTGGGAACGTGAGCCAGCCGTTGCAAAAGCTTGTCCATAGCCTCGACACCCTCTTCTACAGCTGCTCGCTCATCATCTAACAAAGGAATGGCCTGTAGCATCCGTTGTAGGTGGGCCTTCCCTTTCAGCAGCTGACCTTTTGTTGACTCTTTGGGTCGGTAGAAGGAACATTTAGCGCAAGCCATCCGGTGCGGACACTGATCAAAAAAATCATAGGTGCAATACCCATGTCCCAGATCGTAATACTTCCATGGCGCTCCCTGGGCGGCAGATCCGCTCTGGATGGCATCCTGATCCAGGAGCACCTCAATCATGCGGACGTTGCGGTCAAAGTAGCCTGCATCCTGATACGCTTTCGTCAGTTTGGTAGGCGTAATGGTTGCATAGTGTTGAGTGGACTCTGGGGATCGATGACCCAGCCACGCCTGTAATTCAAACAGCGACATGGGCTCGCGGGCGTTGTAAAGCTGGGTAGCAATGGTTGAACGGGCCCGGTGGCTGGTAATGGGGCCACGGGCATCGACTTCGGGCACCCCAGCTTTTCGACAAAGCATAGGAATCACCGTATCATTAATATACGACTTGCCCACTCGTTTGCCGCGATAGATAAACAGGAATTGAACCGTCTCCCCCGTTTTAGCATCCCAACTGGCAATCGCTTCGGGTCGTACTCGTTCCCAAGCTTCAATCGCTTCGCCCACCAGCCGGTCAACCGGTTTGATAAAAGCCGTACTGGTTTTATTAATGGGTACCTCCAGCAAACAAACTGAGCGAGATCCAGCTGGATTAGCCGGGTTCGATTCGTCAACCGGCTGCCAGCGAATACAGCCCACCCGTAGCCGGTATACCTCATCTGAACGCAGTCCACTAAACAACCAGATCAGCGTAAGCGCCCGAACCAACTCCAGGGGATACCAAGGCAAAGGACGGGCGTGATTCTGACCTTGATAATGCGTCTGGCAGAGGGGGAGATCGACATGGGTTAGTGTTAACCCCGCCCCCATTAATTTGGCCCAGCTGGCATCACTAATCACGCGCGGGTTAGGGCCTCGCAACGCCTGTACGGACCGGGGTGTGTTGACACTTCGGCGTGGATCGAAGTGAGCAGGCATCCACTGCCATTGCTGACAGTCGATTAGAAATGTGCGAACCGTCGCCAAAAAGGTCGCTTTGGTATTAGGGCGAATGGGCTTGCCAAGCTGATTGGCTGGCAGTTTCTTGTCGGGATGGACCCAGTCACCAACTTTCATTCGATCCACAGCGGCTACCCATTGAGCAGCCAAATCACGCGTCCACTGGGCGGGACTGGTTATTGTAGGATAGGTAGCCGCTAACCATCGGCCCGCTTTCAATAGGATAGTAAACTTCCCGGCTCTGGTTTTGGGCGATTGAGTCGAAGTGGCTAACCAACGATTACACCAGCTTAGCCACTCATCGGAAACGGTATCGCCAATACCGGCTCGCGGATAAACGCCCATTCGGGCATTAGCCAGTGGCTGGGTTAGAATACCTAACCGGCATAAGGCCCGGGAGAATGGAACGCAGGGACGACGGGAGGCAGGGGCCACTTCGCTACGGACCCGCTCCAGCAACTCTAATGACAAGTTATCAAGTCTGGGACTACGTGCCAGCAGAAGCGCATAGCCCAGCACCTGGGGAATAAAATGAATGGTTATTGCCGGTCCCAGGCCCATCTGACGCATCTCATCGGTGAGTGTTTGAATGGCCTGTTGAACGGGTTCGTCCCCAAATACATGTTTAGCGAAATCAAGTTGGACAAAAGGCCCGTAGGTATGGAAGGCACCAAAGTTACCTGGCATGTAGGCGCAGGCTAACAGCAACTTTCTTGCATTGGTATTGGAATACTTGTGGCGTTCGGCAAACTGGGAGCGGTTTGTTGCCAGCGTTTGCCCCCACTGTTTTTCGGTCCAGGTCCACCAGGATGTTTGCCGATGGTGCATCTCTTCCATCAGTATGTGTAGCGTAGTAAGGTAATCCACCTGGCTACTACCCATGGGTAGTTCTTCCGAATCGTACACGATTCGCCACGACTTCGCTGTAGCATCTCATCGAGAGTCTTATCCGCGAATAGGCAATTCTACAGGGCAGCCACCTGCCTGTCAATCGAGGAGTAACTTAGGGGGTTGGGTGTTTATGCCGAATCGTACATAAATCCTCATGACCACTGTACCCGATACTAAATCAGCCTATTCAAAGGGGTACATAGATTGCTGGTATAAGTTCTAGAAACAGGTTCAACCGCTCTTTTCACTCAAAAAAGCCTACGGACGTACTGTATCCGAAAACGTTCGTTTTCGTAAACTGCCGCCAGTCGAAGTAATTGACACTTCGTCTGCTCAAGACAATCCTGCCACTTGGTAGCCGCTAAATGGTTCCTGTGGGCTTTTCAGACCCGTTGGATGGGTATTCATCCCCCGCTATGAGGATTTATGTACGATTCGGCATAAACACCCAGAGTGCGTAAGAGCCAAGATTCGGGGAGTACCATACTTCGGTACGCTCCCAAACGGTATCCCAGTCTATCATACCTTGCACTTCTTCCTCAGAAACGCTTCCTTTCCTGAAGCAAACGTAGCAAACTGTAGCGTCGTTTTGTCAATCCGGTTTCTACATTTGCGCTCGAAACGTAAATTCCCAGCGGGGTACTCAATGACATATATTATCAGTCTGGAAGACGGGGGAGGGCAGGAGTTCTTTCTAAATGCCGATGGCGAGATGACTGCAATAGCCACCCGCAGCCCGCAACAACCGCAGGAATTCAGTTCATACCGAGCAACAGCTAAAAAAATGGACGCACTCCGGGCGAAGTACCCGCAAACCTGCCAGCTATACGCAGTGGAGAAAGCCGAGTTTGATGAACGGCGAAGACAACTGCAAACTTCGTCTGACGAGGTGGTTGATAACGAACAGGCCTGACTCTGAGCCTATTTCTTTTGAAGTACAGTGGGCATGATCGTGTCCAGAATAGCCTTCCGGTACACGTCGCCGATGGGTATTTTAATGAGTTTCCCGCCCCTCAGTACGCCAACGTGGTTCGTTTCAATCTGGTCCAGCCGTTTCCTGGATACGATATACGACTTATGGACCCGAATAAACAGTGATCCGGGTAACTGCTTTTCAATGTCGCCAATGGCCATCTGCAACGTAATTCGGTCATTGTCTGTGTAGATGCTTATGTAGCTGCGCTCACTCTGAATATAGCTGACTGTTTCAAGTTCCAGCCGCTGCCATTTCCCCTCATAGCGGACATAGATATGTGTATCTAATGCAGCCGGTGCATTGGTCGGAGGACTGGTGAGTGCGGACCTGACTTTTTGCACCGCCTTCGCGAACCGCTCGAATGAATACGGTTTGTGCAGGAAATCTACCGCATCGTAGTCGTAGCTTTTCAGCGCGTACTGCGGGTACGCCGTCGTAAAAATGTACCGGTGTCGGTTGCCAAGAATAGTGACCAGGTCCACCCCGCCAAGCGGGTGGTTGGGCATTTCGACGTCCATGAATACAACATCGACGGGTGTTTCTTCCAGAAACGCAAGGGCTTTAACTGGGTCAGTAAACGTCCCAACTACGCGCAGGGACGGTATAGATTCGATATAGGTCAGCAGATGGTCAATGGCCATCCGCTCGTCGTCAATAAGTACGCAGGAAATATCCATTAGGAGATTATTCAGGTCTGTATGATTAGTTCGCAGCTAAAATCGTCGTCCGTCTGCCGCACCTCGAACGTGAACCGCTGCGGATAGGTCAGCTCAAGCAGTCGGCGCAGGTTGGTCAGGCCAATCCGGTTTGATTCCACGTCTTTCTTATGGTTTTTGAGGTTGCTACTTAATAGTCTTATGTGGGTATCTGTAGCTTGAATATGCAGACGAAGGGGGTGATCAGCTTCGTTTAGCTTTCCATGTTTAAATGCGTTTTCGACCAGGCCAATCAGCAGAAAGGGCGGAATTTCTTTCTTATCTGTTGGCCCCTCAACGACAAAATCAATGAACAATTCGTCAGGGTTACGCACCCGGTGGAGGTCGATATACCGCTGGATATAATCAATTTCTTCGTTCAGATGCACCCGGTTAACGCCGTTCTGCATACTATACCGCATGATGTCGCTGAGCTGAAGAATGCTCTCGGCCAGATCATCCGATACAGCAGAGGCTTTGATGAAGAAGTAGTACAGCGTATTGTACAGAAAATGAGGATTTACCTGACCTCTGAGCGTTTTCAGTTCTGCCTTCAACGTTTCCTGTTGCAGCAAGAGTCGCTGTTCCGCTTCCAGACTTCGTTCCCGTTCGCGCTCGCGCTCCTCCCGGCTGGCGGCATCAATGGCGGCTCTGATTTCTTCCGTTACCATCGGCACCACCCGCAGCACGTTAAGCGTAACGCCCATGCAGTAGTAGGAGACGAGGGTCGTAATCAGAATGAATATCAGCCAGGTGTTGAAATAGCGCGACACGTGGGGCGGATTGAGCGAGTTAGCTTTCAGTTCAGCCTGACGGGTCAACGCCCACGTCTGACCCGTTGACAGTGCAGTTTCATACCGGGCTGATTCGGTTGGAGTCAAGTAGTTGTACTGGTACGAATAGCCCTTCTGACCGAAAGCAACGTAGCATAACACGCCAATTACAACGGCAGTCCAGACCAGCGAAGCCGGGCGACCCAGCAGGATAGCGACCAGCACGATGAGTGTACAACCCAGGGCGAAATCGGTCATTATAGAGTCGCTGCTGGGGTTGCCAAGACCAATCATATTGCAGAAACTCATCGCCAGAATAGTCAGAACACTGCCCCAGCGTAAGAGTGCGTCAATCCGATGCCGCGATGAAAAGCTGACCGTACGGCCAAAGAGCGACAAGCTTGTTTTGCCACTCAACACCATCAGATTGTATAACCCAGCAATCAGGTTGACCGTAGCAACAAGGCCATATATCCAGCCCAGAGCCGGGTGCGGCACAAAATGGCCGTTGGCCAGTTTCTCCGATGACAGATAAACGGGTACCAGCAATAGGTAAAACACATTGGTCAGAAACAGTAGCCGACGCTGCGTTTCGCTAAACGGTTGTAGTAGCCGTTGGCGGGACGTCTCCAGCAGTTGTTTCAGACCCGATTCTTCGGTGATCATCGCAGCAATCAGTTTAGGTATAGTCAAAGCTTGACACGTAGGCCGGTGATTTTCGGAAGTCTATTCCATCCAGACCCCCAGCCTTAATCATAAGATGTGTTCGCACGTCGTTCTTGAAGCCACTCAGGCCACCGGTAAGATTCGCCAAGGAGTTTATCAGCGGGTCTTTTTCGTCGATCAGGAACATGGCGGTATGCATCCGCTGTCGGTGTAATACGCTATCGAGCAGAACGGGCAGTAACTCTTCACGACCCGACTGGACGTAGAGTCCTTCCAGAGCCATAAACCGATAGTCGTTGAGATTAAACAACCGACTCAGCAACGGAGCATGTGAGATGGCGCTGATAGCAGCCCCGCCCAAGTGAAGGAATCCCCCGAGCGTTACCCGCCGAAATTGCCAGCCGACAGGGTTCGCCTGAACACCCGCAACGATGCGCCCCCGCTCCCGCAGTACGTAATAGTTATGCTTGTAGCCAATTCGGGCAAATGTCCTGAACGAATGCCCGTGATACGCCTGATTAAGCAGTGTGACCACTTCACGAAGATCAGCCGGAGTAGCCTGTTCTACCCGGCTATCGGCCACTGGTTGCCATCTGCGGAAGAAGAAGGTCCTCAACCGCGCTACTGACTGGAAACCAGCCCGCTCTGAGATAGCCATTGAACGGATGTTCTTCTCTTCGATGTAGGAGTAAAACAGAAAAGGAAGGAGAGTATGTCGCTCAGCGTAATCCACCGCCTGTTGCTTCAGGAGTCTGCCGTATCCCAAACCAAGCGCGGAATCAGCCACGGCCAGGTAACGGCCGTACAAACCCGTCACGGACTGATCAAACCCCGACAGTGCCCGCCGGTCCAGGCAGTACACCCCAACGAGCTGGGCGTTGTGGTACAGGTGAAAATACAGCGGATCAATCAGATTAACAGATTTAACTTCCTGCCCTGTCTGCACGTACCGGATACCGTGCGTACCATATACTGCTTCTTGTAAAATTGTAAGACCAGCCGGATCGAGTGTCGGTGTTATGGTTAACATGAGTTCGGCACCATCGACAACGTCGAAATTTTTCAGGTACAATACAGTAGGCTCACCATTCATATATATCTATAATTTCTATTGACTTACTTACTTTTTTACTACTGATAAACCCGTGTTCGTACATCTGATTAGTTAGTTGGTACACACATTCAACCCGTTTGTTAATCCAATGGCTTTTTTAGCTCAGTGCTGTTCGTTGAACAGGTATATCCAACAACGAACCAACAAATAACCATGTACCTCAATCAACTATTTGAAACAACACCGATCACGAACGACGAGGTTCCGCCTTACCAAGCCGTTAAGTCAGTACCCGCCAGCCAGATTCCCCCGACCAGTCTCATGCAGTTCGTCATCAACCTCGAAGACGAAGACGGGCAGGAGTTTTACGTCAACGCGCAGGATGAATTGAGTCTACTGACGTCGGGGCCGTGCAACCCAAAACTGACCGATACAAGCGCGTTACAATCGCTGATCAATACCATTCGTCTGGATTATGCAGCAACCTTTCTGGTGTACGCACTTACGGAGGACGAATTCTGCCAGCGACGGGCTGAACTGAAGACCTTAGGTGGTCACCACCAACATAGAAATTGATTGGAAAGGGGGAAGGGTGGGGAGGGCTACCAGACCAGCGCGAAAAGTTAGACAAGCCGCTGAATCAGACCCCCCACAGGTTGGAAAGGGGGAAGAGTAAGACCCAATTCAATACCAGCCGCCGAACCAACGAGTAAACAATTTTCACATACAGAACACACAGATAGGGGCATTAATCGCCCCTATTTTTTGCCACCCAAATCACATTAAAAACAATAAAATTATTGTTTTTAATGTGATTTGGGTGTATCTTTATACTATCAATCAATCAGTTAACGGCCATGACATTTGAACAGGAAGTAGCCTTCGATTTCGATTATGAGTTCACCCCCGGTGAACCGCAAACCTACGATTACCCCGGCGATGGCCCGGAGGTTCGTATCACTAAAGTTAGACTAAACGGCAAAGAAATCCCCACCGGGTGCCTGACCGCCGAGCAGGAGCAGGAAATGATTGATTACGTCCTCGAATGCGTGTTCGATTACGACCCGAATTAAGCAGAAACCCCAAAAGTCTCCGGCATTACCAAAAGCCGGAGACAACCCAGCCCCTACATTTTTCATTTTTCAAACCCCCTTACTGCCATGCAAACCCCCAACACCCTCCGCCCCGAAGCCCTGAAACTGACCGCCCAAATTGTCAGGCAAACCCGTATGCCGTTTGGCAAAGCCCAGAAACAGGCGTGGGCTACCGTGAAACTCAAAGCCGAGATGCTGCAAAAGCCGGTGAGTTTTTTCTACCGCAAAGACGACGGAAGCAAACGGTTTGCCGTAGGCCATTACCCGACCATCGACACCGTAACACCTACCGACAAGCCCGGCAACCCATTGGTACACCGCTATTATGACACATTGGTTAACGGCTGGCGGTCATTTCGCGCCGACCGGCTGCTAATCGACTAACGATACTCCGTTACGACGGACCGCCCGAAGGCCGGACGGGTTAAGTTCCGGCCAACTCTTTTTCTCTTTCCTGTTTTTTTAATTATGGCAAAGCCAGCTATTACCCCCGAGAATGCCCCGTTTGTTACGCCCGCAGTCGATGAAACGACCGGCAAACTGAGTACCCCGAACGCGCAGCCATTCAAGTATCTGGAGGGCCACCCCCGCCAATACCGATTCGACGCCAAAGAAGGTGTTTTCAATATCAACGGTACCGACAAGTTAGGCCGTATCCTGACGTTTCAGCCGATTGCGTGGCGCATTTTCACGGATAATATCCTGAACATGGGGACCAAAAACTGGGCGGAAATTTTCTTTATTGATGAAAAAAACTGTGTGTCGGCAGTGCTGTTTCACGGTTATTCGGTCGATAACATTTACCGGCTCATTGAACCCCTGTATTACGACGACCGCACCCTGGCCGATGTGGTGATTACCGCCGTAGCCGAGAAGAAAGAGAACACGAAGATCCAGCCGAAAGGCGTGTACTACATCGCTACGTTCTCTTATAAACTCGCCGATGCCGGGCAGACCGAGCCTGGCAAAGCATTTGCGCGGCAGAGCCGAATTTTCCGGCAGGAGACGCTGACCGACATCGCCAACGTGAAGACGTCGCAGAACTATCACAACCCGTTCCTAAACGGCGACGCCGATACGTCGGACCGCCCCGACGAACTACCGGAGGGCGTTACGCCCCGGCAGATTGCCCAGGCGGTTGAAGTCCACTATCAAGCCAGCGAATTACCGACCAGCAACGAATAAACCAGTTCGTTGATACCCGTTCCCCTTTCCAACTAATGGACTGGTTGCTGGCCACCACCGGCAACCAGTCCCTAACCAATCTTGACCCATGAACGCAGCCCCGATGAACAGCCCCAACACCGCCGTAGGTAAACTACTCCTGAATGCCTGGAGTGCCGAGTACGCGCTTAAAATCATTCCATCCATCCACGACACCGAGTATTTGAATCACTCGTTAGACTGGGTATTTCCGCAGGCATATTATGCCGCCATTTTTTCGGTGCGGGCAGTGCTGTTAACCAACGGCATCCACGAAGCCAACCCCGAACGGCTGGAACAGCATATTGCCCAATGGGTGCAAAACGGTGCGTATGGGCTGACTGGTCAACAGCCCAGCAATCCGTTTGCTGATTTGCTGACCTATAATCTAAAATCCCATTTTCCCCGCCCCTACATGAACGGCCCGGAGGTGGCCGGTATTCATCGGAAACTCATGAGTGACGTTCAGGCCATTGCGAGCATTCACGAAACGCATATCCAGCGCAAATTTGGCGCGTCTGCCTACCAGGAGATTGTTGAAGGCATCCCCGATTATTTACGAAATGCCTTTGTAGGTGTTCGGACCGTCCTACTGCCTTACAAGCGAGTTTACCAGCCATTGTATTGCTGATTGGATGCTATAAATCCAGAAAATAGCGCGAAATTAAAAACATTAAAAACAGTTATTTTATTGTTTTTAATGTGATTAAGGTGTATTTTTACTCTATTATTAACCAACTCAATTGTATGCTTCTTATCAAGATTGACCCCAGCACCCAGACGATTGAAGCCGTAGAAACAAACGGCCAGCTAAACGACCTCTATCGGATTATCGGTTGCCGCACCATTGACGTTTGCGCCCGGCAATCCAACGGCGACGCCCTGACGGTGGACGATGAAGCTCTGCTCGATGAGCCGCAGCCGCCCGCGTTTATGTTCAACGGGTACGGTCCCCTTCACGGCGTGGCCCTGCTGACCGGCTGCGACGAGGAAGGCGAAACCGTCGAACCGACCATGTCACTGGCCAGCGTTGAGCGGGCCATCCAATGGCGCGGCCACATCCATACGGAGCCGTTTATGGCCTTTATCGCGCTTTAATTTTTGACGCCGGGCCAGTAGCTAACCCGCTACCGGCCCGGCTTTGCCACTCTCCCAAGTAAACCTCTACAAGTATGACCACGTACCGAACCCTTAACCGTTACGCCAACTCGGACCTGAGCGAGTTTAGAAATCTGATTTTCGGCCACACCGCCAAGCCTTCCGGCGCGGCCCTGCAATTCGGCCAGCTTTTTCATGCCTGGGTTCTCGAAGGCATAACGCCCACCGACGTAACACCTGCCCGATTCCGGCAGCTTCAACAAATGCGCGAGGCCGTGCTGCACAATGCGTTTGCCCGTACCGTACTGGAAACCGCCCTGACCGAACACGTACACCTTTGGGATGATGCGCAGACAGGGCTACTCTGCAAATCACAAACCGACATTTGGGTACCAGAAAGCCGGTTACTGGTCGATTTAAAAACGACCAGCGCACAAACCTACGGCGAGTTTCTGCAACACTGTGAGCAGTACAGCTACGACCGACAGGCGGCTTACTACCTCGACGGTGCGCCCGATGCTACGCGGTTTATCCTGCTCGGCGTTCAGAAAAAGGCCCCGTTCACGGTCTTCTATTTTGAAGCGTCGGCCTGTCGGGGTTGCGTGGAGGGGGGAAGAAAAAAGTACCAGCGGCTACTGGATGATATTCAGCGAAACGGGTTTACGCCCTCCTCGTGGCAACTGGAACCGGCTCCCACATCCTGACAAAAAAACGCCCCGACCAACTGGCCGGGGCGAAGTCGTTCAGACATACCCATTGATTACCAGTTAGTTCAAAATCCACGCAAAACGCGATGGCCGCAGATGAACACAAATTTTGTACTATTGTCTTCACCTGATGAAGACGATATGTTGTTTGGAGAGACCGACGAGCAGATTCTAACCGCTGCCCGGAATTACCTGACCCTGCTCGATAAAGCCGCCGAACTCGCCGAAGAAGCTCCCGACGATCTGCTGGCGGGATCGGCGGGTACGGTTTACCAGAAGAAACTCGGCCTTCGCGCCCTCACCGCCGAGGACAGCACAGCCATCCTGACCGCCATCGGCACCGACGAAGACCGCCGGATGCTGGACGAGTTTCGGCAGGCCCAGGAGACCATGGGCGAGCGGCTGCAAAACACTAAGCGAATCGGGTTGGTCCTGAAACAGGCCAAAGTACCCTACGACCAGATGTACAAACGCAAAGACCGCCCCGACCTCTGGAAACCCGACCAGATGATTGCCATTGTGGAGGTGTTGCGCCAGTTGCAGCTTTGAACGTTTTTGACAGTAGCCTTTGCAATGCAGATCTAAACTAAGTACTCTGATTTTACGAGTTCGGCTCGATTTAAGGCGAGGGAGGCAGAAACCGGCAGATGAGCAACCTCTGCTGGTTTCTACACAGGCTGCTGTCATGCAACTATAGAAGCGTTTTCGTGGACGATTTTCTGAGGCAAGTTTTTTGCTTTAACTTGCTATTGTACAGCGTTTTTTGATAGTCTATTAAAATTGATCGATAGGCTTTTGCTGGACTATATCGAGATGCTCCGGGATAAGCTGTCTGACACCTCGAATAATTCAAAGGTGGCCAGTTATCAAATCTGCTGCGTATCCAGCCAAACGACAAAATGAGTAGCTTTGCCCTCTTAAAAAGGTAAAATTGCCTATATTTGCCATATCTATATTAGGATCAATTAGAATGAAACGAGCTGCATCACCACCCAGTCTACTGCTGAAGGACGTACCAAGTCATATCAACGATAGCGAAATCCTGAACTTTCTCTATACGAAGGAAGTCAACTGGCAGCACGTCAATGCCATCAAAACCCTCACTGATTTTAATGACGGGGTCATCTCCGACTGGCTCAACGTCAGTGTCAAA